>Ga0207828_100307_pt1 | contig 23239 bp, 23 predicted proteins | sample TtaePargueraPR_11_FD_187276 | JGI IMG/M metagenome (GOLD analysis project Ga0207828, IMG submission 187276) | Aerobic enrichment media microbial communities from Bioluminiscent Bay, La Parguera, Puerto Rico - Tt and P2 (3) (SPAdes) | ecosystem: Environmental > Aquatic > Marine > Unclassified ...
TGTTGCAGACATTCTTCAGATCCCGGCATTCCTGTGCCGTCAGGCTGATCTGTTGCAGGCAGCTGGCAAGACCGGTCGTGCGGTTAATGTCAAAAAGGGCCAGTTCCTGGCACCTTGGGACATGGTCAATGTGGCCAACAACCTTGCTGCGACCGGCAATGAAAATATTATGCTCTGTGATCGTGGAACCAGCTTTGGCTATAACACGCTCGTCACGGACTTCCGCGGACTTCCCACCATGGCCCGTCTGGGCTATCCGGTTGTCTTCGATGCAACCCATTCGGTCCAGCAGCCAGGCGGACAGGGCACCTCGTCAGGTGGCCAGCGCGAATTTGCGCCTGTTCTGGCCCGCGCAGCCGTATCGGTTGGCATCGCAGCACTGTTTATCGAAACCCACGATAATCCGGCAACGGCCATTTCCGATGGCCCGAACCAAATCCCGTTGAACAAATTACCCGAAGTTCTTTCGGTTTTGATGGAATTGGACAAAGTGGCAAAAGCCAATCCGGTTCGTCTGGATATGTTCGACGCATGATTTTCAAATGCCGCCAGTCATTCATTGGCGGCATTCTTTTTTGCTGTAACCTGCATGCCGAACAAACGGCATGGTTCCTACCAGTGAGGAGAACGTTTCTGTCATGACCGCTATTATCGATATTCGCGGCCGCGAAATCCTTGACAGCCGTGGTAACCCGACGGTCGAAGTTGATGTAACTCTGGAAAATGGCGCCTTTGGTCGTGCTGCCGTTCCGTCGGGTGCATCTACCGGTGCGCACGAAGCCGTTGAGCTTCGTGACAAAGAAGACCGTTATCTCGGCAAAGGTGTGACCAAGGCTGTTGCCGCGGTCAATGGTGAGATTTTCGAAGCACTTGTCGGCATGGATGCCGAAGATCAGGTTGCTGTCGACAATGTCATGATCGAACTCGACGGAACGGCCAACAAGTCCCGTCTGGGTGCCAACGCCATTCTTGGTGTTTCGCTTGCAACCGCCAAGGCTGCTGCCGAAGACGCAGGTCTTCCGCTTTACCGCTATGTTGGTGGTGCCTTTGCCCGTACGCTTCCGGTTCCGATGATGAACATCATCAATGGTGGCGAGCATGCAGACAACCCGATCGATGTTCAGGAATTCATGATCATGCCGGTGTCGGCTGAGACCGGTTCCGATGCGATCCGTATGGGGGCGGAAATCTTCCATAACCTGAAAAAGGCCCTGTCGGCTGATGGTTTGAACACCAACGTTGGTGACGAGGGCGGCTTTGCTCCGAATATTGCATCGACCGAAGCTGCTATCAGCTACGTCATGAAATCGATCGAAGCTGCTGGCTACCGTCCGGAAGAAGACGTCGTTCTGGCACTTGATGCGGCATCGACCGAATTCTACAAAGACGGAAAATATGTTCTGGCAGGCGAGGGCAAGACCCTTGATTCCAGCGGTATGGTCAAATACTGGGCCGATCTTGTCGGCAAATACCCGATCTTCTCCATCGAAGACGGTATGGCTGAAGATGACTGGGATGGTTGGGCTGAACTGACTGCTGCCATTGGTACCAAAACCCAGCTTGTTGGTGATGACCTGTTCGTGACCAACCCGAAACGTCTTGCTGACGGTATCAAAAAGGGTGTGGCAAACTCGATCCTGGTCAAGGTTAACCAGATCGGTACGCTGTCCGAGACCCTTGAGGCTGTCGAAATGGCACATCGTGCCGGTTATACCGCAGTCATGTCGCACCGTTCGGGCGAAACCGAAGATGCAACCATTGCCGACCTTGCTGTTGCAACCAACTGTGGTCAGATCAAAACCGGTTCGCTGTCGCGTTCCGACCGTATGGCAAAATACAACCAGCTGATCCGCATCGAAGAGATGCTTGGTGCTGGCGCCTACTATCCGGGTCGTACTATCCTGAAGTAATCCGGTCTGACGGTTTGCTATCAAACGGGGTGCATTGCATAGACAGTGCACCCCTCTTTTTTGGGTTGATCGGGTCGGTTGTGAGGCGAATACAGGTCGCGAAACCGTGAGTCAGGATTATCTGATTAACCGTAAATCAACGCCCTTGTGGTGTTGGTTTAATTCTATTTTTACCAATCTCTGCGCTACTGAATGGGTAATTTTGGCAGCCCTGCAGCTTTGTTGTTCTGTAAGTCACAGAAAACAAAAGAAAATAACGTATGTTGTTTTTATGTTGTTGGGGCGGAATGATTCTGAACGTCGCCAAAGCCGCAATTTCGCGCAAAGGGCAAAGGTAAATGTCGTCAAGTTCGCCGGTTTTTCGCCGCCTGAAACAGGCCGTCGCACCGGTAATCGCATTTACAGTGATGGCATATTTCATCTTCCACAGTGTGGAAGGTGAGCGTGGTCTGCTGACCTATTGGTCAATGCAGGACCGCGTTACCGAAATTGCCAAAGTTCTCGACGAAACCACAGAACGTCGCAAGGATCTTGAGCGGCATGTCGTATCATTGCGGGCAAGCCATCTTGATCCTGACCTGCTTGATGAACGTGCACGTGCAATGCTTAACGCCGCCCATCCCGATGATGTGATTATTTTCCATCATGATGGCTATCAGGGGATGGCAACAATCACTGCTGCCCATACCGACTGAACGGACTCTGATTGCGTTTTATAACGTCTCAGGGAATCCGGATCTCTGATTCCTCCCTTGAAATGCTCAGAATGGCGGCCTGATTTGTCGTCATTGATGATTTCTGGCAAAATTCTTGGTTGTGAATTTCGGTCAGTAATGTGCGTCTTGCGCTAAGGTGTTGTTTAAACTGACTTCTGGTTTATTGACGTGGATATGCCGGGTTTGGTTGATTGCGTTGATAATGAATGCCTTCTTTGGGTTGCATTCCGGCAAGAACGGCTATGCGGTATTATCGTCATAAAAGCATAGCATTTGTGACACAGGGGAATGAACGAAAATGAACGCATCCTTCCAAGTCGCTGAAAACGCTGCATCTCCACATATTTGCCAAATAGCGTGAATTAACTGATATTAGGTTTATTTGTGATTGTGCGTTGCAAAACAACAGTTTACTCGCAGTTTGATTGCTTGCCCTTGGAGGTCGTTTTAGGTAGTCATTTCGGTGGTCCAGTACCGAATTAAGCGCTCATACATGATGCTTAAGCGATAGCCATCCACCGGGAGGAAACATGGCGACCACGAAACGCAAACGCGCCACTACGCGCGCCGACAACCAGGCGAGCAGTGACGATCTCCTCAAATATTACCGTGAAATGCTGCTGATCCGCCGCTTTGAAGAAAAAGCCGGTCAGCTGTACGGCATGGGTCTTATTGGTGGCTTTTGCCACCTGTATATCGGGCAGGAAGCAGTCGTTGTCGGCATGCAGTCTGCGATTACCGGCGACGACGGTGTGATCACCAGTTACCGTGACCATGGCCACATGCTGGCCTGTGGCATGGATGCCGGTGGTGTTATGGCCGAGCTGACGGGCCGCGAAGGCGGTTATTCCCGCGGCAAGGGCGGCTCCATGCACATGTTCTCCAAGGAAAAGAACTTCTATGGCGGCCACGGCATCGTTGGCGGTCAGGTTCCACTTGGTACCGGTATCGCCTTCAATTACAAATATCGCGGTGAAAACCGTGTTTGTCTGACCTATCTTGGTGACGGTGCCGTTAACCAGGGTCAGGTCTATGAAGCATTCAACATGGCCGCTCTCTGGCAGCTTCCGGTGATCTATTGCATCGAGAACAACCAGTACGCCATGGGCACATCGACCCAGCGTCATTCGTCCAGTCCCGACCTTTATCAGCGCGGCGTTGCCTATGGCATTCCGGGTGAACAGGTTGATGGCATGGATGTTCTGGCCGTCAAGGAAGCTGGCGAACGTGCCGTTGCGCATTGCCGCGAAGGCAAAGGTCCTTACATTCTTGAGCTGAAAACGTACCGTTATCGCGGTCACTCGATGTCGGATCCTGCGAAATATCGCACCAAGGATGAACTCGACAAGATGCGCAAGGAACACGACCCGATCGATATGGTCAAAAAGCTTCTGATTGATGGCAACATCATCGATGAGGCAGGCCTGAAGGATATCGACAAGGAAGTGAAAGCCGAAGTCGCAAAAGCGGCCGAATTCGCGCAGAACAGCCCGGAACCGGATGTTTCTGAACTGTTCACCGATATTCTGATCGACGCGTGATCGCGACTTTTCGCGAACCGCTTTTGACCGATATTTCCCGGGAGAGAGGGAACAATGCCGATTGAAGTTTTGATGCCGGCCCTGTCGCCGACCATGACCGAAGGCACGCTTGCCAAATGGAACGTCAAGGAAGGCGACACGATCGCATCCGGTGACGTCATCGCAGAAATCGAAACCGACAAAGCAACGATGGAAGTTGAAGCTGTCGATGAAGGTACTGTGGGCAAGATCGTTATCGCCGAAGGTACCGAAAATGTCGCAGTGAATGCAGTCATCGCCTATATCCTCGAAGAGGGCGAAGACGCATCTGCACTTGATAACGTATCAGCATCACCTGCCGCTGCTGCACCGGCTGCGGAAGAAGCACCTGCTGCCCCGGCTGCAGAATCCGCTCCTGCCGCAAGTACGGCAAGTGCCGCACCGGTTGCTGCAAGTGGTGCAATTGAACGTTCTGACGCAGAACCGCGCGCCATGAGCGTGATGAACGCGACCCAGGACGAAAAAACCTATACCAAGTTCAAAACCCAGACCGTGCGTGAAGCCCTGCGTGATGCAATGGCCGAAGAAATGCGCGGTGACGAAAACGTCTTCGTCATGGGCGAGGAAGTTGCGCAGTATCAGGGTGCCTACAAGGTTACCCAGGGCCTGCTTGATGAGTTCGGTGACAAGCGTGTCGTCGATACCCCGATCACCGAGATCGGTTTCACCGGTATGGCAACGGGTGCGGCCTTTATGGGCCTTAAGCCGATTGTTGAATTCATGACGTTCAACTTCGCCATGCAGGCAATCGACCATATCATCAACTCTGCGGCCAAGACGCTTTACATGTCCGGTGGCCAGCTGGGTTGCCCGATTGTCTTCCGTGGTCCGAACGGTGCAGCTGCCCGCGTTGGCGCACAGCATTCGCAGTGCTATGCATCCTGGTATGCACATTGCCCGGGCCTCAAGGTCATTGCACCGTGGTCGGCTGCAGACGCCAAAGGCCTTCTGAAGGCTGCGATCCGCGATCCGAACCCGATTGTCTTCCTTGAAAACGAAATCATGTACGGTCAGAGCTTCGAAGTTCCTGATGACGAAGATTTCGTCCTGCCGATCGGTCAGGCCAAGATCGAACGCGAAGGGACCGATGTCACCATCGTTGCTTTCTCGATCATGGTGGGCAAGGCGCTCAAGGCTGCTGAAAAGCTGGCAGAGCAGGGGATCTCGGCTGAGGTCATCAACCTGCGCACCATTCGTCCGCTCGATGTGAACACCATCATTCGCTCGGTAATGAAGACCAATCGTCTTGTTACCTGTGAAGAAGGCTGGCACTTCGCCGGTATCGGTGCGGAAATCGCATCTGTGGTCATGGAGCATGCCTTTGACTATCTTGATGCACCGGTTGCCCGCGTGACCGGCGAAGATGTTCCGATGCCGTATGCTGCAAATCTCGAAGTGCTTGCACTTCCGCAAGAGCAGCACATCGTCGATGCGGCCAAGGCCGTTTGCTATCGCTAAGTGATACGGACAGGGGCAGGCGCCGTTTAACAGCGCGCCGCCCCGTTACCGGGAGAATGTGTTCATGCCTGTAAAAGTATTGATGCCGGCCTTGTCGCCGACCATGACCGAAGGCACCTTGGCAAAGTGGCACGTCAAGGAAGGTGATACCGTTGAATCGGGCGATGTCATCGCAGAAATCGAAACCGACAAAGCCACGATGGAAGTCGAAGCCGTCGACGAAGGCAAGATCGGTAAAATCCTTGTTGCCGAAGGTAGCGAGGGCGTTGCTGTTAACGAAGTTATCGCGCTTCTTCTTGAAGAAGGCGAAGACGACAGTGCCATTGAAGGCGCTGATACCTCTGCCGCAGGCACTGCGCCTGCAACTGCCGAAGCACCGGCAGAAGCCGCACCGGCACCGTCAGCAGCACCTGCTGCGGCAAGCTCGGCCCCGGCTGCACCTGTTTCGGGTGGTGAGCGCGTCAAGGCAAGCCCGCTGGCACGCCGTATCGCTGCAAACGAAGGTGTCGACCTTGCTGCGGTGACCGGTTCCGGTCCGCGTGGTCGTATCGTCAAGCGCGATGTCGAAGCTGCGAAATCTGCCAAACCGGCTGCTGCAGCTGCTGCCCCGGCAGCACAAGCGGCATCCTCTGCTCCGGCTGCTGCTGCACCGGCGGCTTCTGGCTGGAACCCGGATCTTACCGGTCTTCCGGAATATGAGGAAATCCCGAACAGCGGCATGCGCAAAACCATTGCGCGTCGCCTGACGGAATCCAAACAGCAGGTTCCGCATTTCTACCTGACCGTGGATTGCGAACTCGACAACCTTCTGGCAACCCGCAAGCAGCTGAATGACAAGGCTGGCGAAGGCGTCAAGATTTCGGTCAACGACTTCATTATTCGCGCGGTTTCGCTGGCGCTCAAGAAAGTTCCGGCTGCCAATTCCATCTGGACCGACAAGGCGACCCTTCAGTGCAAGAAACAGGACATCTCGGTGGCGGTTGCCATCGAAGGTGGTCTGATCACGCCGGTCGTTCGTGATGCCGGTTCCAAAGGCCTTGCTGAAATCTCGACCGAGATGAAGACGCTGGCTGGCAAAGCCCGCGATGGCAAATTGATGCCCGAAGATTATCAGGGCGGGACCTTCTCGGTTTCCAACCTTGGCATGTTCGGTATCAAGGAATTCTCCGCCATCATCAACCCGCCGCAGGGTTGCATTCTGGCTGTCGGTGCTGGTGAACAGCGTCCGGTGGTCAAGGATGGTGCTCTGGCCATTGCAACTGTCATGAGCTGCACTCTTTCTGTTGATCACCGTGCGGTCGATGGTGCAGTTGGCGCTCAGTTCATGGCCGAATTCAAAAAGCTGATTGAAGACCCGCTGAGCATGCTGCTCTAACGGTCCAAAGTTGCGCGGGGACTTTAATCAGTCCCCGCAAGCATTTGAATTTCAAGACCTGTAACCGGAAACGGACAGGCGAAGGAGATCCTACGATGGCGGATAACAATTTCGACGTAATCGTGATTGGTGCAGGTCCGGGTGGTTATGTAACCGCAATCCGTTCTGCCCAGCTTGGCCTCAAAACGGCAGTTGTAGAACGTGAACATCTTGGCGGTATTTGCCTGAACTGGGGCTGCATTCCGACCAAGGCGCTTCTGCGTTCGGCTGAAGTATACCGCAACATGAAACATGCCAAGGAATATGGCCTGTCATGTGAAAAGCCGTCCTTTGACATTGATGCCGTGATCCAGCGGTCGCGTGGCGTGTCCAAGCAGCTTGCAGGCGGTGTCGGTCATCTTCTCAAGAAGAACAAGGTCACCGTCATTAACGGCGAAGCCAAGTTCGACGGTCCGAAAAAGATCGTCGTGACGGGCAAGGACGCCGGTACCTATACCGCGAAAAACTACATCATCGCGACCGGCGCACGCGCACGTTCGCTGCCGGGGCTTGAAGCCGATGGCAAAGTGGTTTGGGATTATAAAAAGGCGATGACGCCTGACAAAATGCCCAAAAGCCTTGTCGTTGTCGGTTCCGGTGCCATCGGCATCGAATTCGCAAGCTTCTATCACACCCTTGGTGCGGACGTGACTGTGGTTGAAATCATGCCGCAGATCATGCCGGTCGAGGACAAGGAAATTGCCGCACTCGCTCAGAAGATGATGACCAAGGACGGGATGAAAATTCTGACCGAAGCCAAGGTCGCAAATCTCAAGCGCAATGCCGACAATGTTGTTGTCACGGTTGAAACCAAAGACGGCAAGAAACAGGAACTTACCGTTGATCGTGTGATTTCAGCTGTCGGGGTTATCGGTAACACTGAAAATCTCGGTCTTGAAACGACCAAGGTCAAAGTTGATCGCAACGTCATTGGCACCGATGAATATTCGCGTACCGACGAGCCGGGCATTTTTGCCATTGGCGACGTTGCCGGTCCGCCGATGCTGGCTCACAAGGCCGAGCATGAAGGCGTGGTCTGTGTTGAGAAAATCGCAGGCGTTAAAAACGTCCATCCGATTGATCCGCTCAAGATCCCGGGTTGCACCTATTGCCATCCACAGGTCGCAAGTGTCGGCCTGACCGAAGCCAAGGCAAAAGATGCCGGTTACGACGTCAAGGTTGGCAAGTTCCCGTTCATTGGTAACGGCAAGGCTGTTGCCCTGGGCGAGGCCGAAGGTCTGGTCAAAACTGTGTTTGATGCCAAGACCGGTGAATTGCTTGGTGCCCACATGGTCGGCACCGAAGTCACCGAGCTGATTCAGGGCTTTGTGGTTGCGATGGGGCTTGAAACGACTGAAGAAGACCTGATGCATACGGTCTTCCCGCATCCGACCCTGTCGGAAATGATGCATGAGTCGGTCCTTGACGCCTATGGGCGTGCAATCCACTTCTAAAATATCGGGTTCTACCGGGCGCACATGCCCGGTATGACCATTTTTGACGAATGTCGGTTTGACAAATGCGTGGCGTGGCGGCACATTGCCGCCCGTCTAATCCTTCGGAGGTAACTCTATGTCGACGGCGCGCAACGAAGCCAAAGCTCTTCGTCACCCGGAAAAGCAAAAACGGCCAGATCGTCCATCCGGACGCAAGCCTTCCTGGATTCGCGTCAAGGCGCCAACCTCCCAAGGTTATCAGGAAACTCGCGAACTTGCGCGTGGCCTGAACCTTCATACTGTTTGCGAAGAAGCCGCATGCCCGAATATCGGCGAATGCTGGCAGAAGAAACACGCATCCTTCATGATTATGGGCGATACCTGCACGCGTGCATGTTCGTTCTGTAACGTGAAGACCGGTATGCCCAACGCGCTTGATCCGTTCGAGCCGGAAAATCTTGCGATGGCGGTCGCTGACATGCAGCTCAAGCATGTTGTGATCACGTCGGTAGACCGTGATGACCTTGCCGATGGCGGTGCAACGCACTTTGCCCGCGTCATCGAAGCCATCCGTCACAAATCGCCGGAAACCACCATTGAAATTCTGACACCGGACTTCCGTGACAAGCCAGGTGCTGTTGAAATCGTCGCCAAGGCCCGTCCTGACGTGTTCAACCACAACCTTGAAACGGTTCCGCGTCTTTACACCAACATCCGCCCGGGCGCGCGCTATTACCAGTCGTTGCGCATCCTTGATCGGGTCAAGCAGATCGATCCGACCATCTTCACCAAATCCGGCCTGATGGTTGGTCTTGGCGAAGAACGCAAGGAACTCTCGCAGGTCATGGATGACCTGCGTGTCGCTGATGTCGATTTCCTTACGATCGGTCAGTATCTTCAGCCGACCCTGAAGCATGAACCGGTTCATCGCTTTGTGACGCCTGACGAATTTGATGAATATGCATCAATGGCACGTGGCAAGGGATTCCTGATGGTGTCGGCAACGCCGCTGACCCGTTCGAGCTACCATGCAGACCGTGACTTTGAACAGTTGCGAGAAGCCCGCGAAAAGAAACTTGCAGCTGCCGAAGCAGCCAAGGCAAAAGCAGCGCGCGCAGAAGCCGTTGCACAATAAATCTGAACGATAGCGCGACGATAAGGGGAGATACGAGTGCCGACGCATGCAGAGCGCAGGAAACTGCCCTATACGCCGGAACAGCTCTTCGAACTCGTCGCGGATATCGATTCCTATTCCGAGTTTCTGCCCTGGTGCGTTGCATCAAGGGTACGCAAGCGCGATGGTGATGTGCTTCAGGCCGATCTGGTGATCGGCTTCAAGATGTTTCGCGAAAAATACACATCCAAGGTCACACTGCAGCGTCCAAATCGCGTTGATGTGGAATATCTTCAGGGCCCGTTCAAATATCTCAATAACCATTGGGTATTCGAAGCCGATGAAGACGGGGGCACCTGGCTCGACTTCTTCGTGGATTTCGAATTCCGTTCGGCCTTGTTGCAGAAAATGATCGGCGTTGTGTTTAACGAGGCGGTCAAACTGATGGTCGGGGCCTTTGAAACCCGCGCACGTGAAGTTTACGGCGAACCGCAAATCCCGTCTTCGGAAAGCTAGGCTTCCAACGCTATCCTGAAAATTCCGAAACTTTGAGTTCCCGGTGGTATCTGATGCCGGGCAGGGCGGTTGTCACTGATCGAGCATATCGCTGATCAATTCGAACGCCTTGAGAACCGTTGCCTTTCGCACAGCATGACGGTTTCCGGCAAAGACTTCGTGATATGTGATGGTCTGGCGTTCGTGGCCCGCACAGCCAAAATGAACAAGTCCGACGGGTTTTGTTGCGCTGCCACCACCCGGACCGGCAATGCCGGTAACGGAAACGGCTATTGACGCATTCGGTGCCCGTTCAAGCGCTCCTTCGCACATGGCGCGCGCAACCTGTTCGGACACTGCGCCGTAGTTTGCAAGAAGGTCGTTGCTTACACCGATCAGGTCGTGCTTGGCCTCGTTCGAATAGGTGACAAAGCCACAATCAACGACGGATGAGCTCCCGTCGACACCGGTCAAACTCCCGGTGATCAGGCCGCCCGTGCAGGACTCGGCCGTGGCAATCATTTCACCTTTTGCCGAGCATTTCGCAATCAGGGCGCTGGCTGCTTTGAGAATGTCATCATCTATCATCATTGGCTTATCCACCCATAAGGTAAACCGGCACCGCAAGGACGATCATCGCAAAAATGCCTGCCAGCACATCATCAAGCATAATGCCAAAACCGCCACCAACCCGGCGATCAACCCAGCGGATCGGCCATGGCTTTGCAATGTCAAAAACACGAAAGGCGACAAAGGCGGCTAAAAGCCAGCCAAGATCGCTCCAGCCGGCATGAAGCGGCACGACCAGAAGGCACATCCACTGACCCACCACTTCATCGATCACGATTTCACCGGCATCGTGAATGCCAAGAAGGTGACTATATTGATGTGCGGCCCAGACGCCGATGGCAAAAATAATGATGCTGGCAATGACCAGCGCCTCATTCCCGCCGTAAAACCAGATTAGCCACCCGAACGGCAGAGCAGCAAACGAGCCAGCCGTTCCCGGTGCTTTCGGGCTTTTGCCGCTAAAGAACCAGGTGGCAGTGCAGGAAATCAGAAAACGGGAAAAAGCCATGGATGGTTTACGTATGAGCTGTGGCAGATGGCCATAGGTAACACAGCATCGACCCCGGACGGTGAAAATTTTACCCTTAAGGGTGTGTTAACACTCTTGCCTGTGTGCGAAGTTACAGGTAGCGTAAAGAAAAAGGTTAATAAGTCGCAGGCGGGGTTAAAAAGAAACACTACGCAACCGGAAAGTCCGGGCGTAACTACGGGCAACTAGGGGTTAGACACTGAATATGTCGGCGTTTCAAGGCATGCGTCGCTTGGTGGATAAGTGGTTTCCGGACCGGCAAATTCTTATCCGGTCAAACGATTCCGTTTACCAGCTTCGTCTTGGAAAATATGGACAGCTTGCGCTGGCTTCGTTCGGGGCTGCGGCCATTGTATGGACCGTCGGCGTCAGTGGCTATAGCTGGTATCTTGATCAGCGTCTTGCGACGCGTGAAGAACAGCTTTTCCGCAGTGAGCTGTCCTACAATCGTCTGATCGCGCGTGTCACCGAAAGTCAGAGACGTTTCGGCGAGATTACCGCGCAGATGGAAGATACCCATCGCAACCTGTTGTCGATGGCTGAAAAGAACCTGCAGCTTCAGGCGCGGGTTCAGGATTACACATCCAAGCTCGCGAGCAGCGAGAAGGAAAAAGTCCGGATTTCAGCCCTTCGCACATCGATGGATAACCAGATGAACGCGCTTCAGGGCCAGATTGACGGCATCACCAACCGGAACCTTGCACTGCGCGACGAATTGGAAACTGTTGAAACTGTCATGTCTCGCGTGATGCGTGAACGCGATCAGGCATTGCAGCGTTCCAAAAAACTTCAGGGTGAGCTGAGCGACGCCCGCCAGCGTATTGCTGATTTGCACACCATTCAGCAGCAAGCAATGCAGCGTGTCGCGGAAACCGCTGACAGCACGATTCTTGAACTTGAAAATGTTCTCGAAATGACCGGTTTGCAGCCGGATACGTTTATTCTTCCGCCGATGAAGCCGCAAGAGCCGGGCGTTGGTGGACCGTTCGTGGCCTTTGAGCCCGAACACCCGCAAGACGAAGAATTTGTGAATGTGGCTATGGCACTGAGTGATCGAATGGATCAACTGGCCAGCCTGCATGACAGATTGAAAAAGACGCCGATTGGTGAACCTGCTGCGTCTTATTATCTATCGAGCTCGTTCGGTAAACGAAAAGACCCGATCAATGGTCGCTGGGCTTTTCATTCCGGTGTTGATCTAGCCGGGCCGATCAGAACACCGATTCTCGCGACTGCACCGGGTAAAGTGGTGCATGCAGGATGGAGTGGAAAATACGGGAAAATGGTCGAACTCGATCATGGGAACGGCGTTAGAACCCGTTATGGACACTTATTTAAGGTCCTCGTCAAGAAGGGCGACGAAGTGCGTTACCAGGACCAGATAGCGCTTATGGGAACCACCGGTCGAAGCACCGGTAGTCATGTGCACTATGAAGTTCTGGTTCAAGACAAGCCGGTCAATCCCCTAAAATTTATTGAGGCGGGACGATATGTTTTCAAAAACGAGCAAGAAGACACAAACAGGGACAACTAAAAACGGTAACGCGGCTGCTGAGAAAAAGGGTGGCCTGTCGGTCATCAATGCCGACCTTCGCGTAACCGGTGACCTTATTTCGGAATCTGACGTGCAGGTTGATGGTTCGGTGAACGGTGATATTCGTACCCGCACCCTTACAATCGGCCAGAACGGTGAAGTTCGTGGCGAGATTGTTGCTGACAAGGTCCGCGTCTGCGGTACCGTTATCGGTCAGGTTCGCGCACGGGACGTTTCATTGTCTGAAACTGCCCGCATGATTGGTGACATTCTGCATGAAAGCCTGTCGATCGAACCGGGCGCCCATATCGAAGGGCATTGCCGTCGTATCGAAGGTGTGGCTGAAGAGGGCGGCCTAACCGTCATACAGGCTGGGCAGATTGTTGCTGCGAACGTGAAGAAAGAACACAAGTAGTCATTGAAAAATGATGACGGGGATGTCGGTGACGGGTCCGGTCATTTGATGATACCCTGACAGAAAATCAGAAAAGGCAGGTTCCGGAATGGACCTGCCTTTTTCATATGGGTGCTGTTCCCGAAACTGAGTTGTCTTTCCCCTACGCCTTTTGCGGCTCTGAGATCAGTGGCAATAGCTCGTCAAGGCCACCAAGAATAACATCTGCCTCATGTGACAGGCGCTCTTTGGGCTGCTGTGTGCGGTTGATCCATGCTGTACGGAACCCGAAATGTCCGGCACCGGCAATGTCCCATCCGTTTGAAGACTGGAACGAGATTTCTGCAGGCTGCAATTCAAGTTTGTCTGCCGCGAGCTGATAGACATCCGGATGCGGTTTATAGGTCTTGAGGTCGTCAACACAGATGATCTGATCAAACAGCGACAGAATGCCCGACGATTTCGCTGCCGAGATCAACATATGCTTCGCGCCATTCGACAGGATGGCAAGCTTGTGCCCCTTAGCTTTCAGGGTATTGAGCGTTTCGACCACTTCCGGGAATGTATCAAGCGACAGATAGGTTTCCATCAGTTTGGCACGCAAAACCGGGTCCTTTTTGCCTGTCTGATCCATGGCATAGTCAAGCGCATCACCCGTGACGGTCCAGAAATCTGCGAAATCACCCATCAGGCTGCGAAGCCAGGTATATTCCAGCTGTTTCTGACGCCACAATGTGGAAAGGCGATCGGCTTCATCGCCAACGCTGTCACGCAGCTTGGACACCGCTGAGCCAACATCAAACAGGGTTCCATAAGCATCGAAAACAAATGCGCGGCAGGAAGACAGTACATTATCGGACATATTGCTGACCTTTTCTGACAAGCAGTATTGATCAAATATGGGCAGACAGGGCAAAAGCGCAAACCTGACGACTGGAATTAATCCTGATCAGGCGTTTCGTTCTGGCCCATCGCAATCTCATCGCGGGCAAAACGCCGACGATAGACATAGGTTCCCTCCATCACGCGCTGAACGTAATTTCGGGTTTCGCTATAGGGGATCATTTCGATCCAGTCGACCAGATCAACATCGGGATCACGCGGATCGCCATATTCGTTGATCCATTGGCGCACACGGGTCGGGCCCGCATTATAGCTTGCGATGGTCAAGGCTTCCTCGCCATCCCAGCGATCAAGCAACTTGGTCAGATATTCCCGACCGAGCGTGATGTTAAAGGACGGGTCTTCGGTGAGGCGATCGGTTTTGTAATCAAGATCCAGCAACTTTGCCATGCGCTTGGCAGTCGCCGGCATCAGCTGCATCAAGCCGCGTGCACCTGCTGACGATACCGCCTGCGGGTTAAACAGGCTTTCCTGGCGCATGATGGCATGGACCAAAGCCGGATCGGGCGCACGGCCAAGCGGAACCTGTTCATGGATCGGGTAGGCGGCATCAAGATAGCCGCTTCCTGTGCGAATGCTACGTTTGGCGGCAATGATGCCAAGGTCGGCGCGGCCATATTCGCGTGCCAGATCGGTCGCCATTGCAAGATATTCGGGCTCATCGTGCTCATAGACCAGTGCCATGATGAAGGGCCGGATAATATTTCCCAGACCCATATCGCCAAGTTTGCGAACGACCTGAACCAGTTCCTGATTCTCGAAATCTGTGCGCTGTTGCTGTGTGGGGACCGGTTGTTCCACCGAATAGGTTGGTTTGGCACCCAGTGCATCAATAGCAAGCTGGCCATAGAAAGTGTGGGCATGCTGGGCGGCAAGCTCGTACCATTCCTTGGCGCGTTTTGTATCACCAAGCTTGGCATTGGCACGGCCCGCCCAATAGGCGCCGCGTGACAGGCTGATCGGATATTGCACAACGTCATACAGATTCTGGAAATGCGTCAGGGCAATATCGGCATCGCCCAGGAATTCCAGTGCGATCCATCCGGCATACCATTCGGCTTCGGCAATATCGGCAGGATCAGTCTGTCCATGATTGGCGACCAGACGATAGGCGTCGGTGATGTGGCCCTTTTGCAGGGCGCGCCGCGCCAGAATGGCTTTTTCAAGCCACCAGTATTGTGGCCGGATCGAGATATAAGCCATGTCATTGGCTTGTGATAACAGAAGATCACGGGCTTCCTGATCGCGGTCCTTGACCCGACGCCAGCGAACGCGTTCGTAAACCAGACCGGGGTCATTCTTGTATTTCGCAGGGACACGGTTAAGCGCTCCATCAACGCCACCCTTCATCGCACGCAGGGCTTCGCGGGCTTCTGCAAGCTTGCGATAATCGTCGCTGACATATTTCATTGTGCGCGAAGCCGTCGTCAGGCGACCTTCCCACAACAGGCGATCAAGGCGCTGCTGATGGGTTTCCTGATCGATATATTCGCCGTAACGGTCGATGAAGCGTTTTTCCTGACCACGGCCAAAATTCTCGTTAATCCAGCTGTTGCGGATCAGGGCGACAGCCGCCGATTCCTGACCCGCCCCCAGAAGGGCTTTGATCTGCCGGGTTGCGCCATCGGCAGTGACCGGTGCAGAACGCTTGAACCAAGCCAGAATTTCCTCGTCAGGAACGGCATCATTCATCGCTTCTTCGGCGCGTTGACGCAAAAGCGCCTGACTGGGCCATTTCGGATGGGTGTCGATGAAATTGGTGATTTCTTCAAAGCTGCGTCCGGAATTCGGGGATGTCAGCAACATCCATTCCGCAGCTTTCTGAAGCAGGGGATCATCAAAGTTTGGCAATAGCTTTTCAAAGCTTTCTGTCTGGCCCTTCTCGACAGCTTCGAGAAACGCATTCAAACGTGCGCGGCTGACAGCAGAATAGCTCGGCGAGGGCGGCTGCATCAGAAGAACATTGTCTTCGTTTGCTGCTGCCTTCACCTGATTGCCTGTTGGCATCAGTGTTGATAAGCCCAGTGCCAATGCGCAGACCGAAATCTTGCGGAAAGACGCTTGCGCCATGTGATTGTCCCCTTTGCCTGACGGCAGCGAATGCGCTTTAGACCCGCGCATTATGGCAGTGAAAACGCCAAAAGCCAAACAGTCCTGAACGGAAAATGCAACCCCGATTACAGATCGTTTCGATTATTGTATACAGTGCTTGCGGGAATGACGAACAGCCGCTATTTTCGCGACCGCTTTCAATCCATCCAATGTTTGGAGATCTCCATGTTTAAGGGTTCAATCACAGCTTTGATCACACCGTTTACCCAAGATGGTGCGATTGATGAAAAGGCGTTCCAGTCTTTTGTGGATTGGCAGCTTAAACAAGGCACGACAGGTGTTGTGCCTGTCGGAACCACCGGTGAATCTCCGACGCTTAGCCATGCCGAGCATCATCGCGTCGTTGAACTGGCGCTTGAAGTTGCCAAAGGCCGTGGTCCGGTGATTGCCGGTACGGGTTCCAACTCGACTGCAGAAGCCGTTTCGCTGACCCGTCACGCTCAGAATGCCGGTGCGGATGCTGCACTTGTTGTGACCCCGTATTACAACAAGCCGACCCAAAAAGGTCTTTATGCGCATTTCAAAGCCGTTCACGATGCGACCGATATTCCGATCCTGATCTATAACATTCCGGGTCGCTCGATCGTTGATATGAGTGTCGAGACCATGGCGGAACTGGCAAAATTGCCGCGTATTATCGGTGTGAAAGACGCAACCAGCGATCTTGAACGTCCGGCTCTGACCCGTCTTGCTGCGGGGGCGGATTTCTGCCAGCTGTCGGGTGAAGATGGTACCATCGTTCCGTTCTTGGCGCAGGGTGGTCATGGTTGCATTTCGGTGACCTCGAATATTGCCCCGAAACTCTGTGCTGAGCTACATGCAGCTTGGGCAGCCGGGAACATTGCTAAGGTTCAGGAGTTGAACTACCGTCTGATGCCGGTTCACAAGGCAATGTTCTGTGAAGCAAGTCCGGGGCCGGTAAAGTATGCGGCAGAACTTCTTGGTCTGTGTGGCAGCCATATGCGCCTGCCAATGGTCGAGATTGCCGATGAATCCAAACGCAAGGTCGAAGCCGCGCTTAAAGGTGCCGGACTTCTCGGCCATTAAGCGATAACAAGCGACTTATGGCACCCAAGAAAGAAACAGATAATAACAAGGTCGTTGCGCAAAACCGGCGAGCCCGCTTTGACTATTTCCTGACGGAAACATTCGAAGCCGGGATCGTCTTGCGCGGCACCGAAGTTAAATCGCTGCGCGACGGCAAGGGAAACATTCAGGAATCCTATGCCGAAGCCAAGAATGACGAAGTGTGGTTGATCAACGCGTATATTCCTGAGTATCAAAGCAAAATGCCGTTCGGCCACGAAGAACGCCGTCCGCGCAAATTGCTGTTGCATAAACGTGAAATCGCCAAAATGCATGATGCCCTGAACAAAAAGGGTTTCACGCTTGTGCCGGTCAAACTTTATTTCAACGAACGTGGTATTGCGAAGCTTGAGCTTGCAATTGCCGAGGGTAAGAAAAAGGCTGACAAGCGCGAGGCCGTCAAGGAACGTGACTGGCAACGTGACAAGGCGCGTATCATGCGCGATTTCAATTAGTTGCACTGAAATCCGAACGCCATCGCGCGTATGTGAGTTGCATGGTTCGGTAAAATTCATGATTAAATGGCGTTGGCATGGTGAACATGTCGACGCCATTTTTCGTATCAGCCTGACAGGAAGGAGAAACCTGTGACGCAAAGCTTTTCAGGGAAAATCAGGGACAAGCTGATCGAAGCCAAGCGCAAATGGGCCAGTGACGGCCGTTTGCTGACGGGCACCTCAGACGTGGCGCGTGAAAATCGCCTGCCACCTGGGCAACGACTGGTCAAGGATTGGCCTGTACTTGATCTTGGTATCACGCCACATGTCAGTGCCGATGAATATAAACTGTCTGTAACCGGACTGGTTGAAAACCCGTTGTCGTTCAGTTTTGAGGATCTTCTTGATTTGCCAACTGTTCGGGCAAGAAACGACATTCATTGCGTCACCAGCTGGTCGCGCTACGACAATGACTGGCAAGGTGTATTAGCACGAACATTGGCGGAAATGGTTCGTCCTCAGTCAGACGCCAGACATGTATTGTTCACCGCCCTTGACGGTTACACAACGAATGTGAGGATTAATCAGTTTCTCGATGAGGACGTCCTGATCGCCCATCACTGGAACGATGAACCATTGACCGAAGAGCATGGTGGACCGGTGCGCGTGGTAATTCCGAAGCTGTATTTCTGGAAAAGTACGAAATGGGTGCGAGAGATAAAGTTTGTCAAAGATGACGCGCCGGGATTCTGGGAAGAACGCGGTTATCATAACAATGCCGATCCGTGGACGGAGGAACGTTATGGCTAGATTGTATCCTCGATTTGAAAAAGGCAGCCATTTCATTCTATTATGTCTGCTTACGGTGATTGTAGTCATTTTTTCCTGGAGAGGGGCCATGGCATCGGGTGATACGCAAACGGCGTATGACTTTTCCTTCCCGTCCATCATTGGCGGCGAACTTGAACTTTCAGACTATCAGGACAAGGTCGTTTTGGTGGTGAATACCGCGTCAATGTGCGGGTTCACGCCGCAATATGCAGGCCTGCAGAAATTGTGGGTCGATTATCGCGATCAGGGGCTTGTGGTGCTTGGTGTTCCGTCCGGTGATTTTGGCGGACAGGAATATGCTGATGACGCGGCCATTCAGGAGTTCTGCGAAGTCAATTTCGATGTCGATTTCCCGCTGACATCAAAGACCGTGGTCAGTGGTTCTGATGCCCATCCGTTCTTCAAATGGGCGATTGATGTCCTTGGTGCCGAAAATGCACCAAACTGGAACTTCCACAAATATCTGATTGATCGCAAGGGTAGTTTGATCGCCAGTTTTGACACACGGGTGAAGCCCGGTGACGATGCGGTCATCACTGCCATTGAAGCGGCACTGTCAGGTAGCTGATGGACGGAATGCGGGTGGAAAAGCCTTATCGCCGCCCGTCCATGACATCAAGAAATGCCAACCCGTACTGATCAAGTTTCTTGATCCCGACGCCGTTGATCGATGCCATGTCCTCAAGCGTGCGGGGCTTGAACCGGACCATTTCCCATAATGTGCGGTCACTAAAGATCACATAGGGCGGGACATTCTGGCTGGTTGCGAGTTCACGGCGCATGGTGCGCAGGCGTTCCCACAAATCCCGGTCCTCTTCATTTTCAAATTCGGTGTCGAAGTCTCTCAGGCGCTTGGTCATGGCGCGTTTGCTTTCGCCCGGATCCTTGCGCATTTCGACGACTTTCTCGCCGCGCAGAACAGGACGGGATTCTTCGGTCAGGTAAACACCGCCATGGCCTTCGACATCGACCTGCAGATATCCCATCGCAAGAAGTTGACGGAAAACCGAGCGCCATTGCGGTTGGGCGATATCCTTGCCGATGCCATAGACTGAAAGATCATCATGGCCGTTTTGCCGGATTTTCTCGGTTTTGCGCCCCATCAGAACTTCGATTACATGTGCCGGACCAAAGCGCTGACCGGTACGATATACCGCCGATAATGCCTTGCGCGAAGCATCGGTCGCATCCCATGTTTCGACCGGTTCAAGGCAAGTGTCGCAATTGCCGCACGGTTTGTGCTGGTCTTCACCGAAATAGGACAGGATCACCTGACGTCGGCATTTGGTGGTTTCGGCCAAACCGACCAAGGCATCAAGTTTGCGCGATTCAATACGTTTTTGGGCTTCGGGGGCGTCGGAACTTGCCACCATGCTTCGGATCGAAACAATATCTGACAGGTCGTAATTCATCCAGGCATTCGCCGGAAGTCCGTCACGCCCGGCGCGCCCGGTTTCCTGATAATAGGCTTCCATGCTTTTGGGCAGGTTAAGATGGGCAACAAACCGGACATTGGGTTTGTCGATGCCCATGCCAAAGGCAACTGTTGCGCAAATGATCAGGCCGTCTTCGCGCAGGAACCTGTCCTGATGAAGTTGCCGGGTTTCTTGCGTCAGGCCCGCATGATAGGGCAAGGCAGGGCGCCCGTTATCGGTAAGCCATTGCGCAACATCTTCGGTTTTGCGACGCGACAGGCAATAGACGATCCCGGCATCTTCGGGGTGTTCACGATTAAGAAACGACAACAGTCGCTGCTTGGAATTACCCTTGGTTTCAATGCGATATGTGATGTTCGGACGATCAAAGCCGGTAATAAAGCATTCGGCATCGGTCAGATGCAGGTTTTCGGCGATGTCTTTGCGGGTCGGAGTATCTGCCGTTGCAGTCAGTGCAATGCGTGGTACATGGGCAAAACGCGTTGGCAACAAATCCAGACGCCGATATTCTGGTCTGAAGTCATGGCCCCACTGCGAAACGCAGTGCGCTTCATCAATTGCAAACAGCGAAATGCTGATTCGGTCGAGCAGGTTAAGAAACCGGTCCGTCGCAAAGCGTTCGGGTGCGACATACAGAAGATCAATGTCCCCATCAACTGCGCGGGCCTCGATCTCGCGTGCGGCATCAGGCGCCAGTGTCGAGTTGATGAAGGCTGCTTTCACACCAAGCTGGCTAAGTGCGTCGACCTGATCTTTCATCAAGGCAATCAGAGGCGACACCACAACGGCCGTTCCCGGGCGGCAAAGGGCTGGAACCTGATAACACAGCGATTTTCCGCCACCGGTCGGCATCAGGACGAGCGCATCATTGCCGGCAATCACATGATCAATGATTTCAGCCTGTTGACCGCGAAAGCTGTCATAACCAAAGACCTCGCGCAGGACGTCTATCGGCAGACGTTGTACGGGTCGGTCGAGCAGGTCGTTCATAGGTGATGAATCAGGCAAATTAACCGTCCAGATGTGCGCGGATGTCGGCAAAGACGTTTTCAAACATCTCTGGCGTCAGGCGATAGGTCTGGGTGTTGTAGCGCGAACAGTGATAGCTATCAAACAATGTGATGCCATTTTCCATTTTATGTGACGCCCCATGGGCAAATTTAAGCGATGAAAGCTTAAGCCCGAAGGTGCGTAACATGGCTTGATGGGCAACCTGTCCAAGACACAGGATGGCTGAAAGGTTTTCCATCGCGGCAAATTCGCTGATCAGAAACGGTCGGCACGCATTGGCCTCAGGCCCGGTTGGTTTGTTTTCAGGCGGCACGCATTTCACCGCATTGGTAATCCGGCAATCAAGAAGTTCAAGCCCGTCATCAGGCCGCTTGTCATAGGTGCCCTTGGCAAATCCAAACTTCTTGAGCGTGTCATACAAAAGGTCCCCGGCATAGTCGCCCGTAAAGGGACGTCCGGTGGCATTCGCCCCCTTAAGACCCGGTGCCAGACCGACAATCAGCAACCGGGCATTGATCGGTCCGAACGGGCGAACCGGGCCGTTATAGAATTGCGGAAACTTTTCCTGATTGGCGCGTCTGAATTCGACAAGACGCGGGCAAAGCTGGCAATCGATATCGGGCTGCTGGTAGGCGGTCATGGCATGTCTGACATTTTTGCCGGTTACGGTGAAGGCCGTAACCGGTCGTGATCACGATAGGTGGTGTCGGATCTCAATTACTCGAAATCGAAATCATCAAGCTCCGGATGATCGGGATGGTCATCAATGTCAGGATGATCGTCATCGCGGCGTGGCTGAACCTTACGGGCGATGGTGCCTTCAAGTTCGGTCAGTTCGATAAAGTTATCGGCCTGACGGCGCAATTCATCGGCCACCATCGGCGGGTTGGATTTCACCGTCGAGACAACAGTGACGCGGACACCTTTGCGCTGCACGGCATCAACAAGGCGGCGGAAGTCACCGTCGCCTGAGAAAATAACAACATGATCAAGGTGTTGTGCCATTTCCATGACGTCAATTGCCAACTCGATATCCATGTTGCCCTTGATCTTGCGGCGACCGGCGGCATCGGTGAATTCCTTGGTCGGTTTGGTGACCATGGTATAGCCGTTATAATCAAGCCAATCGACCAGCGGGCGGATCGGGGAATATTCCTGATCTTCAATCAGGGCTGTGTAGTAGAAAGCGCGGATAAGTTGCCCTTTTTGGGCGAAAAGATCCAAAAGACGTTTGTAATCAATGTCAAAGCCAAGGGATCTTGCAGCTGCATAAAGATTCGAGCCATCAATAAACAGCCCGATGCGTTCCTGCGGGTAAAAAATCATCCTGAAATTCCTCAAACATCAAATTTAATTATGCAGTTCCAAAAAATACGGAACACTCAATCTTTACCGTGGCTAGAGGGACAAAGAAAGGCGAAAATATCGTAGACAGAGTATGATGGCTCCCGTAGATATGCCGTCTTTCACGCGCGGCGGGAATGACCCTTTGCGCAAAGAGCTGCCTGCTATCCACTGAACTGAAAGTCTGCTTTGTGAGCACGCCGTCACCAGCCACCACCAGTGCATCGTCGCATGACGCCATACTGATTGCCTTTGGTGCCAATCTACCTACTCAGGAATATGGTGCGCCTGCGCAAACATTGAAGGCCGCCTTGCAGCGTTTGGCCAGGGATGGCGATATTTCGATTGAGCAAGTGTCATCCTTTTATGAAACAGCACCGGTGCCGATCTCGGATCAGCCTTGGTATGTGAATGGTGTTGCACGGATTTCAACCGGACTTTCGGCCCATGATCTGCTTGAGCGCCTGCACGAGGTCGAAGCCGAATTCGGGCGTGTTCGCCGTGAACGCAACGCAGCCCGCGTTATTGATCTTGATCTGATTGCCTATGGTCGCGATCTTTTGCGTGAAGAAGGGGGGATTCAGGTGCCTCATCCGCGAATGGCCGAACGCGCTTTTGTGCTTTTGCCGTTGCGAGATGTGGCAAGTGGCTGGGTTCATCCGGTGCTTGATCGTACTGTCGAAGATCTGATTGCCGATCTCCCGGCTGACCAGCAGATCAGAAAGCAGGCCGAAAGCTGAGGCAGTACTCGCGAAAACCTGCCCGAAAGAGTGGTTTCGCTGTTGCAACACATATGATCCGGCGCTATAAAGCTCGGTCTGGACACCCCAAAAGTATTTCTGGAGACATTTATGGCGCGCGTTACCGTCGAAGATTGCGTTGACAAGATTCCGAACCGCTTTGAGCTTGTAATGCTTGCAGCTCAGCGT
>Ga0207828_100308_pt1 | contig 23187 bp, 23 predicted proteins | sample TtaePargueraPR_11_FD_187276 | JGI IMG/M metagenome (GOLD analysis project Ga0207828, IMG submission 187276) | Aerobic enrichment media microbial communities from Bioluminiscent Bay, La Parguera, Puerto Rico - Tt and P2 (3) (SPAdes) | ecosystem: Environmental > Aquatic > Marine > Unclassified ...
CGCTTCCCCCCCCTGCGCCGCGTCGACGACCAACAGGGCCCCTTCGCAGGCATAGAGCGAACGCGACACTTCGTAGGAGAAGTCGACGTGCCCAGGGGTATCGATGAAGTTGAGCTGGTACACCTGGCCATCGGCAGCGGTGTAGTCCAGCGTGACGGACTGAGCTTTGATGGTGATGCCCCGTTCACGCTCGATATCCATGGAGTCGAGCACTTGCTCTTTCAGCTCACGTTCGGTCAAACCACCACAGGTTTGAATCAGACGATCCGACAGCGTCGATTTACCGTGATCGATGTGGGCAATGATGGAGAAATTGCGAATATGCTTGAGCTTTCCGCTGGAAACGTCATGAGACATCGAGTGTGTTCTACCTTATTGGTGCGCAAGCGTGGGAGTTGCGGCGCTGGGCCGAAGGGCGAAAAAACGGAAACCGCACCACTGCATTGCCAAAGTTCGTCAAAAGATAAGCGCTATTGTAGCGATATGCGCGGGATAGGAACAGCAGTCCGGCGAGAACCGCCGGACTGGAGGGAATTGACGCTTGGGTTAATCGAGGCGAAGGGCAACGAACAGCGAGCGGCCGTCGCGATAGAGACGCACGGGAATCGCTCGGTCGTTCGGTAGCGCTTCGACGATTTGCATCAGCTCGTCCGCCGAAGAGACACTGCGGTGGTCAATACTCACCAAAATGTCGCCAGCACGCAGCCCTGCCTGCGCCGCAACGCTATCCGGTTCGACCTGGCGTACTTCGACGCCGCCACTGATCCCCAAACGCTCACGCGTTGCTTGATCGACTTCGGCAACGGCGACGCCTAACCGCACTTGGTTATCGCTGCCCGATGCCGAGGCGGATGACGCCATATCTGGCCAGCTACCCAGCTCAACGGTTTCCGACACCTGCTCGCCATCTCGCATCAGCGTCAATTCGACATCGTTACCGGGTGCAACGCGACCGATCAGCCGCGGCAAGGTGCTGGAGCGATCCACTTCTTCACCGTTGACTTCGATGATGACGTCACCGGCTTGCAAGCCGCCCTGAGCCGCAGGGCCTTCGGGATCTAAATCGGCAACCAGAGCACCAACCGCTTCGCTCATACCGAAAGACTCGGCTAGATCCTGCGACACCGGCTGGATCATCACGCCCAACCACCCACGATTTACACGGCCATCTTCACGGAGCTGATCTGCCACGTCCATCGCCACGTTGATTGGGATGGCAAACGAGAGGCCCATAAAGCCACCGCTGCGGGTAAAGATTTGCGAATTGATACCGATGACTTCGCCTTCCAGATTAAACAGCGGGCCGCCGGAGTTACCCGGGTTGATGGCCACGTCGGTTTGGATGAACGGTACATAAGCATCACGAGGTAGCGTGCGGTTGATCGCACTGACGATACCCGCCGTCACCGAGTGATCGAAACCAAAGGGAGAACCAATGGCAGCGACCCAAGCCCCCACTTTCAGCTCGTCGGAATCGCCCAAATTGAGCACTGGCAGGTTGTTGGCATCGATTTTCAGCAGTGCCACGTCGGTTTGTGCATCACTACCAATCAATTCAGCGGGTAGTTCACGGCGGTCATTGAGACGCACCAGAATTTCATCGGCGTCCTGCACTACGTGTGCGTTGGTCATCACATAACCATCGGCACTGATGATGAACCCAGAACCAAGCGACTGTCGCTCTTGGCTACGGCTACCGCCTCCACCACCGGGAGGTGTTGGAAAGCTATCGCCAAAGAAGTGGCGGAAAATTTCGGGAATTTCCTGATTGCCAAACCCTTGGAGGGCTGGGCTGCGCTGCACCGTTCGACTGGTGGAAATATTGACGACGCCTGGTGCAGCGTCTTCTACCAACTCAGTGAAATCGGGCAGCGTTTGCGCATAGGCATTTTGGCCGATCAGAAACATCGCGACCAAGCAGAGCCATAGTGTCGAGGGGAGAACCAAGCGCTTCATGCAACAGCTCCTAGTCAAGCAGATACGAAACGAAGGGAGTGCAACTCTTAGCGAGCTACGGAACAACTAACTGACCAAGCGTGGACGGAAGCGTTCCATCCGCTCGCGCAGTAGATATTTAAGGGCCAGTACGCTGCACATCAAGGCGCTAAAGAAGAGCGCTACGCTCAACCATTCGCGCGCATCAAGTAGCGAAGCAGCGCCTGCCACCAATAACGCTAACAGCAAAGGAATGACATAAATCAGAAGCGTTAGATAGTTCAACTGACGCTTGGGTAGCGCAATAGTGACGTCACTGTTCAGAGGATAAGCCGCCGGAAGTGAGGGGCGAGGGGCAGAAGCAAAAACGATAATTCGCTGCTGCTGGCGACGCGCCAAGAGCCCCATCCCGCAACCACGTCCCTCCGCACAGCGCTGGCAAGCACCGCTCAGCGAGACATCAACGATCAGTCCGGTATCGGTGTAACCAGCTACTTTACCTACTCTGAGTAGCGCTCCACATCCAGCGTCCGACATAGTCATCATCGAGGCTCGATACGCACAGATTGCACGACACGCTCCAAGGTAGCCGGCGGAAGCTCACCGATACCAATCAGTTGCCAGCGCTGCTCGCCCTCTGACAGCATCGAAATGGCGGCAGTCGATACCCCTAATCGATGCACGCCCTCTTCGAGCATGGGTTGCTCGACCGGAGTGACGAAGAGGCTCACCGCCGCTAGACCATCACTAAAAACCTGCTGATTCTCTGCTGACTGACCCGGCTCTTGTGGCTGAGCAATAAACCCTTCAGGCAACCAGTCTACCCGCCATGAGAAAGAAGACCGTTCGGTGGTCACGTCGCTGGCAACGTGCCCCTCATAAAGCACAGGAGATTGCAGTTGGGTAATCTGGAAGGTTTCTAACACGCGATCTTGATGGTCGCTCAAGACATGCTTGAGTAACAGTCCCGTTGATTTATCGACCCACCATGCATGCTGGTAGCGCTGCTGGTCTTGTGGCACAAAACGAAGTGCAACTGCGTCACGCCCCGCCACACGGGTGTTTTCTTGCAAAGAGACATCGTAATAAGAAGCGATGTGCTGAGCCCAAGCTTGAGAGGCGCTTGGGTCTTTGCCCTCGTTTGGGGTAAAGCGTGCCATGTAGCCTGCGATGGAACGTCTCTCGACACTCACGGACGGTCCATCCAAGTGCTGAACGACCTGCTGGCGCACGCCTTCTCGAATACGATGAGAGAGCGCCAACGTTCTGACACCTATCGCATCGATGGTCACGGCTCGGGCCTGAAAATCGTAACAGTGCCCTGCCACCATACTGCGCGCTAACCATGCCAAAGCGGTGTCAGGGGATGATTCGTCGTCAAGCGCCGAACAAACGATGGGCGGCTGCGCATCAGCGAGGGCCAGAGTCGGAATGAGGCCAGCGCCAGCCATACCGAGCGCCAGCGCCACTCCCCAAACGCTTTTCTTAGCAGTCGCCATACCGATCAAACAGCCTCTTTAGAACGATTAAGGTCAACCTTAGCTATCGATTTATCGCTGGCCTAACGGCTCGGTCACTGATGAACGCATCAGCGGTGTCCAGCTATCGCCACCACCAATCGCAGCGCCTTGTGCATGCTGCTCAAGATAGGATTGCAGCATACGAAGTTGATCCACATCGATGGTCGTTGCTTGTTGCGCCATCATACCCTGGGGTGCCACGGGCGTTGAAAACCCCGTCTCACTGATATTCATCAAACCACTGCTACCCGATTGTCCGCTAATCCGGAATGGGGTTGGCTCGAACATGGGCATGTCTGACGCAACCATCGATGCAGGCTGAGCCGCACTCAAACTCACTGGCTGCACTTGCGTCCCAGGGTTAGACTGCGACGCCACCGTGTTGCCTGTTGGCTGGGCGGTACCGGTGGAGCCGTTACCGTTGAAGAACTGTACGCCGGTAATCACCATGAGCGATACGGCAGCCGCCACCCCGGCGCCGCGGGCAAAGGAGATGCCTCCCGTGCGGGCAGGTGCAGTCGTAACGTCACTCTCGACGGACGGCGCGGGCTCGTCTTCGAGGCGCGCCATGATACCAGCAGAGAGGTCAACGCTGACATCCACGCTGCGCTCCCGCTGCATCATGCTGCGCGCTAGGTGGTAGCGACGCCACGTCTCTGCCGCATCGGCATCGTCAGGCAGTGATTTCAACACTCGGCGCAATTCAAGCTCATCACTTTCGTTGTCCATCAATGCTGAAAGTGATTCCCGTGTGTTTTGACTCATACTTCACACCCTCACACTGTGTTAGGAGACGTTCAGCGACCACACGGCTCATGCGTGTTTTAGCCGCAAAACCTCGCAGGCCAAGACCTAATGACTCATTTATCGCTCATGCATGACAGTCAACGGTTCAACTCGAACATGCTAGACAGCCTCTATGACGCTTCACTTGCGAGACAGTTCACTAAAAATACAAAAACGTAAGTATTTGTGACCGCCGCCTACATGAACAACCTGGCATACATCACTCATCTCGGCTGTTACGTGCGGTGCTGACCAGCGGACGAATGTGCTCATCCACTGCCTCCCTGGCACGAAAGATACGCGAACGCACGGTGCCTACCGGGCACTGCATGACTTGAGCGATGTCTTCATAGGCCAAACCGTCCAGCTCGCGCAGTGTGATGGCCGTGCGCAGATCATCTGGCAGCTTTTCGATCGCTTCGAAGACGGCGGCTTCCAGTTGGTCGCGGGCGATGGATGCCTCAGGTGATTCGGAATCCGCCAAACGACCGCTTTGATCGACGATTTCAGCATCGACGATATCTAAATCGCTACCGGGCGGTCTGCGACCGCGTGACACTAAATGGTTTTTAGCCGTGTTGATGGCAATACGATACATCCAGGTATAGAACGCGCTTTCCGCTCGAAACTTACCCAGTGCTCGATAGGCTTTAATGAAAGCTTCCTGCGCAACGTCCTGCACTTCTGCGTGGTCATGCACGTAGCGCCCGATCAACCCAATAATCTTATGCTGGTACTTCTTTACCAGTAGATCAAAAGCGCGTGTGTCACCTTTTTGAGCACGTTCAACCAACTGTTGATCCGTTTCACGAGTGCCCATTCACACGCTCCTTTGGCTCGCACGTTTGATGCCGAGCGTTGTTTCGTTGTCGCCCTAGTAATCGGGCCTTCACAGCAAGCAGCATAGCGTCCCTTGGGCATCTATTAATTTTCATGGAGGACATCAGCAAGCAATCTCGGCCTACCGCCGGTGGTGGCGCGCAAGGCAGCTTGCGACAATGCCGTCTAGTGTTACGCGTTCTTAGCAGCGCATCAAGCGCTTACCCCCTTTCTCGAAACCCTGAGGCTGACATTTTTCCTTAATGCAAAGTTCCGTAACAATTGATTTTTACCACCCTGACGCGCCATAGTAGTGACCACGTTTCGTCCATCGCGCACGCACAGGTAGCAAGATGTCAGATCAACAGGTTAGTAACCTCAACGTCCTCGCTCAGGATGTTCTTACCACCCCCGAAGCATTGAAAAATACCATCCCGCTCACGGAAAGCGCCGAACGCTCGGTGATCGAGGGCCGTCGGACCATTCAAAACATCCTGGATGGTAAAGACCCACGTTTGCTCGTCGTCGTGGGCCCTTGCTCCATTCACGATGTCGAGGCCGCGCTGGATTATGCACGCCGTTTGCGCACGCTAGCGGAACAAGTCAGCGATAGCCTATATATCGTGATGCGCGTCTATTTCGAAAAGCCGAGGACGACCGTAGGCTGGAAAGGGTTGATCAACGACCCTCACCTGAACGACTCTTTCGAAATCGACGAAGGCCTGCACATTGCCCGCAAACTGCTGGTCGACCTAGCGGAAATGGGCCTGCCGTTGGCCACCGAGGCGCTCGATCCGATCTCCCCTCAGTACCTGCAAGACTGCATCAGCTGGTCAGCGATTGGCGCGCGCACGACCGAGTCCCAAACGCACCGCGAGATGGCTTCCGGCCTCTCTTGTCCCGTTGGGTTCAAAAACGGTACCGATGGAAGCCTGGACGTGGCGATCAATGCACTGCAGTCCGTGGCAAATCCGCATAACTTCTTGGGCATCAACCAAGCGGGACAAGTGGCCATCATCCGTACCCGCGGCAATGGCTATGGCCATGTGGTGCTGCGCGGCGGTAACGGAAAGCCTAACTATGATAGCGTCAGCGTCGCCCTGGCAGAGAAAGAGCTGAAAAAATCCGGCCTCTCAGCCAATATCATGATCGACTGTTCCCACGCCAACTCGAACAAGGACGCTGCCCTGCAGCCGCTGGTGCTGGAAAACGTCACCAATCAGATTTTAGAAGGCAACACCTCAATCATTGGTTTGATGGTGGAATCGAACATTGGCTGGGGAAACCAAAAAGTACCGGCAGACTTGAACCAACTGCAGTACGGCGTCTCAATCACCGACGCTTGCATCGACTGGGACACGACCGTCGAGACGTTCACGCGCATGAACGAGAAACTCGCCCCGGTACTGGCCAAGCGCGCCACCGCTCAATAACGCGGCCTCGCCCTCTACAATGCCCTGCCGCACGGCGGGGCATTTTGGTTGTCGCTATTTAACGTTGCCTAATCCCTAGGCTTGGATGTCACGCTTGAAAGGCGGCAGCGCATCTAACAACGCCTGACCGTAGCGCCGTGTGATCACTCGGCGATCCAACAGCGTAATCACTCCGCGATCACTCTCTTTTCGGATCAAGCGACCGCAGGCCTGCACGAGCTTGATCGAGGCATCCGGCACACTGATGCGCATGAAGGGGTTACCGCCTTGACTCTCGATCCACTCGGCCAGCGTTGCACCTACGGGGTCATCGGGCACGGCAAACGGCAGCCGGGTAATCACGACATGGGTAAGGTAATCCCCCGGCAAATCGATCCCCTCCGCAAAACTCGCCAAGCCAAAAATCACGCTCCCCTTGCCACCATCCACCGCTGCTCTGTGTCGCTCGATGAGTTCTCGTTTGGGCAGTGCGTCTTGGGCCAAGATGCGCTCTTTTGCCGCGGCAGGCAGCGCCTTTTCGACCGCGCGCAGCTGAGCTCGCGAGGAGAACAGTACCAGCACTGCTTCCTCCTCTCCCAGTTGCGAGACAAAGCTCACGATCGCCCGCTCGTGCGCCTCTCGGTCGCCGGGGTCTGCGGCTTCGGCAGGCACCCGCAGCACTGCGTTGGCGTAGTCGAAAGGACTGGGCAGCGCCTGGTAGCGGTAGCGGTTTGCCAAACCGGCGCGCTCTTGCAGACGCTCGAAGCGGCCTAGCGCCGTTAGCGTGGCGGAGGTCACCACGGCCCCGTGGCAGCGGCCCCACAAATGCTTGGCGAGGGTATGTGCGGCGGAGACGGGACTCGCCGAAAACTCGATTTCCGGCTCCCCTGCCACACGGCTCAGCGTTAACCAGCGCGCACTGGGTGGCGCATTGGGAGCATCCTGCTCGCTGAACGCCTGCCAAAGCGCGTGGGCTTCCAGCGCGCGGCCATGCAGCAGCGCCATCAGCGGCAGCCAAGCTTCCGCCTGCTCCCGATCCAGGCCGGTTTGCTTATCGGGATCGAGGCTTTCCCGTAAGATATCGCTAATGCTCTCCAAGCTCCTCGACAGCGTGGCAAACATGACCAGTAGTTGTTGTGCCTGTTCGCGCAGCGCCTCAGGCACTTGGCCTTTCTCGAAACGCTGCTGGTGGCTGGCTTCTTCATCGGCAAGGCCGTTTTCTCGCCCGGCAAGCTGATGCCCCATGCTAAACACATCGCCCAGCGCGGGCTCCAAGCCATGCAGCAATTCGGGCAACCCTGCCAATAGCCGAGCGATGGTAGGCTGAACCGCCAGCCCCTGGTGCAAGTCCGTCAGACTGGTTTTCAATGTTTTAAACCAGCGTAGACAACCATGCACGGCAAAACGGTGAGCAAAGTGCGATAGCGCTTTGTCCGGCAGGTGGTGACCTTCGTCGAAGACAAAAATGCAGTCGGCGGGGTCCGGCAAAATCGCACCGCCCCCCAGGGCTAGATCCGCCAGCACGAGGTCGTGATTGGCAACGATCACGTCGGCATTTTCCAGCTCTCGTCGCGAGCGGAAAAAGGCACAAGCACCGAAATGGCCGCACCGGCGACCGGTGCACTGGCGATGGTCGACCGTAAGCTGTCGCCAGTGCGAGTCATCGATCGACACCGGCCAGGTATCGCGGTCGCCCTCCCAGTCGCCCTTGCCGTAAGCGTCGGCCATATCGGTGGCCAGCACGTTGAAGTCGCTGCTATCGGCTTGCAACGACTGCTCGAATAGCGAAAGCGTTGGGTTGGGCTCACTTCCTTCTAGCGCTTGATCCAACCGCGCTACGCAAACGTAACGGCCACGCCCTTTGGCTAACGCGTAGCGAAAGGCAACCCCGCTATGGCTCGCCAGTGAGGGCAAGTCCTGGTTGAGTACCTGCTCTTGAAGCGCCACGGTGGCCGTGGACACGATCAAGCGCTTACCCTGCGCCTTGGCGATGGGCAGCCCCGCAATGAGATACGCCAGTGTTTTGCCCGTGCCAGTACCGGCCTCCAGCACGCAGACGTGGCTATCGCTAACGCGCTTTCCCTCGCTATCGCACTCGATGTCGCCCAAGGTTCGGGCGATTTCGGCGATCATCAAGCGCTGCCCGTAACGCGGTGTGAGCTCGAGCTTCTCCACCACGTTACGGTAAGCCTGCTGGATATCGTTTTTTAGCGCGTCACTCAACATCCGAGTTACAGCATGCCTTCCGGCGGGTGTTCGCAGGGCAACTTACCGTTGATATAGCGCTCGATTTCAGGCAACGAGAAAGCGTCCTCTTCGCCGACGAAGCTGATCGACACCCCTTTCGCCCCGGCACGGCCGGTACGTCCGATACGATGAACGTAATCTTCCGGGTCTTCTGGCAAGGTATAGTTGATCACGTGGCTCACGTCTTCGATATGAATTCCGCGGCCGGCCACGTCGGTGGCCACCAGCACCTGCACGTCCCCTTCGCGGAAGCTTTCCAGCGTCTTGATGCGCTGATTCTGCGGCACATCACCCGATAGCATGGCCGCACTGACACCGGCTTTTTTCAGCAGGTCATCCAACTTACGCACGAGATCGCGGCGGTTTCCGAACACCATAACGCGCTCGAAGCTCTCCTGCTCCAGTAGCTTGACCAGCAGGCGTTGCTTGTCGTCATCGGAGACGAGATAGACCCGCTGATCGATATCCGCCTGATTTTCAACGGTCACTTCGATTTCGACATGCGCCGGATCGAGCGTCCACTGACTCGCCAGATTGAGAATATCGTCGGTGAAGGTGGCCGAGAACAGGAACGTCTGGCGCTCCTCTTTTTTTGGCGTGTAGCGAATGATCCGCTTCACGTCGGGGATGAACCCCATGGAGAGCATACGATCTGCTTCGTCGAGCACCAGCACTTCGGTTTCAGAGAGGTCGATATCACGCTTCTGATGAAAATCAAGCAGGCGCCCAGGCGTGGCGACCAGGATATCGATCTTCTTGCTCAGGCTATCGCGCTGTTTTTGATAATCCATGCCGCCGACGACACTGGCGACATTAAGCTGAGTAAAGCGCGCAAGCGCCTTGGCGTCTTTCTCGATTTGCAGCGCCAGCTCACGGGTCGGCGCGATGATCAGCGCGCGGGGAGCCCCCGGCTTTTGGCCCTCCGGTGTGGGCTCTTCGAGAAAATAGGCCAACACGGAGATCAAAAAGGCGGCGGTTTTACCGGTTCCCGTCTGCGCTTTACCGACGATGTCGCCTCCCAACAGCGTATGGCGCAGTGCTTCCGCTTGGATAGGCGTGCAGTACTCGAACCCTTGGGCGTGAATCGCACGCATCAAAGGCAGCGGCAGATCAAAGTCATGGAAGCGCCACTTGCCGGCAACGGCGGGCACCTGAAACTGACGAAGATCCCAGTTCGACTGACGACGACGCGGTTTACGACGACGACGTTTTGGCTTGCGGTTCTGGGCCGATGCTGTGGTCTGTTCCGACTCGCTCATAGGCTGTGTATCTGTCCATTGCTGTGGATGTTAGGCATCACGAAGTGCGCATTGTACCAGGGGTTGGCGATAAGAGCGCGCCCTGCTGTCGAAGGAGCACACTAGCCTGTTAGAATAAGGCCTACATTAACCCAGGGAGCGCGACATGACGCGTAAGAAAAAGACTCGTTCATTGGCGGATAAAGTAACGATCCGCACTGGTCGCCGCAAAGATTATAAAAAGTGGCGCCATGAGAATCCTGATCAGGTGACCTCGTCGCGCCGCTTCGTCGCCAAAAAGCAGCAGCAGCGCAAGCTTCAGGCGGTGCGCAAGCTGGCGCGCCAGCAAAGTGGCCAAACGATCGCCATCCATCCTGACAAAGCGGGCGACAACTCACCAGGAGAGCCGTCTTGATGCGTTTGGTTTCGTTCAACATCAACGGAATTCGAGCACGACTGCACCAGCTTCAAGCGCTGATCGACACCCATCAGCCCGATGTCATCGGCCTTCAAGAAACCAAAGTGCAAGACAGTGAATTTCCTACGGCTGACGTCGAAGCCATGGGCTATCACGTTTTTTACTATGGCCAAAAAGGGCATTACGGCGTTGCACTTTTATGCCGTCAACGGCCGCAAGCGGTGTATTACGGCTTTCCCGATGACGACGACGATGCCCAGCGGCGCATGATTGGCGTCAAATTGCTCGCGGAAGACGGCAAACCCGTCACGGTATGGAATGGCTACTTCCCTCAAGGCGAAAGTATCGATCACCCTACCAAGTTTCCGCACAAGGCGCGCTTTTATCGACAGCTCGCCAACCTGCTTAATACCCAGCATGCTCCCAACGAGCGCTTGGCGGTCATGGGCGATTTCAATATCTCGCCTGAGGACCAAGACATCGGCATTGGTGAAGCCAACCGCAAACGTTGGCTTCGAGAAGGCAAAACCAGTTTTCAGCCCATCGAGCGTGAGTGGCTGGAAGGCATCAAAGCGTGGGGGCTGAGCGACAGCTATCGGCTGTGCCATCCAGACAACGATGAGTGGTTTAGCTGGTTCGACTACCGCTCCAAGGGCTTTGATCGCGACCCCAAACGAGGGCTGCGCATCGACTACATCCTGGTCTCGAAGCCGCTGGCCGAGTGCGTGACCGATGCAGGTATCGATTACCCGCTACGCGCCATGGAGCGCCCGTCCGACCACGCTCCCACCTGGAGCGATTTTACGCTCACCCTAAGCGCGTGATGAGGTGGCGCCGGACAGACTTTCCGGCGCGGCTTAGTTAGCGGCTGGGGCCCTCTGACGCCAGTTCGGAAATACTGAGCTGGTAGTTCAAATAATCGTCGCTGTAGCTGCCTACGTAAATCTGGTAGTCACCAGCGGGCCAATTCGTGTATTCGATGTGCTCGTTGAGGCCCATTCCGCCGTCGTCATCGCACAGCAGGAACTTGCCAGGGCCATCGACGATCAGCGTGGTATCGCCATCGGCGAGTGTCCAAAGCTGCAGATAAGAGAAGGACTCGTTGAGCGTCATTTGATGATCGGGCGTAGTGGCGACGCTACCTTGGCAGCGGTTGCCGCGCATGTCCGTTCCAAACTGGCTCGCGGCCTCCTGCGCGCCGCCAGACACGAAACTGACCCGCCAAGGATCGGGAGAGAAACCGGGTGAAATCGCTAGATGGCGATCTTCACTGGTATCGGCATAGCCCCCGCTCGCTCCCTCGAGGCGACTGCCAGGCAGCTCGCTGACGAACAGGTCATAGTTATGAACTCCGCCGCCATAGCTACCGACATAAATACGGTACTCACCCGGCACCCAGTCGCTGTGCTCGATGCGTTCATTGAGACCCTCTCCCCCGTCGTCGTCACACAGTAGAAAGCGCCCGGGGCCGTCGATGACCAAGGTGGTATCGGCTCCCGACTGGTTCCATATCTGCAAAAAATCGAACCGGTCGTTGAGCGTCATGATGTGATCCGGCGTTTGTGAAATGCTGCCTGAACAGCCTACGCCACGCATGTCGGTGCCAAAGATACCGCTGGCGTCTTGACCACCGCCCGATACATAGCTGCGCTGCATGGGGTCGGGCATGAAGCCAGGCGACAGGGTGAGGTTCCGCTCTTGAGCGTGAGCCGCCGAGCCAGCGAGCGTACCCGCAACCAGCAGTACGGCGGGTAAATACGTTATTTTATTCATGGCAGTCTAATGTATCGATGGAAGAGAGGCCTCGACGAGCAAGGCAAACGGACAGCCCCTACAGGCAGCCCGATGTTTATATCACATTCGCTTGAAGCAGCCATCAATCGAAATAAGCCAACCACTGCTCTGCTTGGTCATCGCCTAGATCGGCCGCCTGGGTCAGGGCCGCTTCGGCCTGTGCGTCTTCACCCCACCCATAAGCTAACTGGCCGTAACGTCGCCAATCCTCCGCTGTCTGGGTCAGCGCGGCCAGTTCGCGCCACGCCGCTAGCGCTTTATCGACATCCTTGGCCTGCTGCCAAGCCGTGGCGCGCAGGCGAAGCGTATCTTCATCACGGGGAAGCGAATCCGCCTCTAGCGCCGCTTCTAAGTGCTCGGCAGCGCGCGCAGGCGTCCCCCCGGCCATATGCAGCTCGATCAGGGTGCGGCGTTCCTCAGGCGTAGAAAACTTACCCAATTGCCAGGCTGCCTCCCAAACGGCGGCGGCCACGCCCAGTTGGCCGGCCTGCTGGGCAAGACCGGCAGCCTGACGCCACGCCTCGGCGTCACTCTCAGCACTCAACCCATTCAGCAGCCAGCTAAGTGCCTGTGCGTTATCCCCTGTGTTTCGAAGCACGACATGGGTGAGCGTTTGCTGATCAGCCGTCAACTCCCCTTGTTCAAGCAGCGGCGCCAGCCACTCCATCGCCTCTTGCCAGCGCTCCTCTTCCGCCAACAGGCGTACGAGCTGCCAAGCCGTTTCCGCGTAGCGATCACTGCCCGACGACTCATTCAGCCACTGCTCGTACAGTGTGATAGCCTGACCCCGTTCTCCTGCGGCACGGCGCAGCGACGCTTCGTCACGTAACCAGCGACGCACTTGACTATCGGGGACGCTTGGCCGCTGACGGGCACTGGCAAGCTCGTCGGCAGCAGCAAGGGGGTCCCCCTGACGCACCAGTGCGCTGGCGGTTAGCTGATGATACAGCGCACTCGCCCATTGATCTGCACGGTTACCACCTGCGAGTCGCTCGGACTGAGCGCGCGCATGAGCGATGATACTGTTCAGCACGTCAGGATCGGCTGAGCCGCTTGTCTGGCTGGCCAACTGACTCTGGAGCCGGTTCAGGTCCTGAATCATATCGCCCGGTAGCGGCTCATTGGCCGTTGCGGTGACGCTCAACGCGCTTAGCAACACGATACCTATCCATTGTGTTAACGCGCGTTTGTGGTCAACCATAACGACGGGCCTGTTTGGTGTATTTTCTATACGAGACATGTCACCGCTACCTTAACTGGAACTCGATACGCTGGGTGGCGCGCCGCAGCTGCTGGCTGGGCTCGAACTGCCAGCGCGCAATTGCCTCACGAGCGGCGTCTTCGAATACCCGGCGAGGCTGTGCATTGGTTACCCGAATGGAGCCTCCATCGACCCTTCCATTACGCTTAATGACAAATTCCACCTCCACAAACCCTTCCAAACCTCGGCGTTGAGCACGTGGAGGATAAGACGGGTTGACGCGATTCGTGGGCGCCACTTGACCGACACTCACGGGCTCATTCGAGGGCGCGGGCTCTGCGGCTGATGCCGCTTCCCGCTGCGCGGTGGCAGGCTCAGGAGAGGGGGCCGCCGTTTCTGAAGGTTCGGGGGCGGGCTCAGGTGCTGGCTGGGGCTGGGGCTGCGGCGTAGGCTCAGGGCGCACCTCGGTCAGCTCCGGCAGCTCGCTTTCCAACTCGACGGGCTCTACCGGCGCGTCGGGTAGCTCTACATCTGGCAGCGCAATCGCGCTCGTGGCGACCGGCGCTGGTGATGGCACGGGCATGGGCGGTGGCGCTGAAGCGGCTTGAGTAGGTACAGGGGGCGATGTCTCCTGCTCCGGCGCCACCTCCGGTGCCTCCACCATGGTCATCGACATCGACATGATGGGCTCATCCACCTGCTGCTCGGGGGGAGCGACCAGCAGCGCCAGCATCCAGAGAAGTCCAACGGCCAGAGCGATACCACCTAGCATCGACAACACATGGCGCATCATGGCGCACTCCGGCTCGCTGCCACGGCAACCTGCTCGACGCCCGCCTGCTGAAGGCGGTCCATGACCTCGATCAGAACGCCGGTCGTCGACGCCCGGTCGGCCTGAATAACCACGGAGCCTTCACCGCTCAGCATTCCAGCCACCTGCTGGCCCACACGGTGAACGTCCACTGGCTGGCCATCGACCCATACGGCTCCTTCCGGCGTGACGGCAATCAACACTTGCGCATCGGGACGCGGAGTGGCCGCTGAGGCCTCAGGGCGATCGATGTCCACCCCGCTCTCCTTGATAAAGCTGGTCGTGACGATAAAGAAGATCAGCATGATGAACACCACGTCCAACATCGGCGTCAGGTTTACCTCATTGCTATCGTCAGCAGCCTCTATGGAACGGCGTCTACGCATCACTCTCCTCCAAGGCACGCGCTAAACGGTCATGCAGACGCTGGTCTTCGCGACGAATAACGTGCTCTAAACGGCTAATAAACAACATACCCACCACCGCAATGGCCATGCCCGTCAGCGTGGGCAACGTAGCCCGGGCAACCCCATCGGCCATGGCTCGGGCTTGGTGGGTATCACTCATCGAAAGGCTATCGAAAACGGTAATCATGCCCGTGACCGTTCCCAATAACCCGAGCAGCGGGCAAAGCGCCACGAGCAGCTTGATCCAAGGCAACGGCCGACGCAGCTTGGCCACCAGTGCAGCACTCCACACATGGCGTAGCGTGCGCGCGCTCCAACTGCGATGGTCGTTACGGGCCGTCCAGCGACGCACCAGCTCATGTCGCGATTGCCGCCAGCTGAAGCGGTAGTACCACCACCGCTCGATCGCCATGGCGAACACCGCCACGGCCACCAGCGCCAGCACCACGATGACGGCACCACCTGCATCGAGCAACCGCTCGACGGGCGAAAGCCATAGGGGTAGCGTAGGCATACTAAGTCACCGCGTGCGCATGGCCAGCGGACTGCGCTTCCAGATGGTCTGCCAGCGTGGCGCTTGCTTCGCCTTCGATCACCTGAACAATGAAGCGACTGCGGCTAGACAGCGCCGTTTGGGCAAACAGCAGCGGCACTGCCGTGACGAGACCCAACACGGTAGTGACCAGCGCCTGACTGATCCCCCCTGCCATGAGCTGGGGGTCCCCCGTGCCAAAGACCGTGATGGCCTGGAAGGTCACGATCATGCCTGTCACGGTACCCAGCAGACCCATCAGCGGCGCAATGGCGGCCAGCAGCTTGACGATGGGTTGACCACGTTCGATTTTAGGTAGCTCGGCGAGTACCGCCTCATCCAGCCTTGCTTCGAGCGCTTCCGGCGCTTGATGTTTGTCCATTTCTTTAAAGCGCTGCAGAACACGCCCCAAAGGGTTGTCCGCGCTGGGCTGATGCAGCGCTTGACGCTGGCGACGCACGCGGGCGCTGACCACCAACAGATACAGATACTGTGCCAAGGCGACTAGCAGGCCGATGCCCCCTAGCACCACGACCACGTAACCGACGTACCCGCCCTGCTGAAAGCGCTCCCATAGCGTGGGCTGCTGGGCCAGCGCTTCGAGCACGCTGCCCTGGGTAGGGTCGATAGCGAATTCGCGGCTCTCGCCGCTGTGATAAGCCGCTAATAGATCGCGGATATCGGCGGGGGTGCGTGGCACCTCGGCGAGGCCACCTTCCTCATCTTGCCCTTGTCGAAGCAGCGCAGACTCGGTGAACGCAGCGAAATCACCCAGTCGCACGACGCTGCGCGACGCTATGTCACCGCTGGCATCTGCTACCGGTAACGCCAAGCGCTCGGCACGGCCCGTATCCATGGTGAGAGCCGCTAGACGATCAACGACGGCCTCAATGTTTTGCCGTTCGAGCACGTCGACATCGTTCAAACGCGGTGGCAAAGCATCGGCCTCAAGCGTTAGCCAGCTATCGCCGCCTAGCTCGTTGCGAACCTCTTCGCTATGACGCGTTAGCTCCGCCAGTAGCGCCGTTAACGCCTCGCCTTGTTCCGCCTGGCGCTGAGCAAGTGCCTGCGCCTGCTCGTTTTGCTCATCCTGTTGCGCTTCGAGCGCAGCCTGCTGCTCCTCGGCAGCCGAGTGGGCATCACGCGCCTCTTGCAAAGCGGCTTCTAGCGCGTCTTGATCATCCAAGAAAGATTGAAGACGCACCTGGTCACGCGCCTGGGCAGCCTCGCGGGCCTCTCTTAACGAGCTGACATCGTCGCTTTGGGCCATGCCAACGCTGCTGGTCAACACGCCGACCAATAGGGTGAGGCAAAGCCTAGCCTTGGAGCGAGAAAACAGACTCATGGCTGCCCTCCTTGGTCATTAGCCGTGATCGAGAGCGGGAGCTTTAGAAGTTCTGGGGTACGCTGGTCGGCCGCAATCCGCAGTCCATTACGTACCTGGCGACGAGCGGGCTCGTCTAACGCGAGCCAAGTTCTCTCTTCTTTATCCCAGACACCGCCCTCTCGGCCATCCGGTGTCAAGTAATAAAAGCCAATACGGCCAATCCGCAAGTATTCCACCTCCCTGGGGGAAGCGCCCTCTATCTCCAAGCGGCCACGCCAGCTATCAACCTCGCGTCCATAAGCGAGTTCTGCACGCCAAGCTTCGATCAGGCTCGCAATGCGTTCGGCACTACTCGCCTCAGGGCTACCCGCAGACGCCACCCGGGCGAGGCGCTCATCGGTCAAGAAGGGAAGATCTGACTCGATCCATCGAGTGAGCTGTTCGGTCATATCCTGTTCGACCATGGGCAGCGCTGCGCGCGTATCGCTCAAGGTATCCAGCGCTTGATTCAAACGTTGCTGGCGTTCGGCCTCACTGGCCAAGCGGCTGCTGAGCGTGGCGTTGGCGGCTTCCATCTGGCGGGTTTCCCGCTCCAGGCGGCGAAGTTCTTCAATGGCGGATCGCGTGGCTTCATCCGCCCTATCGATTTGCTGCTGCAGCTCAGACTGGGCTTGCTGGGCCTCGACACTTTGGGCCGCTTGATCCACCGTCTCATCACTTGCCATGAGCGCACCGCTGGCTAGCACGCCCGCTAGACAGCATCCACGCAAGGCAAAGAAAGGCCTGTTCCGCACGTTATGTCTCCGTCACTGCTCAGCGCGCCATCACGATCGGCGTGCTAAAACTCATTAGGTATAAGAACGATTTGCGTTTAACGCGTGCAGTGCATAGCGTACCACTAATAGAATTAATGACAATATTTATCATTAACATTCAGTCACCAGCGTATTTTCTGCACACAAAAAAGGCGCCTACCGGCGCCTTGATGACTAATTAAAATTAATGGTGATTTGCTACGATATGCTCTTTAGTGAGTGGCGCCAAAGGGAGCTGCCATGCTTCTTCCCGAGTCACCCATTTTGCTTCAGCTATTTCAGCTGCCGCCGTGACACGCTCATCAAGCACAAGGCTAAAGAGATATGCGTCCAACATCACACCTGGCTCATTGGCAGCGGGCGCTGAGTACAATCCGAGTGGAGAGAGACGGTCACTATTCACTATCAGCCCCAACTCCTCATTGAGTTCACGACAAAGAGCTTCTAGGGCAGTTTCTCCTGCAGCGATCTTGCCGCCTGGCTGCATGAAAAAAGATGTATTGCGTTTACGCACCAATAGCAATCGACCTGTTGAATCGCTCACTACGGCGGCTGCTACTTTCAATACATTCGCGTTACTTGTTTGCATCATTCATCCACCAGATAACTGACGCCCCCACCCATTGGCAGCACTATCAAAACGCCCAGTCGTCGTCCTCGGTGGCGACGGCTTTACCAATGACATAAGAGGATCCCGACCCTGAGAAGAAGTCGTGGTTCTCGTCCGCGCTGGGCGACAGCGCGGCCATGATCGTTGGGTCTACGTCCGTCACGCTACTGGGGAATAGCGGCTCAAAACCCAGGTTCATCAAGGCTTTGTTAGCGTTGTAGTGAAGAAATTTCTTCACGTCTTCCGTTAGACCCACGTCATCGTACAGCGATTCCGTGTAGCGAACTTCGTTGTCGTAAAGCTCTAGCAGTAGCTCGTAGGCGTAGTCTTTCACTTCCTGCTGCCGCTCGGGCGTCTCTTCTGCCAACGCCTGCTGGAATTTGTAGCCCACGTAATAGCCGTGTACCGCCTCATCACGAATGATCAAACGAATCAGGTCAGCGGTATTGGTCAGTTTGGCGTGACTGGACCAATACATCGGCAGGTAGAAGCCTGAGTAGAACAGGAACGATTCCAGGAAAACACTCGCCACCTTACGCATGAGTGGATCGTCGGAGCGATAGCGATTCAAAATCAGCTCTGACTTCATCTGCAGCGTCGGATTTTCCTCGCTCCAGCGGAAGGCATCGTCCACATCCCGCGTGGCACACAGCGTCGAGAAAATCGAACTGTAGGAGCGGGCATGCACCGACTCCATGAAAGCGATATTGGTATATACCGCTTCTTCATGAGGGGTGCGTGCGTCTTCCATCAACACGGGCGCGCCCACGCTGCTTTGAATGGTATCCAACAGCGTCAGACCGGTAAATACGCGAATGGTCAGCTGCTTCTCCTGCTGCGTCAGCGTATTCCAAGACTGAATGTCGTTGGAGAGGGGCACTTTTTCCGGCAACCAGAAGTTACTGGTCAGACGGTTCCACACCTCAAGGTCTTTATCATCCTGAAGGCGGTTCCAGTTGATCGCATTCACTCGCGACAAACGTTGCATCATGGTCATCAGCGTTCTCTCACAAACATCATCTTAAAAGCGTTACCCGTTCAAAGCGTGCAGGAGACGCAGCCTTCCACCTCGGTGCCTTCTAAAGCACTTTGACGTAGACGGATGTAATAAAGCGTCTTGATGCCTTTACGCCAAGCGTAAATTTGCGCCTTGTTGATATCCCGCGTGGTGGCCGTATCCGGGAAGAACAGTGTCAACGAGAGGCCTTGGTCCACGTGCTTGGACGCTTCTGCGTAAGTATCGATGATTTTTTCAGGGCCGATTTCGTAGGCATCCTGGAAGTAGTCGAAGTTCTCTTCGTTCAAGAAAGGTGCCGGGTAGTAAACGCGACCCAATTTGCCCTCTTTGCGAATTTCAATCTTCGCCGCCACCGGATGAATGCTCGACGTGGAGTGATTGATGTAAGAGATAGAACCGGTCGGCGGTACCGCTTGCAGGTTACGGTTGTACAGGCCGTGCGCCATCACCGAGGCTTTGAGCGACTGCCAGTCGTCTTGCGTAGGCAGTGCAATGCCGCTGCGCTCGAAGAGATGACGCACTTTCTCGGTACGCGGGAGCCACGCCTGATCGGTGTACTTGTCGAAGAAGGTACCCGACGCATAGGTGGAGTCTTCAAAACCAGCAAAGGTCTCGCCATGCTCGATGGCCAGTCGATTCGACGCGCGAAGCGCATGGAACGCCACGCTATAGAAGTACAGGTTGGTGAAATCCAACCCCTCTTCTGAACCGTAGTAGATATGCTCGCGGGCCAGGAAACCATGCAGGTTCATCTGACCAAGGCCGATGGCGCGAGATTTGGCATTACCTTCAGCGATAGAGGGAACGCTACGCAAGTTGCTCATTTCAGACACGGCGGTGAGGCCACGAATGGCGATCTCGACACTGGTCCCGATATCGCCAGAATCCATCACCTTGGCTATGTTCATCGACCCGAGGTTACAGGAGATATCCTGCCCTACCTGACGGTAGCCGAGATCGTCATCGTACTCGGTGGGCGTATTGACCTGCAGAATCTCAGAGCAGAGATTACTCATGTTGATACGACCCGCAATCGGGTTGGCGCGGTTGACCGTATCTTCGAACATGATGTACGGGTAACCAGACTCGAACTGCAGTTCAGCCAGGGTTTGGAAGAAGGCGCGCGCATTGATCTTATGTTTACGAATGCGCGCATCAGCCACCATTTCATGGTACTTCTCGGTCACGCTGATATCGCCAAACGGTACGCCGTAGACGCGCTCGACGTCGTAAGGCGAGAAGAGGTACATATCGTCGTTGCGCTTGGCCAGCTCGAAGGTGATGTCAGGAATAGTCACGCCCAGTGATAGCGTTTTGATACGGATTTTCTCGTCCGCGTTTTCACGCTTGGTGTCCAGAAAGCGCAAAATATCCGGGTGGTGAGCGTTCAGATAGACCGCCCCGGCCCCCTGACGAGCGCCCAGCTGGTTAGCGTAAGAGAAGGCGTCTTCGAGCAATTTCATGATCGGGATGATGCCCGATGACTGATTCTCGATACGCTTGATCGGCGCGCCGGATTCGCGAATGTTGCTGAGCAGGAAAGCCACGCCGCCGCCACGCTTGGAGAGCTGCAGCGCAGAGTTGATGGAGCGCCCGATGGACTCCATGTTGTCTTCGATGCGCAGCAAGAAGCAAGAGACCAGCTCGCCCCGCTGACGCTTACCGCAGTTCAGAAAGGTGGGGGTCGCGGGCTGGAAACGACCGCTAATGATCTCGTCGACTAGCGACTTGGCCAGCGCTTCGTCGCCGCGAGCCAAGGTCAGCGCCACCATGCAGACGCGGTCTTCATACCGCTCGAGGTAGCGCTTGCCGTCGAAGGTTTTGAGCGTGTAGCTGGTGTAGTACTTGAACGCACCCAGGAAGCTCGGGAAGCGGAATTTATACGCATACGCTTGCTCGAACAGCGCTTTGACGAACGCGAAGCTGTACTGCGCCAGCACGTCGGCTTCGTAGTACTGCTCTTCCACCAGATAATCCAACTTCTCTTCTAAAGAGTGGAAGAACACCGTGTTCTGATTGACATGCTGAAGGAAGTACTGACGCGCCGCTTCGCGATCCTTGTCCAACTGCAGCTCGCCGTTGGCACCGTACAGGTTCAACATCGCATTCAGCGCATGGTAATCCAGCGTGCGCGCCTCGGTGGCTCCCGCAGCAGGGCGTTGATCTGCCGAGTTTTTTGCAGCTACGTTCTTAGAGACTGAGCTTGACGTTTCCAAAACTCTTCTACTCCTTTGCGGACCTTGGCGACATCGTCATCGGTGCCAAATAATTCAAAACGATAAAGCAGTGGCACCTGGCACTTTTGGGCAATAATTCGCCCCGCCAAACCGTATGCGTCACCAAAATTAGTATTACCAGCAGCAATGACACCCCTTATAAGGTGTCGATTGTGCGCGTCATTTAAAAACTGAATTACCTGCTTTGGCACGGCCCCGTTGGCCGAACCACCCCCATAGGTGGGGGTGATCAATATATAGGGCTGCTCGATGCGTGGCGTAGGGGCTTCACGATTTAACGGTAGCCGCTGTGCACCCAAACCAAGCTTTTCTATGAAACGATGGGTATTGCCTGACTTGGTGGAAAAATAGACCAGCGTACCTGCCTGATTGGCTTCCACGTCAGCCGTATGCATGGGTGACGATTACGCCAGCGCTTGAATGCGATCCGGGCGGAAGCCCGACCAGTGCTCTTCACCAACCACGACGACCGGTAGTTGACGATAGCCAAGCGCTTCGACTTCTTCTTGTGCGCCCGATTCAGCGGTAATGTCGATGACGGTGTAGTCGAGACCCTGCTTATCCAGCGCACGATACGTAGCGGTGCACTGGACGCAGGCAGGCTTGCTATAAATTTGGATTTCCATGGCTATTTTTCCTTTTCATAGCGGCAGTTTTCAGGTAGTGCGCAGCGCTTGCCCTACCTCTCTAGAAGTCACCACGCATACTATATATAGACCAAGAGAAAATCAATTCAAGCATATATGGTATTTTTTCATCCACAGGTTATTGACAGCTCATGCCCAGCGCTATACCCAGGCACAAAAAAACCGCCCCCTGATCAGGGGACGGTTTTAGGCGATGTAAAGCGCTTACATCGCGCTCACGAAGCGTGAGTCTTAGGCGATGGCAGCTTGGTAACGACGCTCGACATCGTCCCAGTTCACCACATTGAAGAAGGCATCGACGTAGTCGGGGCGCTTGTTCTGGAACTTCAGGTAGTAAGCGTGCTCCCAAACGTCCAGACCGAGCACGGGCGTGTTGCCGTGCATCAACGGGCTATCTTGGTTGAGGGTATTTTCGACGACTAGTTTTTTCTCAGGCGTGACGGACAACCATGCCCAGCCGCTGCCGAAACGGCCCAACGCGGCTTTTTTGAAAGCGTCTTTAAATGCATCCAAGCCGCCCAACTCGGCGTCGATGGCTTTAGCAATATCACCATGCGGCTGGCCGCCACCCTTAGGCGACATCATTTGCCAAAACATGGAGTGATTCGCGTGCCCACCACCGTTATTGATAACGGCTTGACGTTTTTCTTCGGGTACGCGGTCCAAATTGGAGATCAGCTCTTCCACTGGCACATCTTCAAGGCCAGTACCTTCCAGCGCACCATTCAAGTTGGTGACATAGGTATTGTGGTGGCGAGAGTGGTGAATTTCCATCGTCATCGCATCGATGTTCGGCTCGAGTGCATCGTAGGCGTACGGCAGTTCAGGAAGGGTATGTGCCATGCTATCTTCTCCTTGAGTGGCTTCTATTGCGTTCACTACAGTAGGTGTGGTCTTACTTCACCCTTTTCAACCACCGCCACGGCAATTTTTTACCATGGGCGGCAAACCTTTATCCCAGTACCTTAGTCAACTATTGTCAGTTTATCGAACCCGCCCGCAATAAAAAAGCCGACTTCTGGCGAAGTCGGCTTTTGCTAGGCAAGCAGTTCAATGGCTTATAACTTGCTTTCCAGCTCCGGCAGAATCTCGAACAGATCTCCTACCAGGCCGTAATCGGCGACCTGGAAGATCGGTGCCTCTTCATCCTTGTTGATCGCGACGATCACCTTGGAGTCTTTCATGCCCGCCAGGTGCTGAATCGCACCGGATATACCCACCGCAATATAAAGCTCGGGGGCGACGATCTTGCCTGTCTGGCCCACCTGCATGTCGTTGGGCACGAAGCCGGCATCCACCGCCGCGCGTGACGCGCCGATGGCCGCGCCCAGCTTGTCGGCAATGCCGTCGAGCAGTTTGAAGTTCTCGCCGTTGCCCATGCCGCGACCGCCGGAGATCACCACCTTGGCACCG
>Ga0207828_100309_pt1 | contig 23128 bp, 17 predicted proteins | sample TtaePargueraPR_11_FD_187276 | JGI IMG/M metagenome (GOLD analysis project Ga0207828, IMG submission 187276) | Aerobic enrichment media microbial communities from Bioluminiscent Bay, La Parguera, Puerto Rico - Tt and P2 (3) (SPAdes) | ecosystem: Environmental > Aquatic > Marine > Unclassified ...
TCGCTTCCAGCAAACGCTCGGGAACCCCGCACAGCCCGAAACCGCCCGCCGCTATCAGCATGTCATCGCGCAGCAGTCCCGCCAGGGCCGACGACGCATCAGGATAAAGCTTGTTCATCAGGTCTCCTTATTCATCGACCCAGTCCCTGCGCAGGAAGGGGCCGGCGAGCGACATCAACAGGGCCGCGACCCCGTAGAGTCCGAGCGCATAGAGCATCGAATAGCGCAGTGCCTCCTCGCCGTAAAAGGGGGCGAGAAATTCGGAAAGCGCCCCCAGCGCGTAGATCCCGCCGCCGAGCCCGATGAGATTGTTGATCAGCAGGAAGAGCGCCGAAGCGGTCGAGCGCGCGGAAGGCTGGACCAGATGCTGGACGGCCGAAAGCACCGGGCCCAGCCAGACATAGGCCAGGGCCTGCGGAACCAGGAACAGCAGGAAGGCCATGACGGCATCCGAACTCGAAATTCCCAGGGCGAAGAGCGGCGCGCCGAGGAAGAAGCCGGCACCCGGCAACCAGCTGTAGAAGGCGCGGTCACGGTGACCGAGCCGGTCCCCAAGCCAGCCACCCGCCATGACCCCGGCCACCCCACCCAGCAGCAGCAGCGCGCCGAAGAATTGCGAGGCCTGGACGAGGTCGAAGCCGAAACTGCGCATCAGCAGGCTGGGAAGCCAGAAGGCGATCCCGTAGCCGAGCATGGAGGAACAGGCGGCGCCGAAGGCCAGCAGCCAGAAGGACGGCTTGCGCGCCAGAACGGCGGCTGTGGCCTTGAGGCCCGGCGATGACGGGGCAATCGAACCGGGAAGCCCGAGACCGGTGGGCTTCGGCCGGTCCCTGACCAAGAGCTTGAACAACGGCGCGATCAGCAGGCCACCGAGCCCGACCGCGAAGAAGGCCAGCCGCCAGTCGACCGTGGCCGCGATATAGCCGCCGGCAAGCACGCCGGCCGCCGAGCCGAGCGGTATGCCCAGCGAATAGACGGACAGCGCCGTTGCGCGCTGCTCGCTCGGGAAATAATCGCCGATCAGCGCGTAGGAGGGAGCGACGCCGCCCGCTTCGCCGATCCCGACCCCGAGACGGGCGAGGAAGATGTGCCAGAACCCCTGCGCCAGCCCGCAGAGCGCAGTGAAGCCGCTCCACAGCACCAGCGAGACCGTGATTACCCAGCTGCGGCTGGTCCGGTCGGCCAGCGCCGCCAGTGGTACCGCGAGAGTCGAATAGAGCAGCGCGAAGGCGATCCCGCCAAGCAGGCCCATCTCGCCATCGCTCAATTGCAGATCGGCCTGGATCGGCGCGGCGAGGATGGCGAGAATCTGGCGATCGACGAAATTGAAGACGTAAACGACCAGCAGCATGCCGAGCACCACGCGGGGGCTGGACGCCTTGCCTGCCTGTCCGATTGCCGGTCCGCTCACTGCATCTGCTCCGCCAGAAAGGTCCTGATTGCCCTCACTGCGACCGGTTCGTCCAGCAAGGGCGCATGGCCGCGCCCCGGAATTTCGGCCTGATGGAAAGGTCCGGCGTGCTCGCGCTGCATCCGCGCAACCGAAGGCACCGAGAGTATATCGGAGAGCGCGCCGCGGAGAACCAGCACCGGCTTGCCGTCGAGTGCAGCCCAGAGCGGCCAGAGATCCGGCTGTTCGACTAGGTCGGCAAAGGCCAGGGCGATGGCCGGATCATAGGCGAATTCGACCAGGCCGTCATTGCGCATACGGCACGTCCTCCGTGCGAAGGCCAACCAGTCTCCCGGCCCGAATTCGGGAAAGGCATCGGCGTTGATCGCCGCGCAGCCGGCCGCCGCAGTCTGCCAATTGGCAAAGGGTTTGGCCGGCCCGACATAGCTGGTGATCCGCTTGAGGCCGGCAGGATCGAGTTCGGGGCCGACGTCGTTGAGGACCAGCGCCTCGACCAGTTCGGGCCGGAGTGCGGCCATGACCATCGCCATCAGACCGCCCATGGAGGTGCCGACGAGACCGGCGCGCGAAATGCCGAGCCCTTCGAGCAGGGCGAACATGTCCTTCACATAGACATCCGGCCGGTAATTTGCCGGCTCCGGGTCGCGATCCGAAAGACCGCGCCCGCGCTGGTCGGGCACGATCAACTCGTAGCGGCCCGCCAGACAATCGACCAGCGGTTCGAAATCGGCGCTGTTGCGGGTAAGCCCATGCATGAGCAGCAAGGGAGGGCCCTCGCCCGGATAGATCCGGGCGAACAGCTCCAGCCGCCCGCAAGCGCTGGGATAACGATGGCTGGCGTAGTCCGACATGGCCCCGATCTCGCCGCGCGGCGCCTCAGTAACGCAGCGTTGCGGTGACGAAGACCTGGCGCGGATTGCCGTAGAAGGCCGTCAGCGTGTTCTCGGTCCCCAGACCGGAAATGGGCAGGCCGTTGGCCCCGGTCGCCAGTTCGCCGGTCTCGGGATCGGCCACGGCGAAGGTATATCCGGAAGTCTTGTAACGCTTGTCGGTCAGGTTCTTGCCGTGCAGGCCAAGGCTCCAGTTCCCGTCGGGCGCGGTATAGACGATGCTGGCGTCGAGCAGGGCATAGCCGTCCTGGTCGAGATAGGGATTGGGAATCTCGAACTGATAGGTCTTGCTCTTGAAGGACAGGGTCGAGCTGACGTCGAGCTCGCCGTCTCCGACGAAGGTATTGTAGGCCAGCGTCGCGCTGCCGCTCCACTTCGGGGTGTTCTGGACTTCGCGGTAATCGGCGACATCGGTCGGCACCCCGCCAATATTGGTGATGTATTCCTTGTATTCGGCTTCGATGTAGCCGAGCGCACCGATGAAGTTCACCCGGTCGCCCTCGAACAGGAAGTCCTCCGCCAGCCGGGCGTTGGTCTCGAATTCGAGCCCGTAGAACTCGGCCTTGCCGGCGTTGGAGATCACGCCGCAGAACGTCGCGATCCCGTCGACGGTGCAGGCTTCCGAACCGGGGATCTGGACATTGGTATAGTCCATGTAGAAGCCCGCCAGCGCGACATAGATCGCCCCGCCGGCAAGGCTGCCCTTATAGCCCACTTCGTAGCTGTCGACCGTTTCCGGTTCGAAGCTGAGGAAACTCGCGATCTCCGCATCGTCGAGAGAGGCGTTGCCGTCGAGGTCCGGCGCGTTGACGCCGACGCCGCGCGGGTCGAAGCCGCCGCCCTTGAAGCCCTTGGAATAGCTCGCGTAGATATTGTGATCCGGTGTCGGCTGGTAGTTGATCGACACGCGCGGGATGAATTTGTCGAACTTCTCCGAACCCTGGAAATCGGTGCTCGCGGTACCGAAGGCCACGCCGGCGCCGCCGAAGACCGGGGAGCCGCCGCCGAGATAGTTCTGACGCAGGATGTCCGCGCTGCGTTCATCCCAGGTATAGCGACCGCCGAGGGCCAGGCTGAGCTGGTCGGTCAGATCATAGGTGAAATCGGCGAAGACGGCATAGGTCTCGGTGTCGACATTGGCTTCGGTGAAGGCGGTGAAGCCGGCAAAGGTGGTGAACAGTCGCACGTCGAACTGCGTATCCGCAGTGGCGTCCAGGTAGTAAAATCCGAACAGCCCGGTCAGCGGCCCGCCGTCATCGAAGAGGACCTGCAATTCCTGGCTGAACTGCTCGTTGGCGTAATAGGCCGGCACGTCGAGATCGACCGCTGCCAGCGCATCGAAATCGATCGGCGAGGCGCTGTCGTCCTTGCGCCAGCCGGTGATCGAACGCAGCGTGATCGCATCGCTGACGTCGAAGGAGATATTGGCCGCGAGACCATAAGCCTCGACGTCCTGCCTCGGATCGAGCAGGCCGCCGCGCGTGTCGTAGACGTCGTCGAGCACCGGCGCGCCCGAAACGGCCCCCGGGACCAGGCGATGGCCGCCACGGGCCAGCGACTTGTCCCGGGTATAGTCACCGGAAATGCGGATCGAATAGGGCTCGCCATAATCACCGATCTCGAGCGAGGCGCGCGCCGCCAGCACGTCCTTGTTGTAATTCTCCTCGCCGGTAGTGAGATTATCGCCAAAGCCCCCGCGCGAGAGCCGCGCGACCGAGGCGCCAGCCCGCACGACATCGCCGATCGGGGCCGAGATGGTAAAGACGCCGTCAGCCTGGTCATAGCTGCCGTAGGTACCCTTCAGCTTGAGCGTGAAATCCTGCGGCAGGAGGGCGGTCACATATTTGACCGCGCCGCCGATCGTGTTGCGGCCATAGAGCGTGCCCTGCGGCCCGCGCAGGACCTCGATCCGCTCGACATCGTAAATGTCGAGCACTGCTGCCTGCGGGCGGTTGAGATAAACGTCGTCGAGATAGATGCCTACGCCCTGTTCGAAGCCCGAGACCGGGTCCTGCTGGCCGATCCCGCGAATGAAGGCAGAGAGCGTCGAATTGGTCCCGCGTGACGTCTCGAGTGTGGTGTTGGGAGTGATCTGGGCGATGTCGGTGATGTCGACCGCGCCGCGTTCGGCCAGCTCCTCGCCGCTGAAGGACGACACGGCGACCGGCACGTCAATCAGCCGCTCCTCGCGCCGGCGGGCGGTAACGACGATGGCGCCCTGCCCTTCCGATTCGCTTGCTTCGGCCTCGGCCGCGTCCTGGGCGGAGGCCTGGCTCGTGAAGGCCGGGAATGCGAGTGCGCAGAGCACCAGCGCACAGGCGGTGGATTGCCGGAAAAGGCCCTTTGACATCATTCTGCTCCCAATATTTGGTCGTCTTATGCCTCGTCTGATATTGAAAGTTGAACCACCTTTCAACTTTTAAGTTTTGCCAAGCGCTGTCGAGACCGCTAGCCCTAGACCGATGAGCAGTTCCGCGACGGTCAATGCCCCGGCCAACGGCAAGGTGCCCCGCACCGAGAGGGGGCGCCGGACCATGCGCAAGCTGCTCAACGCGGCGGCTGAGGAATTCGGCGAGAAAGGCTTTCACGAAGGCTCGATCAGCGGAATCACTCGCCGGGCCGGCATGGCCCTCGGCAGCTTCTACACCTATTTCGATTCCAAGGACGCGATCTTCCGCGCGCTGGTGCAGGATCTCAGCGCGCAGGTCGGCAGCGAGGCCCGCAAGGCGCTGACGCCGGACCTGGCCGCGCTCGAAACCGAGCGAGTGGCGCTCGAGGCCTTCCTCGCCTTCGCGCGCGAGCACAAGGAAATCTACCGCATCATCGACGAGGCCGAATTCGTCGATCCGGCAAGTTTCCGGCTCCATTACGAGACGACGGCCAGCCGTATCTTCGAACGCCTCGAGAAGGGCGCAGCCTCGGGCGAATTGCGGTCCGGGCTGCAGGAAGTCCACGCCTGGGCGATCATGGGCATGAACGTCTTCCTCGGCCTGCGCTATGCGGTGCTCTCGGACGACCGCCCGGTCGAGGAAATCGCCAGCATCGCCAACGAGATCCTGCGCAAGGGGATCGGCAAATAGAGCGGGAACCAACGGAATTGCCGGGCATGTCCTGCACTATTGCCTCGATTGACAGCTGCCCGCCCTCCCCTGATTCTGTCCCGACCTGTCTTGGAATGCGAGGGGATTTGGACTTGCTCAGATTTCTGCTTTGCGGGCTCGCCGTGGCGCTGGCTGCGGCAGCGCCACGGCGAGCCCAGGAGCTGCCGCAATCGCTCGCCGATCTCCTGCGCGCATCCAGTCCCAGCGAAAGGCCGGTGATCGAGAACGTAGCCAAGCGCCTCTATCCGCAGCAGCGCCAGGCAATCGACGATCTCGTCGACGAGATCGAAGACGAGGAGAAAGCGCGTGTTGCCGAATCCAGCATTGTCGCGGGCTGGACCGGCGAGGTCCAGCTCGGCGCCAGCATCTCGACCGGCAATTCCGAGGAATGGAGCGTCTCCGGCTCGACCGAGCTCGGCCGCAAGGGATTGAAATGGGAACACCGGCTCGACGCTTCGGTCGATTTCCGCGACGTCCAAGGCGAGCGGACCGACGAGCGTGTCAGCGCCGGCTATCGCGCGAGCATGGATTTCGCCGATCCCGACTGGTTCGCCCTCGCCGTGGTACGCTACGACCGGGACCGATCGACAGGCATCAAGCGCCGGTTTACCGAAGGGCTGGGCATTGGCCACAAGTTGATCGACAGCGACAATCTTGACTGGGAAGTCACCGCCGGCCCGGCCTTGCGCCAGACGCTCTACGAAGGCGGCGAGACCGAGAACCAGCTGGCCGCTTTCGCCAGTACCGAGATCGCCTGGGAAATTTCGGAGACCCTGACCCTGCGCGAGGACGCAAGTATCGTGCTCGACACCGAGACGGACACCTACCGATCCGAAACTTCGCTGACAAAGGATCTATATGGGCAATTGTCTGCCCGCTTCTCTTTTACCGTCGAAGGCGAAACGAACCCACCGCCCGGGAACGAAAAGCTGGACACCTATTCACGCGCCACGCTCGTGCTCGATTTCTGACCGGCTGCTCGGCCGCGCACATATGTCGGTGACCGCTGGCCTTGCGGCACGCTGTTTACGGGTGCAAACAGGCCAAGAACAGGAGATGCCGCTTTGTTGCCGTCTTGGAACGACACGCCGGTGAAGGCAGCAATCGTCAACTTTGTCGAGGCCGCTGCCACGGACGGCGACCCGGGCTATATCCCGCCCGCCCGGCGCATTGCAGTGTTCGACAATGACGGCACACTATGGAGCGAAAAACCGTTCTATCACCAGTTCTTCTTCGCCATGGACCGGGCCCGCAAGCTCTCCGGGCAGGATCCGGAATGGGCCGCAACGCCCGCGTTGAAAGCCGCCGCCGCAGCCGATGCCTGCTACGAAGTGATCGGCGGCATGCCCGCCGTGATCAACGGCGTGGACGTTGCCTTCATCGACGACAACGAACGCAAGCGGTTGGCATCATGCGCCACATCGGCCAGCGCCCGGTCTTCGTCGGCGGCAATTCGGACGGCGACTTCCAGATGGCGGAATGGACCACTGCGTGCAAAGGGCCGAACATGGCCATCTTCGTCCACCATACCGATGCCGAACGCGAATTCGCCTATGATCGCGACAGTTTGGCCGGTGCGCTCGACCGCGGCCTCGACGAGGCGGCCGAGCGCGGCTGGGATCCTGGTCGACATGGCAAGGGACTGGAACAAGGTCTGGCCGGAATAACGGCCGATAGCGCTTTCAATCTGTAGGAGGAAACGTCACAATGAGGAAGTATTTGCGCGCCCTGGCGGGTGCCGTGGCCCTGACCGGGCTGGCAGCCTGCTCGACCACGCCGAAGCCGAGCATCCGCGCCGAAGCCGCGCCCGATGCCCCGCTCGCTACCTATCACACCTATTCCTGGGCCTTCCCGCGCGCAACGCCCGGCCAGTCGGGCAACCCGCTGATCTACGAACGCGTCCGCGAAGCGCTAGACCGCAGCCTTGCCGGTGCCGGCTTGTCCCGCACCGACACCGAGGAGGGCGACATGGTGCTGGCCTTCACCATCGGTGCGCGCGACCGGGTCGACGTTACCGACTGGGGCCCGGTCGGTCCCTATTACCCGGCCTATGGCCGCGGCTACCGCTTCGGCTGGGCCTATAATTACAACGACATCGACGTGCGCACGGTGACCGAAGGTTCGCTGGCGATGGATATTTTCGATGCCGAGACCGACCGTCCGGTCTGGCACGGCATCGCCACGGCCCGCGTGAGTTCGCAAGGCGCCAGCGACGAGTTGATCCAGGCCGCCGCCGACGGTCTGGTCGAGCGCTTCGTCGAAGCAAGGACCAGATAGGCCCATCGTGGTCGGCCGAAGCCTGCGCTCGCTCCCCTTCGTCCTGCTCGCCCTGTCCTGGAGCGCAACGGAGGCGTGGGCGCAGGAGGAGGACCTGCGAACCGTTTCCGAGGCCGGGCTCGATCCCGAAATCGATACGCCAAGGGCGACCAAGCGCCTGATCGTCCCGGTGCCGCTGGGCAATCCCGAGCTTGGCGGCGGCCTGGCGCTGGCCTCGGTCTGGTTCTACCAGCCGGGCGGATCGGTCCGCCCCTGGACCACCGGCGTCGGCGCCTTTCGCACCTCCAACGGTAGCTGGGGTATCGGCGCAGCGCAGATGATGACGCTCGGCGGGGACGGGCTGCGGCTCGAATTCTACGGCGGTTATGGCCGGCTGAACCGGCGCTATTATTCGGACTTCGGGCGAAGCGCACGCGAAGACCACTGGGTCGACGTGCGCGAGGAAACCGCGACCGTCCAGGCCCGGGCCCGGACCAGGGTGGCCGAGAACCTGTTTGTCGGCGGCACCGCGCGTTTCCTGCGCAAGGCCAACCGGCTGGACGAGGAATCCTCCGATCCGCCCGGTTTCGCAACCGGCCTGTTCGACGACAATGTCACCCTCGTCCAGCTCGGCCCGGTGCTGACCTACGACACCACCCATGACGCCTTCGCCCCGCGCGAAGGAACCATCGCCAGCGGGCAATGGCGCCTCGCCCTGCCCGCGCTGGGAAGCGATCACGAATACGGCAAGCTGGACGCTTCGCTGCGCCATTTCGTGCCTTCGGGCGAGGCGAATTCGGCCGCCTTCCGGGCCAAGGGCTGCCGCGTGGGCGAGGACGCCCCCTTCTTCGACGTCTGCGCGATCGACCTGCGCGGCTATTCGAACGGCCGCTTTCGCGACCGCGCAAGCTGGAGCGTCGAAGCCGAATGGCGCCAGAAGCTGGGCCGGAGATTCGGCGCCGTCCTGTTCGTGGGTGCGGGCGGGACCGGGGAGGATTTCGGCGATGCCGCCTCGTCCGACCTGCTGCCGGCAGTCGGGCTGGGCCTGCGTTACCTGGTCGCGGAGGATTACGGGATCAACCTGAGGGTCGATGCCGCGATCGGGCTGGACAGCGAGGCCGTCTATGTCTCGCTCGGCGAATCCTTCTAGCCCGCCGGGCCGGCCGGACCGCGCTAGAAGTCGAATTCGAGGAACAGCGCCGGGCCGTCGAACTGGTACTCCATCCGGCCGGTATAGTCGCGCTTGGTGATGTCGAGCCGGTAGTCCACCTTGCGGTAGAGCGCGCCGATCTTGACCCCCCCGGTAATCGCGTAGGAGGCCCGCGCCTCGAGGTTCAGCAATTCGCCGTCGTAATCGCCGATCGAGAGCGAGAGGTAATCGACCTGCGCACCGAGATGCAGGCTGGGGATCGGTTCATAGGCGAGGTAGACGCCGAGCGTGGGCAGCGGCGCAAGCACGTCGCGCCGGCGCACCTGGGTCGAAACCGCTCCGCCCCCGGCGCTCGCCTCGCCGCTCAGCGCGACTTCGAAATTGGTCGCGTGGATGCCCAACGCCGCCCCGATCTCGAGCTTTTCCTCGCGGATGAAGGAATAGCCGAAGGACAGCCGGTAGACATCGCTGTTGAATTCGCTGCTCACGGCCGCCGCCACCGGATAGGTCACGCCGTCGAACACGATCTCTCGCGCGATCGACTGCTCGCCGCTGCGCCTGAGCCGGAAGAATTCGCCTTCGACCCGCCAGTTCCCGCCCAGCCGCGTACCGACCGTGATCGCCGGAAGCACGTCGCGGTCGGACAGGTCGAGGTCGCTCTCGAGATCGATCAGCGTCGCGAAATCGACCTGGTCCGGGCGCGCAACGCTGACCTTGGTGTCGACATCGGGCAGGAAGCCGGCCAGCCGGATCCAGGTCCCGTCATCCGCGGACTGGGCATGGGCGGGCGCACAAGCCAGTATGCCCGCGCCCGCAAGCAGGGAAGCCAGCGCCGGTGCAATGCGTGTCCTCATCGCAAGCAGGCCTTTCCGCAGTCTCGCCGCCCCGCCGGGATCGTCGCTGGTCACGGCTACCCGGCCCCGCTCAGGCGCGAGCTGCGCCCCTATGCCAGCAAATGACGCCAAGAATGCCCCCTTTACAGACAGTCAGCCTGAAATGTCGCTTCGACTGTAGACGCGATAACTTTCGCGAATTGCACCTTCTTGGGCGATTTGCCGCCGCGAGGTCGGGAAGGATCGGCCGTCCTTCCGCGGCCGGCGCAGGCCAACCGGGACGGATAGGGGAATTCGGGAAGACAGACGGAGGAGCCAAATGGCGAGGAAGATCACGGGGAGCGCGGCGGTCCTTGCAATGGCCCTGGCCTTGCCGGCCGCGCTGCCGGCTTCGGCGCAGGAGGCGGATACGGTCGACGGCCTGCATGAAGTGGATTCGCGGAAGTTCGACCAGGTCTTCCTGCTCCCGGGCGCCGATTTCGGGCCCTATGCCAAGGTCATCATCGACGATCCGGAAGTCGCCTTCCGGCGCAACTGGGTACGCGACTACAATCGCGACGTCAGGGGGCTGGACGGCCGGATCTCGGACTCCGACGCGGAGGAAATCCTGGCCAGCGCGAGCGACGGGCTGGCGGAAGTCTATGCCGGCGCCTTCGGCAAGGCCGGTTACGAGATCGTGGCGGCGGGGGCAGCCGACGTGCTGCGGATCAAGGTTTCGATCATCAATCTCGAGATCAATGCCCCCGATGTCGACCGTCCGTCGCGCAGCCGCAGCTACGCCACCGAGGCGGGCGAGGCGACGATCATCGTCGAGGCCCGCGATTCGCTTTCGGGAGCCCTGCTCGGCCGGGCGGTGGATTCGAGCCGTATCGGCGACACCGGCTTCATGACCGTGCGCAGCAGCGTCTCCAACCGATCGGATTTCAGCCGCGCCTTCAAGCGCTGGGCCGAACTCAGCGTCGATGGGCTTGAGGCGCTCAAGGCGAACCCGCCCGCGGGTGAGGATTCCTAGGCCGGGACCGGCCTGGCGGTGATCAGGCCGGCGCTATTCCGACGCTTCGGTTGGCACGATCGACGCGAATGTCGCAATCGCCCGCCGCCCCGCCCGGACGGAAGACGAAGCCGGGAGTGGAGGGGGATTCCCACTGGGCGGGCGCCAGTTCGCTCCCGTCGAGCGCCCGCCACAGCCCGGTTTCGGCAAAACGCGGGAAGCACGCCTGCCGGCCCGCCCGCCAGGCGGCCAGGCCGGCGGTAAAGTCTTCCAGCGCGAGGTCCCGCGTCTCCCAGTCGAGCCAGGTCGTCCGGTTATCCTGCGCATAGGCGTTGTTGTTGCCCCGCTGGCTGCGGCCGAATTCGTCCCCGGCGGTCAGCATGATCGTGCCGGTGGAAACGAACAACGTGCCGAGCAGCGCCCGCAGGTCCGCCTGCCTTCGTTTCAGCACCCAGGGATCACCCGTCGCCCCCTCCACGCCATTGTTCCAGCTGAAGTTCTCGCCATGGCCGTCGCGATTGCCTTCGCCATTGTCCCAATTGTGGCGGACTTTGTAGGCGACCGTGTCGGCCAGCGTGAAGCCGTCGTGCGCGGCGAGGAAATTCACGCTCCGCGTCTTTGCACCGAAAAAATCGGAGGAGCCTGCCAGCCGCGTCGCCAGTTCGCCGATGGTTGCATCCCCACGCCAGAAGCGGCGCACATCATCGCGGAAGCGGTCGTTCCATTCGAGCCAGTTGGCGGGAAAATGGCCCAGCTGGTATCCGCCCGGGCCGATGTCCCACGGCTCGGCGATCAGCACTCGGTCGGCCAGCAGCGGATCGGCGGCGATGTCGGCAAAGATCGGCGCGTCCCGATCGAATCCCGGGCCACGGGCGAGAACCGGGGCGAGATCGAAACGGAAGCCGTCGACCCCGCAGTGGCGCACGAAATGGCGCATGGCGTCGCAGACCAGCCGCCGCACCGACGGCCTGGCGAAATCGAGCGTATTGCCGCAGCCGGTATCGTTGATCAGCCTGCCGTCCTCCGCCTTGGCATAGGCCGCATCGTCCAGTCCCCGCAGCGACAGAACCGGGCCAAGCCGGTCGCTTTCGCCGGTATGGTTGAAGACGAGGTCGAGGATCACGCCAATTCCCGCCGCGTGCAGCGCAGCCACCGTTTCGCGCAGTTCAGCTACCCCGCCCGGGCATAGGCCGGGATCGAGGGCCATCAGCGCAACCGGATTGTAGCCCCAGGCGTTGGAAAGTCCGAGCGGCGGGAGGTGCCGCTCGTCGATCCAGGCAACAATCGGCATGAGTTCGACGGCGCTGACATGGAGCTTGCGGAAGTGGGTCAGCGCCGCCGGATGGGCCAGTGCCCCCACTGTACCGCGCAGTTTGGAAGGGATCCCCGGGTGGAGCTTGCTGAATCCCCTGACATTGAGTTCATAGATCAGGCCGCCGGGCGCAAAACGCGGCGCTTCGTGGCTGACCTCGGGCATGGGCGCGGTCACTCTTGCCTTGGGCACCAGGGCGGCCGTGTCCGCACCATGGTCTGCCAGCGCCGGACCATGGCGAAAACGCCGGTCGAGTTCTTTCGCATAGGGATCGATCAGCAGCTTGGCGGGGTCGAACCAGCATCCCTGCTCGGGATCCCAGGCTCCGTGGGCGCGATAGCCATAACGATGGCCGGTCAGGTCGCCCGCCACTTCGGCAACCCAGCAGTCTCCCTCACGCGACATTTCCACCTGCCGCTCGACCTTGCCGCGTGGGCTCCACAGCGACAGCGTGACCTGTTCGGCAAGGGGAGAGCGGACGGCGAAGGTGGTGACCGGGCCCGAGACATACGCGCCCAGCAGCACGGTCACTCCCGGCCCTCTACCAGGCTCCGGTAGAGCGCGGCATAGGCGGCAGCGCTGCGCTGCCAGCCAAAATCCGCGCCCATGCCATTGCGCTGGATCCGGTGCCAGGCCTTGTGCTCGTGATAGAGGCGGATCGCCCGGCTGATCGCGAGCGAAAGCTGGTCGTAGCTCGCTTCGCCGAAGACCACGCCCGTCGCCGTACCGGCCTGGAGCGCGGCCGGATTGGCATCGATGATGGTGTCGGCCAGCCCGCCCGTCCGCGCGACCACGGGGACGCAGCCATAGGCAAGGCCGTAAAGCTGCGTCAGGCCGCAAGGCTCGAAACGGGAGGGCACCAGGATCGCATCGCCGCCAGCCTGCATGAGGTGCGAGAGCGGCTCGTTATAACCGATATGCACCGCGATCCGGCCTGGATGGCGCGCGGCCGCGGCGTGCAGCTCCAGCTCGATCGCGCGATCACCCGAACCCAGCAGGGCCAGCCGCCCGCCGAGCCCGGCGAGGTGGTCGATTGCTTCGAGCAGGACGTCCATGCCCTTTTGCCAGGTGAGACGGCTGACCACGATGAACAGCGGGCCGTCATCCCGGTCGAGGGCGAATTCCTTCTCCACGGCGCGCTTGTTTGCCTTGCGCGCGGCCAAGGACGAGCGACCGAAAGGCCTGGCAAGGAGCGGATCGGCCCTCGGATTCCATTCCTCCCGGTCAATTCCGTTGAGAATGCCGGAGACCAGATGCGTCCGGCTGCGGATGACCCCGTCGAGCCCCATGCCGAAGCGGGCGGTATGGATTTCCTGCGCGTAGCTCGGGCTGACGGTGGTGATCGCGCCGGCCGAGACCAGCCCGGCCTTGAGCATGCCGACGCCGTTGTGGAACTCGACCCCGTCGAGCGACCAGGCCGCATCGGGCAGTTCGAGGCGGGGAAATATCTCGGCCCCGAAATAGCCCTGGAAGGCGATGTTGTGGATCGTCAGCACTGTGGGCAGGGGCTTGCCGCCGTAGCGCAGATAGACCGGCGCCATGGCGGCCTGCCAATCGTGCGCGTGGACCAGGTCGAAGCGGCGCGATCCGATCCGGCCCGCACCGAGCTCCGCCGCGGCCTTGCCCAGCGCCGCGAAACGGCGCCAGTTGTCGGGCCAGTCGGCTCCGCTACCATCGCCATAGGGACCACCGTCGCGCGCGAAATAGGCCGGCGCATCGAGCACCAGAAGCTTGCGCCCGTCGTCGAGCCGCGCCGACACCAGCCGGGCCCTTTCGCCGAGCAGGGAATCGAACTCGGCCACTTTCCGGCCCTTGCCGATGGCCTGCATGACCGCGGGATAGCCCGGGACCAGCGTGGTCATCTCGACCTGCTCGCCCGCCAGCGCCGCGGGCAGCGCGCCGACGACATCGGCCAGCCCGCCGGTCTTGATCAGCGGAACCGCCTCCGAGGCGACCGAGAGGACCCTGAGCGCGGTCACAGCCGGGCGATCATGTCCTTGGTGATCAGGCAGACGCCCTTCTCGGTCCGGCGGAAGCGCCTTGCGTCGAGCTCGGGATCTTCGCCCACCACCAGTCCCTCTGGGATGCGTACGCCGGAATCGAGGATGACGCGCCTGAGCTGGGCATTGCGGCCGATGTTGCAATAGGGGAGGATTACCGCTTCCTCGACGCTCGACCAGCTGCCCATCTTGACCCCGGTGAACAGCAGGCTCTTCTTCGCCATGGCGCCCGAGACGATGCAGTCCTGCGAGATCAGCGAGGAGACCGCATGTCCCCGCCGCCCGTCCTCGTCATGGACGAACTTGGCCGGGGCGGCGACGATCTGGTCGGTCCAGATCGGCCAGTCGCGGTCATAGAGATTGAGCTTGGGCACCACGTCGGTGAGGTCGAGATTGGCGTCGAAATAGGCGTCCACCGTGCCGACGTCGCGCCAATATTCCTCGATCTCGTCGGCCGCGCGGATGCAGGATGTGGTGAAGCGGTGCGCCTGTGCCCTCCCGTGCCGGACGATATAAGGGATGATGTCCCCGCCGAAATCGCGCTTCGAGCCGGGATCGACCGCATCGCGGCGCAATTGCTCGAACAGGAACTGGGTCTCGAACACGTATATCCCCATGCTCGCCAGCGCCATCTCGGGATCGCCGGGAATGCCCGGCGGATCGGCGGGCTTCTCGACGAAATCGGTGATCCGGTCGGCCTTGTCGACATGCATCACCCCGAAACCGCTCGCCTCCTCGCGCGGGACCACCAGGCAGCCGACCGTGACGTCGGCGCCGGTGTTGACGTGCTGCTGCAGCATCAGCTCATAGTCCATCTTGTAGACATGGTCGCCCGCCAGGATAACCATGTATTTCGGCGCATGGGCAGCGATGATGTCGATGTTCTGATAGACCGCGTCGGCGGTGCCTTCGTACCACTGGCTTTCCGAGACCCTCTGGCTGGCCGGGAGGATGTCGAAACTCTCGTTGCGTTCGGGGCGCATGAAATTCCAGGCCCGCTGCATGTGGCGGATCAGCGAATGCGCCTTGTATTGCGTCGCCACCCCGATCCGGCGGATGCCCGAGTTGATCGCGTTGGAAAGCGCGAAATCGATGGTGCGCGAGACGCCGCCGAAATAGACCGCGGGCTTGGCACGGGTGTCGGTCAGTTCCTTGAGGCGGCTGCCGCGCCCGCCAGCGAGGACATAGGCCATCGCATCGCGCGCGAGAGGCTGGCCGTAGGAATCTCTCATCGGGGCTCTCCTTCCCTATCCGGCAAATTCGAACAGCAGCGTCGCCAGCGGCGGCAGCTTTACACGCGCGCCGCCGTGCTCTGCCTTGACCTGGCCCAAATTGCCCATTCCCGAACCGCCGTAGATTTCGGCGTCGCTGTTCAGGATTTCCTTCCAGATGCCATCATGCGGCAGGCGAAGCCAGTATTCGCTATGCACCGCAGGTGTCATGTTGGTGACGAGGGCGATCGGTTTCTGTCCCGGGCACTTGCGCAGCCAGGCAAAGACCGAGGCCCCGGCATCGTCGGCCACCAGCCATTCGAAGCCTTCACCCTCGCAGTCGCGGGCATGGAGGGCAGGCTTCTCGCGATAGAGCCGGTTGAGGTCGCGCACGAGCGCGCGCACCCCTGCATGAGCCGGGGCATCGCAGAGCTCCCAGTCGAGCGCCCGCTCCTCGCTCCATTCGCGGCGCTGGGCGAATTCCTGGCCCATGAACAGCAGCTTCTTGCCGGGATAGGCCCACATCAGCGCGTAATAGGCGCGCAAATTGGCGAATTGCTGCCAGTCGTCGCCGCTCATCTTGCCCAGCAGACTACCCTTGCCATGGACCACCTCGTCATGGCTGAGCGGGAGGACGAAATTCTCGGAAAAGGCGTACATCAGCCCGAAGGTGATGTCGTCGTGATGGAACTTCCGGTGCACCGGATCGCGGCCCATGTATTTCAGCGTGTCGTGCATGAAGCCCATGTTCCACTTGAAGCCGAAGCCGAGGTTGGAACGCGGCCCTTCGTCATAGGCCGGCAGGGTCACGCCGGGCCAGGCGGTGCTCTCCTCGGCAATGGTCAGGAAACCGGGATGGCTGCCGTAGACCGCACGGTTGGTGGCGCGCAGGAAATCCACCGCTTCCCAGTTCTCGCGCCCGCCTTCGGCATTGGGGATCCATTCGCCATCTTCGCGCGAATAGTCGCGGTAAAGCATCGAGGCGACCGCATCGACCCTGAGCCCGTCGACATGATAGCGCTCGGCCCAGAACAAAGCGTTGTTGACGAGTAAGGAGGCGACTTCGCGCCGGCCGAAATTGTAGATCGCGGTGTTCCAGTCGGGGTGGAATCCGAGCCGGGGATCCTCGTGCTCATAGAGCGCCGTGCCGTCGAAATGGCGCAGCCCGTGCTCGTCGGTCGGGAAATGCGCCGGGACCCAGTCGATCAGCACGCCGATGCCCGCGCGATGCGCGCCGTCGACGAAACGGGCGAAGCCGTCGGGGGATCCGAAGCGGGCGCTGGGGGCGAAGAGGCCCGTGGTCTGGTAGCCCCAGCTCGGATCGTAGGGATGTTCGGAGACCGGCAGGAATTCGATATGGGTAAAGCCCATGTCAACGACATAAGGGATCAGCCGGAGCGCCAGTTCGTCCCAGCTCAGGAACCAGCCGTCCTCGTTGCGCTGCCATGAACCCGGATGGACTTCGTAGATCGCTATCGGCTCTCGCCGGGGATCGACGCGGGACCAATGCGCGCGGTGCGCCTCGTCGCCCCAGTCGGGCTTGGCCGGGCGCGCGGTGAGCGAGGCGGTCTTGGGCCTGAGCTCGCTGGCGAAGGCAAAGGGATCGGCCTTGAGCGGCTGGACCGTCCCGTCGGGCCCGGTGATGTGGTACTTGTAGGCCTGCCATTCGCCGATGCCGGGGATGAAGATCTCCCACACGCCGATATCCGCCCGCCGGCGCATCGGATGGCGGCGCGAATCCCAGCCGTTGAAATCGCCGACCAGGCTGACATGGCGGGCGTTGGGTGCCCAGACCGCGAAATGGACGCCCTCGCTGCCCTCGTGCTCGATCAAATGGGCACCGAGCTTGTCGAACAGGCGGAAATGCGTGCCCTGCGCGATCAGCAGGTCGTCGACCGGGCCGAGCACCGGGCCGAAGCCGTAGGGATCGGTCACCCACCAGTCGTGCGTGCCCGCACGGCAACGGTATTTGAGCGGCTGCGGCTGCCCCCGCAGCCTCCCTTCGAACAGGCCACGCGGATCGACCAGCTCCATCCGTCCAACGAAGCCGCCTTTCAGTGTAAAGGCATTGGCGCTTTCCGCCCCCGGCAGGATCGCGCGGGCAAAGGTCCCTTCGGGCCCGGCATGGGCGCCCAGGAGCGAAAACGGATCGGCATGCCTTCCTTCGAGCAGTGCGGAAATTGCCTGATCCGACGGCTTCACACGATCCCCCAGATATCCCGCGCATATTCGCCGATCGTCCGGTCGGACGAGAACCAGCCGACATTGGCGATATTGTGGATCGTAGACTTGCGCCAGCCGGCCCGGTCCTGCCAGCGCCGGTCGACCTCGCGCTGGGCCGCAGCATAGCCGTCAAAATCGGCGGCGACCATGAACCAGTCGTGCTCGTAGATGCCGCCCATCAGCCCGGCGTAGCGGCCGGGATCGTCCGGTGAGAACACGCCGGAGGCGATGGCGGACACCGCCTGGTGCAGTTCGCTCGATCCTTCAATCACTTCGCGCGGGTTGTAGCTGTCCTCGCGGCGCGCGGCGACCTCTTCCGCGGTCAGGCCGAAGATGACGATGTTGTCGTCACCGACCAGTTGCTTGATCTCCACATTCGCGCCGTCGAGCGTGCCGATCGTCAAGGCCCCGTTGAGCGCGAACTTCATGTTGCCCGTGCCCGAGGCTTCCATCCCCGCAGTCGAGATCTGTTCCGACAGATCGGCCGCGGGAATGATCCGTTCGGCCAGGGTGACGTTGTAATTGGGCACGAACACCACCTTGAGCAGGCCTTCGACCGAGGGGTCGCAATTGACCCGGCGGGCGATGTCGTTGGCCAGCTTTATGACCAGCTTGGCGTTGTGATAGCTCGAAGCGGCCTTGCCGCCGAAGATCTTGACCCGCGGTACCCAGTCCTTTTCCGGATGGCTACGGATCTGGTCGTAGAGCGCCACGGTCTCGACCAGGTTGAGCAACTGGCGCTTGTATTCGTGAATGCGCTTGATCTGCACGTCGAACAGCGCATCGGGATCGAGCCGCACGCCGGTCAGCTCCTGGAGATGACCGCACAGCGCCAGCTTGTTGGCGCGCTTGACTGCCATCACCTTCTCGCCCAGCGCGCTGTCGCCGGCGAGGGCATTGAGCGCCTGGAGCTGCACGGCATCGTCGAGGAAGGCGTCACCGATCGCCTCGCGGATCACCCCGGTCAGCCCGGGGTTGCACTGCATCAGCCAGCGCCGCGGGGTGACTCCGTTGGTCTTGTTGTTGATCCGCTCGGGATAGAGCCGGTGGAGGTCGGAGAAGACCGTGACCTTCATCAACTCGGTGTGCAGCGCGGCCACGCCGTTGATGCTGTGCGCCCCGCAGAAGGCGAGATTGGCCATGCGCACGCGCCGCTCGCCGCTCTCGTCGATCAACGAGATCGCCGCCACCGCCGCTTCATCAAGGCCGGTCTTGCGCGCATCGCGCAGGACGCGGGAATTGATCGCGTAGATGATCTGCATGTGCCGCGGCAGCAGGCGTTCGAACAGCGGCAGCGGCCAGCTCTCGAGCGCCTCGGGCAGCAGCGTGTGGTTGGTATAGGCGATGGTCCGGCGGGTCACGTCCCAGGCCTCGCCGAAGGCCAGCCCGTGCTCGTCGATCAGCAACCGCATCAGTTCGGCCACCGCGACCGAGGGATGGGTGTCGTTGAGCTGGATCGCCGCCTTGTCGGGCAGGGTCCGCACATCGCCCTCATACTGCGTGTGGCGGCGGACGATGTCCTGGATCGAGGCGGAGGAGAAGAAATATTCCTGCCGCAGCCGCAGTTCCTGGCCGGACGCGGTCGAATCCGCCGGATAGAGCACCCGGACCAGGCTGTCGGCCTTCGCTTCGCCCTCGAGCGCCTCGACATGATCGCCGGCGTTGAAGGCGTCGAGCCGGATCGGGTCGAGCGCATGGGCGGTCCACAGCCGCAGCGTATTGACCCGCTTGCCGCGCCAGCCGACCACCGGGGTGTCGACCGCGCTCGCCTCGAGTTCCTCGGCCGGATGCCATTCGACGCCCTCGCCGGCCGCCACCACCTCGCCGCCGAAGCCAATCCGGTAGGCGCTCTCGCGGCGGTCGAATTCCCAGGGATTGCCGTGGCTGAGCCAGGTCTCGGGCAGTTCGATCTGCCAGCCGTCGTCGATCCGCTGGCGGAACATGCCGTTGATGTAGCGGATGCCGTAGCCATAGGCGGGGATGTCGAGACTCGCGAGGCTTTCCATGAAACAGGCCGCCAGCCGCCCGAGCCCGCCATTGCCGAGCGCGGCGTCGGGCTCGAGTTCCTCGAGCGCGGCGAGGTCCATTCCGTTGTCGCGCAGGGCCGTGGCGAGTTCCTGGGTCAGATCGAGATTGTTGAGCGCGTCGCGCAGCAGCCGCCCGATCAGGAATTCGAGGCTGAGGTAATAGACCCGCTTGCCGCCTTCCTCATAGGTCCGGCGGGTCGATTCCATCCAGCGATCGATGATCTTGTCACGGACCGAGAGCACCGCGGCCGTATACCAGTCGTGCGGCTTGGCCGCGCGTTCGTCCTTGCCGACCCGGTGCCGAAGCACGTCGATCAGGAGCTCGCCGAGGTCATCCACGGGTAGGTCGGGACTGCTTTGCATGGAACAAGAAACTCCGCCCTGACGCACGGCCTGCATGCGCCCTGTCCGTCCCCGCCCAACGAACCCGGCTGTTCTTGCCACAGGGGCCTCTTCGCGGCCGGAGCTTGCCGGAGCCCAGCCAAGTCACTCTGCGGCCACGGTTTCGCCCGGTCAACAGAATTGATTGCCTCGCGCAATGATGCACTGCAAAAAGAATGCTCGCCACGTCCGGGACGGGCTGGCGCGATTCCCGGGGGGCGTCATGACCAGGACCGACAGGCACGAGACTCCGGAACCCTGGTGGCGCGGTGCGGTCATCTACCAGATCTATCCGCGCAGCTTCCAGGACAGCGACGGCGACGGAGTGGGCGACCTCGCCGGCATCGTCGGACGGCTCGACCATGTCGCCCGGCTGGGTGCCGACGCGATCTGGATCTGCCCCTTCTTCCCTTCGCCGATGCGCGATTTCGGATACGATGTCTCGGACTATTGCGGGGTCGATCCGCTGTTCGGCACGCTCGAGGATTTCGACACGCTGGTCAGTCATGCCCACGACCTGGGAATCAAGGTCCTGATCGACCAGGTCTATTCGCATTGCTCCGACCGCCATCCGTGGTTCCAGGAAAGCCGGATCTCGCGCGACAACGCGCGGGCGGACTGGTTCGTCTGGGCCGACGCCAAGCCCGAAGGCTCGCCCCCCAACAATTGGCAGTCGGTCTTCGGCGGCCCCGCCTGGACCTGGGACGCGCGCCGCCGGCAGTATTACCTCCACAATTTCCTCAAGGAGCAGCCCCAGCTCAACCTGCACAACCCGCAGGTTCAGGAGGCGCTGATGGGGGTCGCGCGTTTCTGGCTCGAACGCGGGGTCGACGGCTTCCGCATCGACGCGCTCAATTTCGCGCTGTTCGATCCGGCACTGGCTGACAATCCGCCGGCTCCACCCGCGAAGACCCCGCCCGGGCGGCCGTTCGATTTCCAGCTCCGGCTGTACAACCAGTTCCACCCTGCGACTCTGGGTTTCCTGGAACGGCTGCGGGGCGTGCTCGACGAATATGGCGCCACCTTCAGTCTCGGCGAGATCGGCGGCGACGAAGACGGCAGCATGATGAAGCGCTACACCGCCGGCACCGGCCGCCTCAACAGCGCCTACGGCTTCGACTTCCTTTATCTCGACCGGCTGACCCCCGAAGCGGTCGCCGGAGCCATGCGGAACTGGCCCGGCGCGGAGGGCGAAGGCTGGCCCAGCTGGGCCTTCGAGAACCACGATGCTCCGCGCGCACTTTCGCGCTGGTCCGCTCCGGACACGGCCGATGCCTTCGCGCGCATGAAGCTGGCGCTGCTGCTTTGCCTGCGCGGCAATCCGATCCTCTACCAGGGCGAGGAGCTCGGGCTGGAGCAGGACGACATCCCCTTCCACCTATTGCAGGATCCCGAGGCGATCGCCAACTGGCCGCTGACCCTCTCGCGCGATGGCGCGCGTACGCCCCTGCCCTGGGACGCAAGCCCCGCGGGCGGCTTCACCAGCGGTACGCCCTGGCTCCCGCTCGGCAGTGCCAACCGCGCGCGCAATGCGGAAGCACAGGCAAAGGAGCCGCAGTCGCTCCTCCAACTGACCCGGCAATTGATCGCCCTGCGACGCGCCCACGCTCCCTTGCGGCACGGCAATTTCCGCCTGATCCATGCCGGGGAGCAATTGCTGGTCTTCGAGCGCGAAAGCGCGAACGCAGTCGTGACCTGTGCCTTCAACCTGGGTACGAAGCCGCTGGAGCTGCAATCCTGCGACAAGCCCCAAGGCGAGGAAATCCTTGCGATCAACGGCGCGGAGTGCGGCAGGTTGCCGCCGCTGGCGGTGCGGATCGTCCGGTCCGGCTGATCCCCGCCGCAGGCCTTATTCCGCCGGGCGCACCGCGGCGGGCTCCTCCTCGCCCAGCCCTTTCGCCGACCAGGCCAGCAGCAGGATGAACACGACGATGCCGACCAGGCAGAGCACCGTGAACATGTAGCCGGCCATCGCCCCGGCCGCGCCGGTCAGGAACTGCGCGCCATAGATCGGCGCCGCCACCGCAGCGAACTTCGCCATGAAGCTGGCCCAGCCGCCCCCGGTCGCGCGCACCGCGCTCGGGTAGTAGACGCTGGTGATCGAGATCACCGCGGCATGGCCGGCCCCGACCATGATCGCTCCGATGAGCAGCACCGGGATCAGCAGCGGACCACCGATCACCGCGCCGGTGCCGACCAGCAGCACGAAGGGAATGCCCAGCAGCGGCGCGAGCGTGATCCAGCCCGGCCCGCGCTTCTCGGTCATGGCCAGCAGCATCACCCCCATGACCGCGCCGATGATGGCGTTGATCGAGCCCAGCCACGCCGCGTTCTGCCGCGTGATGCCGAGATTCTCCATGAAGATCACGCCATAGGCGCTCTTGAGGTAGATCGCGAAGCTCGAGCAGAAATAGGCCGCCCAGATGAACAGCGTGACGAAGGCGAGCCGTCCGACGAACAGTTCGGAGATCTTGGCCAGGGGATTGCGCGAGGCCTTCACCCTCCGCTCGTCCGAGAGGGTGAAGCCGTCGTAGCTCCCGCCGTCGAAGCCCGGATCGAACCGCTGCAGCATCGGCAGAATCCGCTCGCGCGGCTTGCCGGTCGCCACCATCCAGCGGGTGCTTTCGGGCAGGGTGAACAGCAGGATCAGCGCGAACACTCCGGTCATCGCCCCGCAGACCCAGAAGATGCCCTGCCAGCCGAGCACCGGCGCGGTGAAATTGGCGATCGGGCCCGAGGAGGCGGTGCCGATCGAGAAGCCCATCATGATGATCGTCACGCTGGTCGCGCGCATCGATTTCGGCATGCTCTCGATGCTCAGCGCCCAGACCGGGGCGAGCAGCCCGCCGATCGCCAGCCCGCTGATGAAGCGCAGGATGATCAGGTGTTCGGCGGTGTCGGCGAAACCGACCGCGAAGGTCATCACGGCGCTGCCGACGGTACAGAACAGGATCACCGGCCGCCGGCCGAAGATGTCGCCGAGATAGGACCCGAACAGCGACCCGATCATCTGCCCGAGGAAGGCGGCCGAACTGACATAGCCGGTCATCTCGTCGGAGATCCCCAGGTCCTCGCGGATATAGGGCAAGGCATAGGCCAGTGCCGCAAAGTCCTGGCCGTCGAAGAAGGTCACCAGGCTGCACAGCACGAGGATGGTCATGTGATAGCGGGTGAAGCGCAGATCCTGCATGAAGCGCGCGACATCGAGCGAATTCGCGGGGGCACTGGTCATGGCCGCTGGTCCTATCCTGCCGCCACCGCTTGTCCGTGCGCTGCCTCGACCGCGGCGTCGTCATGCAGATGCCCGCCCTGTTGGCGCAGGAGCTGGCGGATCGCGTCGAC
>Ga0207828_100312_pt1 | contig 22608 bp, 23 predicted proteins | sample TtaePargueraPR_11_FD_187276 | JGI IMG/M metagenome (GOLD analysis project Ga0207828, IMG submission 187276) | Aerobic enrichment media microbial communities from Bioluminiscent Bay, La Parguera, Puerto Rico - Tt and P2 (3) (SPAdes) | ecosystem: Environmental > Aquatic > Marine > Unclassified ...
TAAGCTGGTCGGTTATGCGATCAACTATTACAACGACTTCGTCAAACCGACGAAATCATACCGCGCCCCGACCGAGGCAGAGCAGGCAGCGCTTAAAGACCTGCGCGACGCTTTGTCAAAAATTGCACCGGGTACCGATCCGTCCGACATCCAGACCGAAGTTTTCACCGTGGGCAAAAACCACAATTACGAAAACCTGCGCGACTGGTTCAAAACGCTTTATGAAGTGCTGCTGGGGCAGGAACAGGGCCCGCGCATGGGATCCTTCATCGCCCTTTACGGCCTTGATGAAAGCGTTGCCCTGATCGACCGTGCCTTGGCCGGTGAAGACCTGTCTGCGTAATTCCGCAATCAGAAAAATTTGCAAACGGCCCGCCATTTGGTGGGCCGTTTTTGTCTGTGACTGTTATGCTATCGCCTATTGGCCGGGCTTTTGCCCGCTGTCAGTTTGTTGTTTGATCGTTTCAAGGTCCTTTATGACGGTATCGAGTTTGCTTTGCAGTTGCTCTGGGTCAATCGGTGCAAACCCCTTTTCGATTTCCTTGAGCATGACTTCCTTTGCGGCATCTAGCGCCGCGATATTTGCTGCATCATATTGTTGGTCATTCAGCGCCCCGTTCATATGCGCAAAACAGTTATAGGACCGTGCATCGCGATAAAGCTGAATCGCCGAGGTTCGCCGCAGCAACGGGGTGATATTTTCGGCAATGGCGCGCGAAAATTCCGCCCGGCCCTCTGCATCAAGTTTACTGCTTTCAACCGATAATCCGGCTGTCAGCGCGGCGGTTACGGCAACCGCAACATCGGGTGGCGGTTCCGGGCATACTTTTGCCTTGTCATCAAATTTGGCAACCACCGTGCGGTAGGAGGCAGTTGTTGAAAGTGCCCCCACCTTCGGTTCGCCCAGAAGGGCGTTGCCCCCGACTACCTGATCATGAATGCCCGTGCTGCACGCCCCCAGTGACAGTGCGGATAGCCCGGCAAGAGACAGTGCGATTTTTTGCAGCCTGTTGCGCATTGGAAAACTCCTGAATATCGGTGGGGCAAGCAACCACAGGATAACCTAATGTGATTGTGCGATATTCAAAAGAAAAAACTCAACTATTGATTGTTTTGTTGCCCGGATCTGCCGCGTATATTCCGGGCCCCTTTCAGGCTGTTGAACAAGCGAGCTGATGACGATGTTTGACGTCTCCCGGGGGATCATCACAAACGGCTCGCCTTTGGCGGGCCGTTTTACTTTTTGGGTCATATCATTCAATAATTTGCCGATCAGACCGGCTATGGCGGTGCTTTGCGTCACCAGCAAGGAATTGAATGATATGGGTTTTTGGCAGAAATCAATGATCGCGGTTGCATGTTCCAAGCCGCTTCGCACTCTTGGCGAGGCGATTGGACGCAAGACCGGACTGGCCGCGCAGTTTGTCAGTGCGAACGACGGCATTGGCCATGTTTCGCGGGCAAATGCGCTGGCGGCACAAGGTATTCGCGTCTCAAGCTTTTATCTTGGTGAATATGTCGAAGATATCACCCAGGTCCGCGAAACGGTCGATCAGCTTGGCTTTGTGATGCCAAGCCTCGATATGTCTGGACTGGATGTGCATGTGTCGATTGATCCGTCGCAGCTGGGCTATATGCAGGGCGAGGCGGTCCTGACCAAACATGTCGACGAGATCGCAAACAAGATCCGCGATATTGCAGCACAGGCAAATTCATCGCAGACCGTCCGGCTTATGATCGACATGGAAGATTTCGACATGATTGATGACACGCTGGCCCTGCATCATCGGCTGGCGACCGCCGGTGTGCCGGTTGCCCAAACCCTGCAAGCGCGGTTGCACCGGACTGAATCTGATCTGAACGACATGATTGCACGCGGGGCAATGGTACGACTGGTCAAGGGGGCGATGGCCCCACCGGCCAGCGTATCCTTTACCGACCGTGATCAGATTGATGCCAATTATCTGAAACTGACCGGAATGATGTTGTCGGAAACCGCAAAGGAAAGCGGGTTTTTCCCGGTATTTGGCAGCCATCACCGTGACTTGGTGCTCAAGATTGCGACGCTTGCCGATGACAATGGTTGGGCACGCGATCAGTTCGAGTTCGAGATGCTGTATGGTGTCAATCAGCCGTTGCAACGTGAGTTGCTTGCGGCGGGATACCGCCTGCGGCTGTATGCGCCGTTTGGCAAGGACTGGTGGGCCTATGCCTGGCGCCGGGTGGGGGAAAACCCGCGCAACCTGTCGCTTTTGCTGAAGTCGGGACTTCATCGATAGTAAAACTGAATGAGGCCAGCATGAATGTGTGCTGGCCTCAATGTTTCAGATCAGCTTGGCGGCAGGTAACGCCGCAGCGGATGATCTTCAAATGGCGCCAGAAGCACATGGCGGGCACGTTGCCAACCCACACCAAACGCCATCACCAGTCCGCCAACGATGAAGCAGACCAGAACGATGGTCATGGACGGATCAATCGCCGCCCCCTCGAACCCGGATTGCAACAGATAACCGACATAGATCAGGCCGCTGATGATCGGCGACCGGCGATCAAGGACCAGCGATAGCACCATGGCAATGATGATCACCGGGATCATCGCAAGGGCGGCGGCCTCAAACGTGGCGGCAATCGAATGGATGGTCAGCGGTGCGCCAAAGACATAAAGCCAGAACGCACATTCCGCCCAGCCATTAACCCGATTGGGATCACGGCTGTCGATAAAGATCGCAAGGGCCAGCAACACAATGCCGGTCACGGTAATCAGATAGGGGATATAGGGTTCTGCTGCCGGGCCAAAGGTTGCCATCAGAAGCGACCAGAACACCCCGACCAATCCCGCGGCAATCAGCGCAAACGATACCGGCAGGCGATAACGCAGGAAAAAGCCGATCTGAAAGGCAAAGCCGATCACGGCAACAAATACCAGCACATTCATCGACCGCTGCCCGAAGTCAATCACCGCATCAAGATCAGATAGCTGGCCGGTTGACCCGGCGAATGACATATAAAGTGCGACCGCATAAATCATCAATGTCGCGCCAAGGGCGGCCATGATGGCGATCGAGGGCAGGGATGCCTTGAGCTTGCCTGCAATATATTCCGCCAGCGCGACATAGGCGATCATCGCCAGTGGTGGTGCGATCCAGAACGCCGGGCCATTGGCAAGCAGGCCCCACAGAACGAACCAGCCGATGGTCAATGCGCCAATCCCAAGGGCAATGAAGATGTCATTCATGCCGCGAAACAGCGTGAATTTTTCTGTTTCAGGCGACTCTTGCGATTGTTCGGCAAGGTAGCCTTCAAGCCTTGCAAAGGCCTCTTCGCTGAGCACGCCGGCCGATACCGCATTTCGGATATCGGCAAGGGTGAATTGATTGTTTTTCACGGTGGCTCCGGAGTGTGTTGTTGCTCTTGTGCCGTTTTGGCGTGTGTCCGATGGATCAGTGATACACGCCCTGTGCAATGCTTTCAAATTTCTCGGTATGCCTAAATGCGGACTAAGGCATGGAAAGGGCACCCTAAACCGGGCAGTTAACAGGAACATAATGTTTAAGGTATAAGTTAGTGAACTGACTTAAATGTGTGAGGTATCCATGGCCACCAAGCTGAGTTCCGAGCAAAAGCGTCAAAAGCTTGCCCGTGCGGCGATGAATGTGATCTGGCGCGATGGGTATCACGCTGCGACCATTCAGGCGGTCGCGACCGAGGCCGGATTGCCCGCCGGTGGCGTGTTTTATCGCTTTCCCAAGAAACATGATCTTGCCCTTGCGGCACTGGAAACCATGGAAGGCGAGTTTGTTCCGCTTCTGGAAAGTCTTTCCTCGTCGCGTTCGGTGGCGGACCGTTTGGCAAAGTTCTTTGATTATCTTGATGCCATGACCCCTAGGCGTGTCAGTCATGGCTGCCCGTTGGCAAGGCTGATGCTTGATATGCCCGGTGATGATGACTTTGCGCCGTCGCGCAAAACCGGGCAGGCGGTGTTTGATGCCCTGATCAACTGGGTTGCCGAACAGCTTGAAGAAGGCGGGGTAGATCGCAGAACGGCCGCAAAGACCGGGCGTCAGATCATCCTGCGCTGGCAAGGTGCGATTATTCTTGCCCATAGCATGGCGGACCGGGCCACCCTTGATGATGAAATCAATGAATTGCGCGCTCTGGCCAAAGATCTGATTGGCTAAACCCCGATTGTTTTTCCCTCAAAAGTTGATTGCCATTATTTACGCATTTTCTGATGATGCATTAGGAGTTTGGCGCATTTACCCGATGCGTGTCGCACTTGGTCCGGCAAACATTTCAAACCAAAGGACACGGGCAATGACGAAGATGAAACTTGTGCTGGTGGCGATGATGGCAATGGTCCTGGCGGGCTGTGCCACAGGTCCGCGCATCTATACCGATGCCGATCCGGCGGCCGATTTCGGACAGTATCAGACATTCGCCTTTGTCGAAGGGGCCGGCAAGAATGCCGAGGCGCAATATCAGACCCTGTCGGGTCAGCGGATCGAGGATGCGATCAACACCGCAATGGTGTCGCGCGGATATCAGCTTGATATCCATAACCCCGATCTTTTGATCAATTTCCATCTCAAGACCGAGGAAAAGACGCGCTCCTCCCCGCCGGTCTATATGGGCGGCTATTATGGCTATCGCAGTGGCATGTATGTTGGTTGGCCGGGCTATGTCGAACCGGGCTATGTCGATAGCTACACCGAAGGCACGCTCAGCATTGATCTTGTTGACCGCCAGACCCGTCAGATGGTCTGGGAAGGCACGGCCGTTTCGCGGGTGACCAGTTCGCTGCGCGAGGCCCCCAATGAAACGGTGCGGGCGGCGGTGGCGTCGATCTTTGCCAAATATCCCTATCGCGCGGGCAATCCAGTTCCCTAACCTTTAGTGCAACAAGATACCTGCCAACTGTAGGTGTTTGATGTCTGGAGAAGGTGTTTGAAAGTTCCGGTCGGAATCGATGAGCGACTTGAGCAATACCGCCCCGCAATTGTAAAAGCGGAGGGGTTAACCCAGTCCGAGAGGTATCTCGCGAAACTTGCGGAGAGAAGTTTCCTGAATCTTTGGTCCTACCCAAATCCTTACAGAGATCAAAAGGTGGGAGGAAAAGGGATTGGTAAGGAGTTGTGCGATTTATTGGTCGTCTGTGGTGACCATATAATAATCTTTTCTGAAAAGACTATTGGGTGGACTAACGGAGACACCTGCACAGCTTGGAATCGATGGTCAAAGGCAGCAATCCGAGGTGCACTTAAACAGCTAAAGGGCGCAGAGCGCTGGATCCGCGATTTTCCAGACCGAATTTTTTTGGACCCTGAGTGTAAGCAGGAATTTCCAATTGCGTTGCCAAATCACGGACAAGCGAAACTTCATCGGATTATTGTTGCTCGTGGTGCTTCGGAGGCATGCAGGGAATTTCATGCTGAAAAATCCGGGAGTCTAGTTCTCGACCCTACATTGAGGGCTGGTGATCACTGGCCAAAAGACCCAAGCTTAATAAGCCCCTTTGTCGTTGGTGATCTGGACCCAGAGCAGGGCTTCGTGCATGTCTTTGATGAAGTGTCTTTGGACGTTGTGCTGGGCGAACTCGATACAATCAGAGATCTAACCGATTACTTGGACAAGAAAGCTACGTTCTTCAGATCCGGCAGGATGCCTGTTCTCACGGAAGAACGGGACCTAATCGCCTATTACTCCGTAAGAGTGAATCGGGCTGGAGAGCACGACTTTGTTCCCGACCATAACAATGGATTCCGCCAAACCGCAGGAGCATATGAGCGTTGGGTGAGGAATCCTCAATATCAGGCTAAAAAAGATGCTGATAAGGTCTCTTATGTTTGGGATCAGTTAATTGAACTCTTTACTACTCATATGCTTAACGGAACTTCCATAGTTCTGGAGGGGTATGATTTCCAGCTAAAAAGAAATGAAGTCGCGGTTCGAACGATGGCGTTAGCTCGTAGGTTTGCTCGACGTCAATACGGCGAAGCAGTCCTAGAAGCACTTGATGCAGGTAGGAGAAGTGATAGCTTTTGCCGACTGATAATGTCTGGTGAAGTGAGCGAAGATAACGACACCGCATTCTTCATAATGACATTAAAGTATCTGCCGGCCATGGATAAGAGCGGTGGATACGAAAATTACCGTAAGCTGCGAACTCAACGTGCCGAGTTTTATGCTAAAGGAATACTGTTACGTTACCCTAAGCTTAAGAGGGTGGTGGGTGTTTGTCGAGAGCCTCCTCTTCAGGGAGGCGGAGTTTCTGAAGACATAGTTTACGCTGAACAGCATGAATGGACAGCCGAGGATCGCGTTTCAATCATTGAAGGCTGCAAGGTGCATGGGATTCTTCAAGGTCAGTTAGTTGGAAAGAGCATGAACGGACAAGAGTATCCAGAGGTTGATACTGTCAAGTTCACCCAGCCAATCAGGAGAAAACAAGGGGCTTCCATGAATAGACGGGAGCGCCGAGCTCAGCTAGCGAAGGAAAAGCGTCTCGGCAAACGTCAACGGCGCTAAAGTGGCCCCGTAATCCATCTAACTTTTGCAGTGCAAGACATTCTAGGCCAATTCGATTGACCTAGAATGTGCATCTTGTCTCGAACTCTAGTCTTCGCTGGCGGCGACAAAGGCCGTGTAAAGGTCCTGCGCGCGTCGCGTGATCGGGCCGGGTTGCAGGTTGCGGTCATCGAGTTTGACGCACGGCGCGACTTTATAATAGTTGCCGGTGCCAAAAATTTCGTCAGCCGCTTCGAGTTCTTCGTATTTACAGGTCTTTTCCACGACATCAACACCGTCTTCGCGAAGCAACTTGATCACGCGCTGGCGGGTCAGGCCATTGAGGAACGTGCCATTGATCGCCGGGGTAAAGACCGTGCCGTCCTTGGCAAAGAACAGGTTGGCATAGGAAAACTCGGCCACATTGCCAATCGGATCAAGCATCACACCAGTGTCATAGCCCGAACTGGTGGCCTCGGTCACCGCGCGACCGACATTGGGATACAGACAGGATGCCTTGGCCTCGGTCGGCGCGCTTTCCGGCGACGGGCGGCGGAAGCTTGATTTTCGGGCACTAAAGCCGGTCTGGATGGCTTCTGGCATTTCACTGACAGAAATGCACAGCACAAACTGCGCACTTTCAGGCGTGGGCGCGATAAAGCCTTCGCCACCGAAAACAAGCGGCTTGATATAAAGCGCCAGTTCCGGGTCGAACTTCTGAACGCCTTCCTTGACGAGTGCGACGATTTCATCAACCGTGATGGTCGGTTTCAGACCCATCAATTCGGCCGAGCGGATCACACGCGCACAATGCGGATAGAGGTCCGGCATCTTGCCGTTCATGCGGCGTGCACCATCAAACACGGTCGAGGCCATCCAGAAACCATGGGTTTGCGGCCCCATGATGTTGGGGTTCCCTTCGTGCCATTGGCCCTGATACCAGGTCCAGTTTGTGACGGTGCTATCGGTGGCGGCGTGACCCATTTTTATGCTCCTGATTGTGGGGAATGCGCCTGTGGGGCGGTTCATTAGCGCTGCCTAGCATAGGATTTTTGCAATCAAATGGTCAAAGAAAACATCACCGAATTAGTGCCTTTGAAATGTCATGAAACCTTGCAAGCAGTTATGCGATAGGTTTTTCTATAGATAGTTGATTTTGAGACGCTTTCCGCTTTGAAAGGAAAACAGGATGGGTGATGACGTCAAACTTGATCTCGACGCGCGGTTCGAACATGCCCGTGACGTCATCCGGACTGCCGGAAAGCGGGCGATTGAATATTTCGACGGCAGTGCCGGCGATCTTGAGGTCGAGGCCAAGGAAAATCCGCTCGATATGGTCAGCATCGCCGACAAGAATGTCGAGGCGATCATTCGTGACCAGATCGCCGACACCTTTCCCGAGGACGGATTCCTGGGCGAGGAAATGGGCATCGAGAAGGGCGACAATGATTGCCTGTGGGTGATTGATCCGATTGATGGCACGGCATGCTTTGTCAATCAGATGCCAAGCTGGTGCATTTCCATTGCCCTTGTCGTCAAGGGAAAGATCGAGATCGCCCTGATCTATCAGCCATGTGGCAAGGAATTGTTCACTGCCAGACGCGGCGCCGGTGCGCTTTTGAATGGCGAACCGATCAAGGCGAGTGAGGCCAAAACCGTGGGCGATGGCGTGATGGGACTTGGTATGTCCCATCGCACGACAAGTGACGCGATTATGCCCTTTATCAAGGACTTGCTGGATCGCAAGGGCATCTTTATGCGCAACGGATCAGGCGCACTTTCGATGGCCTATGCCGCGGCCGGGCGGATGATCGGCTATTACGAACCGCACATCAATCCGTGGGACTGTCTGGCCGGGATCCTTCTGATGCAGGAAGCCGGCGGTTGGGCCAATGATTATCTGGGGGCCCCCGATGCGCTTGAAAAAGGCGCGCCGATCCTGACAGCCGGGCCCAATGTCGCCGAAGAGCTTAAATCCATGACCGGTATCACCCGTTAGCCAGCCCCGCCTCAGGTTGCGGGCGTGTCGTTTCGCGCCAGGCGGGCGTCAAATTTGCGGTGAATGAGGCGGGCCAGTTCAGCGTCAATCATCGCGATATCAAGCGGCTTGGTGCAATAGGCATCAAAGCCGGTCTCGTGAAAGTTTTCGAGATTGTCGTTTGATATGTCCGCGGTCAGGGCAAGCACCGGAATGGTCGCCTTGACCGGATCGTCAAAGGCGCGGATACGCCGGGTGGCCTCGATGCCATCAAGAACCGGCATGTGAAGATCCATCAGAACCGCGTCGAAATCGGCACCGGCAAGAATATCAAGCGCAATCTGCCCGTCAGCAGCCGTGGTAATCGTATGACCCTGTGCTTGCAGCAGTTTCTGGGCAAGGATGCGGTTGATTTCGATATCCTCAACCAAAAGCAGGTTCCATGCACCCGGATCAGCTGCCTCGGCCTTTTCAGACCGGGCGTCGTCCGGCTTTGCGGTTTGCCCTTCCTGCTGGGCAACGTCGGTTTCGCTGCTGCGTGGCAGGGTCAGGTCAAACCAGAAATGGCTGCCTTTGCCTTCCTGGCTTTCGACTTGTACCCGGCCGCCCATTGCCTGAACCATGCGTTGACAAATTGTCAGGCCAAGTCCGGTGCCGCCATAACGGCGGGTCGTGGTGGTATCGGCCTGTGTGAAGGCATCAAAGATGGCTTCGAGCTTGTTTTGTGCAATGCCGATGCCTTCATCGCGCACCGAAATGCGGAAGGAAACAGCATCTTGGGTGATGTCGCGTGCCTGCACCAGAACCAGAACCTTGCCGCGTTTGGTAAACTTGATGGCATTGGAAACAAGGTTGGTCAGAACCTGTTTGAGGCGCACAGGATCGCCAATGACATGGCGCGGCAGTTTCGGATCAATATCGAGCTCAAGCGTGCTTTCCTGCGCGCGTGCCGGGACCAGCATCATCGAAACAACTTCTTCGCAGATGTGATGAAGGTCAAACGGGTTTTCTTCCAGCACAAGCTTGCCGGCCTCGATCTTGGAAATATCAAGAATATCGCCAATCAGCGACAGGACGTGGCGACCGGCCCCGCGAATGGTCGACAGGTAGCTGCGCAGCGTTTCGGTATTGGCATCTTTGTCCAGACTGTCACTGGCAAGCTGGGCATAGCCCAAAATGGATGTCATCGGGGAGCGGAATTCGTGGCTCATGTGGGCGATGAATTCCGATTTGGCCCGATCAGCCTGCTGGGCCCTGTTCATTGCGTTTTCGGCAGATGCGCGGGCATCTTCAAGTTCGCGGGTTCGGGTTTTGACCAGATTGACGATGTGTTTTTCGGTGCGGTTCAGCGACCGCAGATAGATCAAAAGCAGAATGCTGACCGTGCTGCCAAACACAAAGATCGCCCATGGCTGCCAATAAAGCAGCGTGCCAAAGCCGCGTTCCGAGGGATGCAGCACAATCGTCCAGTCGCGATAGCCAAACGTGAAGTTCGAAACATTCGGGTTGAACGGCTTTTCAAATTCCTCTCGAATGTGCTCCATCGCGTAGTCTGATAACCGATTGGAATAGATAAGTTTTCTGTCCGACTTCGATTTCAGGTCCGCAAGATGGATTTCAAAATCCAGCGGAATGCGTGCTATCCGTGCCGCCCGGCTGATCATGTCGGTCAGGCGCAACACCCCGATGGCGACACCAAGTGGTGGTCCGGTGCGGTCCCGACGGTTTTCAACCGCCAGAAACGCAAGCGAGGTCACGACCGCCGAATTCGCCTGAACAAGTTCGAGCGGCTCGGTCAGGGTGACATTGCCGGTCTGAAGGGCGGTTTCAAGCGCGCGTCGACGCGACGGTTCGCTCATCATATCAAAGCCGATGACTTTTTCATTCCCGGACCGCGGGAAAAAAAAGAAGACCGGATAATAGGTATCCTGTTCGCTTGACGTTTGCAGTTCGCCGTCGACAAGGGCGCGAATGGCAAAATTGCTTACCCCGCGCAGCTCAGCGTTTTCTTCAATCAGGCTGCGCGCCCGGCGTTCAACATGCGGCGCCCATTCAAGGGCGGCAACACCGGGCCGACGGTTGACCCATGGGGCAATCATCGCATCAAAGGTATTGGCCGAAACGCTGCCATGCACATCAAAAAGGGTCCGGACCGCAATCAGCGCATCGGTGGCCCCGCCAAGTTCTTCGCGAAGGGATGCTTCAAACGCCAGGCGATATTGATCGGTTGATGATCGGTCGGCGGCAACAAGCTGGGTATAGGTGTACCAGGATGCCAGCCCCGAAACACCAAACCCGATCACGCCAATGATAATGGACAGGGTCCGGCGCAACCGATGGACATCTTCGGATTGTCGCCCATCCAGGGTTCGTGTCGTGATCGCGGCAATCCGTTCCATGCCCGCTGCCAGAAACAGGGTGCCGACCGAAATGGCAATGACATAGCCATACAGGTTGCGAAGGCCTGTATTCAGTCCGACACCGACAAAGGTTTTATTGCCAAGGGCGGCAAAGACGATGATGTCGGCAACGATGATAGCATTGATCAGAACCGCGCCCAGTAACCCACAGCGCACCGCCCCCCAAATCACCAGCGGTACGGAGACGAAGATAAACAGATATTCGGGCTTTGAGATCAGCGGCGTTGTCTGAACGGCCGACGCCAGAACGACGGCCGCGATGACGATGAAGGCAAGCTCGCCATGGTGTTGGAGTGATCGGGATACCGGCTGCCGGTTCATCAGGCGCAAGGTCAGTGGTCCGACCACAATCGCACCAACCAGATCGCCCATGAACCAGCCTTGCCAGATTTCGCCGAACTGATCAAAGTTGCCGATAACAATCATGCTGAGTGTGGTGCTGCCCAAAAGGGCTGCGATGGCAGGGCCACATACCGCGCCGAGGGCCAGGAGAACCAGCATGCTGCGGAATTGCGCCAGCGGATAATGCCCGGCAAGGCGCGTAATCAAAAGGGCGGGCAACACGGCGGCAAACGTATTGCCCGCCGCAATCATCAGGGCCGCTGCCACCGACGGCGACGTCGCCAGATTAACCAAAAGGGCACCGATGAACACTGCCGGGAAATAACGCCAGCCCCAAAACACCATCGCGGCAATTGCGATGCCCGATGGCGGCCAGACAAGGGTCACACTTGTGCCAAAGAACGGAAGTTGCAGTCCGGCATAGCCCGTTGCGAAATAGGCAAGGATAACCACCAGAGAACGCACAATGTGATGGCGTTGCAGCGTCAAACGATTGTTCCCCTTCCCCTCTGGCATCAGCTCGTTCTTGTGCTCAGACCAAATGTAATGTGTCGCAGGTCGGATTTGAATAGATCAATCATCGAATGTGCGCGAAAGGCCAAAGGCTTACTCGAATGCTTATTGGCTGCACCACAGTATACGGGCGACCCAGTCAATTTCCTCTGCCGGAATAAAGCGGTCTTCGAAATCGGGATTAAGGGATTTCAACTCCACACCAAGCGCGCCGCGCCGGACCAGTTCCTTGGCCATGACTTCGCCCTCATGGGTTTTGACAACCACGCGGTCCTTGGGGCGGATGTTTGACGCCGGGCTGACAATGATCAGATCGCCATCGCGAAACACCGGTGCCATGGAAACGCCTGATATCCGCAACCCATAAGCGGTTGGGTCGTGCAGGGCGGGAAAGGTGATGTCTTCCCATGATCCGCCAACCGGATATCCGGCATCATCAAAAAATCCGCGATTTCCGGCTTGCGCAAAGCCGATCACAGGGATGCGTCCGGCACCATTGCCATCCACCAGTTCGGAAAATTCCCGGAAACTGACATCAGTCACCGACAGCACCTTTGAAATGCTTTCGGTCGAAGGCCAGCGCGCCTTGCCTTGCGCGGTGGTGCGTTTGGACCGGTTGAATGTGGTCGGGTCGAGTTGTGCCAGGCGCGCCAGTCCCGATGGCGTCAAGCCATGGTCCTCGGCGATCTGATCCAGGGCGGCCCATATTTGTTGATGTCTGATCATGGCGCATCCTAGCAGGGCCGATGGGAGTTAATAAAGAAGGAATTAATTCCTTCTGCTTGGGGAGTCGCAGCGATGGCCAAATTCAGGCGCTGCTGCCTGGGGCGGTTCGCACCCGCGCTTTTCGGTGGACACGCGTGATTGTTCTCGATCTTTGTCGGATGGCTACCAGTCCGAACTGCAAGATAATTTATGAATGTCAGTAGCTTACCGATAATTAGCTAAGATTCTTTTGCCGTGGTGAAGCGTTTACTCAACTTTTGAATAGGAAATTAATCCTTTACAATGAGAACAAAAAGGGATTATAGCTTGCATATCAACACCGGAATTGCATCTGGAAATAAGTCGGGCCCTTCGGGGGCCGACTGAAAAGACGGCGAGAACCGTCGATATGCGTGGGCGGAGAACCGCCCTTGGGGACATCACAAACCATTCATCGCACCGGCGTGCATCACAAATGCGCGGGCGGGGGAACTGTATCCTTTTCAAGGGTTTGGCGCGAAATGGCGGTTTGCAGGTCCGGTGGGATGAACAGGCATTATCCAGCAGGAGGGCGACGTGACCGAACAAAGACTTTTTCCCAAACCACTCTCTGCGCGCGACATCACACCCTTTTCCAGTGCCCGGCAGGCATGGTTCTGGTTCGTGCGCTGCCAAACCGCCCGGATCGAAGGCGCGCGCGTGGTGGCCGATGCGGGCGAGGTCGTCCGCCCGTGTGATCCCGACGATGTCTATAACGCGGTGATGCGCCTTAAAAAGGGCGGTGTTCTGAATGACCGGCATTTGCAGGTTCTGGAATATTTTGGCCTCGTCGAACGCGAACCGGATCCGCGTGATCCGCGTGAAAAGGGTAAGGGGGATTTGTGGCAACAGGCCATGGCAGCCCTTGAAAACGTGCTGGTGACACGCGGCATCGTCAAACGCGGCCGTGATGAAAGCTTTCATCATGAGGACGGCGTTGTTGAACTGGGTGGGGATTTGTCGCCATGCACGATGTGATGACCACAAATGTTGCCCGGTCTGATGTCGCGGAAATGGCCGATAACTGGGCCAATCAGTCCGTGTCCGGGCGAGAGGTTTCGGTGCTGGTGGTCTTTGCCGATGCACCGGAAAAGCGGCTTTTGCGTGTTCTGAAACCGGGCTTTCGCCATTGTTTTGTGCTGGTATCGGGGGTACGGGCCGGGGAATGGATTTGCCTTGATCCACAAAGCCATCGGGTGCGGTGCGAAAGCTGGTGCTATTCGCCGATCTTTGATCCGGCAGCCTATTATCGTGGCCTTGGCTATCACTGTATCTGGGCGTCTTATCCGGCCACCATCACGCGGAAGGTACGATTTGGCCCGATGAGCTGTGTTGAACTGGTCAAAAGGTTGCTGGGCATTTCAAGCCTTTGGGTCATCACCCCCTGGCAGCTTTATCGCCATCTGCAAGACGGGATGGAAACCGATCAAATCGGGGATGTGTTTTTTTCTGAAAAATGTTCTTGATTTGTTCTTTTTAATATGACATAAGAGACAAATCAACGCGACAGATGCGCCCGCAGGGTTTCGACCCTTGCGGGCGTTTTTGCGTTCGGGGGAGCGGGAGGAAAAGCGATGGGCAGTTTGTTTTCGACACCAAGACCGGCCGCCGTCAGCGCACCGGTAACACGTCAGCAAGCCACCAATACCGAAGACGACACCAGTAGCGAGGACGCCGCACGAACCGCCCGGACAGAGGCATTGGAACGTCGCCGTTATGGTCGCGCCAGCCTGATCGGCACCAGTTATCGCGGGCTTTTAAGTGACCGCATCGCCAAGGCGGGCGGTGGCAAGAACCTGTTGGGGGAATAGGCATGGCGAAATCGCAAAAGCTCGGGCAGCAGTCAGAGCTTAAGGATACGGCAACCGCCGGGGCCAATGTCGCACAGGTGCGCGTCCGCTTTCAAAAGGCGATGGAACGTCGGCGCAATTGGCTCTCGCATTGGCAGGATTGCTATGAATTCGCCCTGCCACAACGCAATGCGGCGGCCAGCCACCAGACGAGCGGCGGCAAACGCCTTGATCGGGTATTTGACGCCACGGCCTCAGACGCGGTTGAACAGCTTGCCGCCAGCCTGATGGCCGAAATCACCCCGCCCGGTGGCGGCTGGTTTGAGTTGGAGCCGGGCGGCAATGTTGCCAATGCCGATCGACAGGCTTTGACCGAGCAGCTTGGTCGGGCCGTTCGGATTTTGCAGGGGCATTTTGATCGCTCCAACTTTGCCGTCGAAATGCATCAGGCGTTTCTCGATCTGGTCACCGCCGGAACCGCCTGCTTGCGTTTGGAAAAGGCGGATTTACACAGCCCGTCTGCATTGCGTTTTACCGCGGTCCCCTTGCGTGATCTGGCGTTTGAAAAACGATCGGATGGCAAGATGGATGCGGTGTTTCGCAAACTGGCACTCACCCGCGATGAAATCACGGCGACCTGGCCCGGTGCCAAGGCGATGGCAGACAATGATCAGGGTGAAAAGGACGCGCCGAAACGCATCAGTGTGATCGAGGCCGTCCTGCCCGCAACCGACCGCAAAACCGGTTATGAGCTGTGCGTCTTTCGCGAAGACGGCGATGGCCATTCAGGCGATCTGATCTATCGCGACCGGTTTGATGTGTCGCCCTATATCGCCTTTCGCTGGATGAAGGCCCCGGGCGAGATTTATGGCAGATCACCCGTGATGAAGGCGCTGCCTGATATCAAGACCGCCAACAAGGTGGTTGAGCTGGTTTTGAAAAACGCCTCCATCGCGGTGACAGGGATTTGGCAGGCCGATGACGACGGGGTTTTGAACCCGGCGACCATTCGATTGGTGCCGGGCAGCATCATCCCCAAGGCGGTCGGCTCGTCGGGGCTTACACCGCTTGAGGCGCCCGGTCGGTTTGATGTCTCTGATCTTGTGCTGTCTGATTTGCGGGACCGTATTCGGCGATGCTTGCTGGCCGATCGTTTGGGCCAAACTGATCAGCCGGGCATGACCGCGACCGAGGTGCTTGAAAGGGCTTCGGAAAATGCACGGCTTTTGGGCGCAACCTATGGCCGCTTACAGGCGGAATTGCTTTATCCGCTGATCCGGCGCGCGCTTTATATCCTTACCCAAACCGGGGAGCTTCCCGATATCCCGCTCGATGGCGATGTTGTCGTTTTGCGTCACGCTGCCCCCTTGGCGCAATTGCCCAAACGCGTGCAGGCAGGACAGGCGCTGGATTGGCTGTCGCGGATTGCGGGGCTTGGCCCCGAAGCGCTGGCCGAGGTCGATTTGCCGGTCATGGTCCGCTGGCTTGCCGATCAGTTTGGTGTGCCCGACCATCTGCTGCGCCCAAGCCTGCCGCCCGAAATCATGGAGGCTGTGTGATGAGCGATAACGGATGGGACTGGTTCGAGGCCGAAAGTAAAAGCCTGTCAGACGGCAGTAAGGATCATTGGCAGGCCTGTTTTGATAGTGACGCCGGAGCAAAGGTTTTGGCCGATCTCGAACGGCATTTCCTGCACAGTGCGCTTGGCCCGGATGCGAGTGACAAGGCGATCTGGATGCGCGAAGGCAAGCGTGCACTGGTGCTTCAGATCAGGCGACTGGCGGATTGTTCCGCTGGGGATCACGAGCAACACGCGCCAAACGCTATTTGAACCCAATTTACGGAGTTTCGCATGACAACCGAACCCGACCTTCTCGCGCCGGAAGCCGAGATTCCTGAAGTCCCGGAAGCAGCAGAAACACCTGAACTACCCGATATCGAAAGCGAAGTGCCAGAAACGGAACTTGATCCCGCAGCTATCGCCGATCTGGTGCCCGAAACACCGGATGCCTACGCCATCAACCTATCTGAGGGCATGGGCGAGATCGATACGGATTTGAACCAGCGCCTGCACGAGGCAGGGTTCAGCAACGCCCAGGCACAGTTGGTCTATGATCTGGCGGGCGAGGTGCTTTCACCCCTTCTGGGCGATCTTGATCAGGCGGCACAGCGTGCAACCGACCGTGCGGCTTTGGTGGCCGAATTTGGCGGCACGGGAAGCTGGAAGAAACTGGCACCGAAAATTGAAAGCTGGGGCAAGGCCAATCTGCCAGAGACCGCCTTTGAAACCTTGTGCCAAACGGCGGATGGCGTGCGTGCCATGCACCGGATGATGGCGCAAAATAACGAGGCCGCGCTGGGAAAAGTCGAGGGCGGGGGTGGTGCTGAGAACCTTCGATCTGAAATCCGGCGCAAGATGAATGATCCGCGCTATTGGCGGGATCGTGATCCAACACTTGTGGCCGAGGTACAGGCGGATTTCACCCGACTTTCCAGTGGGTAGTCCGGCCTAAAACAGCTTGTCGGCACGGTCGATGACCGCGTTGACATAGTCCGGGATCGGGGTCAGCGGCAAAAGGAAATAGCCCGCAATCCCCAGCCCGATCAGGCTGAACACAAGCAAAACCGACTTCTTCACGGCAGATACTCTTTTTCTTTGTTTTCTTGTTTGTCTTGGACTGGACCGCGCAGAAAAGCCCGTCGGGTGCAACAGGTCGGGGCAAATCAAGCGCGTGTCCTACGGAACCTCGATGGATGAGGTTCCCTGTAACAGCGCTCTTAAAACACCAAACCTTGGCCGGAAAATGACCGGTTTTGGGGCAATTGTGGCACAGGCCCTTTTTGGCAGCGCAATTGAACCCCGGCGGCTGCCTGCAATCACGACAAAATCATATCTGAAACAAGGGGATAAAAGGCGATGACAACCACGATTGATCAAAGCTTCATCGACCATTTTCAGGCCGATGTGCATCAGGCCTATCAACGCATGGGATCGAAACTGCGCAACACTGTGCGGGTGAAAAACGCGATTAAGGGCGCGACCACGGTTTTCCAGAAAGTTGGCAAGGGCACGGCCACCACCAAGGCGCGGCACGGCAAGGTGCCGGTGATGAATGTCGATCACGAGGCGGTGCGTTGTGACCTGCGTGATTACTATGCCGGGGATTGGGTTGATGCCCTTGACGAGCTTAAAATCAACCATGACGAAAAGATGGTTCTGGCCAATGCCGGGGCCTATGCACTCGGCCGCAAGACTGACGAGCTGATCATCAATGCGCTGGTCGGGGCCGAGGATGTCGTACCCGACAATACCGAGGGCATGACCCTCGATAAGGTCATGATGGCATTCGAAGGCCTTGGTGACCGGGACGTTCCCGATGACGGGCAGCGTTATGCAATTGTCGGCTGGAAACAGTGGTCGGAGCTGCTTCTGATCGATGAGTTTTCGCGATCGGATTATATCGGCGATGACGATTTGCCGTGGAAGGGCACACAGGCCAAACGCTGGCTCGGCACCCTTTGGATGCCCCATTCCGGCCTACCGGTGGCAAGCGGCATCCGGTCCTGCTTCTGGTATCACCGCACGGCCATTGGCCATGCCATCGGATCAGACGTCCAGTCCGACATCACCTGGCATGGCGATCACGCCGCGCACTTCGTCAACAACTCCATGAGCCAGGGCGCGACGCTCATTGATGGCGATGGCGTGGTGTGCATCCAGACGCAGGAATAACGGCCCAATCCGACCTTTCCCGAACCAAGGAGACCCAAATGGCAGAAGGTTTCAAAGCCAGAAACCTCAGTGTTCTGGCCTATGCTAACGGCTTTACGCTGTGGCACTACATCACCCCGGACGTCGCCGCCGACGTTGATACCGCCGATTACTTTCTTGAAGCGCGCGACATGCTGCGCGTCGGCGACTTCATCATCGCCAACACCAACCGCGACGCCACCCTGTCCGGGGGCCTGTTTGTCGTCGCCAGTTCCGGTGCGGGTGGTGTTGATGTCCGTGACATGACGGCAATCGGCACCTCAAATACTGACTGATCCGATCCAACCCTTTTCATCCTCCCTCAAACTCGCCCCGGTGACAGATGTTGCCGGGGTTTCTTTTACCCAACCAAGGAGACTGCCCATGCAGGGTTCAACCCCAGTGGAATGTGAAGTACTGAACGTTATTCAGGGTGCGGGCATCTGGCCCGATTGTGATGACAAAACCCAGTTACTGCAGGCGATTCAAAAGATTGCGACGGCTTCTCTACCAACCCGTCAGTATTTCACCGAAGACGGATCATTTGTCGTGCCTGAACGTGTAACCAAACTCCGCGTAACTGTTGCCGGTGCCGGTGGCGGTGGGGGGCTAAATGGCTACAGAATCGGTGAACAATCCGAAGACGGACAGGCGTCCAGCGTTACCTATAACCAGGAAGTAGTTATTGCTGAGGGTGGAAAAGGCGGCTGGTCAGCAAAAACAACGGCTATTTCTGCGCCACATGGTGGTGCAACCAACGGTGATGTGAACCTTGTCGGGCAAGGCTCACCGGGGGGCAACGGTACGACGTCCCAAGATGGCCTAACCGGTGGTGCAGGCGGAAATGGCGGATTGGCGATAAAGGAATTCGCCGTGCTGCCGGGGGAGACGTTGCAGGTTGTTGTCGGTGCGGGCGGCACCACAACTGCAGACCCCGCGCCGGATTACTCGGGTAACTATGGCGTTGATGGTTATGTGATCATTGAGTGGGTTTGATTGAATTATCCCCGGCAGGGCTTGCTTGCCGGGGTTCTTTTTTTGGCTAATGTTGGAGAAACTTTATGCAGTGTCTTAGTCCGGTCGAAAGTGAAGTTCTGAATGTTGTTCTGGCTGCTGATATTGCACCTGACCGCATGGATGACACTCAGCTGCTGCAGGCCATCGAAATGCTGATTGCAGGTGGTGGCTCTGGCGGTGGTGGCGTTATCGCTGGTATTGAAATCGGTGCGGTTTCGGCGTTCGCCATGCCAACCCCGCCGACTGGTTGGCTGGTTTGTGATGGCTCGGCGGTTTCACGCACCGAGTATGCCGATCTGTTTGCCACCATTGGCACGCTTTGGGGGCACGGTGATCAGGTTTCGACCTTCAATCTGCCGGACCTGCGCGGTGAGTTCGTGCGCGGCTTCGATGATGGTCGTGGTGTGGATGATGGGCGTGTGTTTGCGGAACTCCAAGCAGACCAGATGCAACAGATCACTGGTGCAATTGATACGACTTACGCTGCTATAAATCGGACCTTCGCGAATGGTGCGTTTACAGGGTCTTTGGGGTCGGGTGGAACTGTCGATTCCAGACCGAACCATGATTTATCCAACTCTACCGGTCTATTAAACTTTGATAGTGCCAATTCACTAGGGGCACGTGTCGGCAACGAAACCCGTCCGCGCAACATCGCGATGACCTATGCGATCAAGGCGTTCTATCCGACATCTGAATAAGTCTTGCGATCAAATTTATGACCCCGGCAGACCTTGTTTGCCGGGGATTTTTGTTTCCGACAATTAGGAGGTTTAACAATGAGCGAAACAATTACGATTTGTTCTGAAACGGATGTCAGTCAGTTTGCTGCGATTTCTGTGCCGACTGGAACTATTCTGCCATTTGCTTCAAGTGTTCCGCCAAGTGGTTACCTTGTGTGTGACGGATCGGAGGTTTCCCGAACCGCCAACGCCGATCTGTTTGGCGTGATCGGGACGACTTGGGGTGAGGGCGATGGTTCCTTGACTTTTGCTCTTCCTGACCTTCGTGGTCGTACTCCAATTGGTGCCGGGCAGGGTGATGGCTTTTCAGATCGTGTGATGGGCGATGCTGACGGGGCTGAGACCCATCAGCTTACGATTGATGAAATGCCCTATCACGAGCACGCTTGGGACAATTCTTTCTATAGTTTGGTTCGAGTCTCCGCTTCAGGTGGGGAGGGGATTGGCTCCGGGTCTGAGGACTACAGTAATTTGCGTTCCACAGGTTCGTTCCAGGGCGGCGACCAGCCGCACAACAACATGCAGCCGTTCCTGGTGGTGAATTACATTATCAAGGTCTGATTGCTGCGAGCGACAATCTTGCGGGGCCCGGTTTTCCGGGCTCCGTTTTCTTTTGGGGGGAAATGATGGCGTTAAGTGATGTGGCGTTGTGTGCACGCGCATTGGTGATGATCGGGGCGGCGCCGATTTCGTCTTTTGAGGAAGACGTCGCCGAGGCCGAGATTGCCCGGATGCTGTATCCCACCGTGCGTGACGGGATGCTGGCGGGCTATCCGTGGCGGTTTGCCGGGCGGGGGGCATGGTTGTCGCGCTTGGCGGAGGGGGATGTTGCGACGTCGCCCAAGGATGGCAGCAGTCTTTTTGCCTTGCCGCGCGATTTTATCCGCCTGCTGTCGCTTGAACATGACGGCGGCAAGATTGCGCAGTTTGAGTTGCGTGATCAGGCGGTTCTGGTGGCGGGGGACAGTGCGTATCTTAGCTATGTCGCGCGCTTGCCCGAGGGCAGCTTTCCGGCCTGGTTTGACATGGCGCTGATGGCGCGGTTGGCAGCGGAATTTTGCCTGCCGCTGACTGAAAGCAGCACGCGGGCGGAATACCTGTTCAAGCGGGCCGAGGATCAGCTGCGAGAAGCAAGGCTTGCTGATGCGCAGCAATCGACCCCGCATGCGATTGATGATTTTTCCCTGATTTCTGCAAGGAACTGAGCCCATGGCCCGCCGCGTTCTGGAGAAAAACACATTTTCGACCGGCGAACTGGCCCCGGAATTGTGGGGGCGATCGGACTTAAGCGCCTATGCCAACGGGGCAGCACGCCTGCGCAATGTGTTTATCGAACCCTCGGGCGGGGTGCGCAGGCGTCCCGGTATTCGATTGATTGATGAATTGCCGGGACCTTCGCGCCTGATCCAGTTCGAGTTCAATACCGAGCAGACCTATCTTCTGGCCTTTGAAGATAACCGCGCGCTGGTGTTTGAAGGCGGGGTCGAGACGATCTGGTTTGAAACCACGTTTGGCGTCGAACACCATGATCTTTTGAACTGGACGCAAAGTGCGGATACGTTGCTCGTCGTGCATCCCGATGCCAAACCGGTCCGGATCACACGCACCGGCGATGGCAGCTGGCAAACAAGTCTGTGGGCCTGGCGCGAAACCAATTTCAGAACCAGCCAGCCCTATTACAAGTTTGTCGAACCGGCTGCGACCCTGAGCCCGTCGGGCACCAGCGGCACAGTGACCCTGACCGCCAACATGGATGTGTTCGTGCCAGCACATGTCGGCACGCTGTGGCGGATTCAGGGGATTGAGGGCAAAATCACCAGCGTGACCAATGCCCGCACGGCCCAGATTGCGCTGAAACAGGCCCTGCCCAATGCCAATGCCACCGTCGATTTTGTCGAGCAGGCCTTTTCCGATGTACGCGGCTGGCCGCGCAGCGTGACGTTTCATCAGGACCGGCTGATCATTGGCGGATCGCGCGATCTGCCCAACCGGTTATGGATGTCAAAATCCGGCGATCTGTTTAATTTCGAACTGGGCGAAGGCCTTGATGACGAGGCGATTGAATTCGCCCTTCTGGCTGATCAGGTCAATGCGATCACCGGCATTTTCGCCGGTCGTCATTTGCAGGTTTTTACCAGCGGATCGGAATGGATGGTGACGGGTGATCCGCTCACCCCCGCCAATGTGCAGGTCACCCGCCAGACCCGGATCGGCAGCCAGAGCGATCGCACCGTGCCGCTGGTCAATGTCGATGGTGCAACGCTTTTTGCCGGGCGCAGCGGGCGTGAAATCCGTGAATTCCTGTTTACCGATGTTGAGCAGGCCTATGGATCGGCCGATCTGGCGTTGCTGTCGCGCCATCTGATCGATCATCCGATTGATCAGGCCTTTGATCCGAACCGGCGTCTTTTGCATGTGGTGATGAAGGACGGATCGCTTGCGACCCTGACATTGTATCGCAGTGAGGCGATTACCGCCTGGTCCTCGCAATCGGTTGCGGGGTGTCGTTTTACCTCTGTCTCCGTCTCGGGCGGGGATGTTTATGTCGTGCTGGAACGCGCGGGGCGTTATTTCCTCGGCGTATTTGACCCGCAATGTGGCTTTGATCTGTATCGCCGCCAAACAGTGGCCGCGGGCGAACCGCCCCGCCGACATTGGGGCAATCTTGATCCGCTGGACGGGCTTGCTGTTTCCGTCTGGCAGGATGGTGTTTTGGCCGATGATATTCCGGTTACCGGGGGCACGATTACACTGCCTGACAGGATCGGCGCGGTGTCGGAGATTGAGGTCGGCTTGCCGTTTACCC
>Ga0207828_100315_pt1 | contig 22357 bp, 20 predicted proteins | sample TtaePargueraPR_11_FD_187276 | JGI IMG/M metagenome (GOLD analysis project Ga0207828, IMG submission 187276) | Aerobic enrichment media microbial communities from Bioluminiscent Bay, La Parguera, Puerto Rico - Tt and P2 (3) (SPAdes) | ecosystem: Environmental > Aquatic > Marine > Unclassified ...
TGAGCGGTGGCGTGCATCGCTTGTGGAAAGACAGTTTCATCAACGAGCTCAAGCCGCGTCCGGGCATGAAGTTGCTCGACGTTGCCGGGGGTACTGGTGATATTGCGTTTCGCTTTCTGAAAAATGGTGGTGGCTCTGTCACGGTATGCGACATCAACTATGAGATGCTCCATGTCGGGCGCGACCGCGCGGTTGATCACGGGATCCTGAAAAACATCAACTGGACCGTCGGTGATGCGCAGAAATTGCCGCTGCCCGACCAGTCGGTTGATGCCTATACCATCGCCTTTGGTATTCGCAATGTGACGCGCATCGACGAAGCGCTTTCGGAAGCTTATCGTGTGCTACGTCCGGGCGGAAAATTCCAGTGCCTTGAATTTTCCAAGGTCGTCGTGCCGGGGTTTGACAAGCTGTATGACACCTATTCGTTCAAGCTTCTGCCCGAAATTGGCCGGTTTATCGCGGGCAATCGCGAAGCTTATCAGTATCTGGCGGAAAGCATTCGCAAGTTCCCCGATCAGGAAACATTTGCATCCATGATCCGGGCTGCCGGCTTTGAGCGGGTAAAATACCGCAACCTGTCTGGCGGGATTGCAGCCATTCATTCCGGTTGGCGGATTTGAGGGCGTTTGACGCATGATCCGTTTTATTCGTAACAGCTTTCGCCTGCTTGCCATGGCGCGCACTTTGGCGCGCTATGACGCGCTGTTTCCGCTGGCCCTTGTGCCGGGGGGCAAGCTTGTCGCGTTTTTGGCCCGCCTGACAGCCCCGTTTTCGCGCCGATCTGATTTGCCGCCGGGCAAAAGACTTGCGCGCGCGCTTGAAGAACTCGGCCCGGCCTTTATCAAGCTTGGCCAGACCTTGGCGACCCGATCCGATTTGATTGGTGACGATGTGGCCGCCGATCTTTCATCGCTTCAGGATCGCCTGCCGCCGTTTTCGGCCAAGGTTGCCAAACGCATCATCACCGAACAGCTGGCCGAACCGTTCGATACGCTGTTTGCCGAATTTGATGAAACGCCCGTTGCCGCCGCATCCATCGCACAGGTGCATTTCGCGACCACGACCGACGGGCGCGAAGTGGCGGTCAAGGTCCTGCGCCCGGATATCCGGTATCGCTTTGCGCGCGACATGGACCTGTTTTACTGGATTGCGGAACTTGTCGAACTGACCCAGCCGCGCCTGCGTCGTCTTAAACCGATTGAAACGGTCAAGGCGCTGGAAGACAGTGTTCATCTTGAGATGGATCTGCGTTTCGAGGCGGCAGCGGCATCGGAATTCCGCCAAAATTTCGAAGACGATCCGACCTATTACATCCCGCAGATCGATTGGGAACGCACCGCCGAACACGTGATGACCATGGAACGGGTCAAGGGTGTGCGCATCGATAATGTCGAAGCCCTTGATCGCATGGGCATTGACCGGTCTGACTTGCTGGCCAAGGCGGCCGGGGCATTTTTCCAACAGGTCTTCCGCGACGGTTTTTTCCATGCCGACATGCATCCGGGCAACCTGTTTGTCGATGAAAACGGCCGGGTAAGTCTGGTTGATTTCGGCATCATGGGCCGGGTGGACAAGCAGACGCGTCTTTATCTGGCCGAGATGCTGCTGGGCTTTTTGACGCGTGATTATCACCGCGTCGCCGAGGTTCATTTCGAAGCGGGGTATGTTCCGCGTAACCAGTCTCTTGAAAACTTCCAGCAGGCGTGTCGTTCGATTGGCGAGCCGATCCTGGGCAAGGAACTGGCCGATATTTCGGTCGGGCGGTTGTTGGGGCAGTTGTTCCAGATTACCGAACAGTTCGGCATGGAAACCCAGCCGCAGCTTTTGATGCTGCAGAAAACCATGATCGTTGCCGAGGGGCTTTCACGTATTCTCAGCCCGAATGAGAATATGTGGGAATTGTCGCGTCCGCTGATCGAAGACTGGATGCGTGAAAACCTTGGTCCGGAAGCCAAGATCAAGGAAGCCACCCTTCAGGCGGGCACCATGTTGCGCCGACTGCCGCGCGTGATCGAAGCCGCAGAACAGGCATCGGCCGTCTTTACTGATCAGGGATTGCGCCTGCATCCCGACACGGTTGCCGCCATGCGTGGCAAGCCAAACAACGGGCAAGGCAAACCTAGCGGTTTTTCGCGCCAATCCCTTGTGATGTGGGTGGCGATTGCCGCACTGGCTGTGGCGGTTTACCTGAAATAACCTAATCACCTTATGGGACGACCATGATGGCAGATGGCGATAAAACCATTGAAATCAGCCTGGATCGGTCACGGATCGATCTTGAATATTGCTATGATTTTATTGCTGCGTCCTATTGGGCCGCCGGGCGGACGCGCGGTGAGTTTGACCGATCTGTCGAGATGTCATTTCCTGTCGGCGCCTATTGCGATGGCCGTCAGGTCGGTTTTGCGCGCGTGGTCAGTGATCAGATCGCCATTGCCTATGTTGCCGATGTGTTTGTCGATCCGGATTATCGCCGCATGGGCATTGCCGCCAAAATGATCGATGCGTTGCATAACCATCCGGAACTAAAGCGTGTGAAACGCTGGCTTCTGGCGACAGCGGACATGCAGCCGCTTTATCGTTTGCATGGTTATGCCGATCTCGACGACATGATGATGATGCGCCTTGATGAGGACGCAAGAAACCGCGATCCATTACGCTAGGACCACATCGAAAAACAAAAACGCCGCCACGGAAAACCGGGCGGCGTTTTTTTTGGTTTTAAGCCAGATGAAGCTTAGCTTGCGCGCACTTCATTCAAGAAGTTGCCAACCTCACCGCGCAGCGTGCCCGACTGGCTGTTAAGCTTGTCAGACGCGCCAAGCACTTGATGGGCGGCTTCGCCGGTCTGGCGGGCGGCTTCCTGCATTTCGCGGATGTGGTTGGACACTTCCTGCGTGCTTTGAACCGCCTGCTGAACCGAGGTCGAGATTTCCGTGGTTGCCTGACCCTGTTCTTCGACCGCAGCCGCCACTTCGGACGCGATGTCATTCAGGTTGGCAATAATGCCGGTGATCCCGTCAATCGCGCCAACCGCCTGCTGGGTCGAGCCCTGAATACCGGAAATCTGTTCGGAGATATCCTCGGTCGCACGCGCGGTCTGATTGGCGAGGTTTTTGACCTCGTTGGCGACCACGGCAAAGCCCTTGCCCGCATCACCGGCACGGGCGGCCTCGATCGTGGCGTTGAGTGCAAGAAGGTTGGTCTGTTCGGCAATCGCCTGAATGATCTGGACGACCTCGCCGACTTTCTGGGCCGAGACATCAAGACCCTGAACCATTTCATTGACCCGGTTCGCCTCGGTCGAGGCATTGGCGGTGATGTTCGATGTTTCATTTACCCGCGCGCTGATGTCGCGGATCGAAACAGCAAGCTGTTCGGCCGCACTTGCGACGGTCTCGACACTGTGATTGGCCTGTTCGACAGCCGCAACCACGGCCTGTGATCCGGCTTCGTTTTGTTGCACGGCGGCCACCATCGTCTGGGCGACTTCCTGCATTTCGCCCGATGCACCGGACACGCCATCAACCACACCCATGACGGTTTGTTCAAACCGACCGGCAAGGGCAGTCATGGCGTCGCGACGCTTGGCCTCGGCATGTTGGCGTTCCTGTTCGCGTTCGCGATCAAGCTGGGAGACGCGCTTGGCGTTTTCCTTAAAGATTTCGACCGACGACGCCATTTCCCCGATTTCGTCATTGCGCTTAAGGCCGGGAATATCGACATCCAGTTCGCCATCGACCAGCGACTGCATCGCGCCATTGATCCGGACCATCGGGGTCAGGATCTGATGGCGCAGAACAAACCAGGTCACGCCGAGCAGAACCACCAGAATGGCCGCCGCCAGTGCGACCTGAATGATAATGGCCTGCTGGACTTCGGCATTGACGCGATCAAGTGACCAAGCGGTGACCAGCATGCCACGATACTGATCTTCGTCGCGGCGCTTGGAGTATTTGGTGATCGGAGCGCCGACGATGACGGCGTCTTCGGAAATGAAGCTGATGACTTCCTTGTTTTCAAGCTGGCCGAGATATGGCTCGATCAGGGCTGCCAGATCATGCTTTTTGAGTGTTTCCGACTGATAGGTACCAATGGCATCACCATCAGGATTGGCTGCGACCAGCGTTGCCAGTTGCGAGCCTTGCTTGTCGGTGATCTTGCGGAATTCCTTTTCGACCGATGCGCCGTCCATGGCGATGAAGCCCGGCTGAACCGCGGTGGACAGCATCTCGGTTTTTTCGACCGATTCATTATACATGATTTCGATCATGGCATTGCGTTGCGAGACGGTCTGGATCGTCATCATGGCGGCGAAGCCAACGACGAGAAGTCCGACAATCACGAAAATTACTTTACGTCCGACGGAGGCACCGGATCGTTTTGGTTCGGCCATCTGCGGTCTCCCAATCCTTCAAAGGCAGAATTAACCCAATCCCTAGATCTGATGTCGGTTATCGGCCTGAAGCTTCGATCATGTTGCCGACAGTCAGGTTGTGACGAATTGTTGTCCGGTGCATTTTTCACAGTGACCAATTCGCGCGTTTATTTTTCCGTAATGAGGCACAAAGGTGTGGCGACTACATTCTGGTTTGTTGTTATGCCGCTGAGGCTACCCCATCTGGTAAAATTACTGAAACAAGAAACAATGGGCGTGGTGAATATTCCATTTCCGTAAAACCAAATGAATAAATCCACTTATTGGTAAGGCTTTTTTGGTAAATTATGCTTTGTGCAGGAAAGGCCACATGCCGCCGAATCGGGCGGTCAGTGCCGTGGTCAGTCTGTGGGAAATGCCTTTAACGGGGGCGATGGCTTTTGCCAGATAACGGCAAAGGCACCGGGGGGAACAGGAATGGCGAAAGCGGCGACAACGCGCAAAAAACGACCGGCAAAGAAGGCATCAAAGCCATCTGCGGACAATATGGCAGCCAAACAGGATGACCCGGTGATCCCTGCCAAGGACGCGGCCCCGAAAACCGGAGACGTTGCTACCAGCGATCAAAGCATGCCGTCGGTCAAAAATGGTGATGCCGCGGTTCAGCGCCGACAGGTGATCAGTGATCTGTTTCAGCGTGGTCTTGCCGCCCATCAGGCCGGTCAGATTGATGATGCCATTCGCCTTTACAGTACGGCCCTTCGTCAGAACCCTGATCAGCCCGATGTGTGGAACAATCTGGGTGTTGCGCTTCGTCGCAGCAAAAAGTTTGATGCCGCCCTGATTGCCTATCGCCGGGCGGCGGATTTGCGCCCCGGCAATGCGGGGCTTTGGTCGAATATGGGCAATTGCCTGCGCGAAATGATGCGGTTTGACGAGGCACTTGTTGCGCACAAGAAGGCACTTGAACTTGATGATACGGTCAAGTCGCACACTTTCAATACCGGCCTTGTGTACCGCGATATGAACCGCTTTGAAGAGGCGCTTGAATATTTCGAGCGCGCGCTTGCGATTGATCCGGACTATGTCGATGCCAACTGGGATAAATCGTTGGCCCATCTTGCCCTAGGCAATTATGCCGAAGGCTGGGCGGGGTATGAGACGCGCCGCAAACTTGCCGATAACCCGATCCGACCGCTTGAAACCGCACCCGAATGGGATGGCAAGTCCGATCTGCGTGGCAAACGCATTTTGCTGCGTGCCGAGCAGGGCTTTGGTGACATGATCCAGTTTGCCCGTTTCGTGCCGCTGGTGGCCCAAAAGGCCGCCCACGTGATCCTTGAATGTCGCAAGGAACTGATCCCGATCATGAAGACGGTGCCCGGTGTCGGCACTGTGGTGGAAAAGGGCCGTGCCCTTCCGGAATTTGATGTGCATGTGCCACTTTTAAGCCTGCCGCATGTCATGGGCATCGGGGCCAAAGAGCTTCAAAAAATCTCGACCGATAGTTATCTGTCCCCGCCGCAAGGCAAACGGGCGCGACTGGCACCGCCGCCTGGTACTGTTCTTAAGGTCGGTCTGATCTGGGCGGGCAAGCTTAATCCGCGCGATCGATCCTGCCCGCTTGAAAGCCTTTTGCCGATTTTGTCAGCCAAGGGTGCTGCGTTTTACAGTTTCCAGATTGATGAACGCCGGGCTGATATCGACAAGCTTGGCCTGCATGCCTTTGTCACTGACCTCGGCGATCATATTCATGATTTTGGTGACAGTGCCGCATTGATGCAGGCGATGGATCTGGTGATCACGATTGACAGTTCACCCGCCCATCTGGCAGGCGCGCTTGGCGTGCCGGTCTGGATGTTGCAGCTCTACACCACCGACTGGCGCTGGATGGTGCATCGGGCCGATAGCCCGTGGTATCCGACCTTGCGGATCTATCGTCAGGACAAACCCGGCGACTGGTCATCAGCGATCCAGAAACTCGGCAGTGATTTTTCAACCCTGCTGCAAGCGCGGATGAACGCGCAGTAACAAGGCTGCCAGCGAATACTTGCCTTCGGGCCCAACAGGGCGTAGTTAAGCGGCTTAATTTTGTGGAATGCGGGTCTGGATGGTGATGCCTTTGGGTGACGCCTTTAGGTAATCTCCGGGGCACATTCATTTGGCGAACCGATCTGGCGCAGGAGAATTCTTGTGAGCGAAGCTGCTTATAACAAAGGTTTCCCGGTTTCCTGGGAACAGATGCATCGCGATGCCCGTGCACTTGCATGGCGACTGTTGGAAAAAGGCCCGTTCAAGGGAATCGTGGCAATTACCCGCGGTGGTCTTGTACCGGCGGCGATCATTGCCCGCGAACTTGATATTCGCCTGATTGATACGGTGTGCGTTCGCAGCTACTCTGACAAGACGCGTGGCGATCTGGAATGGCTGAAAGACATCAAGGGTGACGGCACCGATATGCTGATCATTGATGATCTGGTCGATACCGGCAAAACCGCCAAGGCTGTGCGCGAAAAACTGCCGCATGCGCATTTCGCAACGGTTTATGCCAAGCCGCTTGGCCGTGAAATCGTTGACAGCTTTGTGACCGAAGTCTCCCAGGACACCTGGATTTACTTCCCCTGGGACATGGAACTGTCGGTTAACGCCCCGATCTCTGAACGCGTTCGTTAATCTGCCTCGGGAAATCAACCGTATCCCTTTAAGGCCGATTGCCAGACAAGGAGATTTCAGGATGACCCAATATTTACGCCCGGACTTCCGTCGCCAGTTGCACACCGCACGCCGATGGGCCGGGCGTTTGTGTTTGGGGGCTGTCTCTGCCGCGGCTGTGACCGCACTAAGTATGTCGGCACAGGCCCAGCAGGTTTCAGAACGGGTGGCGCGCGTTCAATCGATGCTAACGGCTGAAAGCGGATATCGGCTTTCGGTCTTTGCCGAGGTTAGTAACGCCCGGACGATTGCGGTTGCCCCGGAACTTAACGGCGCTTTTGTCGGGACGCGCGGGCCGAACCTTTATTTCGTGCGCGACCAGGATCGCGATGGCGTTGCCGAGGATGTCAATCTGATTGCCGATGACTTCAAGCTTGCCAACGGGATTGCCTATAAACCCGGGACCCTGTTTGTCGCCGATCAGCACCGCATCGTGTCCTATGATCTTGCTAATTTTGATGGCGAGACCCTTGGTCGCCCGCGGATCCTGTTTACCAATCTGCCCGATGAGCGCCATCACGGTTGGCGCTATGCCGCGTTGTCGCCCGATGGCGACCGCCTGTTTGTTGCGGTCGGGGCACCGTGCAATATTTGCAAGGTCAGCGGCCTTGAAGGCACGATCATTTCCATCCCGGTCAATGGTGGGGCGCCGGACATTTATGCCAGCGGCATTCGCAACTCTGTCGGGCTGACCTTCCATCCGGAAACGGACGAGCTTTGGTTTACCGATAATGGTGGTGATATGCTGGGCGATAACATTCCGCGCGAGGAACTTAATCGTGCCACCCAGTCTAGTCAGTTCTATGGCTATCCGTGGTATGCGGGGAACGATACCAGAAGCCCGCAATTTTCCGATGAAACGGTGCCACAAGAAGTCACTTTCCCGGAATTTACCTTTAATGCCCATAATGCGCCGCTTGGCTTCACCTTCGATGGCGGCGATGCACTGGTGGCGCTGCATGGATCCTGGAACCGGACGATACCGGATGGGTACGAGGTGGTCCGGGTCGAGTTCATCAATGGCAAGCCGGTGACAGAAAACCCGTTCCTTGTCGGTTTCCTGCGCAGCAATGGCGAAGTGATCGGGCGTCCGGTTGATGTGAAACACTATATCGATGGGTCGATCCTGATTTCCGATGACCATGCCAGTGCGATCTGGCGCATGGTGCCGGAAGGCTAAAGTTTTCCGGTATTTGGTCGGGCAATTAATTGGATGGATCTGGATGGGACCGGCTTGCGTTGATCGGAAAAGCGGGCTATAAATCGCGCGCTTCGCGGGTGTAGTTCAATGGTAGAACGGCAGCTTCCCAAGCTGCATACGAGGGTTCGATTCCCTTCACCCGCTCCAAGCTTTTACCAAACATCATCATATCCGACCCGGCGCACAGGACGTCGTGCTATCGCATGCGCCTTGGCATGTTTTGGCGGTGCCATTGATGTCTTCGCCGTTGGCGGGACAACAGGCAATCAACCGACCCCGCAGCCGGCTTCGGGCACGCTGGACGCGTGACTTCACCGTGGGGAGTGCGATGGCGTTGCGGTGGGCAAAGTCTGTTTGCTGTGTGCCATTGATGTCGATTTCTTCAAGAATGGTTTGGTCGGTTTTGCTCAATCGACCAATGAAACCCATCACGCAGTCATGCAAACCGGGTTTGTCGTGCGGTTCGTCATGGTTCAACAGGGTCGGGTCGCTATTGAGGGTCTGAAGTGCGGTATGTTCGCGCCCTTGTCGTCGATAAAAGTCCGCCACCTTGCTGCGTGCGACGGCATAAATCCATGCAGATGGATTGGAAGCCAAGCGAAGATCCGATTTTTTGCGGACGATCGTTTCAAGGATGTCGGCAACAACATCGTCGACCGCGTCCTGGGGCAGGCGGTAATAGACGAAACGGTGCAGGCCTTTTTGCAAGGCCTGCCAGTCTGAGTTTGTGTGATGTGTCGATGCAAACTTCATGGTTCTTTACGCGCAGCACACCTGATCTGCTTGCAGTTCCTTGTCCGGTTGCTGTCCACAACAGCCAGCCCCCGACGTTTTTTGATCGGTAGGCTGGTCATGTGGCGCATCGTCAAGAACACGATACCACTCCCAGTCAAGTTCGTCTGGTCCTGTTGCCCAGAACTTGGTTTGCTTTGCGTGACAACATCCGGTTTCAGCAACGTCGCTGGTGATAAGGTTACTTTGATGCAGCCGGGCTGACGCGGTTTCAAACGCCTGTTCGCTGAGACATTCGACACCAATATGGTTGAGGTTTTCGGTTGCTGCCGGGTGTTCGAACAAAACCAGCTTAAGCGGCGGGTTTTCAATTTCGAAATTGGCATATCCCGGCCGTTGTTTGTGCACCGGGCTTGCAAACATCTCGCTGTAAAACGCAATGGCACGGTCAAGGTTTTTTACGTTCAAGGCAAGTTGCAGGCGCATCTTATTCTCCTGTGTGATCGAAGCGATAAACAGGAAGACGCGCGAAGACGCCAAAAGATGCACCTGCCGATGAAAAGGTCTCGGTTACGGTGATGGCGGGAGATAGTTCAGGTTCATGTCACGCGCCTCTTCGTCGCTGCAGATTTTGGTATCTGAGGCAAATTCGGCAAAGCGCGGATCAAGTGTGCTGAGGTAATTTCCCGTGCCATCGGCAATGAACAGGCAGCGTCCTGTTTCACCTTCAATCCGTTTCCCCGCCCGCCAGTCAGACGGTGCAATCATATCGCCACCATGGATGCCGATGCCGGCATTGTCGGCATCGCGCGACAGTCGGTCATAGCGATGGGAATAGCCCGCAATCGGCAGGGCTTCGCCGTCGCTGATCATTGCCGCCGCCACGTCACGTTCGCCGATGCCGCATTCGACGATGGGGAAATCATCGGCCTTGCCCGCGTGTGCCTGATCACCGGGCCAGCAATGGACATCAAACGGCGCCATGGCGAAATATTTGCGCAATTGCATGGCCGAAGACATGCCGCAGTCCCAGAAACTGCCATTGTGCAGGCATTGCTGACCGAGTTCCGGGGCATCCATGCCAGCGATATCAAGCACCTGACCGGCAATCATGATGGTATCACCGTCAATGACCTGAACGTCGCGGCCTTTGGCCTCCAGTCCGGCCGGATCGGCCAGTTGGGGCGTGTTGTCTTGGGACGCGGTGTTAGCCGCACGGACCGGCGCGCTGTGCCAGTGAAGGCCAATGGCAATCAAGGCGGGAATGGCAAGAAGGATGATCAGGCGGATAACGCGTTTCACAAAGGCCTCGATGAAATGCAGGGAGTGGTGAATGACACTACGGTCACGGTAAAAGAACAAGCAAAAAGAACGGCAAAATGATGACGGGCTTTTCCGGTGCCGAGCCCGCCAAGGATAATTGCCTCAGATGTGCCATGCACAATAAACCGGATGCATCGGCGTTCATTTGGAGCTACAAGCGGGTTTGTCTTTTGCTGTCAGGGAAGCTTGCTTGTTCCGTCTGCAACCCATCTTTTTCGTTGTCGGGGTTATGGTCATTATCATCGGGATATCGATGATGGTGCCTGCTGCTGTTGATCTTGCATATGGCAACCCGGACTGGAAAATTTTTGCCCAAGCCTCGATCACGACCATCGGGCTTGGCGGTATGGCGTGTCTTGCCTGCCGATCGGATATTGGCCCGCGCGTGACAGCACGTCAGGGCTATGTCCTGACCGTGGTGTCATGGATTGCGATTAGCCTGACCGGGTCCTTGCCGCTTTGGTATTCATCGCTTGAAATCAGTTTCTGTGATGCGGTGTTTGAAACCGTATCGGGTTTGACGACGACCGGATCAACTATCCTGTCGGGGCTGGATGAACTGCCGCCAGGATTGTTGATCTGGCGATCGATCATGCAATGGCTGGGTGGCATCGGGATCATCGTCACCGCCCTTGCCCTTCTGCCGATGATGCGGGTTGGCGGCATGCAGCTTTTCCAGATGGAAAGTTCGGATCGATCCGAAAAACTTAGCGGTCGCATGCGCGATATGTGCCTGCAGATCGTGATGATCTATTCGGTTCTGACCGTGGTGTGCATTGTGCTGTATCGCATCTTTGGCATGGGGTGGTTTGATGCGATCAATTACGGCATGACGACGCTGTCGACTGGTGGCTATGCCACGTCGGACCTTTCATTTGCCAAGTTTGATACCAGCCTGTCGCTGCACTGGATTGCCATCCTGTTCATGTTCTTTGGTGGTTTGCCGTTTACCGCCTATGCGGTCTTCCTGCGCAAACGCGCGATCAAGGCGGTGATCGGCAATCAGCAAATCAGATTGTTCTGCCTGATCATTGCGGGCTTTACATTTTTGCTGACCTTGCGGCTGTTGCAGATATCAGATGACGGCTTCTTCCGGTCTCTGACCATGGCGGCGTTCAACCTTGTCTCGGTGATTACGACCACGGGCTATGCATCGGGGGATTACCTGTTGTGGGGCCCGGCTGCGGTCATGCTGTTTTTCTTTGCGACCTTCATCGGCGGTTGTTCGGGATCAACATCGGGCGGGTTCAAGATGTTTCGCCTGTATGTCGTGTTTACCGGCCTTCGTACCCATTTCATGCGCCTGCGCAGTCCGTCGGCCGTGGTGGTCAGCCGTATTGACCGCCATGAAATCACATCCGACATCTATAACGCGGTGACGGTCTATGTATTTCTTTTGACCATCAGCTATATCGCGGTGACGATTGCCCTTGGTTTGACAGGGCTTGATCTGATTACCTCGATGAGTGCGGCGGCAACTGCACTTGCCAATGTCGGACCGGGGCTTGGCAATATCATCGGACCTGCGGGCAATTTCCAGTCATTGCCGGATTCCGCGAAGTGGATTTTGGATGTTGCGATGGTTCTGGGCCGGCTTGAGTTCGAGACGCTTCTTGTGTTGCTGATGCCGTCCTTCTGGCGCGACTGATCCCTGATTTCCTTTTTGTCGATTGTTGCTGTTGGTCTGTGACGGTTGCCACAGACCGAAGGTTTACTTTGCGTCATTTTCGCGCCGTGTATAAGTTTGTAGCGTCAATAACAAACACACAAACAGTGGACACGGACATGAAACTGCAGAAAACGATCACGACCAAAATCGCCGGGGCCCTTGCGGTCCTTTTCCTGGCTGGTGCTGTTTCCGCATGTTCGCCCGAGGTGGGCAGCGAGGAATGGTGTAATGACCTTAAGGAAAAGCCGAAAGGCGACTGGACGGCAAACGAGGCGACCGATTTCGCCAAACATTGCCTGATGTGATCAGTGCATTCGCCTGATCGGACAATAAAACGATCAGCCGATTCTCTTTCATAGTCTGGATATGTCGTCTTTATGGCGGCTAAATCCGCCCTTTGACGTCTGCTTGGCGGTGGTACTGTTGAAGGGCGGATTTTTTATGTCAGCCTGTTTAAAATCGCCATGGAACAATCTGTTGTCCGGTGCGTTTTTACCCAATCAGAACTGCGCATGAATGCAATGCAGCAAGGTACATTTGCGTTGCCTTGATTAATCCTTATAATGCGCGGCCCGTGAATGATCGCGGCAGTCGAATATGACAATAAATTTATTGCGAGGTTAGACAACTATTATGAGTGCCGAAAATCTCCATGTCGGTGTCATTGGCGCAACCGGTGCGGTTGGCGTCGAGCTGATCAATGTAATGTTTGATCGCAAGTTCCCTGTGGGTGAACTCACCCTGTTCGCGTCCGAGCGTTCAGCAGGCAAGACCGTGGAGACTAAATTCGGCACTAAGACCGTCGCGCTGTTTTCTGTTGAAGAAGCCAAGCAGTGCGACATTGTCTTCCTTGCTGTTTCGGGTGATTTCGCCAAGGAATATGCGCCCAAGATTGCCGAAGGCGCGCTGGTGATTGATAACTCCTCGGCGTTCCGTCTCAATGACGATGTTCCGCTGATTGTACCGGAAATCAATGGTCACCTTGCCAAAACGGCAAAACTGATCGCGAACCCGAACTGCACCACGGCGATTGCCGCAGTCGCCCTTTGGCCGCTGCATCAGGCCTTTGGCCTAAAGAAAGTGATCGTGTCGACCTATCAGGCCGCATCGGGTGCCGGTCAGCCGGGCATGAACGAACTGCGCGAAGGTCTGGCGGCTGGTCTTGCTGGCAAGCCGGTCCCGGCAGAGGTATTTTCATCGCCGCTGGCGTTTAACGTGATCCCGCATATCGATACTTTCCAGGATAACGGCTATACCCGTGAAGAAATGAAAGTGACTTGGGAAACGCGCAAAATCTTTGGCGCGCCGGATCTTCCGGTATCGTGCACCGCGGTTCGTATTCCGACCGAACGGACCCATTCCGAGGCCATTGTGGTTGAAACCGAAAAGGTTGTGACCCCGGATGCGGCACGTGAAGTGCTGGCAAAGGCCAAAGGTGTGAAGCTTGTCGATGATCCGGCAAATAACAAATACCCGATGCCGCTGACTGCGACCGAACAGTATGACGTCGAAGTTGGCCGCATTCGTACCAACCTGATCTTTGGTGATCATGGTCTGGAACTGTTTGTTGCCGGTGACCAGTTGCTTAAGGGTGCTGCGCTTAACGCTGTTCAGATCGCCGAGGCATCTATCGCCGACTGATTGCGCACCGAAGCGAATTAAACAAAAAACACCCCCGGCAGAATGTTCTGCCGGGGGTGTTTTGTATCTGGTCGCGGCCTGACCGATCAGGACAGGGAGATGTGATCGCGGCCCGATGCCTTGGCGGTATACAGCGCGTTGTCAACCCGGGCCATCAGGGTATCAAGGTCTTCGCCATCGCGATATTCGGTGATGCCGGCACTGATGGTGACCGGAATATGATCACGCCCGAAACGGACCGGTGCATTACGGACAGAGTCGGCAAGTTCGCGGGCCTTTGTCATGGCTTCCTTGCGATCTTTGCCGGGGAACAGAATGACGAATTCATCCCCGCCCCAGCGACAAATCACGTCGGAGTCCTGCACATTCTGGCGAACCATGGTCAGAACTTCGCGCAGTGCCGCGTCCCCGCCCGGATGGCCATAGCCATCGTTGATTTCCTTGAAGCCATCAACATCAAAACACATCACCGACAGCACCGATTTTTGCCGTTTTGTGTTCTGAACCGCCTGATCAAAGATCATGTCAAAGACCTGACGGTTAAACGTGCCGGTCAGTTTGTCACGCGATGCCAGTTCTTCGAGGCGTTTCTGATAATTACGCACGGTCAGGAAGGCGATCAGCCCGACCACGATCGTGATCAGCAACGAAATCGCGATATTGATGAACAGGGTGTTCTGAAGACGCGCATCAGATGAATAGTCACTTTGTTCAACAATCAGAAGCCAGCCGAATTCAGGCACCAGACGGCTGTTGACGAAATAGGTGTGTCCGCCATGTTCGTAACTGATCGAAGCGCCGGGCGAGGTGAGAATTTTAGTGGCCTGGGTGCGCATGCCCGGGCGTTCCTGCAGGTTGTGGGCATCGCCAAAGCCGCTGCCGCGCAGGGTGACATGACCTTCGGTGTCGATGAAATAGATCGTCCGGCCATAGCGTGCCTGATAGGTTTCGATCAGATTGGTGACCGAACTGACCGCAAGGCCGACACCGGTGATGCCGATGACATTGCCGTCATAGTCACGCACCTGATAATTGACAAAGATCGACAGGCGCGACCGATCAACCGTGTCATGGTCGATATTGATCTCGTAAGGTTGCTTCGCGTCACGGGCGCGGAAATACCAGCCATCGGCCGGGTCATCTTCGCTGACCTGTTTGATCACGCCGGTCGGGTGATAATAGTTCCGGGTTTCTTCGGAGATGAAATAGGACGTGATCGTGCCAAAGCGAGACTGAATTTCGCCCAGATACCTGGTGATCCGTTCCTGATCGTTTTCGCCAGAAAGCGCCCAGTCGCGAACGAACGTATCATGGGCCATCAACGAGGAAATGAAGATCGGCTGCAGCAGATCGCGCTGGATCTCGGAATAGATATTGTCGCTGGTCAGCGGAAGCGTGCTTTCGGAAATCTGTTCTTCAAGAGAATCCCGGGCGACATAGAAGCTTACAAAACTCGTGGTCAGAAACCCGACCGCCAGCAGAACGCACAGAATGATCGCGAAGTATAATTTCTTTCCCCACACGGGAAGCTCCCCAAGGATAGTCACAAGGCAGGCACCGATGATTGAACTCATCGTTTTTTGGTCTGGCTAATTTAGGGGAAAGCGCGCCATGTTGCACGACACAAAATCAAATATCGGGAGTTTTGCGTTCTTTGGGCGATGTGCAAAAGGCCAAAAGAAACCGGAAATTATATTAGAATGATTCTGATCAGCATGAAATCCATCAGAAAGAACTAATAATTTTAGACATCGTTATGCGGGTGTCGTCACGCAGTGTGGTGATATTGAAATTCGGATCAAAGGTGACGGTCGTTCATTAATCAGGGTGCGGGCGCGAACAGATCGTGTTGATGATCGCGAAATTTCGACGGCAAGGCAGCTTGCAACAGCTTAAAAGAACTGGACATTGTGGCCTCATATGCCAAGAATTTCGCTGCTTGTGATGAAGGGGGTACATGCAGACCGAATTTTCGGGTATGCAGTGGCTTCCGAAAACAGAACATCAGACGCACCATATGCCGTTTGTCCGGGGGGATTTCGCGGTGTATGTGCCAAGAGGCGCTTCATTGATCGATTTCCGTCCCATTCTTTTCATCGTCGGCATTTTGCTCTGTACGTTGTCGATTGGCATGTTCATCCCGGCGTTGGTCGACCTTTATTACGGGCAGCGTGACTGGATTGTGTTCTCGGCCGCGTCCTTTGTGTCGCTATTTGTCGGCGGGGCGTTGATCATGATGAACCGCATGGACAATCTTAAGATCAACTCGCGCCAGGCCTTTATCCTGACGACGCTGAGCTGGCTGGTTCTGACGGCGGCATCGGCGCTGCCATTTGCCTTTTCCGATCTTGATATGTCCTATACCGACGCGTTTTTTGAAGCGATGTCAGGTATTTCTACCACCGGATCGACCGTGATTGTCGGCCTTGATACCGCGCCGCAGGGGATCTTGCTCTGGCGGGCACTTTTGCAGTGGCTTGGCGGGATCGGGATTATTGTCATGGCGATTGCCGTCATGCCGATGCTGCGCGTTGGCGGGATGCAGTTGTTCCGCATGGAAAACTCCGACAAATCCGACAAGGCGTTCCCGCGCGCAACCCAGATCGCGATGGGCATCGCGATGCTGTATCTGAGTTTCACGGGGCTGTGGGCGATTATGTTGTGGTGGGCGGGCATGACGCCGTTTGACGCGATTGCGCACTCCATGACAACGATTGCCACCGGCGGTTTTTCGACCAAGGATGCGTCGATCGGTCATTATGATAGTGCGACGATTGATGTGATCATCACGCTTGGCATGGCGACGGGGGCGTTGCCGTTTATTTTGTATCTGCAGATGTTGCGCGGGCAGGGTCGCGCCTTGTTCCGCGACAGTCAGGTGCGCTGGTTCATCACAATTGCGGTTTCGATCGTTGTCGGGCTTGCGCTTTGGCATTCGGAAACAAACAATGTCGATTTCCTGTATGCACTGCGCTTTACGTCATTCAATATTGTGTCGGTTATGACCGGGACTGGTTATGCCACCACCGATTACGGGCTTTGGGGCCCGTTTGCGGTGACGGTGTTCTTCTTTGTCATGTTCATTGGCGGCTGTGCAGGATCGACAACCTGTGGGGTGAAGATCTTCCGCCTTCAGGTTCTATATGAAATCGCCAAGATCCAGCTGTCGCATATGCTACGTCCGCATGGCGTTTTCATTGCCTATTACAACCGCAAACCGCTTTCGGAAGATGTCACGGAATCGGTTCTGAGCTTCTTCTTCCTGTTTGTGTTCTGCTTTGTCGTTCTGGCCGCAGCACTTGGTGCAATGGGACTTGATTTCATCACCGCAGTGTCGAGTGCCGGGACGGCGATTGCCAATGTCGGCCCGGGCCTTGGTCCGATTGTCGGCCCATCGGGCAATTTCGCAACACTTCCGGACGGGGCAAAGTGGCTAATGTCGATCGGGATGCTGATCGGTCGGCTTGAAGTGTTTACCGTATTGGTTCTGTTGTTCCCCGCCTTCTGGCGCGACTGATCGAAACCCAGGACATTTATCACCGAATTTTCCGGCACCCGTAGGCGATGCTTGCGGGTGCTTTTTTGTCTTGTTGACAGAATAGGACAATTGACCTAATTTCGGATCTGGGACATTTGTCCTAATCTTAAGTTAATCGAACAGCATATCTGAAAAATGGCAACAGAAACACGAGACCGGATTGTCGAGGCAGCGGACCTTCTATTTTACCAGCACGGGTTCGAGGCAACATCGTTTGCCGATATCGCAGCCACCGTCGGCATATCGCGCGGCAACTTTTATCATCACTTCAAGTCCAAGGACGACATCCTTGATGGTGTGATCAACCGCCGCCTTGCCAATACCAAGCAGATGCTGGATCGCTGGGAAATTGTCGGATCAGACCCGGCGGAGCGTATTCGAAGCTTCATCCATATTCTGATCGTCAATGGCGAGAAAATCCGAAAATACGGCTGCCCGGTGGGTACGTTGTCGTCAGAACTGGCGAAATTGAACCACGCGGCAAAAAGCGATGCCGCTGCGCTGTTCACCCTGTTTCGCAGTTGGTTGTGCCGGCAGTTCGAACGGTTGGGCTTTGGCAACCGGTCAGATGAACTGGCCATGCATATCCTTGGCCGAAGTCAGGGTGTGGCGACCCTTGCCAATGCGTTTGATGATGACCGGTTCCTACATCACGAGGTCGAACTGATGTGCACCTGGCTTGATGATCAGATTGCCGATCTTGCCCGCAAAAATAATCCAGACAGGGAGTAGACGATGTTTGCGATCTTTTTGAAATTTGCCGAAAACCGCCCAAAGGCCCCGGAATTCATGGACGCGCATAAGGCGTGGATCCAGCAGGGCTTTGATGATGGCGTTTTTCTGATGGTCGGTAGCCTGCAACCCAATATGGGCGGTGCGGTTCTGGCCCATGGTGTGTCGCGCGATGAGATTGAAACCCGCGTGAATGCCGATCCGTTCGTTGTCGAAGGGATCGTTAGCGCCGAGATTTTGGAAATCTCGCCCGCGCGTGCCGATCAACGTCTTGATTTCCTGATGGCCTGAACCATGAGCAAAACAACAATCGGAACGGATGGAAAATGCCGGTGTGCCTGGTGTGACGCGGCGCCGGAATTTAACGCCTATCACGACACAGAATGGGGTTTTCCGGTGACCGACGACATCCGGCTGTTTGAGAAAATCTGTCTTGAAGGGTTTCAGTCGGGATTAAGCTGGCGCACGATCCTGACCAAGCGCGAGAATTTCCGCAAAGCCTTTGCCGGTTTCGATTTTCACAAGGTTGCCCAGTTTGATGATGCGGATGTCAAACGTTTGCTTGGTGATGCCGGGATCATCCGGCATCGCGGCAAGATCGAGGCATCGATCAACAATGCCAAACGGGCCTGCGAGATGGTGGCCGATGAAGGATCACTTGCCGCCTATTTCTGGCGGTTTGAACCGAAACCGGATGAGGTGGATCCGCCACAGTCGATGTCAACTTCGCCGACGTCGGTGGCACTTTCCAAGGATCTCAAAAAACGCGGATGGAAGTTCGTCGGGCCGACCACGGTGTTTGCTTTCATGCAGGTGATGGGCCTGATCAATGATCACGCGCAAGGCTGCTTTTTGCACCAACAGATTGGTGACATGCGTGCGTCATTGGTCCGCCCAAGCTGATGTGATGTCAAAAGAACACCCCTTGTCCGTAACTGGACAAGGGGTTTTGAGGGCGGGGACCATTTCGGATCCCCTGATGATAATCCGGCAAGGATTATGGGGTGTTCGACATACGGTCTCACTTGAGGTGCCAACGCCAAGGGAGGGTGCAACGGGGGGTAGGAAGGCTTCAAAAAGAATACGGTGCACACTCAAGCGAGTTTGGCGATACCGAACTTTGGGTCAGGAGCGGATCGGGGATCGGGATCAAGCCCGGCATCGCCATAACCCAAAGTCGCAAATGCTGATCAAAAGATAAAATCGAATATAAAATTAAAATAGATAGGAAAAATCTATCAACCGGATGCGCCGCAGCATGGGAATGCCGCGAAATCAGTTGCCAAGTGGCAATTTGACTGTGAAAACAGCACCATCCGGTCCTGTTGCAGTGAGGCGAAGTTCACCGTTATGGGTGCTGATCAGTTCGCGTGCGATGGCAAGGCCAAGTCCGGTGCCGCCTTGTCGCCCGCTGCCGGCAAACGGTACGAACAGGTTTTTGACCGCCTTTTCGGGTAATCCCGGCCCGTTATCGGCAATGAAAACTTCAATAGAGCGGCGGGCTTTACCCGATTCGTCACCCTTTTCAGGTTCGGTTTGAATTTTATGGCTGATGGCGACGGTGGTCGCCCCGGCCTCCAGCGGGTTGCGCATCAGGTTGCTGAAGGCGCGAAACAGCATGTCATAGTCGGCTTCAAGTATGACATCATCAGGCAGGTCGATCTCAATGCGCGCCGGGCAGGGTTCACTGGCGACAGGTGCATCGCCCATTCCGCCATCAAGCAACGGTTCGCATTTTTGCAGCAAAATCTGATCGCGGATTTCCTCGATCAGTTCAATCAGCGTGAAGGTTGCCAGATCGCGCGGCGGCGGGGTTTCGCGGGCAAATGACAGGGTTTGTTCGCTGATATAAACAGCGCGTTCCATCGATGACAACAGGCGCGGCACCACGGCGCGGACTTCATCATCTTCGCTTTTGGCAAGCTGTTCTGTCATCAGCATCGATGTCGCCAATGCATTGCGCAGGTCATGGCTGATTTTGGTGGCGGCCGTGCCCAGCGCGGCAAGTCGGCGACGCTGATTGAGCATCGCCTGAATGTCTTGCTGCATCATGGCAAGTTCCTGGCGGGCGACACCGATTTCATCGTCACGATCGCCGGGATTGATCAGCGATGCCTTGTCCTGTGGGTCTTCGCGAAAACGGATCATGTCGCTGGTCAGGGTGCGCATCGGGCGCACCAGCAACCGGTTGAGCGCGAAATAGACAAGCCCGGCCGTAAAGAACGAAATCATCAGCGACAGGCCAAACACCCGCCAGCCGAAATTGCGCATCGCCTCGGTCAGGCGGTCTTCATGAACAAGCACCTCGATCTCGAAATCAGGCGCCATGGAGGGCATGCCGACCACACGCAATACCCGGTTTTCGGTCTGGCTGAGTGTCGCCAGCCCTTCCATCAAGGCCATCGGGATCGAGAAATCGCTCAGATTGACATCCTTGTCGACCTTGGCGGGCATATCATCGCGTTGCAGCAGCAATTTACGATCTTCGCGGCGCAGGATGACGGCTTCGATCCCGGCATTGGACAGAAGTTCGCGTTCAAGATCATCGGGGATCATCTGATCGGGGGTGGCTTCAAGTGCAAGGGCGGCAAGGTACCCGGAATCAAGATGCGCCTTTAACCAGTCAATCCGAAAGCGGGCGACGGAGGGCGCAAAGACAAACACCTCGGCAAGCATCACAAAGCTTACCGTCAGCACCAGAAGGCGCGCGGAAAGCGATTTGGCCCAAGGGGGCAATTTCAGATGCCGGTTATTCATTAACTGATGTTAGGCCGATAAAACGAAAAAAGTACAGCAATACAGATGCTTGTTTTGATGCGCGATCCAAGAAAACCGCTTATGCGAACCTGAGCAGGAACCTAACAAGCTTGCGCGTTTTTTCGCCAAACAGGCTGGGGGTATACCAGGCCCCGGCGACGCGTTTGGAAAGCTCGCCCAAGGTCGGGTAAGGCGCGATCATTCCGGCGATGGCGCCGATCTTCATCTTCTTGCTGATCGCCAGTGACCAGACACCGATCAGTTCACCGGCCTGCCGTCCGACGATGGCAGCGCCCAGAATTCGGCCGTTTGGTTTGGTGATGACCTTGATGAAGCCCTCGGTCTCGGCCTCTGCCCGGGCGCGGTCATTTTCGGCGTAATCCCAGGTCACAACGCGGATGTCATCGCCATATTGTTCGCGGGCGGCCTTTTCGGTCAGGCCGACCTGTGCCAGTTCCGGGTTGGTGTAGGTCACCCATGGCACGGCACTGTGATCAACCTTGGCCGGAAGACGGAACAGCGCATTGCGAATGACGATGCCAGCATCATATCCCGCCATATGGGTAAATTGCAGGCCGCCGGTGATATCGCCAATGGCAAAGACCTTTTTGTTTGATGTCCGCAATCGCGCATCGACGGAAATACCGCGGTCGGTATATTCAATACCGGCATCCTTCAGGCCGAGATTTTCGACATTGGGTTTGCGTCCGGTTGCCAACAAAAGGTGGGTGCCTTCCAAGGTAATCTCGATACCCTGATGTTCAATTACGACCCGGATCTGGTCATTCACATCAAGGATTTCCTTGGTTTTTGCCCCTTCATAAAGGCTGATGCCATCGGCCTTGATGCGGTCGCGAACAACAGCCACCAGATCCGGATCGTCCTTGGGCAGGATTTTGCCCATTTCAATCACGGTAACTTTTGCGCCCAGCTGATGATGGGCCTGCGCCATTTCAAGCCCGATGGGGCCGCCGCCAACGATGATCAGATGTTCGGGGCGGACCCGATTTTCAAAAATGGTTTCATTGGTGAAATAGCAAACGGTCTCAAGCCCCGGGATCGGCGGTACGGCCGCACGCGATCCGGTGGCGATGACAAAGCGTTTGGCCTTGATTGTGGTGTCACCGGCAACGACTTCACCCGGACCGGTAAAACGGGCTTCGGCCTGAATGACAGTGCAGCCGAGTTCTTCGAACCGTTCGACCGAGTCATGGGGCGCGATGCCCGCGATCACAGAATGAACATGGTCGATTGCCCGGCCAAAGTCGACCTCGACCGGGCCGGTCGATACGCCAAACCGTGAAGCCCTGCGTGCATTTTCCGCGGCATGGCCAGCCGCCAGCAGCGCCTTGGACGGAACACAGCCGGTATTAAGGCAATCACCGCCCATTTTGCCCTTTTCGATCAGGACAACTTTTGCGCCCATCTGAACCGCCCCGGCTGCGACCGAAAGGCCGCCGGATCCAGCCCCGATAACACAAATGTCGGTCGTGATGATCTTATTCATCGGCGTTCGCCCCGATTTTACGTTTTCGCAATTTCTTGTAGGCCACCGGCAAAAGCGCCAGCAAGGCGAGCCCGACGATCGGGGTCAGAATACGAGGTTCAAAGATGATGCCAAGATCAGGTGTCTTGCCCTGATCAAACAGCGCGCCAAGACCATCCCCGATG
>Ga0207828_100317_pt1 | contig 22113 bp, 23 predicted proteins | sample TtaePargueraPR_11_FD_187276 | JGI IMG/M metagenome (GOLD analysis project Ga0207828, IMG submission 187276) | Aerobic enrichment media microbial communities from Bioluminiscent Bay, La Parguera, Puerto Rico - Tt and P2 (3) (SPAdes) | ecosystem: Environmental > Aquatic > Marine > Unclassified ...
CGGAACACCACAGAATTCCTTGTGGCCGAGTAGCTCAGCTGGTTAGAGCAGCGGAATCATAATCCGCGTGTCGGGGGTTCAAGTCCCTCCTCGGCTACCAATTAAATAAGCCCTGCATCCATGATGCAGGGCTTATTTCATTTGTATCCTTGGATCGGGCTTGCCCCCGTGGGTTCGCGAGAAAGCGAGGCGCGCAGCTTTCGAGAGACGTTGCGCGAAACGCGCAACGGTCCGCCGGGCTTTGCCCAAGGATAAAAAGCAGCCCAAAGGCTGATTTTTACAATTCCCTCCGGTTTGTCTGGCTGAGCAGTGATTTGATTTGCTGCAGATAAAATAAATCTGTCCCCATTTTCGCGCGAATTTTATCCCCATAGGATTATAAATGATATGTTAATGTATTATCTTGATGTCATCTGAGGTGCAGAGACAATGGATCAAAGAGAGTATATTGAGGGAAGGCTTGCGATTATTCGTCGATCAATGGAGTTGAATGAAACTCTCTACGAAAAATCAAAGGGCTATAATAGTGCAATTATTCTGGCTGGTTATGGGGGATTGTTTGCCCTGCTAGCTTCGACGAAAGACATGATCCCAGAGTTCTGGCGGTACTTAGCAGCATCCCTGATGTCTGTTTCTTTACTTGTTTTTGTTGGTTATGTAATTTTTTCCATGTACCTAATGAGTACGGCAACTATTTCATTGGCGAAAAGAAATCTCTTAGAAGTGAAAAGCTTCAATGAGGAGTTGAATGTTGATGTCTCAGATATAGAAAGTAAGATTTTGGCATTCTCTAGAACTATGATTGGCTGGCATATCACGTGGATTCTATCAACTTTTACAGGTGTGGCAGCAGCCGTCACTATGATGGTATTCTACTTCTTAGGCTTGTTGCCTGACTGAATAAAAAGCCCATAGAGGATGTTGCAGCCAAAGGGAAACCAAAGGAAAAAGGGAACAGTCCTCTTTTTAGCCTCAACGGTTAAAGCGCCTTCCGCCCAGCTTCTTCAAGGAAGCTCGAAACCGCACGCTTGCCGTATTTTGCTTCGATCAAATCGATCAGGTTGGCATCAAGGGTCAGGTTGATCCGGCGCTTTTTCCTGGAATGGTCGCGGTGATGGCGACAATGCCGACGGCACCATCTTCAAGCTCGACAACCGGCGAGGGGGCCGGGATGTATTCGCCATCGGCGTACATGCCTTCAATGTGAAAGTTAAGGGCTTCTGTGCCCAATTCCACCAGTTCTGTCATTGTGTCTGGTGCGCTGACGCAGCCCAACGAAAAAGGGGACAGCCCCCTTTTGCCTCAATTACTTACTTTCTAAGTATATTTCGGCAAGCTCGAAAAAACTCCGTGATGGACGTCGACCTTGATCGTCAGGTACTTCATTTTTATCAAATGATGACAGTACGTATCTGGTCTGAATTTTTCCGCTGATAGCGTGTTGGCAAAGTGTCTTTGCGTCTCTGTGTTGTTGGTTTGAAATCAATGAAATCGCTTTGGTAATGGTATAATCTTCTTTGAGCATAGTGGCGGATGCCAGATTTAGCATTTGTTCAAATGATAGTCCGCTCCGCCAATCATGGCTATTTTTACCCTGGTCAGCAAAATATATAAATGCCTGTGCAAGGTCATCTGCAGAGAAGTGTTCTGCATTCACGACAAGTTCATGGATTGCCGGTGTTTTGCAGGTAAAAGCGCCCCAGTAGTGGAATGTAATGGGTTTCTTTTTGTTCTCTGGGATCTGCAGGATATCCCAAAGCATGTAATCCCAAGCAACAGGCTTGGCAAAAAAACGAAAAAGGCGTTCGTGTTGCAGATCTACCGAAAATACCCAGCCATCTGAACTGCCAGAGATCACACCTTGCTTTGCTAACCATGGTGTGCCTTTTGCTGCAGATCGCAGTGAATGCGAGAATAGTTTTTTATCGAATATTTCGCGCATGTAAGAATTTCTCTATTAAGAACAGATCCATTTAGAAAAGGGGACTCTCCCCTTTTACATTAGGTACGTAACTTTCCAAATACATCGCACACCGTGCGATGGTCCTCAGGGCTATGCCCAAGGATAAAAATCAGCCCAAAGGCTGATTTTGACAATTCCCTACTCTGCAGTGTCACAGGTACAGACCTAGTTCGCTCCAGCTTTTTCCTGCAAAGCCCGCCAAATCTCACCCTGCACCCGACCCATCGCCTGATCCCGCCGTCTTATGGCGAAGACTTCGGTGTGGCGGGGGCGGAAGTCTTCCACGTTGAGCGCAACCAGCTCGCCGCTTTTAAGTTCCTCCGTGATCATGTGTTCGGGCAGGCCACCCCAGCCGTGGCCATTCATGATGACCGATTTCTTGGTGGCGAAATCTGATACGGTCCAGCGCCGTCCACCGGCAAGTACATCGCGCGACTGATCGTAATCTGGGCCACCGGTGCCCGAGACAATGACCTGCACATAGCTTTGCATTTCCATGCGCGATCGCATGCCGCTGCGCCCGGCCACGGGGAAGCTGCGATGGGCAACGGGACGGATGACGACCGCGCCGACAGGAGTGGTTTCGACGTGATCAATGTCGACCCCCTCCAACCCCGCGATAATCAGATCAGCATCGCCCTTCATCAACCGGGCAAGCGGACCGCCCATCATCTCGGTGGCAACCGCGATGTGGGTATTAGGGAATTTATCGCCGATTTGACCGAGGATTATAAGGATGGGCTCCAGCGACATGGTTGCGGTGAGTGCAATGCGAACCAGCGGTTCCTGTGTGCTGCGCAGTTCCTGTGTGGTGGCCTGAAGTTGATGGAACTGATCAAGCACGCGGGTGGCTTCACGCAGGAAGACTTCGCCTTCTGATGACAGGCGGGGGCGGTAGTCTTCGCGTGAGAAGATGGCAAAGCCCAGCTCATCTTCAAGTTTGCGCACCTGATGGCTGATGGCCGATTGCGCCTTGTTCAGGCGATCCGCAGCTCCGCGAAAGGTGCCGGTACTGACAACCGCGTCAACGGCGATGAGTTGTTCGAGGTTCATGTACGCCTCAAGATGATCTGATTTATAGATCATTACTATGAAAACTCGATATTATCAATTGCTCGTCTGGTTTGGCATTAAGGGGGCATATACCAAACCAAAGGAGCTACCCATGAAACTCTATTACCTGCCCGGTGCATGTTCGCTTGCCAGCCATATCATGTTGTATGAAGTCGAGGCCAAGTTTGACATCGAAAGCGTTGATGTTGCGAAAGGGCTGACCGAAACTGGCCGCACATATCGCGAAATCAGCCCGAATGGCTATGTCCCCGCCCTTGAGATCGAAACGGGGGATTACCTCAGCGAAGGAGTCGCGATCTTGCAATACATCGCTGATACCCACCCGGACCGTGCCTTTTCGCCAAAGCCTGGTTCGGTCGCACGCGCGCGCCTGCAACAGTTTCTGAACTTTGCGGCGGCGGAATTGCATAAATCCTGGGGGCCGCTTTTCACCGACGGGTCGAGCGCGGCGGAACAGCTTGCGGCCAAGCAAAAGGTCGGAACCAAGTTCGATTATCTCGAAAGCGTATTGGCCGATGGCCGCGAGTATCTTGTTGAAAACCGGTTCTCCGTTGCTGATGCCTATACCTTTGTTCTGGCGAACTGGGCGAATTTCAAGGAAATCGATCTGGGCAACTGGCCGAACCTTGCGACGTTTGTTGCGCGCATTCAGGCCCGCCCGGCAACGCTGGCTGCGATGAAGGCCGAAGGGCTTGTGTGATGAAATCTTCTGATGAATTGCAGATCGATGCTTTGATGGAGCGCTATTTCGAAGGGCTTTATCACTCTGCCAGTGCAATCCTGCGCACCGTGTTCCACCCGGAACTTGCCTATGTCAATGCGACGGATGGCAATCACGAGTTCATGGATCTTGAGGCGTACATGACGCGGATCGATAACCGTGAACCCCCGGCCAAACGCGGTGACTCGCGCCGGGAAAGCGTTGACCGGGTTAGTTTGACGGGGCGCCAGATGGCCCTCGTCGAGGCCCGGATGACAATGATGGGCCGGGATTATCACGACCTGCTCACACTGATCCAAACCGATGAAGGCTGGAAAGTGATCACCAAGGTTTTCGCCTACCGGGAAAAGGAGGATTGAGCAATGCCGTATGTCAATATCAAAGTAACCCGCGAAGGTGGCCCGAACGGTACCGGCCCAACGCCAGAAGAAAAAGCCCAACTGATCAAGGGTGTTACCGATTTGCTTCAGGACGTCCTGAACAAGTCACCAGCCACCACCTTTGTTGTGATTGACGAGGTATCTTTGGATGACTGGGGCATATCGGGGCAATCGGTTCGCAAGATCAGGGCTGCTCAAGTCTAGGCTCTTTTTGTTCATGCAACAGACATAAAACCAAAGGCGCGCCGGTCCCCAATATTGGGGACCGGCGCGTACTAGATCGGAAGCGCCGCGAACTGGGTGTTTTATGAGCCGATGCTTGCCGGGTGAATCATGAAACGGCGCGTGACGGATTGTTTTGCGTCTCCTTGCCATAGCCACGCGGCGCGCACCCCATCACCCGCTTAAAAGCGGTGCTAAAGGCACTTTCAGACTCATACCCCAGTGACAGCGAAATCTGCGAAATCGGTTCGCGCGAATGCAAAAGCTTTTCACCCGCCAGCATCATCCGCCAGTGCGTGAGGTAAGCCATCGGGCTTTGCCCGACCTTGTCCTTGAAGCGTGCGGCGAAGGCGGATCGGGACATGCCGGAACATTTTGCAAGGCTTTCCACCGTCCAGTTGTACGCCGGATCGGCATGGATGGCGGACATGGCTTTGCAGATCTGTGGGTCGGAAAGGGCAAAGAACCAACCAACCCCCTTGGCGTCGTCATTCATATATATGCGCAACACCTGGATCAGCATCATGTGCGCCAGATGTTGCAACACCAATTTGCTGCCCGGATCGTTTTTGTGCATCTCAGTCATGGTGCGTTCAATGCAATGGCGAAGCGCGTTGCCTTCGTCGCGATTACGAATGACCACAAGCGGCGGCAACATCGCCAGCAACAAGTCGGCCTGCGGCCCTTGCAGGCCAAAGCGGCTGCTGGCCACCACACAATCCCCGCCGCCATTCAGTGTGCGAATGACGCCATAGCCGCTTGGCTTGAACGTTGTTCCGGCCTGCATCGGCGGGACATCAAGATCACTTCCCATCAAGAACGCCCTGCCGTGCGGCAGCAAGACGCAGTCGCCTGTTTGCAGATGCACCGGGTCCGCGACACCATCCACTGATATCCAGCAGTCCCCCTGAACCACGGCGGCGGTTTTGATGTTTTGTCCCTGATCGGGGAACTGGATCGCCCAGGGCGCGCCAATGTCAAACCCGGCCGACAGGTAATTGTCAGGGCGGAGCAGGGACAGGATATCGGAAAGCGGATCCATATGATGGCCTGTTTCTGGACGAATGAAAATATATCATGGACTGATACGTATAGTTCGTCCAGATCGCAAGCGATATTGTACCACCAACAGGAACGCGGTGCGGGCCAGTTGATTTTGCAGATATTGGGATGGAGTGACTATGCGTGTTTTTGTAACAGGTGCAACGGGCTTTGTTGGATCAGCCGTGGTCAAGGAGCTTCTTGATCATGGGCATTCGGTGCTGGGGCTAACGCGCAGCGATGCCGGGGCCGAAAAACTGACGGCCCTCGGCGCGACCGCTTTTCGCGGTGATCTGGATGACCTTGGCAGCCTTCAAAGCGGGGCGGCATCTTGTGATGCGGTGATCCATACTGCTTTTGATCATGATTTTTCCCGTTATGTCGAGAATTGCGAAAAGGATCGCCGCGTCATCAGGGCCATGGGATCGGTTCTGGCTGGATCGAACCGCCCGATGATTGTGACATCCGGTATCGCGCTTCTGCGTGCTGATCGGCCTTTGGTTGAAAGCGATACGGTCAGCGGAGATATTCCGCGGAAGGCTTCAGAAGAGGCCGCAGCCGAAATAGCAGCAGATGGCGTGAATATCTCGGTTATGCGATTGCCGCCCTCCGTCCACGGGGTGGGTGATCATGGCTTTGTGCCACTTCTGATCAATCTGGCCCGCGAAAAGGGCTTTGTCGCCTGTGTCGAGGATGGCGATAACCTGTGGCCTGCGGTGCATCGTTTGGATGCCGCGCGCGCCTACCGGCTTGCCATCGAAGACCGCGCGAGCCAGCCTGCTTATCATGCCGTGGCCGAGGAAGGCATTGCCTTTGCTGATATCGCCCATACGATCAGTCTCGGGCTTGGGCTTCCGTTCAAATCGCTGACGCCGGAGCAGGCCCACGACTATTTCGGTTGGTTTACCCATTTCGCAGCCATTGATTGCTGCGCCTCAAGCGGTCGGACGCAGCAGGTACTTGGTTGGACGCCACGTGAAATCAGCCTGATCGAGGATATGCAGACTGCTGGATATTTTGATGTTTGAGGCAGCAAAAAAAGGACCGGAATTTCCCGGTCCTTTTCATTGTCTGATTGATTCAGCGAACGTTATTCTTTGGCTGCCACTTGGCTTCCTTCGGGCAGTTCATCGTCTTGGGTAAGAACTGGGGCAAGTCTAACAGCCACCGGAAGATATTCGAACTGGTCATCTTCTGGGTCCGATGCTTCGTTGATCATTTGCGCGACAAGAAGACCCAACAATCCGGCAGCCTGAACTCCCGTCCCGGTGCGATTTGCCTGACTTACATTGTAGGGGCCAATAATCTGGACGGATTGTTGGAAGCCGTTTTTCTCGCAGGTAACAGTGAACTCACGGGTCTGGCTTCCATAAAGCGGCACGCGAATGGCATGGGGGGTGACCACCGATGCGGTGAAATATTCGTGTTTTACCTCGCATGTCGCCCCGGTAATTTCCGGTGGCGCGGTCCAAGCATCGCCTCCTTCGGAATGAACGGTGCGCACTTCGAACGTTTGCTCGCCCTTATAGTTTTCGGCTAGCTTTTTATAATGGTCATCATCTGTTTTGATCATCGTGACCGATGAAACCCCGCCAAGTGGCGCCGCAGGCTTGTTTTGGGCGCACGCGGCCAAGAACAGCGCGGCAAACGAGGTGAGTGCAAGTTTCAGAAAAGACGTTTTGATGGTCATCCCAATCCCCTGTCAGGATAATCTATAAGAGTGCAGGTTTCCCCTAAAGCACGTAAAACAGGTACTTAGTCTGTCTGAAATGAGATGTGATCGTTGTCACATTTGGTTCTGTTTTCTCTGAAAAAGGCGAAGTCTCATGTCTGGGGTTTGGATAACAGCCGCCCATCGATGACAAGCAAACCAAGTCCGATAACCGCCATGCCGATCATGTGCTGCGCCAAAAGGGCCTCGTCCAGAAAACCTACCCCCAGCAAAATCGCACTGACCGGGATCAGGAAGGTGACAAGCAGAAGGTTGCTTGCCCCGGCACGCTTGAGGATGGCGAAGTAAAGGATATAGGCAAGGGCGGTGCTGAGCGTTGCGAAGCCGAGAACGGCCACGATGGTGCTGGTGTTGGGAACCGGCAGGTGCCATGGCTGATCAATGATGGCTGACAGTGGCAGCAACATCAGGCTGGACGTGCTTGTCATGCCCGCTGCAGTCAGGATCGGCGGGGTCGTGCCAAAACGTCTGCCAAACACCCCGGCACAACCATAGCTGAATGCGGCAAGCAGAACGGCACCCGGCGCAAGCAAGCCCAATGTGTTGCCAGATGTCGGCAGGCCAAAAATCACCACCACGCCAACAAACCCGATCAGAACACCGATGGTTTTGCGCAAGGTGAGCTTTTCGCTGTCTGTGGCGATATGGGCAATCAGCAGGGTGAAAAGCGGGGTGGTGGCGTTCAGGATGGCGGCAAGGCTGCTGCTGATTTGTGTCTGGCTCCAGACAATCAGGCAAAAGGGTACAAGGTTGTTAAGCCCGCCCATGACGGCAACGCCTGCCCAGAATTTCAGATCACGCGGGATGGCGATATCGCGCAACAACACCACCCACCACAGAACCATGGTCGCAATCGACACCCTGCACAGCACAAGCGTCAGGGGCGGCAGATCGACAAGTGCGATTTCGGTAAAGAAAAACGAACCACCCCACAGGACCGATAGCGAGATCAGCATCAACCAACTGATGCGGTCCATTGGTTGGGTAGGCGGTTGTCTGGGATGTAAACTGTCGGCGGTAGAGAGGTTTCTTGGACTTTCAATGCCTCGATGTTTCGGGCGTGCAGCCAGTTCCATATCAAGCGATATCAAACGTGTGGTGTTTTCATGGGACAGCATCGCGGGCTCCGTCGATCTGTTGGTGACCAACGAAGATTAGATGGAGCTGTATTTTGCTGCTCGCCAGTTTCGGACGCCGACGTAAACGCCTTGCAATGTGTGCTCAAGATGATTGTCACGTACTTTGTATTATTGATAATTAAACAGCTTCAGGCGCCGTTAAAGAATTCCGGGTTATTTTAACAGTCTTGTTGGCACATTGTTTCCCATTGTTTAGGTGAGGTTTTAGGTGGTTAGTCCTTATGAAAATCTGGGAGACGAACGCTTCTGGCGAAGCGGTGTTGCCAAGGCTAACCCGGGCAAGGTCAAGAACATTCATCGACCACGCTGGGCAATATCCGAGTCTGACACCATCGTCACAATGGGGAGTTGTTTTGCGCAACATATTGCTTTCGTTTTGCGCGAACGTGGTCTCAAGGTGCCGTTCTTCGATACAACCGAGAATATCAAGTCGCAAACATACTCAGCGAACTACGGCAATATTTATACCGTTAGTCAGGCCTTGCAATTGGTTGAAGAAGTGTCCGAGAAACGACCGGTCATGGACGAGTTTTGGCCGCTCGAAGACGGATATGTTGATGCCGTGCGTCCGAACGTATTCGCGCAACCAGTAAAGAGCAAGGACGAGCTTTCCGGTCTTCGCACGAAGCATCTTGCCGCTGTCAGAAGCGCAATCAATGAACTCGATGTTTTGGTCTTTACGCTTGGCCTTACCGAAGCATGGATTCTAGAGAATTCTGGTAGAACCCTGCCGGTTGCTCCCGGTGTCGTGGCCGGGCAGTTTGATCCGGAGCTGCAAAGCTTTCATAACTTCACTCACAGCGAAATTTTGACGGACCTGGATGCGCTGTGTCGTGAAATCAAGGAGCTGCGCGGGGGACGGGAGTTCAAGTTGATCCTCACCGTGTCGCCAGTGCCACTTACTGCGACTTACGAAGACCAGCATGTCTTGAAGTCGACCACCTACTCCAAGGCAGTTTTGCGTGTTGTTGCCGAGGAATTTGTTCGAAATAACGCATTCGCCGATTACTTTCCATCGTTTGAGCTCGTCAATAATCCTGCCGCCAAGGGCGCTTATTTCGAGGCGAACATGCGCTCGGTTCGGCCAGAGGCAGTCGACGTTGTGATGTCTCATTTCCTTGCGGCATATCTGCCGGGAGCGACGGCGAAGAAAGCTGACGGCAGCTCACGTGCGTCGAACAGGCCCAAGTCGATGGATGCTGATTGCGAAGAGGAAATGATTGAGGGTTATGAGGGGGAGCGAAACATCAACGCGTTTGCGGGCGAGAATTTGTCCGTGATGTTTGGTGATAGCCACTTGACAGCAACCTATCACAATATGGCGGAAAGGCCCGAAGCAGCTGGTTATGGTTTTGCACCGATACGCCTGCTGGCGAACAATCCTATTCAGGAACTTGGTGTTCATGGCTTCAGAACGTTCATCTTCAAAAAAGAGCACAGTAATTTCCGCGACTTCTTCGTGGCAGACCCACAAGATCTTGTCCTTGTCGGAATGGGATTCTTTGGCGACAATATCATCAGGGCATACGGGGATATGCGCCCCGAGATAGAGCAGCGGCCAAGAGAAGAACTGACACCCGTTTTGCCAAAAGTGACAGAGGTTACTCAGGAACTGGTGCGTTTTTACGCGCTAAAACTCCAAAATAACATCAACCTCGCCGCACGCCTTGAGAAGTTTACGGCCTACAAGCGTTTGTTCTGGATCGTATCCCCGGATATGACCGAAACTGCGGCACGTTTTCGGCTTGGTGACGAATTTGTCGATGGTGGCTTTTACAAAACGCACAAGGCAGCTTACAAAATTGCGTTTGATATGTGGGCAGACAAGTTGGCGCGTACGCAGTTCATCCTGCATCCGTGGGATCAATTATGCGCCGATAATGGGTTTACCAAGGATGACTATGATACCGGCAACCTTGGTAATATTCATTGCACGCCTGCTTACTTCGATCCGGCGTTGGACGAGCTACTGCGTTTGCAACAAAGCTAATCCTTGCTTCGATGCAAACGCTAGTCTAGCCCGATATCGTAATGTATGAGTTTTGAAGTTCATTCCGCCGCGACGGTTTTATTCCTCATACCAATGAATTTTGGCAGTCTGGTAAATATGGTGATATTGCCCAGCAATACCATGGCAAGCCCGGTCGCGCCGATCGGTGTCCACACATAACCTTCCAGGAAGGTCGAGACCGTCAGTGCCACGACCGGGAACAGCACGGTGACATAGGCTGCGCGTCCGGCACCGACCCGGTTGACCAGTGCGAGATAGGCGATAAATGCCACGACCGAGCCCGGAATGGCGAGATACAGCAAGCCGCCGATATAGATCGGATCGGTTGGTATCACCGGCGTCTGGCCGCGGAACATGGCAAAGATGAACAGCAGCACGGTGCCATAGATCATGCCACGCGCCACAGCATCGCGGTTCGGGATGCCCATCTTGTTGAGTTTGACCGAGACCATGTTGCCACAGCTAAACACCGCTGTGCCACACAGCGCGAAAATCATGCCGGTGATTGCATTGGCATTATGCGACAGGGCATAGATCTGGTTGGCAAACAGACAGGCGATGCCTGCAAGCCCGAAGGCTGCGCCAAACACAAAGCGCAAACCGGGGCGGTTGCCATAAAAGGCCCAGTTGCCCAGCGCGTTGAAAATGGTCGAGGTGGTGAAGATCACCGCGACAATGCCGCTGGCGATATAGCCGGTCGCCGAATACATCAGGATAAAGTTGATACCAAACAGCCCGCAGCCCAGAAGCACGATCCACGGATGTGCGTGCCATGGCACAGGGCGCCATTTGCGCGTTACCAACAAAAAGCCGCACAAAACGACTGCCGCCAGCGCAAAGCGATAGAAGATCGAAATTTCGACCGGGATCGGTCCGATCTGAAGTTTGATCGCATACCAGGTAAATCCCCAGCAGGCGGTGACAATCACGAACAAAAGGGCTGTCATCATCGGGGCTTTCAAAACAGCACGTGCAAAAACACGGGTGGCACGAGGGGTAAGGCACAATGGTCACGCGGTTTGGTGGCGCGCGGGGACCAATCAGGGATCTTCGAATATGTGGGGCATATCCGTTACCTGCCAATAGGCCACATTTAACGTGATGTGGCTTTCACGTTCTTGCGGTGTTTTTCAGATTGTTGTGGAAGGTGCCTGCGCAACGCGGACAAAGAAACGGGGCGGATACTGCATGGTATCCGCCCCGTTTCGAGAAGTCTGAAGCCTGAAATGTGGTCAGGAAGACCGTGTCATGGCTGTTGATCGATTGGTCGCCTCGGGGATCAAGCCCTTTGGCGCAAAGCGCATCACAATCAACAGGATCGCCCCCATCATCAGATACCGCATATAGGCCGCACCCGCGACCAGATGCTGCGCAAGTGCTGAGTCATCGCCAAGCGGGGCTGTGATCGTCGACATGAACCAGTTGCCAAACGGCTCTGCCTCGACCCACAGGAACCATATGATGAACCCACCAAGGATGGAGCCCCAGTTGTTGCCCGATCCCCCCAGGATCACCATCACCCAGATCAGGAAGGTGTAGCGCAGCGGGATGTAACTGGTGGGTGTCAACTGACCATCAAGGGTGGTCAGCATTGCGCCGGCAATGCCGCATACTGCGCAGCCCAGAACGAAGGTCTGAAGATGGCGGCGTTTAACATCCTTGCCCATGGCTGCCGCGGCATCACGGTTGTCGCGGATCGCGCGCATCATACGGCCCCACGGGGACTTCAATGCACGTTCGGCAAACCACATGATGATCGCCAGCACGATGACAAATAGCACCGCATAGCACAGCTTGACGAACAGACCGGCGGCATCGGAAACCTCGTTCGCACCGAAGAAATGCGCAAGATTGATGAACCATTCGCTTTCGATCAGGTCGACCTCATAGGGCACCGGGCGCGGAATACCGGTGACGTTTTTAACGCCACGGGACAGCCACTCTTCGTATTTGATGATCGCAATGATGATCTCAGAAATGCCAAGCGTTGCAATCGCCAGATAATCTGCCCGAAGGCCCAGCGCGATGCGGCCGATCAACCAGCCTGCACCGGCCGCCACCAGACCGGCAATCGGCCAGGCAATCAGGACAGGCAAGCCAGCCCCGCCAAGGTAACCACTAAGTGCCGGGTCAATGCTTTCAATCGCATCGGTGGCCGGGCCAAAGAACACACCAATCAGGAAGTAGCCTGCCAGCAACAGCACAAGCGTCACCGGAAGCTTAAGCACAGGTGGCACAGCACGCCGGGCGTAAATAACCGCGACGATGGTGGCCGCAAGGCTAAGCAGCGACAGGGCGATATCCCCGCCCGCAGCCGACCATGCCTCTGCGACAGGCGGCATTGAAATCAGTACGGCTGTCAGGCCACCAAGGGCGGTAAAGCCCATGACACCAACGTTAAACAGCCCGGCATAGCCCCACTGCATATTGACGCCAAGCGCCATCACAGCCGAGATCACACAAAGATTGAAGATGCCAAAGGCGACGTTCCAGCTTTGAAGAAAGCCGATCGCGATCAACACCAGGCACATCAGGCCATATAGGAGCGCAACTCTCTTCGTCATATTACTTTCCCACGAATAATACCGGTCGGCCGGATCAGAAGAACCGCAACCAGAATGATGAAGGAGACCGCAAACTTGTAGTCCGTCGACAGAAGTTGCACGAGCCCGTCCGGCGCCCAATCCGTCGGGCCAAGATAGGTCAGGAACTTCTTAAAGGCATAGGTTACCGTCACCTCGGAGAAGGCGACAATGAACGCGCCTAAAATCGCGCCGACCGGTTGCCCGATGCCGCCCAGAATGGTGGCGGCAAAGATCGGAAGCAGGATCTGCAAGAAGATGAACGGCTTGTAGGTCTTATCAAGGCCATAAAGCGTGCCGGCGATGGCAGCCAGTGCCGCGGCAATAACCCAGCAGATCATCACCACACGTTCCGGGTTGATCCCCGAAAGCAGCGCCAGATCCTCGTCATCGGAATAGGCGCGCATGGCCTTTCCCGAACGGGTTTTCTGCAAGAACCAGAACAGCCAGGCAACGACAATGGCGGTGACAACCACCGTGATCAGCTGGCTTTGCTTGATCGCAATACCTTCATCAAGGCCTAGGGCGCGGCGTGAATCAATCGCGCCAATTATAAAACGCTCCCCATCGGCAAAGCTTTGATCCGCCGGGCCGATGACAATGCGGATGATGCCGGCAATCAGGAACATCACGCCGACCGATACAATGGCAAAGACAATCGGGTTTGAGCGCTGCTTGCGGTAAAACCGAAACACCATTCGATCCATGACAAGCGCCATGCTGATGGCGGCCAGTACCCCAATCGGCAACGCCAGAAGGGCGGTCGGGAAGGGGGCGATAGAAACGCCCATATTTTGCAGGAACCAGGTGACCAAAATCGTGATCATGGTGCCAAAAGACATCAACTCGCCATGCGCAAAGTTCGCAAAGCGCAGGATGCCGAAAATAAGTGTGACGCCAAGCGCCCCAAGGGCGAGCTGTGCACCATAGGCAGTCGCCGGAACGACCACAAAATTGGTAAACAGCGCGAGTGCGTTAAGAATTTCCATTCAAGTCCCCACTTAGCCGCCCAGGAAGGAGCGGCGAACTTCTTCGTTGGCGAGAAGGGCTTCGCCCGTATCGGTGAACCGGTTGCGTCCCTGCACCAGGACAAAACCGTGATCGGCGATCTCGAGCGCCTGACGGGCATTTTGTTCAACCATCAGAATGGCGACGCCGGTTCTGGCGACTTCCACGATCTTGTCGAACAGTTCATCCATCACGATGGGCGAAACACCCGCAGTCGGCTCATCAAGCATAAGCAGCTTTGGCTGGGTCATAAGTGCCCGGCCAACCGCGACCTGCTGGCGCTGACCACCGGAAAGCTCGCCTGCTGGCTGATTGCGTTTTTCGCCAAGGATCGGGAACAGATCGAAAATCTGTTGTTTGGTTTCCTCGATCTTGTCGTCCTTGCGGATGAAGGCCCCCATATCGAGGTTTTCCTCGACCGTCATCGAAACGAAGACGTTGCGGTTCTGGGGCACAAAGCCCATGCCCTCTGGCACGCGTTCCTGCGGGGCAAGGTTGGTAATATCCTTGCCATCCAGAACGATCGACCCTTCCCGCAGGTTCAGCATGCCGAACACGGCCTTCATCGCGGTGGATTTACCGGCACCATTGGGGCCGACAACAACGGCGATCTCGCCTTTTTCAACGGTAATCGTGCAGTCATGAAGGATATCACTGCCGCCATAGCCGCCTGTCATGCCGGTTGCGCTTAAGAAACTCATGACGGCACCTTCCGTTCATGCTTGCGACCTGTGCCGAGATAGGCCTCGATGACCTCCTCGTTATTCTTGACCTCGTCGATCGTACCCTGGGTCAGGACCTTGCCCTCGGCCATGACGATCACGGGATCACACAGGCTGGCAATGAAATCCATGTCATGTTCGATCAGGCAGAAGGTATAGCCGCGCTCTTCATTGAGGCGTTTGATCGAGGTCGCAATGGTATTAAGCAGCGTACGGTTCACACCGGCACCCACTTCATCAAGAAAGACGATCTTGGGTTCGACCATCATGGTGCGGCCCAGTTCGAGCAGTTTTTTCTGCCCGCCGGAAAGATTGCCCGCAAGCTCATGCTTGATATGGTCAATCTCAAGGAAATCGATCACCTCAAGCGCGCGCTCGTAATTTTGGGCTTCGATTTCTTTGACGCGGGAATAGTTAAACCAGCTATGGCGCAATTGTTCGCCCGGCTGGTTGCCCGGAACCACCATCAGATTGTCCAGCACACTCAATGTCGAGAATTCGTGCGCAATCTGGAAGGTTCGCAAAAGGCCCTTGTGGAAAAGTTCGTGCGGTTCAAGGTGGGTTACGTCTTCGTTATCAAGGAAGATTTTCCCCGAAGACGGCGGAAAGACGCCCGCAATAATATTGAACAATGTTGTTTTACCAGCACCATTCGGCCCGATCAGGCCGGTAATGGAACCTTTTTCAATGGATAGCGATACGCCATCGACTGCCTGAATGCCGCCGAAATTCTTGGCGATGTTTTCGACCCGTATCATTGGGAGTTTTTGACCCTTGTCATGCGTTCTGTACCGGTGAGATCAACCAAATATTGCGGTGACAGCCCGGTAATAGAGGAACTGCCAGAAACCGAAGTCTCTGACAGTTCCAGCGTCGTTAGCGATCAAAGGATGATCGGCTTAGTGGTACATCTCCGTTTCCCACTTGCCGCCCTTGATTTCCGTTTCACGGAAGCTACCAGCGGACTCGCCCGGCTCGATCAGTTCGAGTGCGGTACCACCGACATAGTCGATGTCACCACCATCAGCGAGGATCTGAAGCGCCTTGGCCAGTTCGCCCGGATAGATTTTCTCACCCGGTGCATTGGCGACTTTCAGAATGTGGTCTTTGTAGACAGCACTATCCGTCGAACCAGCCGACTGCATGGCCAGCAAAAGCAGTGCAGATGCGTCATAGGCTTCCGGGACATACGGGTCATCACCCTTGAAGCCCTTGCCCGAAGCCAGTTCGGCCAGCATGCCTGCGCCCGGGCTGTCAGTACCCGGGTTGGTGCCGATCGAGCCATCAAGCATATCACCGAAGTTATCGGTCAGTGCTTCACCAACCATGCCGTCCGGCAGGACGAACTTGTCGAACGCGCCGGTATCAAGCGATGCCTGAATGATGCCTTTGCCACCCTGATCGAGGTAACCGGCAACAATCAGAACTTCACCACCGGCAGATGCCAGGGTGCCGATTTCAGCAGAATAGTCGGCTTTGCCGTCTTCATGGGCTGCGACGGCGGTGATTTTGCCGCCTTTTGCTTCGTATGCCGCCTGAATGGCGTCAGCCAGACCTTTACCATAGTCGTTGTTGGTGTAGGTCAGCGCAGCCGATTTGATGCCGCGACGATCAAGGATTTCAGCAATGATCTGGCCCTGACGTGCGTCCGACGGTGCGGTACGGAAGAAGTAACCGTCATCTTCGATTTCGGTCAGCGCCGGCGAGGTTGCCGACGGCGAAATCATGACGATGCCGTTTGCACGGACAACGTTGTTCAGGATGGCCGTGGTTGCGCCAGAGCAGGTCGCACCGTTAATGCCGTGAACGCCATCAGACGTCACAAGACGATCAGCCGCCGCGGTGGCTGCTGCTGCGTCGATACAGGTACTGTCACCGCGTACCGAAACAACTTCACGCCCGCCAAGCAGCAGGCCGCTGTCGGAAACTTCCTGAATGGCCAATTCGCCGCCAAGTGCCATCGGCTTGACGAGTGATTCCGTCGGGCCGGTGAAGCCTTGCAGCATGCCGATCTTTACCTGTTCCTGTGCAGATGCGCCTGCGACGACAGCCGTCGAAAGGGCTGCCGAAAAGAGGAGGGTAGAGAGTTTTCCCATAGTGTAGCCTTCCCTGTTTTATTGGGCCTTTATATTCGTGGGGCAGTATACAGAAAACACAACGCGTTTCCAGTTTCTTAACTTTAAGTTACAAAATCGCTCTTGCATATGGGGCGGTTCGCGGCAGGTTTCGCGACCAAACGGATGTACGCAGGTGTGGCTGGGTTCACACCTGCGATTGTGTCAACTTCCTGATGTCACGGCGGACAATGAGCGCTGTATGTGGGGCACAGCAAGGGGCATTGCTGGCCGGGTGATCAGGCAAACACCCGCATGCCGCGTTCGGAAATCTTGCGGAAACCGGCAATGACATGTTCGGCCAATGCCTCCTCGACCGCGCCATGACCGTCACGCTTGGCAAGGGTCATGCGATATTCACCGATTTCCGGCAGGCCGTGCGACGGGCCAAGATGCACAAGATCATCTGAAATGACACTGATCGGAAGCGGCGCAATCGCCAGATCGGCGCGCACGGCGGCAATCTGGGCCTGGCAAAACTCGCTGGTATAGGCGATACGGTAATTTACCCCGGCATCATCAAGCGCCTTAAGCGCCATGGTCCGCCAGTAACAACCGGGTTCGGCCATCGAAACCGGCAGGGGGCGTTTGTCAATCGCACTGCCATGACGCGCACCCAGCCACACCAACGGTTCGGAATGGATCGGTGGTTGGCGATCAAGCTCCGCATCAAAACTGAAAACCGCGATATCGAGATCACCTTTGTCAATCTGTTGTCGCAACGTGCGGGTCGGACCAAGATGGACATCAATATCCACATGCGGATGGGTTTGCGCAAACCGTCTGAGGATTTCGGGAATGACAACGACACCGGTGTCATTGGGCACACCCAGCCGCACGGTGCCGGAAAATTCCGGGGTATGAAAATGCGACATCGCCTCGTCATTGAGTTTCAGCAAACGTCGCGCATAACCCAGCAAAACCTCGCCATCCTCGGTCATGGTGACCTTGCGGGTTTCACGTTTGAACAATTCCCGCCCGACCATGGTTTCAAGCTTTTTGACCTGAAGGCTGATTGCCGACGCACTGCGATGAACCTTTTCGGCTGCGCGTGAAAAATTGCCAGTCTCGCAGATCGCGACAAACGTCCGGGCAAGATCGAGATCAAGATTATGAACAACGTTTGTCGGGGAATTCATGAGCGGCTTCTTGGCTGTAAGCGACGCGGTATCTGTATTTCGCAGCAATGAAGCGAAATTTATCCTGTGAGTTTTACTAATAGATAAGATTAGATCTTCTCGTTTGATTAATCAATGAGGAATCCTCAATCTTGAATAAACACAGATTGGAGATTCTCATCATGAAAGCGATTACATCTTTCGAACATGCTCCGCTGGGCCTTGTCGGTCACCTGCGTGTCGCCATCGAGGCCTGGCAAAATGAACGCGCGATCCAAAAGGCCATCGCCGCCAAATCTTCGCGTGCTGTCCCAGCCGTACCAAACAAAACTCATTTGAGTGCAGCTGAACTGTATGAAGGCCGCCGCACGCATGGCTCATACATCACCGAACCGGGGGATGTCCTGTCGGGACTGGTTCTGAATTGGCCATCCCCGTCGCCAAAGGATCACTGATCTTGGAAAATCTGTTGTTCAGACCACTGGAGCTGCCAAGTGGTGTCATCCTGAAGAACCGGATTGCGAAATCGGCAATGTCGGACTCGCTTGGGGATGGTACCGGCCACCCGACCAAGGCCCAGAACCGGCTTTACCGCCGCTGGGCCGAGGGTGGGGTGGGTGTTTCGATCATCGGTGAAGTACAGGCGCAGCCGGGATATGCCGAAAAGCCCGGTAATCTTGTGCTGAACAACGATGCCGACCTTGATCGGTTTCGTGCGCTTGCCCGGCAGGGTTCGGTAAAAGGCAGCAGCCTTTGGCTACAACTAGGGCATGCGGGGGCACTTGCCTATGCCCCGACCAGTGCGCCAAAGGGACCGAGTGCGCTTGATCTTCCTGGATTGAAATGCACAGCACTGACAGATGATGAAATCCATCAAATCCCGGCCCAATTTGCAAGAACTGCCAAACTTGCTGAGCATGCCGGGTTTGGCGGGGTGCAAATTCATGCGGCGCACGGCTTCTTGCTTAGTCAGTTTCTCTCACCGCTGTTTAACAAGCGACGTGACGAGTATGGCGGGTCGATTGCCAATCGCATGCGCTTGCTCCTTGAAGCCATTGGCGCCGTGCGCGCAGCCGTCGGGCCCGGTTTCGTCGTGGCGGTCAAACTGAATGCCACCGATCAGTTGGAAGGTGGCCTAAGCGAAGATAATGCACTGGCCGTCGTTTCCGCGCTTGATCAAACCAAAATCGATCTGATTGATATCAGTGGCGGTACTTATTTTCCGGGGGCAAAGGCGGCCTCTGACGGTGCTGGCGGTGGGCCCTATTTCATGAATTTTGCCAAGCGGGCCCGCAAGTTTACCACCAAGCCCTTGATGTTGACCGGTGGCTTCAAGACCCGCGCGCAGGCTGAGGAGGCACTAAGTAGCGACGTCATTGACGTCGTCGGTCTGGCACGCGCACTGGTTATCGAGCCCTCCCTGCCAGATATCTGGCAGCGCGATGATCCCTGTGATCCGGTCTTTCCCCGTTTTGATCATGCGCCGGTTGGCGGCATTACGGCATGGTATACCATGCGTCTGACGGCGCTGGCAGGGCGGATGGAAATGCCGGAATTTGATGATCTGGATCAGGTGCTTTCCGCCTACGAAGCGCGGGATGCGGACCGGGCGCGGATTTGGTTGCGGCATTTCGGCAATTGATCGTCATGCGGATGGGCGGCGTTTTCACATTCTTGCGCAAAACAGGTCAGGGTTGCATGCGCATTGCTTTGCAAATTCTGAACACAATGCGATGATGTGGACTTAATGTCAGGAACAGAAAATGGCAGAGACTGCATCAGCCTTTCAGCCCAACGGGCGCTATCAGAAGTTTGAAGTCTTCAATCAATTGATTGGGGATGCAAACCTTTTGCGCGCGGGTGATTTCGGCGAAAGCATCTCGGCGGCCCACTGGCAGCGCAAGGCAGATATCCTGACCCGCTATACCGATCCCGATCACCACACCATCAGCCTTTATGTCAATGGCGGTAGGGGTGTTCAGCGCAAGATCGGCGCAGACCCGATGAGTGGCGGTGGCCCCGGTCGGTGTTGTTTGATGCCGGCTTATCTGACCTCGGACTGGCTGATGCATGGCGAAGTGGAACTGTTTCACGTTTATATTCCGCATGCCGCCTGGGAACGCGCCGTGGTCGAGGCCTTTGACATTGAACCCAATGCGGTCGAAGTCCCGGAAAAGACGTTTTTCCTTGATCCGCTGATCGAACAGACTGTGCGGCAGGCGATGCTGCCACTTGATTGGGATGTGCCCGCCGATCGGATGGCGATGTCGAATGCCGGACAGCTTTTGATGGGCCATATGCTGCGCAGCTATTCGACGCGCCGTGACTTTGGTTTCAAGGTCCGCGGCGGGTTGTCACCGGTGATCAAACGTCGGGTCTTTGATTTTGTCGATGCCAACCTTGATCAGCCGCTAACGATTGAAGAACTGGCAGACGTTGCTGATTTGTCGGCCTATCACTTTGCCCGCATGTTCCGCAAAACCGTGGGCGAAGCGCCGCATCAATTCGTTCTGCGCCGCCGGATCGAACGTGCAATGCATTTGCTGCGTGATGGCAATGCCCCGGTTGCCGAAATCGCACTTGAAACCGGCTTTTCCAGTCAGGCCCATCTGACCACGCGGTTTAGCCGCTTTACCGGGCTGACACCTGCGAAATATCGCAGCATTTCCCAATAACATCTCCCCATCGTTCTTTTAGCAGCCCGATCGAACCATCTGATCGGGCTGCTTTTGCTGTCTCGCGCTCTGAACGCGTCCGCTGAGCAGGGCGTCTGATTGGCGTGCTTTCAGGCGCGTTTGTCTGCGGCGATCATTGCCCAGTCACTGACAAGTTGCCCGGTGGCGAGGAATGATTTTTATTCAAGTTGTTGAAAATAAACAAATTTACAGGCTTGAAAAATTCGTTGACAAGATAGAGGCGAGATATCTAGAATTTCAAAGCAACTAAAATATCAATTTTGGTAAAAGCCAATCCATCGGGAGGATGTCTCTAATGAAACTCACTATGAAATCACTCGGACTGTGTGCAGTCGTCGCAGGCGCACTGGCCTCGGTCATGCCGGCAAACGCGGCAACAACTCTTCGGATCGGGACCGTTCTGGCCCCGAATGATCCGATGGGACAGGGACTTGAAAAGTTCAAAACGGATGTGGAAAAGGCAACCAACGGCGATGTGGAGATCGAGATTTTCCACAACTCGCAGCTTGGTGACACCACTGAAATGATCGATCAGGCCCGTGCGGGTGCCGCTGTTGGCACCGTGACCGATGTCGCCCGTTTGTCGAGCTTTGTCCCGTCGCTTGCGATCATGTCGGCACCGTTCCTGTTTGATACCTATGAACAGGCTGACAAATTTGCCCTTTCGGATGAATACATTTCCTGGGGTGAAGAGCTGCGCGAAAAATCCGGCCTCGTGATGATTGCCTCGAACTGGTATCAGGGCGCGCGCCATGCTCTGACGCAGAAGCCGATTGCAAGCCCGGCCGACCTTTCGGGTGTTCGTATGCGTACCATCGGTGCACCGGTCTGGATTGAAACCATCCGTGCGATGGGTGCAGAACCGACCCCGATTGCCTGGGGCGAAGTATACAGCGCCCTTCAGCTTGGCACAATTGACGCCGCCGAAGCACAGCCGACCGCGATCTGGAACGCCAAGCTTTATGAAGTGATCAAGAACGTCACCAAAACCGGCCATATCCAGCTTGTGACTGCGCTGGTTGTCGGTGCCGAAGCCTGGGACGAGATTTCACCGGAAAACCAGAAAATCGTTCGTGATCTGGCCGTGGAAAATGGTCGTTATGCCTCCGGCCTGACCATTGAGCTCGGTGAAAAGGCGCTTGAAGACGTTGCCGCAAGTGGCGTTGAAGTCAGCGAAGTTGATCTGGCTCCGTTCAAGGAAGCCGTCAAACCGGTTTACCAGATGCTCGAACTCGAAGCAGAAGCCGCTGTCGTTAACAAGGTTCTTGGTCGCTAAGACCACAAACCTTCTGGTAGCCTAGCGAAAGTGCGTTGCTTTTATACCGGGCAACGCACTTCAAACTTCACAATGGAAATTGAATTGATGCTCAAGCGGATTGAGTTTGCCTGTGGCGGCATATTGCTTGTCGCTGTGGTCATTCTTGTGGCGGTGGCCTCTGTGGCGCGCGCCATGGGATCGCCGATCATCTGGTCAGTCGAGATGGCGCAACTGATCTTTGCCTGGCTTTGCATGTTGGCTGCCGACATCGCCATGCAGGAAGACCGGCATTTCGGTCTTCAGATATTGCGTGAAATCCTGTCCAAACGGGC
>Ga0207828_100318_pt1 | contig 21784 bp, 24 predicted proteins | sample TtaePargueraPR_11_FD_187276 | JGI IMG/M metagenome (GOLD analysis project Ga0207828, IMG submission 187276) | Aerobic enrichment media microbial communities from Bioluminiscent Bay, La Parguera, Puerto Rico - Tt and P2 (3) (SPAdes) | ecosystem: Environmental > Aquatic > Marine > Unclassified ...
CTGCATGATCACCTGCCACAAGCCGGGATTAAGCCCGACCTGCGTAAAGCGATAAGACGCAACATGCATCATCTTGTCCACAAAGCACCATTCCGGGTCCATCGTATAAAGACCCTTTTCAATCGCTTCCGCCATCTGTTGCCCAACGCAGCAGATCAGAAGATCTTCCTTGGTCGGGAAGTGATTGAATATCGTTCCTTCGGCAACGCCGGCACGTTTTGCAATCTCTCGCGTGCTGACAGCGTCAAATTCCCCTGCACAGAAACAGTCACGCGCGGCATCAAGGATCTTCTGGCGCGTTTCTTCACGTCGCGCAGCTCGAATATTCATTAATGCCTCCGATTTAAATGAGCAGACTCACTGAGTCCACTCATTTAAATTACCGGATCGCGCATGTCAATTCCTGCCCAACGTCCTCACCGGCGTTCGGCGTGTATTAACGGCGCCCGACAGGTGGCAAAGATGTCTGTTCCCGGGCGATATAGTCCGGTCGCAACATGCATCGCGCCCAGCACGGTCGAAAACAGATTGTCATGCGAAAAGCTGCCTGTACGTGCCTGCGTCGCAAGGCATGCCGTCTCGATACGGTTGGCCTCGGCATAACCATCAGACATCCAGATCATCATTGGCACCTTGGTCTGCTCTGCGGGTGCAAGCATGTAAGGCGCACCATGCAGATACAACCCGCCCTCGCCCAGGGACTCCCCATGGTCCGACACATAAAGCAGCACCACGTTGTAATCATCCTGATAGGCTTTCAGGCGTTCGGTAAGTTGGGCGACGACATAGTCGGTATAACGGATTGTATTGTCATAGGTATTGATCAGCTCTTCCGCGCTGCAATTTTCAATATCACTGCGCGGGCAATCCGGGACAAAGGCCCGGTGCTCATCGGGATAACGCTTGTAATAGGTCGGCCCGTGACTGCCCATGATGTGAAAGGCAATCAGGCGGTCGTGCGGCGCGCCTGAGCTCACCTCTTCATCAAGACCGCGCAACATCACTTCATCAAAGCAGGTGCCAAGCACGCAGTCTTCGGGGAAATCCTCGGGCTCAATATTGATAAATCGCACTCGGTCACAGACGCCCTTGCAGCCCTCGTCATTTTCCTTCCACAAGACGTCAACACCGGCATGTGTCAGCATATCCATCAGGCTTTCACTATGCCGCGCGACCTCGCCGTCATATCCGACGTGATCCATCGGTGAAAACATGCAGGGCACTGACACCGCCGTCGCCGTCCCGCACGATGACACATTCTGGAACGCCAGCATGCCGTCGATCTTGCTGGTAAAGGGCGATGTCGGGCGCGTGTAACCATTGGCGGCAACGCTTTGGGCGCGTGCGGTTTCGCCGATCACCAGAAACATCAAAGTCGGTTTATCATCGACACCCTGCACAACCTTGCGCGCATCCTGCCCGATGGTTTGAAACGGCATGTCGGCATAAAGATATCGCCGCTTTACCAACTGGATCGTGCCGGTAATGTAGTTCGATGGCACAAGCTCCTTGCCCAGAACCTTGTGATTGCGCCCGACCGATGCGTAATCCTTGAAATAAAGCGATCCGATCCCGCCCAACACCAAAAGCGGCACCACCATCAAAACCACCCGCTGCCCAATCCCGCGCAAAACCGTTTTCGGGAATTTAAGTGGCACAAGGATCAGTATCGCGGTCGGCAGAAGTCCGGTCACGGCAAACCACAAGCCTGCCTGAAGATTGAAATATGAAAGCGCCTCACCCTGATTGGTCTCGGCCACGTTTTCGATCATGCCGCGGTCAAACACGATGCCGTATTTCAACATCGCATAATGCGCCAGCGCACCCGTGATAATCAGGAAGACAAAGAACGGCTTGAACAGATAGCGCCAGGAAAACGGCGTAAAAACCACAAGCGACGCACAGATCAGAACAAACGGCGCACTGATCGCAAAGCCCGCGTCATAATCACCAAGGCCCACCAGAATACCGTAAAAGTGGCTTAGGACCTTCCAGTTCAGAACCAGCGTGAAATAGACCGCGAGTGTTAGAAGGCCAAATCGATAATCAATCGGTGAAAGGTACAAAAGGGAACGAAGTCGACGCATTCGGGCATCCTTGGGGCAATGAACCATGCCCCTCGCATACCGTGCGAAGCTGACAACAAGCTGAAGTCACCCGGATTGCTTGCGGATCCATCATGTCAGGCCGCCGCCCGTGCCCTCTTGCTGGCGCGCAGCCCCAAAAGGCTGTGAATGACAAGTGTGGTGATCACCACCGTCCCGCTGATCAGCGTCATTTCGTCGGGCACTTCATTGACAAACACCCAGACCAGAAACGATCCAAAGATCGCTTCATTAAGCATGATCAGGCTGACTTCGGCGGCCGGAATTTTGCGCGATGCATAGGCAATCAACAGGAACGATACCGGCAACACCCAGAACCCCAGCATCAAAAGCCAAACCCAATCCAGACCAACTGGCGATAATGGCGCCGCACCGGGAAGCAGGATCAGGGTTACGACAAACGCGCCAAACAACATACCCTTAAGCGCATCAACTTCGGGTTTGGCGCCCAGCACATTGAAATAACCCGCCATACAGATCGCAGCGCCAAGGGCCAGCATATCGCCAAGCGCGTTTTTCCCGCCAAAACCGGCACTGAACAGGCCAAGCAAGGCAACAAACACCACGACCGAGGCCACCCATGTTCGGATCGGCTGGGAACGTCTAAAGATAAACACGCCAATCAACCCGGCCAGAAGCGGTGTGGCGGCAATAATGATCAGGGTATTGGCGGCATCGGTATTGCGTACCGAAAACATGAAAAGCGTACAGGTTCCGCCGTAAAACAGACCGGTCAACATCTCGAACCCGTTGGGCCGGATCGATTGCACGATGCCTTCGCCCCGCTTGGCCCCGTTCCAAAGTGCCACCAGCAAAAGCGCCACGGTCAAAAAGCCCAGCCGCCAGAACGCGGTTGTAAAGTCATCGGCCGCAATCAGACGCAGCAAAAGCGCATCGGGCGACAGGATCACAACCCCCAAAAGGGCAATCCAGCCACCATGAACACTCCCGAACCGATCCCGCAACGTCATCTCACCCAACCCTTACGCGGTTTGCCCCGCATCAAAACCCCAAAAACAAGGCAGCAGGTTTTCGCCGTGCTGCCAATACCCCATTGTTACGGGCCTTTCCCCTTATGGCAATTTGATTTTATTCAACTGTTTGAAACGATCGCACAAACACTTGCCGCAACGCCCCCAGCGCCCAATTGCATCGATACAAAGAAACTGTTTTGTTTGCCTCCCAACCCCGATAAGTTGGGGGCAAATTTGAACATCTGCCAAGCAAAAGGATGGATCATCATGGCTGGTAAAATTGACGCGCATCTTGCCGATCTCGGCATCACCCTGCCGACTGCGACTGCACCGGTTGCGAACTATGTGCCCTATGTCATCTCGGGCAAGCTGGTTCATATTTCCGGTCAGATCACCATGGAAAATGGCGAGTTGAAATTTATCGGCAAACTCGGTGCCGACTATGACGTCGAAACCGGGCAGAAGGCCGCGCGTCTGTGCGCGCTCAACCTTGTTGCGCAGCTCAAAGCAGCCATTGGCGATCTTGATAAGGTCACCCGCGTTGTCAAACTGAACGCCTTTGTCAATTCCGCACCGGATTTCACCGATCAGCCGAAAGTCGTCAATGGCGCGTCTGACACCATGGTCGAAATCTTTGGCGATGCTGGCAAGCACACGCGATCCGCCGTTGGCGTTGCCGCCCTGCCGTTGGGTGTTGCGGTTGAAATTGATGGCATCTTTGAAGTTGCCTGATCGCCATTTCGGCGTTTGAAATCATGCACCGACCAGTACAACTGGTCGGTGTTTTCTTTTGGGCAATTACATCTGATGAAAATGCGTGCGCACCATCTCGGCAAAGACATCGCGTACATCGTTATGTGACCCCGCCTTTTCCATCAGGCAAATGGCAAATGTCGGCAATTCCGGCAAGTCATGATCACCACGAAGCGCCTCAAGATCCTCGGGGATTGTGCCCACCAAAAAGGCCGTAACCGACAAATCCGATCGCACCGTTGCCGCTGTTGCTTCGATATTGCCGCTTTCAAACACGCTGCGCCAGGCAATCCCCGCCTGATCAAGCGCATCAATCACCGCCGGTCGAAACGCGCATTCACGACTAACCAGCGACACCGGCAACGGGCGTTTTGTTTGCGCCTTGCCTGATTTTGCCCCGACCCACACAAGTGGCGCGACCGCCAGGCAATCGCCGGCAATCTGCGGAACCGGCTCCTCGACCAGCGCAATATCAATCTCGCCACTATTGACCATGCTCCGCAGTTCCGATGAACTGTGGCACCGCAACGAAAGCTCGATCCCCGGATAATGGTCGCAGAATTTGCGAAGTGGCGTGCGCATGAAGGTGCCAACAAGGTCATAGGGAATGCCAACGGTAAGCTTGCCAACATGGCCCGCCCCGGTCATGTCCAGCCAGATCTCGTCATTGAGCAAAAGCATCCTTTGCGCCTTGCGCAGCAATTGCTCCCCATTCTGGGTCAGGCGCAATCCCTTGCGCGCGCGTTCAAACAAGCCGCAGCCGAATGCGGTTTCAAGCCGCTTGATCTGCTGGCTCACCGCCCCTTGAGCAGGTTAAGCACCTCTGCCGCACCGGTCATGCTGCCGGTTTCCGCCACCGTCACAAAGGCGCGCAACACCGCCACATCAAGGTTTCGCATGATATCCCCACCGATCTGGCCACAACATGATCAATACCAACAGCATTAACAAACGTAATGTCATCCATAATGAACATTCGCTTTCCTGATGCAAAGAATTGTTTTCTGATGTCCCCTGCCGCCCGGGCAACGCGCCACCACAGGACGATAGAATGATCGAAACTCTGCTGCCCGTTTTATCCTTTACCTTGGCCGCGGCCCTGTCGCCCGGCGGGGCGACAACTCTTGCCACCGCATCGGGCGCGCAGTTTGGCTTTCGCCGTTCTGTGCCATTCATCATGGGCATTTCAATCGGCATGCTAACACTCGCCGTTGCTGGCGCACTTGGGCTGGCAAATCTTGTCCGCGCATTTCCGTCCATTGAACTCATCACCAAGCTGATCGGTACGAGCTATCTGGTGTGGCTGGCCTTTAAAATCGCCATGGCCCCGCCGCCCCCTTCTGCCCAAAAGCTTGAAACCGATGACGCAGAACAAGGCCAACCCATCCCGTTTCTTGGCGCCTTTGGCCTGCTGTGGCTGAACCCCAAGGGCTGGGCTGTCACCATCGGGGCGGCGGCATCCTTTTCTGCCATCACCCAGAACCCGACCGAACTTGCGGTTATTCTTGGCAGCGCCTTTGCCTTTTCCGGTTTTTTGTCGATGGCGCTTTGGTGCGCACTGGGACTAAGCCTGTCACTGTTGCTGACATCGGATTGGCAGTGGCGAACGGTCAATGTAACGCTGGGTGCACTTTTGATCACCTCCATCATTCCGATGTGGCTCTAAAAACGTTCTTGACCTCAACCACGGTTAAGGTCGGACAAGGATCGCATCACATCCGTATGGGGAAACAGAATGCGCGTCTTTGTCACAGGTGGCACCGGCCTGATCGGCTCGGCCATTGTTGAAAATCTGATCCGTCATCAACACGATGTTGTGGCACTTGCCCGATCACGCGCCAGCCACGAAATGCTCGTGCGTCTTGGCGCAACGCCAATCCGGGGCGATATCACCGCACCGACTGCGTGGGTCAACGGCCTCCCCGATGTTGATGCCGTCATTCACACGGCCTGTGATTTTTCCGATCAGATGCCCCGTATTGATGCCAATCTGCTTGATCACCTGATCCCGGCCCTTCATCGCATGCCGGGCCCGGTGCGCTTTCTCTATACCGGCGGCGTCTGGAGCTACCCCCAAACCCAACCGGGACAGGTCGGCGATGAAACACTGCCCTTTGCCTCTTTGCCGGAATTTGACTGGATGATTGCCGGGTTGAACCGCATTCTTGGCGATGAAAAACTGCATGGCATCATCATTCATCCGGGATGTGTCTATGCCACCGGCCGCAATGGTCATACCGGCCTGTTTGAGCGCGCCATCACGTCCGCCCAAAGCATCAAAATGATTACCATTGTTGGCGGCGACCATATTGATCAACCCATGGTCCACACCGATGACCTGGCCGATCTTTATGGCCGTGCACTCACCAATGCCAAACCCGGTTCCAGCTATATCGGGGTTGCGATCAACGGTGTTTCAAACGCCACCATTGCCAAGCTGATCGCGAGGCACTTCCACATTGAAAACTGCCAGTTCGAAACCATCAGCCCACAAACCGCGATGGCCCGTTATGGGGATTGGGCAGACGGGCTTGGCCATCATCAACATCTCAGCAGTGCGAAGGCCATGCGTGAACTGGGCTGGGACCCCAAGCACCTTGATATCGAACAGGACATCAAGGCTTGTGCTGCGGCACTCATGGATCAAAGTTAACGATATTAACTTTCCGTGCTGATGGTCTTCAGCCCGACCACCCCGGCAATGATCATCAAAAGGAAAACGGCCTTGACCGCCGTCATCGGCTCCTTCAGGAACAGCCAGCCAATCAGCGCGACCGACGCGGTGCCAAGACCGGCCCAAACCGCATAGGCCGTGCCGACCGGAATGATGCGCAGCGTCATCGACAGGAACCAGAAGCTCAGGCCATAAACACCAAGGCTTAGAACCGTGAAACGCCAATCGGTAAATCCGTTGGAAAATTTCAGCGATATCGTCCCGATCACTTCAAGACTGATCGCAACAAACAGAAATACCCAGGCGAGCATCTTTGACGTCCTTAACTGTAAGGGGTGGCGGCGGCTGGCATTCCCAAAATGGCCGAAAACGCTCTTTGGGGCAATCCCCGCGCCTGACTGACAAAATCGCCCTGCCCTAATCTGGATCAAAACGGATGGCAAAATCGTTGCGTATAGTCATCCAACAGGGCACATTGCCCGCAACGATTTGCCAGCATTGGTCGCACACTCGGCGCGCCATATCGAGCCAAGGAACAGGATAAACAGTCATGATCGAAACCGATATTCTGATTGCAGGTGGCGGGATCGCCGGAATGAGTGCCGCGGCACGTTTTGCCGCCGACGGCCATCAGATCGTGATTGTCGACCCGGCCCCCTCTGATATCGGCGAAGGCACGGATTTGCGCACCACCGCCTTCCTTGAACCGGGCATCGAGACCCTTAAAAAAGCTGGCGTCTGGGATGCCATCAAACCAACCGGGGCCGAATTGCGCGTCATGCGCATTGTCGATGCTGGTGGTGCGGAGCGCACCCCGCGTGAAACCGCCGACTTTGATGGTGCTGAAACCAAGAACGGTTTCTTTGGCTGGAATGTCTCAAACAAGGCCGCCCGCGTCGCCCTGATGGCGCGCCTGGCCGAACTGGGTAATGTCGATTTCCGCTTCTCGACCACCGTGACGGCGTTTAAAGGCACCTCGCGCTTTGGCGAAGTCACGCTGTCTGATGGCCAAACCGTGCGCGCCAAGCTGGTGATCGCCGCAGATGGTCGCAACTCGTCTTTGCGCGAAATGGCCGGGATCAAACATAAACGCTGGGCCTATGATCAAAGTGCGCTGGTCTTTGTCGTCACCCATGACAATCCGCACAACAGCATCTCAACCGAAATTCACCGCACTGGCGGGCCGCTGACGCTTGTGCCGATGCCTGATCTTGGTGGCAAACCCTGCTCGTCTGTCGTCTGGATGGTGCCAGCCGCCCGCGCCGATGAACTCAACGCCATGAGTGACAACGCCCTGTCAGCCGAAATCACCCATGACACCATGAACCTGTTCGGCCCGCTTTCGGTGGCAAGCCCGCGCGCGGTCTGGCCAATGATCTCGCAAGTCCCCAACCGCCTGATTGCCGCCCGTCTGGCGCTCATTGCCGAGGCCGCCCATGTCGTCCCGCCAATTGGTGCGCAGGGCTTGAACATGAGCCTGCATGACATCGAAACCCTGGCCGAACTGATGGCCAAGGCGAAATTGCATGGTGAGGATATCGGCGCAACCCCGCTTCTGAAATCCTACGAACGCCGTCAGCTTCCCAAAACCGTTATGCGGGTTGGCGGCATCGATCTGCTTAACCGCGCATCGATGTTCGAACCCAAAACACTCCGCGACCTGCGCTATGCCGGCCTCACCGCCATTAACCGCATCGGGCCGCTGCGCAAACTTGCGATCAAGGTTGGGGTTGGGAAATAACCTCTATTCCCAACCGCTTCTTAAATCTGTTCGGTGGCACTTCGGACAGTGAACAGATGACGTTGGCTTTCGTCTGCGCTTTGCCTCTTCAGCCTCTTCTTCAGAAAGCACCCTCTCCTCAAAGCGGTGACCACAGTTATTACATCTAAAACGAACAACCTCAGTCATGATGGATCCCCGCTTGAGCAACAAAATCTTTCCACAGGACCTCGGCTACCTCTTTGGTAGACATTGTTCGTTCAGAACCTGAAAAACTGATGCGTCCAACCCAAGCTAAAGAGTAGTCATCGGCTTGCACGCTGAAACCTCCATTACTCGAATTACCTGAAGCGTTTTCGGAGTTGGAATAGTCAATATCTCCAGAAAAATGCCTGCCTCCAGATCGACAGCGGACAGAAATAAATGCGCGTCCATTTGCAATATTCTGATTCACGATACGACACGCAAACTCGCTATCACTTACTGAGGTAAAACGTGCTTTGATCCCGTCCAAAGCTTCAATCTCAGCCGAGGCACCTTCAAAATATGATCTAATTTCAGCAAAAGAATTCTCGATAAACTCAGCTTTATCTATTTCGTCGAACTGCCTTTTAACTTTGTACTTTTGCGGACCTTGGATTGTGGTTTCATGTTGTTCGACAACCCGAGTTTTGCTGCGCGGAACGGCTTCAACGATACGGCGTAATTCTTGGACAACATCTAACAGGGCTGTGTTCTGGCTCGTCCACTCACTAATCGGCTTGCCATCTTTTGGAATAGCTTTCAAATCCCCGAGCAAACCAAGCCAGTCGCACGGCTCCGCTATCACAGGAACGATCAAAAGTTCTCCACTTTTTGCTTTTTCCCTGGCTCTTGCCAGTTCCCGCTCGTAGCAATAGTCCGATGCTATGAAATCAGGGCTAACGATCAGAAGAACTAAATCGCTATCTTCCAATTCACCCAGAATCGCCTCATCGAGAATACTACCTGCTGTGATTTTCCGATCATACCACTCCTGCACCACACCTTCGCGCTTCAGCGCAGCCATATGGGTGATCAAACGCTCGACAACACCCTCGTCTCGGTGGGAATAGGAAATGAAGATCTTCATAAACACCTCAATCAAGCCACAACCTTTAAATGAGTATGTACTAATTGGGATGCATTTCACACTATCCGTCAGAGCAGGGGACTAGCGGAAACATCACGTCGACCCATGGCTTGTATTCCTGCTTTTCCCTGATCAGCTCACACAATCAGTTTGCCGTTCTTATCAAAGAACGGATACGGCCCGTCATAGTGTTCGACATAGGCCAGATGGGTTAGCAGGCATTGCTGCTCCTCGTCCCAGCGATGCAAATGCATGGCAGGTGGTTCCATGGCAAAGGCCGATGGTCCGTCTTCACGTAAATCCAGCGCCACCTGATGGGCAATCGACGGGGCGACAATCAAAGGCACACCCGCCCATCTGGTATGGATCGGGCGGTGCACATGGCCGCATAAAATCGCCTGAATGCGTTCCTTGCGTGCCGATACAATCTGCGCAAGCGTTTGTGCCCCGGTCAAAAGACGCTGCTCATCCATATGCCGGATGCCGACTTCGACCGGCGGGTGATGGACAAACAAAACACACGGTCGGTTATCCCCGTCATTCAGCGTGCGCTCCAGCCAATCAAGCCTGTCACAACATAACATCCCCTCTGGCCGCCCTTCATCCAGACTATCCAGCCCGATCAGGCGGATTGGCCCGGCATCAAGCACGTAATTGATATAGTCCATACCCTCGGTAACGGGCATCGCTTCGGGAAACGCCGCACGCAGCGGGCCGCGCTGGTCATGATTACCCGGGATCATGTAAAACGGCACTTCAAGATCGCGCAGAATGTCTTGCACCAGTGCGTATTCTTCGGGCGTGCCCAGATCACCGATATCACCGGTAAACAAAACCATATCCGGTCTTGGCACCATGGTATTGACGCGTTCCACCGCCCGTTCAAGGGCGGTTGCCGTATCCACCTTGCGATAGGCCAAACGCCGTCCGGCACCGATATGCAAATCGGTTAGTTGCGCAATAAGCATGCTCTTAATTCTCTCGTATCTCGATTTTATTCTTCTTGGGATTTGCGAATTTAGTTCGCTGCAAACACGGTCAGTTTTTCGGGCACCAAGCGGCAATGCACCGTTTCGCCCAAAGTCACCACACTGTCTGGATCGGCATCAACCATCACCGCATCGTCGCCGATCCCGGCCACTGTCACACGCAGCTTTTCCCCCAGATACGACACCGCCTCGACAGTTGCGGTGAAATGCGCATCATCAGCAGAACAAAATGCAAGTCCGTCGGCGCGGAAATAGATCTCCGAAAGGCCATCTGTACCGGTGTTGGCATTCCAGGCACATGACACATCAACATCCACACGCCCCAGTAACGCCCGCCCGCTTGCAATATCGACCTTAAGGCAATTACTCGCCCCGACAAAGTCGGCCACAAACGGGGTTTTCGGCGCGCGGTAGATTTCCTGCGGTGTGCCGATCTGCGCGATTTCGCCTTTTTGCATCACAACAATCCGGTCGCCCAGCGCCATGGCTTCTTCCTGATCATGGGTGACGTAAATCGCCGTAATGCCAAGCTTGCGCAAAAGCGCATTGATCTCGGTACGCAGCCGCACGCGGAGCTTGGCATCAAGGGCTGTCAACGGCTCGTCGAGCAGCAAAACACGCGGGCGCGGTGCGATGGCGCGCGCAAGAGCCACACGCTGGCGCTGGCCACCGGAAAGTTGATCAACCCGGCGATCTGCCAGCATGTCGATATGCATCATTTCAAGCATCTCGCGCACGCGCTGATCGCGTTCTGCCTTGGCAACCTTTTGCACCTTCAGGCCATAGGCGACGTTTTCCGCCACGGTCATATTGGGAAACAGCGCATAGGATTGAAACACCATCCCCACCCGGCGCTGCTCAATCGACTGGCGGGTAACATCGTCTTCACCAAAATGGATGGCCCCCCCGGCATCGGCGAACTCAAGCCCGGCAATCATGCGCAAGATCGTTGTTTTGCCGCAGCCTGAAGGGCCAAGCAAAACCAGCGTCTCGCCCGCATTGATCGAAAGATCGAACGGCATCAGTGCGCGTGTGCCATCGGCAAAGGTTTTCGCACAGTTTGTTAGCGTGATGGCAGTTCCGGCGTCTTGCGCCCGGTCTACCTGGTTTGGGGAATTGGTCATTATTTATCCTCCGCCGTCGCGCGTGCGGGCTTGCTGCCCCGGTTTGCCAGTATTTGCATGGCAATCAGCAACGGCATGATCAGTACAAAGAAAATCAGGGTATAGGCGCTACCGATCTCAAGCCGCATGGAGGCATAAGCATCGGCAAGCCCCACCGGCAGCGTCTTGGTCAATGGCGTATGCAACATCCAGGTCAGGTTGAATTCCCCAACCGACAGGGTCACCACCATCAACGCACCGGCCAGAATGCCCGGCTTGGCATTGGGCACAATCACGGTAAAGAACCGTCGCCAGAACCCGGCACCAAGGCTGGCGGCCCCCTCTTCAAGGGTTTTCATATCCATCGCCGACATCACAGCCGCAACCGAGCGCACCATGAAGGGCAAGGTAAACAACACATGCCCGGTCAGGATGAAAAGCCAACTGGATCGATATCCACTGACCCCGCCATAGGTAATCAAAAGTGCCAAGGCCAATGCCAGACCGGGGATCGCCACCGGAAGGGTGAGTAATTCTTCAAACAACCGAGTGGCACGGCCGGGCTTGCGCACCAGAACATATGCCAGTGGCACCCCGGCAATCAGGGTGACAAACAGGCAGGCAATCGCCAACCACAAGGACAAAAAGATGCTTGATGCATAAAGGTCCCAGACCTCGAAAATCCAGCGCAGTGTCAGGCCCGATGACAATCCCTGAAACACATTGACCGTTACCCCCGCCAAGGCCGACATCACAATCGGGATAACGATAAACAGGCACAGCAAAATGGTCAGGCAAAGCTGGGCATAAAAGATACCAGTGCGTCTCATATTATGCCCCTCCCCGCACGGCGATATTCTTGCCCTCGCCGGTAAAGCTGCGCACGGCCGCAAGGCAGGCCCAGGTAATCAGGCCCAAAACAATGCTAAGTGCTGCGGCCACCGGGATATTGGCGTTTCGGGTGAACTCGGTATAGATCACCATCGGCAACACATCGATATCGGTCGCCAATGTAAAGGCCGTACCAAATGCGCCCATCGCGGTCGCAAAGCAGATCGCCCCTGATGAAATCAGACCGGGCATCAGGCCGGGCAAAATCACATCGCAAATCACACGAAACCGCGACGCACCCAGCGACCGTGCCGCTTCTTCAAGCTGCACATCAAGCTTCTCGGCGGACGCCATCACCGCCAAAATCACCCGCGGGATCGAAAAATACAGATAACCGATAAAAAGACCGGCAATGTCATAGGCAAAGACAAGTTTGGACCCAAAGGCTGCATCCGTCAGCCCGCCGATCACGCCTTGTCGCCCAGCCAACATGATCACCATGAAACCAACCACCGTGCCCGGAAAGGACAGCGGCAAGGTCAATGTCCCGATCAGAATGCTGCGCCCGGCAAATCTGTTGCGCACCAAAAACAGCCCGACAATTGCACACAGGATCAACGCCATCACCGTCACACCTGCCGACATCGCAAGCGTCTGGATCAGGCTTTCAAGATACCGCCCGTTGGTCAGGATCAGCAAATAAGTCGCCCAGCCTTCCGGACCGTTGCCAACTTCAAACGCAACCCGCGCAATCGGGATCAAAAAGAACGCTGCCACAATCACAAGCCCCGGGATCAGCAGGATCGACAGGATCATTGGGCTTGCTGCCGCCGCACGCGGGGTCATAAAGGATGAAAGCAAGGAAGGGCGCGAACGCCCCTCCTTCAAATCAAGGTCGATCGACACTTAACGTACCTCGGAAAGATAACGGTCAGAGAAACCGGTTTGCACGGCTGCCATCTTGGCGTAATCAACCGGCTGGGAACGGGCATAATCGGCGTCTGGCAGGAACTTGGATGCAGCTTCCGGCGACATTGCACTCGGGATCACCGGGCGCAGGAAGGCATTTGCCCAATGGGCCTGACCTTTATCCGACATCACATAATCCAGAACCTTTTTGCCATTCTCGCCATGCGGATTGTTGGCAACCAGGCTCATGACATACGGCACCGTAACCGTGCCCTCGGACGGGATAACGAATTCAACATTGGCGTTATCTTTGTATTTCGCGCGATAAGCATTGAAATCGTAATCAAGCAGGATCGGGATTTCGCCCGACAGAACACGTGCATAGGCGGTCTGTTTCGGGACGATCGGATCGTTTTCCTTCAATTTCTTGAAGAACTCGATACCCGGGGTGAAATCGTCAAGCGATCCGCCCATTGCACGGTTGATCGCAACCGCCCCGGCATAGCCGACAAAGGCGCTTGACGGGTCAAGATACCCGACCATGCCTTTGTATTCCGGCTTCAAAAGATCATTCCAGCTTTGTGGAACCGGCGCACCGTCAAGCGCGTCAACATTGACAAACAGGCCAATCGTACCCGAATGAATGGCAAACCATCCACCGTTCGGATCTTTCAAACCATCGGGGATGGCGTCAAAATTGGTCGGCTTGTAATTCTGGACGACACCGGCTTCTTTGGCCTTGATGCCAAACGACACCCCGTAATAAGCAACGTCTGCAACCGGGTTGTCTTTTTCTGCCAGAAGCTGCGACAGGGTCTGACCCGAGTTTTTGTTGTCCTGCGGGACGTCGATGCCAAGATCCTTTGAAATATTCTTGAGCTGTCCGCCCCAGTCCGCCCATTCCGGCGGGCAGTTATAGCAGATGGCCGCTTCATCGGCGAAGGCAGGCTGTGCCGCGGTCGCAGCAACCGCAAGGCTCACACCCATAACAAGTTGTTTGAAACGCACTTTTGATCTCCCTATAATCGGGGTGATGACTAATGCCGGGCAGGTCCGATCGACTCACCCGTGCTAAGTTGATGGGGCAAAAGCAAACTTTGCGGTTCTGTCTGCCCCCTTATCAGGCCCAGCAGGAATGCAAGCGCCTGCTGGCCCATCTTCTGGGTGGGTTGAACGGCCGAACACAGTTTCGGTGTGATCAGCCCACCCACCGCAATTCCGTCAATGCCCCCGACCGACACATCCCCCGGGACCGAAAGCCCGTGGCTGCGGCATGCGCTCATAGCGGCAATCGCCAGCATGTCGGTGGAACAAACAAGACCGGTCACCGCATCCGGCCCGGTCAGAAAATCTTCAAGGATGCCCTCAAGATCGGTCTCGCCAAACCCCACCTGACACAGGCGCGGGGCCGCCATCGGCGCCCCGTCGTCCCGTTGTGCATCGTCAATGGCCTGACAAAACCCGTCATAACGCTGGCGCGACCGGTCCGAACTTTCAAAGTGACCAGCCACCATCGCAAGCTTACGATGGCCCTGTCCGATCATCGCTTGCGTGATGTCATAGGCAGACTTGGCGTTATCAACACTGATGGCGGCGACATCGGTTCGGTTTGGCTGGTTAAACAGCAACACAAACGGGATATTTTCACTGATCAAAAGGTCGATCACGCGATTATCATCGGCATTGGCCAATGTCAGGATCAACCCGTCCACCCGGTTATTGAGCAATGTCGACACCGCGCCCAATTCCCGTTCCGGGTCATATTCCGATGACGTCAAAAGAACGGTCAGGCCATCTTCATTGGCAGCCTGCTCGATCCCTTGCACTGATGTCGCAAAAACCGGGTTGGCCATGGTTGGCACCAACACCCCGACCGACCGCGTCTGCGCCATTTTAAGGCGTCGGCCATTCATGTTTGGCCGATATTTCAGATACGCCATGGCCGCACGCACGCGTTCAACCGTCTCAGTCGGAACCTCATCAGGGCAATTGATCACCCGTGATACGGTCGCGATTGAAACGCCGGCCTTGGCGGCAACATTGCGCATGGTGGGTTTGGACGTCATGAACCACAAAACTCCTTCGACGGGACAAACCATACCCAATGAAGAAGTCAGTTCGATAACGCTTATGTTTCAATTTGATGAACATTTGAAACGTTTACAATGGCGGAAAACTGCCATTTATGACGTTTCGATTTCAAAACATAAAACGGTAATCCCGCACCATGATCGCAAATCTTCAAAACGGTTTTCCGGGACTGCATTGCTGATCAGATGTTTTATGGGGGCTGTTTTTATGCTCAGCTTTGATGCAAACGAAGCTCGGCCATGAAGCCGTCCGTATGGTCCGGGCGTGGGGAATAGAGCTTAAGCTCTGCCTTGGTGTTGCGTGCAATCGCCTCGACAATCGCAAGGCCAAGTCCTGATCCATCGGCCTTGCTGCTGGATCGTTTGAACCGGGCGGTCAGTTGATCCAGTTCGTCGGGGCGAACGGGTGCGCCTCCATTTGCGACCTGCACAATGTGCCCGTCAATCACGCGGATATCGAGGGGCTCCTCATCACCACCATACTTCAGGGCATTTTCAATCAGGTTGCGCATGCAGATCGCAAAGGCATCCAGATCAATATTGACCGATAATGTCGCCAGATTTTCGGGATCAAAGCGGATATGCGCCCCGTCCATCCCGGCCCGTTTAAGGTCTTCAATCACCAGATTAAGCGTCGGGCCAAGATCCTGATTATGCCCGGTCGGGCTAAAGCCACCGCTTGATTCCGCGCGCGCCAGCTGCAAAAGCTTTTCCGAGAGCCGCGATAGGCGTTTAAGCGCCTCTTCGGTCTTAACCGCACGTTTGCGGGCCGCGTGACCTTCGGGCAGTTCCGCCAGAAGCCTTTGCGTTTGTGCCAGCGCCACGGCAATCGGGGTGCGGAGCTCATGCGCACTATTGGCGGTAAAGCTGCGCTCGACACTTAAGGCGGCCTCAAGCTTTGCCATCAACCGGTTGACCGCTGTGACAATGGTGCTGATTTCTTCGATCGGGTCATCCTGCTCGATCGGGGTCAGATTGCCTTCGCCGCGCGTTTCGATCTCGTTGCGGACTTGCCGCACCAGGGTGAGCGCGTGGGTCACGCTATAGACCACCGCAAGGATGGTCACCGGGATCAGGAAAATCAGCGGCGTAAATTGCGACAACATGGTTTCAATGATGGCTTCATTGCGATGCTCGGTCGGTTCGGCCACCTGCATGAATAGATCACCATTGCCGGTCACACTGGTATAGACGCGAACTTCATCACCATTGCTGAAACCGGGTTTGAGTGGCGTATCAAACGGTGTTTCCGGTGCATTCCGGGAGCGCAGCAAAACCGCGCCATCCGCGTTGCGCAGCTGATATTGCATGAAGTCATAGAAATCGTCGAAATCCTCGTCATAGTCGCTGTCGTCGTCATCGCCCAGCTCGACGTCAAATCCCGGCTCGGGCAGCACAACGATCCCGCCCTCATCCCGATGACTTTCAAGATAATCAATCACAAGCGTCGATGCCCGGCGGGAGGTTTCAATAAGGGCGGTATCCGCGCCCTCCTCCATCTCATGGCGTGCGGTATAGGCCGCGAACGCAGCGCCAATCACCCAGAACAGTGCAACAATCACCGTCAGGCGTTTGGTCAGGATGTATTGCAGACTGTTTTGCGCCCTGATCTTCATCATCCCTCAACCCGATAGCCGACACCGCGCACGGTCTTGATTACGTCCTTGCCAAGCTTGCGGCGCAGGCGACTGACATAAACCTCGACCGTGTTGCTTTCGATCTCGGCGCCAAATTCATAAAGCGCTTCTTCAAGCTGGCGTTTGGATAATGTCTGGCCCGGCCGTTTGACCATCTGATCAAACAGCGCCCATTCCCGCGAGGTCAAATCAACCTGCGCCCCGTCGCGCAACACCGACCGCCCGGCAAGGTCGACCTCAACCCCGCCATCCAGTTCGACAAACGGATTGGGATTGCCGCTATAGCGCCGTGATACGGCCGCCAAGCGTGCAGAAAGCTCATTCAGGTCAAACGGCTTTACCAGGTAATCATCCGCCCCGGCATTAAGTCCCTCGATCCGGTCTGAAATCTGATCCTGTGCGGTCAGGATGATGCAGGGTGTGGCCGACCCCTTGCGGCGCAGGTCGCGCAGCAGATCAAGCCCCTTGCCATCGGGCAGGTTAAGATCAAGCAGCAACACATCATAATTGGTCCCGCGCAGCATGATCTCGGCATCGACCACGCTTGCGCTGTGATCAACCGCCTCGCCCGCGGCCAACAAATGATCGCGCACCGCGTCTGCCAACATCACTTCATCTTCGACCAGAAGAATACGCACCCCGACCTCATCCCCATGCTTCGCACAATCGAACCTGCCTATCGGCCCTTGCTGACAGCAAGCTGAACACGGGCGATATCGCGTTTCAGTTTGCTGTCAGGAAACCCCGTCATAGTCCGGGTCGATCATGACATTCCCCCTATCTTACGAAGGAACCACGCCATGAAAAACACTGTTTTGAAGAAAGCCGCCCTTGGCAGTTTTGCCGCCGCCTTGCTCGCCACCGCTTCCCTTGGCCTCAGCACGAATGTCGCACAGGCCAGTGATGATTACTGCAACGCGCCGAAAGCCGAATGGCAGAGCATGGATGCTCTCAAGGAAAAGCTGACTGCGGACGGCTGGGGCATCCGCAAGATCAAGGAAGATGAAGGCTGCTACGAGGTCTATGCCATCAAACCGGACGGCAAGAAGATCGAGGCCTATTTCAACCCAGCCACGTTCGAACTCGTCAAGGAAGACGACTGATCATCAGGCCCCCTCGGCTGAGCGCGGCCCTGGCCGTTACCTTGTCCCCTGGCCCCCGTGCCTGCCTGCACGGGCGCTTTCGGTCAGGGCCGCCTCCCCGGACCTGTTTCCCTGACAAAACCCGCACCATCAGGAGCACGCATCATGTCTGTCAAAGTATGGGACCCGTTTGTCCGCCTGTTTCACTGGGGGCTGGCCGCAAGTTTCGTCATCGCCTGGATCACGGCCGATGAATGGGACAGCCTGCATGAATGGGCGGGCTATGCCGCATGTGGCCTGATTGGCTTACGCCTTGTCTGGGGCCTGATCGGCACGCACTATGCCCGCTTCACCCAATTCATTAAAAGCCCCCGGGCAATGCTTCAATATCTTGGTGACATCCTGCGCGGCACCGAGCCGCGTTACATCGGGCACAACCCGGCCGGGGCTGCCATGATCATCGCCCTCATCCTCGCCATGGCGGGTTGTACGCTGACGGGCTGGATGTACACCACCACCATGTTCTGGGGCTCGGAATGGGTGGAAGAAACCCACGAGGCCCTGGCAAACGGCCTGTTGTTCCTGGTGCTGCTGCATGTTGGCGGCGTGTTGCTCGCCAGCATCCGCCATCACGAAAATCTGGTGCGCGCCATGATCACGGGCCGCAAACGCCACCCGACAACGGACGACGTCGCCTGACCCGGAAGCACCAAACTTAACGCTTACCCTGTGACACCCTGCAAAGGTTTGTCCCAACTTGGAGCTCATCACATGTAATCTGCAGCATTTTGCCGGAGGCAGCCTTCTGTCGCACTAGGATAGACCCGCAGAGCGTAGCCGGGCTACGGTCAAGGGACTTGACGCGGTGAGGCGGAAGGCTGTCCCGGCCCTGCGGGTTTGATTTTGGCGGCGTTTCTCTACGTTACACCGTTTGACCGATGCGCCACATCGCCCTGCACGCTGTGCCTTGCCAAACGGCACGCCAAAAACAAACAAAATGATGCAGATTCCATGTTATGAGCTCTAGGGCAACCGCGTCCACCCCTAGCCGGTTGCCTCTTTTTTTTCTGGGGATACAGTCCTTAGCGCCCGACCGGCCTTGCCGGATTGCCAACAACCGCACTGCCCGCCGCAACATCGCGCGTGACCACGGCCCCGGCACCAATGATCGCATCATCGCCGATGCTGATCCCCGGCAGGATAATCGCCCCGCCGCCGATCCAGACATTGTCACCAATCGTCACCGGCTTGGCGATTTCCAGATGCTGCTTGCGGAACTCCGGATCGCGATGATGATCGGCACAGTAAATCTGCACATTCGGGCCCAGCATCGAATGCCGCCCGATCTTCACGGGGGCTGTATCCAAAATCACACAGCCGACATTCAAAAACACGTCGGAGGCCAGATGGATATTCACCCCATAAGCACAATGAAACCGTGCCTCGATCCGTACATCATCCGCACACGATGCGAATAACGCGTGCAGTTTCGGCCCGATATTGCCGCGCTCTGCGGGATAGAGCACGCTGTGTTCATGGCACGCCTCAAGCGCGCGATGGCGCATCACGGTGAGCTCCGGATCAAGGCAGGAATACCAGTCACCGGCCTGCATTTTTTCAAGTTCGCTTTGGGCCATGATGTTCAGGGACGTTGTTCAAGGACGTTGTTCAGGACGGTCTTCACGTTACGCCCGATTGCGGGCAACTGCAATCTGCACCGCACCCCACTGCTGACGCCACCGACACCATGGCCCACAAAGCATGTCGAACTTTACTTGCCTGTCACATGCGCCAGTTCCGCGCCATGAGTTGCCAGCGCATCACGTGCCTTGGCCCATGCCGGGTCATTTTCATCAAATGCGCTGCGCAGATAGGCCGCACTCATCCGCTGGGTCACCGCAAGGCGATCGGGATCTTCGTCATCGGTTTCCTTGGCGTCATAACCGGCAATCCCGCCAAGCCCGTGCTTGCCGCCTTTGAGCGTCAGCAAAAAGTCAGAGCCCGGGCTGCAATGGAACGGGTCGGTGTGCCATGCTGCCCCGCGCGTGGTCAGGTGCGGGTTATCGTCTTCATCCCCCGCCACCACAAGGGTGCGTGTCGTCATATGGGAAAAATCGGGATTAAGCGCGGTATAGTTCGCGCGCGCATGATCGCTCAGGCTCTCCCCGCCGTTACCGGGGGCCGCCAGCAACACACCAACCTTGATCCGGGGCTCCTGCATGTTGACATCCTGCGCATCCGGGTCGGCCGTATCGGTCAGGCGCGCGCCGAGTAACATCCCCACCGTCTGCCCGCCAAGCGAATGGCCGACCGCCGCAATCCGGTCATGGTCCAACCGCCCGGCAAGGATCGGGTGCGCGGCTTCGATGTCGGACAAATGGTCAATGATATGTTTGAAGTCTTCCACCCGCGACCGCCAAAAAAACGGAGCCCCCGGTGCGTCCGGCCCAAACCCGGCAACTTTTGAATTGCCATGGGTCGGCTGGATCACGGCAAAGCCCTGTTCTGCATAAAACTGTGCCAGCGGACCATAGCCATTCATCGACGGAATATAAAGCGACGGCCCATGTCCGTGCGACAACAGGATGATCGGAAAATGATCGCCCACCGCAGGCAGGGTAATCCGCATTTCAATCGGCTGCGGCCGATCAGATACCGGCAAAATCACCGGACAGATCGAAAGGGTCGGAACCGCATCCCGAACCGGAATATGACGGGCACTGGTGATCAGATTGTTCATGAAAAGCATCCTTGTTTTGCTTGGCGAAACCGTCGATTTCGCCTATAAACCAACAAACGGAACGATGTTCCTGTTGCTGATTCAAATACGGAACAATGTTCCGCTTATCAAGTCTGAATTTCAACACCCGGACTCCGTCCGCGCTCGATCACGCTGACTTATTGTGGAAAAACAAAGCGATGCAGGAAGAAATCACCGGCACAAAAAAACGCATCCGTTCTGACGCCGCCCGCAATGAAGACGCGGTGCTTGAAGCCGCCAAGACGGTTTTTGCCACCTCGGGCGTTGATGCACCCGTGCGCGAAATTGCCAAAACCGCCGGGGTGGGTGTCGGCACGCTCTATCGCCGTTTTCCCAAACGAAGCGATCTGGTCGTTGCCGTGTTCAAGCGCGAAGTCGATGCCTGTGCGGCGGATGCCAAAACGCTGGCAAAGGACTACCCGCCGGGCGAGGCCCTGTCGCGCTGGCTTCGCCGCTATTGCCAGTTTGTCGTGACGAAAAAGGGATTGGCATCGGCCCTTCATTCAGGCGATCCGGCCTTTGATGCCCTGCCCGATTACTTCCGCAGCAACTTTGAACCCGCCCTGCAAAACCTGCTGGCCGCCGCGGCCAAGGCGGGCGAAGCACGCTCGGATATCGATGCCTTTGATCTGCTGCGCGCGATTGGCAATCTGGCCAGCGCCGGCAGCAAATCAGCCGACTCAGAGGGCATGGAACATACCTATCGCATGGTTGATCTGATGATTGATGGCCTGCGTCAGGGCACACCGGGCTAAGCGCCGGACGCCAGGCCCTAAACATAATCCGGCGCAAACTGCTCCAGATCAAGCGTCGGGCTTTTGCCGATATCGCCACGATGCTTTTCAAGGAACACGCCTGCCGCCTCACGCCCCTTGTCGCGCAGCATGGTCATGAAATCCCATTCCGCATTCATCTTGGACGTGTGATCCAGCTCAAGCATCACGTCACTGACAATCAGATGCATGCGCATGGTGCCCCATCTGCTGGCTTCGCACGGATGCGGCGGCATGTCCTTGCGGATCACCGACATCATCCGCAGTTCCTT
>Ga0207828_100319_pt1 | contig 21604 bp, 20 predicted proteins | sample TtaePargueraPR_11_FD_187276 | JGI IMG/M metagenome (GOLD analysis project Ga0207828, IMG submission 187276) | Aerobic enrichment media microbial communities from Bioluminiscent Bay, La Parguera, Puerto Rico - Tt and P2 (3) (SPAdes) | ecosystem: Environmental > Aquatic > Marine > Unclassified ...
AAAGTTAGTCAAGGCTAAATTGCTATTTGCCAACTTACTTGTTATGAAGGTTTCAGGAATCTGGATTGGAGAGATCGATGGGCGACGACACCCGGCTTAACCCGCGTCACAACAAGGCCGAAGTTTTCGCGCGCCTGCGCGACGCGCACGCCCGCGAAGTGACCGAAGATTACGTCGAAATGATCGGTGATTTGATCGCTGAGGAAGGCGAAGCGCGATCTGTCGCCTTGGCCGAGCGTTTTGGCGTAACGGCAGCGACGGTCAACAATACCATCAAACGCCTGGAACGCGACGGCTACGTCACCTCACGCCCCTACCGCTCAATCTTTCTGACAGAAAAAGGCGAAAGCCTCGCCAAAAAATGTCGCGAACGCCACCAGATCGTCTATAACTTCCTAGTCTCTATCGGTGTCGATCCCGAGGTCGCAGAGTTCGATGCCGAGGGGATTGAGCATCATGTGAGCGAGGAGACTTTGGCGGTGTTTGCTGCAAAAAGTCTCGGCTAACTAAATGTTTGCTGTAAAAAGGTATGCAAAATTAGAGGTTTACGCTCACCAATGATTATCCATTACGGGAAAAGTAGTTTTCCGTGAAGTATTTTTGAATGGATTAGAGGTCGTTCGAAATAGCTTGGGATAATTTTAACCCAGTTGTAACCAGAAGCTGGTCAAGCATCTATACAGAAAGCATTTGATCAGGAATTGTGCGACTGTGTGGTTCCTGTCGTTTTGCGGGCAACATAAAGCTCCCTGGCACGGCGTTCCATATCGCTATAAGCGCTTCGAAGCTTGTCGATTGAATGGGGTGTATCTAGCGAAAGTCGTCATTTTCCAGTCATTACCGACAGAAGGAGAGGTTGTCTCCAGATTCAAGAAAATCGGGCAGCTTCAATGTTATCAATCACATGCTCACTAGTGGCGCTGTGCAAAAGGCATGAACCGATTGCATCCAATTAGGATGTTCGGTGCGATTGATCGACCAATTTTGTCCAATTATCCAACACAACTGAAGCAGAGAAGTATCTTTCAAATGCTGTCAATGCAGATTGGCTCATTGGCCCTTTCCAAGACATATCATCGGCAAGCTGCATCAATAATTGAGCGAGAGCTTCAGTATTTCCTATAGGGACAGAAAATCCATAGCCATCTGATTTCATGGTTCTAGCAAGCTCACTTTCTTCCTCAACCACAGCAATAATAGGGCAACCCTGTTCCAGATAAGCCATTGTTTTGCTCGGATAGGCATATTTGTAGATATTGGGAGACAGCATCACCAATCCAATATCTGCGGTATTAATGGCAGCTTTAGCTACTTCGACTGGTTGATAATCGTAGAACCGCACATTTGAGTTGGTCTGTTTTTGTAGACTAATCAAATCAGCTTTAGCAACACCCTCACCCATCATAATGAGCTCAATGTCCTTGCGATGAGGGACTAGTCCCATAGCACCGATCAAAGTTTCCAGCCCTTGAAAACGGCCCATGTTGCCGGCATAAATTAGTGTTAGCCGATTATTGTTTGAACTGTGATGCCATTCTGTCTTGCTTTCAGTAATATGCTGGGTTGGCAAAGCGAAATTGTTCATAAGTTCAATTTCATATTCATTCCCCCTTGAGCGTGCTCGCAGAGTGTTGCGCATATCTTCTGAATGCACCAATACTGGTCTAGCCTGCCTACAACTCCAGTCATCAATTCGAAGCAGTAAGCGATAGAGAACTGGGTTGGAAAAATCCCCAGATACTCGGCCTACTTCGGGATGAAGGTCCATGCAATAATAAATAAAGCGTGTACGGGTTAGTCTTGCCGCAAGCGACGCAAAAAAACCGCCTAAAACAGGGGGGATACTCGTAGAAATAATGACATCATAACGCGTAAATATCGCTTTAACCAGCAGGCTGAGACCAAGATACAAAGCATTAATAATCCGCCAGACGGGGCGACTGACTTCAGGTTGTAAGTTCAACCTGAAAACCCGTAATCCGTCACAACCGTCAGGGTTTGCGTCCTTATCCCGACTATGATCAATCGTCCTGCTTGGTTTTCCCGTTAAAATATCGACTTGGTGGCCATCTTGGTGTAGCCGACTTGCTATGGTGCGCATAATGCTGGCGCACGGCACTTGGTCTGGGTAGTAGTAACGATGCACCACAAGAATACGCACGGATCAATACCTCTTCCACACCACCCGATTAACATAATCGGTATAGCTATGAATAATTCTTACCACTTTTTCGCTGACGTTCTGGGCTGAGTAATCTGAGACTAAACGCAAGGACCTAGTTTCGCCTCTTGATTGTGTTTGAAGAATTGACAGCCCTTGCTTTACTCGCTCCAGGTCCAGACCAACCATCATAACGGCTGCCTCTTCCATGCCTTCGGGGCGTTCATGCGCTTCGCGGATGTTCAATGCTGGAAAATTCAGGATCGAAGACTCTTCCGTGATAGTTCCACTGTCCGATAAAACAGTTTTAGCGTGCATTTGTAAATGAACGTAATCGTGAAAGCCCAGTGGTTTTAGCAATCTCACCTGTGGATGGAATAAAATTCTTGTGGCATCAATGCGCTTCTGAGTGCGCGGATGGGTTGAGACAATAACGGGTAAGTCGTGCATCTCTGCAAGCTCATTCATTACTGCAACCAGCTTACTGAACTGATGTTCGGATTCGATATTTTCTTCGCGATGCGCGCTAACAACAAAATAGCTCTCAGCCTCAATGCCGAGGCGTGTCAAAACGTCGGAGATCTCAATTTGCGGCAGATAGTGGTGCAAGACCTCATACATTGGACTACCCGTCTTGATCACTTGGTCGGGCGGTAAGCCTTCTCTTAGCAAATAATCACGCGCAATCGAGCTGTAAGTAAGATTAATGTCTGCTGTATGGTCAACGATGCGGCGGTTCGTCTCTTCCGGTACCCGTTGATCAAAGCAGCGATTGCCAGCCTCCATATGGAAGATGGGAACCTTGCGCCGTTTGGCCGGGATAACGGATAGGCAACTATTTGTGTCACCAAGTACCAATAAAGCTTCGGGTTGGAACTGAGCAAGTAGGTTGTCAACAGCGGTAATTATATTACCAATCGTATTGGCAGCACCATTACTGCCCTCAGCGGTGTTCAAAAAGAAATCTGGCTTGCGCACGCCCAGATCATCAAAGAATACCTGGTTCAGTTCAAAGTCGTAGTTTTGGCCAGTATGCACTAGCGTGTGATCGCAGTGTTGATCTAATGCTGCAAGTACGCGGGAGAGGCGAATGATCTCCGGGCGTGTCCCAACGACAGTCATTACTCGAAGCTTTTTCATCCTGCGACCCTAGCAGCTATCGTATCAGGTTGCTCACGATCAAAAATTTCATTTGCCCACAACATTACAATCATTTCGCTATCACCAATATTGGTAATGTCATGTGCCCATCCCGGGATAGTGTCAACCACTACTGGCTTCTCAGAGCTGGTAGCTAATTCGACAACTTCATCCGTTATGAGGTGACGAAAACGAAATAATGCTTGCCCTTTTACCACCAAAAATTTTTCCGTTTTGGTGTGATGATAATGACCGCCGCGGGTGACACCAGGATGTGCGCTAAAGAATGAAAACTGTCCAGAGTCATGTGTTTTCAGCATTTCAACAAACACACCACGATCATCTCCATGCTGTGGAAGTGAGTAGGAAAACCGATCCGGAGGCAGATAGCTGATATAGGTGGCATACAAAGCACGCAAGAGTCCATCGCCAACCCGCTCTGTAATCAATGGGCCGCGGCAATTCTCGAAGTCGCGAATTCGTTCCGCGAGCTTTCCAATTGTGATGTTGTATTGAGGCTCAATCTCTCGGTAACAGGCGCCCTCTGCCGGGGCAGACAGAAACTTGATAACAGCAGAAACGACATCATCAATGTAGACCAGCCGCAAGAGGGCATCCGGGTCGTTAATTTGGATTGGCAGATCACGCGCAATATTGTGGCAAAACGTAGCAACAACGGAGTTGTAGTTCGGCTTACACCACTTACCGAAAACACCCGGTAGTCGGTAAATTGCGACCGGGCATTCCGTTTTGTCGGCAAGGTGTGCCACTGCTTCTTCAGCAGCTCGCTTGCTAATACCGTAAGGATTATCAAATGCCGCTTGAGCCGATGACGAAAGGATGAGTGAAATCTTGCGTTCGGTCTTTTCATACTCAGCGCAGATCGCTTCACACAAAGACCGAGTAAGACCTGCATTTACCTCATAAAAGTCCGACTCGTCTTTAGGGCGATTCTCTCCAGCCAAATGAACCACAGCATCGGCGTTTGCAAGAAGCTCCGGTAGCCTCGCAACATCGTCATAACGACCGAACGGCACTGCAGAAAACTCAGACAACTCACTGAGGCGTAAAGCTAGGTTCTTTCCGATAAAACCATTTGCCCCAGTGATAATTACGCGTATTTTATTCATAATGCGTGGACTATTCCTCTGGCTCAACCCATTGTCCTCTCACCGCAGCCTGCATAAAACTAAGCTTCATTAGCAAGGCTCGCATATCTTCAACACCTAATCGCTCAGTATTGTGAGAGGTGTACTCAACTGCATCTGAAATCTTTACTTCACCCTTTTCAACAAACTTTCCATAGTTGAGGTCGCGCAAGTCTGGTGGCACGCGATAGTAGTCACCCGAATCTTCCGCTGCCACCATCTCTTCTCGACTCAACAATGCTTCATAGAGCTTTTCCCCATGACGGGTGCCGATAACATCTATTGGGTGGTTTGGCACACCTAGCAAAGACTTTAGCGCCTTCACAAGAACTTCAATTGTGGCCGCAGGCGCTTTTTGCACGAATAAATCACCGGAGCTTCCATGCTCAAAAGCATAAAGCACAAGGTTAACTGCTTCATCCAATGTCATCATAAAGCGGGTCATGTTCGGGTCTGTAATCGTAATAGGTGAGCGGCCACGAATTTGATTAACAAAAAGTGGGATAACAGAACCTCGTGAGCCCATGACATTGCCGTATCGTGTCGCGCAGATTACGGTATCTGAGCTGGAACGTGACTTAGCAACAATCACCTTCTCCATCATCGCCTTACTGATCCCCATAGCATTAATCGGATACACCGCCTTATCGGTACTCAAGCAAACTACTCGTTTAACCTTGGATTGGATTGCGGCCTCAAGCACATTCTCTGTACCCAAAATGTTTGTCTTAACCGCTTCCATCGGATGAAACTCACATGATGGAACCTGCTTTAATGCAGCAGCATGAAAAATATAATCGACACCGCGGGTTACATTTAGAACAGACTGATAGTCCCGTACATCACCAAGATAGAATTTCAACCTTGAGCTATTGAAATGCTTTCGCAAATCGTCCTGCTTTTTTTCGTCGCGGCTAAGGATGCGAATTTCATGAATTTCTGACTTCAGGATGCGCTTCAGCACGGCTTTACCGAACGATCCGGTCCCACCTGTAATTAATAAAACGCGATGATTAAACATATTTTATGACCTTTTCGAGTGCTGCATTTGTTATCGCTGGCCGCCACAAGTTCTCTCGACCGCCGCCGATAGTAACTCGATCCCATTCTCCAAAGTGAATCGTGAATTCGCTAGCTCAAATCCTTGTTTAGCTATTCTATCGCGCAATTCCTGATTACAGATCATGGTGCGCAATGCAGCGGCAAGGGACAAAACGTTTTTTCGTTCGACCATTAATGCGGTATGACCGTCTACTGCGTAGTCTGGAATCGCGCCCACCTCACTAACGACGCAGGCTAGCCCAGCACTCATCGCCTCGATCATGGCGTTGGGAAGGCCTTCGCTCCATGATGGAAGGGCAAAAATATGACAGTTTTGAAGCAGCTCTGCTTTTGCCGTTTGATCAAGCCAGCCGGAGAACGTTACATGGCTGAGCAGATCATGCATTTCAGCAAACTGCTGAGCTTTGGGTAACGCTTTACCATCCCCCCCAAAAACAAGATGGAACTCTAAACCTTCGCTACGCAAAATTTGCGCCGCTTTCAACAGCTCAAAAACGCCCTTAAATTCTTCTAGCCATCCAATGAACAGGATTTTGGGAATTTCGACCTGCTTCCCGAAGTCGCGACCGGCTCCTATGCGAAGATGTTTTTCTGACGCCGTCCAGTTAGGTATGATGGGGGATGACTCGATAGAGAATCCAAGCTGTTCAGTCGCGAACCGCTGGAAGGAGAGGCCCTGACATAAGAACATGTGTGACCTCCCTAGCGTCGCCCGAATAAAAGCAGCGAACCAGCCGTTGGATTCATATCGTCTTATTAGTCCTCCCGCACGAGGGAAAACCATGGCGGGCACACCAAAAGCCTGGGCTATGCGTGCCATAACTCCTTTTTCAATAGCGCTAGCTCCATCGCCCATAAATATTATCACTGTATCAGGTCTGCGGAAGATGATAGCCGAAAGGAATCGACTGAACCGTTTAACGGACAACAGCAGGCGGACAACAAAGGCCGGTGGGGGATTCGAAATTTGGGTGGTATCAATCGTATAAACGACGTGCCGTTCGATGAATGATGACGTGATGAGCCTCTGGCAAACTTCTACTTGTCCACCATAGACTTTTCTATCCTTAGCGGTAGGAAAGCCCCCGACAATCAGCACTTTTACTTTGTTCTCGGCGACTGTGAGCCTCACCTAATCAACACTCCTGAATTATGTTATTTGGCTCCTATCCCAGACATAACCTAAACAGCAAATAATCGATACGTTCCCGTAACGACACCAGAAGTCGGTGGTTGAAGCCCTCTTAGAGTGAACAAGTCTGTCGCCGTCAACTGACCAATTTGCTTGAAGTGACTATCAAGGATACCAGTTGCCTTGGAAGGGTCGTTGCTGCTTCTATCCGAATCGTAGAAATATGCTCCGAGGTAAGCTTCGGATGCTTTGTTTCTTTTAATGAACTGGCAATATTCTTCGATTTGCTCAACATCCATTTCCTGGAAAGAGTTGGAATTAAAAAAGAAGCTCACGTTTGCTCCCTTCAACTGCTCCACGATATTGTTTTGAATAACCTGAAAGTGGCAGTAGGCAGAGCCCGCGGCTATATTGGGTTTACCGAGCTTATCCATATCACTAGAGTTGGCTAGTACAGGACATTCGGCTGCTGGTTGGCGATACCTCAAGTACTGATTTGCAATAAAGGTTACTGGAAATTGGTCCACATCATAGTTTACGGTGCCCGCGCCTATGCCCCTGAACTTCTTGTAGATCGAAATCCCATCTACCGAACTCCCGTAGCCACCGCCTATGTCTAGATAGTTGCCGGAAAGCACGGTATCGGCTTCAATACACGCCTTTTGCGCTAGGACGTAGAACATTTCGAGATATATTAGAAACATCCAATACCTAAAAGGTGCCCGCTCGCCGTTCACCACAAAGTATCTGCTGATGGAGAGGGCGCGCGTGGTACTATTAAGTTCTTGTGCAAGATGCTCGGCGAATTCGGGCATAGTAAAGACTGAACGGTTTCGTGAAAACAACACAGGCGCCCGTCGCCTTTGAGCTTTAATGACAAGCGCCTTTTCGATCGCTCGGTACAGAAATGGAGTTCTGATTAACTTCCGAAGGCGGTACTTAGGCGCGTCGTATCGAAGTGCGTCACCGAACCCCTGAGTCAGCGCATAGTTGTCGCCAAAGCCCACTAGGCGTTCATCGTTAATAATAGAAACGATTGAATTGACATATCCCGACCAGTAATCACCAACTTGTTGGCTATAAGGGCTGTCTTCAAAAGATTTCTCTAGTCTCCGAAATAAATTTTGATCATATTCCAACATAAGTTTTCTCCCCAATTATTTTGCAAGCTTGAGAACGTACGTTTACATTTGCGCTTGAATGATTAAGACATACTTTTGATTATATTCTCGTATCCGTCTATCATTTTCGGCATTGAAAAATTCTCTTCGGCAAAGTACCGAGCATCTAGTGTCATCTTCTCAAACGAAGCAGCAGTTGTGGCACATCGACGCTCGATGGCTAAACAGATGTCCTTTGGTGATAGTGGGTCGCACAGGAAGCCTCGTTCCTCGTGAGCTCCTAGAATTCTTTCATTGTCTGAAATCCGGGTCGCTATCACGATGCAGCCACTCAACATTGCTTCACAAATCACGTTGGGAACCCCTTCATAAATGCTTGGCAAAATCAAGGTGTCAGCAGTTGAGTAAAGGTTTTCTATATTAGAAACCTCTCCGGCAAAACTGAACCTTTCGGCAACCATTGGGTGCTTCTCTAGAAATTTAACCATCTCTAATTTCATAGACTTGGCGCGCTCATCAGAGTCATCTCGGCCAGCCCAAATTACTTTTGGGACGAAACCGTTGCGCTCATGAAACAAGCGCAATGCATGAAGAAGCCTGACACCGTTCTTTGGATAAGCGACACGGCCAACCACGATCATTGAGAGAGACTTAGCATCGCGTAAGGGCCGTGCCGCGAAAGGTATATCGGTGCAGCCGTTCCAAATTGTCGATACCTTTCGCGACATGCCTAGTTTTCTGCGGATATAGTTAGCTTGGGTGAAGCTATTGCATATGACGTGACTGGATAAAAAGTTTGCAATATTTGCTAACGTTCGGCGCGCAGTACTTTCCGTTTCATTAACCACGCTCATTTCGCATGCGATGTGTCTTACGCGGCGGCTCGTAATTCCCGCCAGCGCGCAGTAAATATTTGCAGTTGGCAAAAAGCTTACAACGACGTCGGTGTTGAGAATCTGCCTCCGTAGCACTCTAACTACTTTGAGACTGAATCCGCCTTTTGCGCCTCGATCAAGTTGTTGCACCGAAATATTAGGGGCCAAATCATTTCGAAAAAAGTCGGAATTTGCATTATATAGAAAGACGGATACATCATGCTGTTCGGAAATTCCGTTCACGATGTTGACGAATAGCCGTTGTGCTCCGCCCGATCCAAGTGAGTCGATTACAAATAATATCCTCAAAACTAAGTCCTACTAAGCGACAGCTAATTTCTGATAAAACTGATCTACGGAAATAAAATCGAACGGGCCGATAGCTTCGGCTAGTTTATCAATGCTTGCGACTGAGTGATTGATCTCATTACGTTGAATGTGGACAGTCTTCAGACGTCGTTGAAAGGCTGTCTCAGCTTTTTTAATCACATCGCCTACGGATAGACCATTCCCGCTGCCTACGTTAACTACACCAGTGAAAGTCGACTCTAGTAGTCTGCGATAAATTTCCGCGACATCAAGAACATGCACAAAGTCACGTACTGGACGTCCGTGATTGGCGACATGGAATTCAACTTCACGAGAGATGGCATCTGCAATCTTCGAAATTACCGAAAACTCGTCGCGGCCTCCGTACATGTTGAATACTCTTGCAATCACAAGAGGGATGCCTGTGTCCGCAAGGTGCTCGTGAATAAACATCTCTGATGCAAATTTAAGACTTGCATAAAGATTTGTAATATCGCAACGACAACTTTCCTCCGCTAGAGCATTGTCTCCGTAAACTGCTGACGAACTGGTAAAGATTATCTTTCCGATTTGTCTGTGAGAGTTGCGGCAAATTGCTACAAATTCAGCTAGTCGCTGAAAGGAGTAGCTAGCATACGCCTCTGGCATGTCTCTACGTCCAAGCCATGCACTTTTATAGTGGAGGTTATAGATGAGGTTGGCGCCGTCATGCTGCTCCAACAATTCAGGTAGGAGATGCAAATCATCTGCTGCAATCAGCTCAACGTTCTCAATTTGCTGGCTTAGTCTGTGCGAAAGATTCGAGCGCCGACCTATGACAAATAGCCTTTTGTGCAATTTATAATCCAACTAACTGTAAATCGATAATCATAACGTAACCGCGCTATTTTTGCGGAAATTCTGTGTATGGCTATTCATGCTGAAATTGATTGTAATAAAGTAAGCTAGTAATAGCCAGAATATCTTCGTATGATAAATGTTTATCATAGAAAGTAAAATGAACAACGGAATTCCCCAGATTAAGACTTCTAATCGAACTGCCCTGTTGCTGGAAGCGGCGGATCTAATGCATATAAAAAGTCCGACCATTAATAGAATTATTATGCCGGTAATGCCAGATACTGCCAATATCTCAAAGAAAAGATTGTGAGGCAGTTCAAAAAACCGTTCTCTTGCCAACACGAATTCTTTGTATCCATTGTATCCTAAGCCAATCAAAGACGATTCTCTAAAAGCGTCAAAAGCGTCACTCCATAGGTCGAGGCGCCCGCCAAGGTCAGTCAAGTTATTTCCAATGTTGCTTGGGAGTAGTCTGTCATACATTGGAGAAAAGCCCAAGGTTTTGCAAATTATGAATACTGCATTGATCGATATATATATCAATTTACGTCGACTTTTGCAGCGGTCAGATAGCAACGCCACGGCTAGAACTAGCATCACAGCAATGACGGCAACTAAAGTAAATCTGGTGCCGGTGCTAAGCATTGCATTCAGAATGGCAATTGCGGAAAATAGTCCTATCGACTGAGCGGCGATTGGAGCAGGGTTGTCACGAATGAATTCGACAGAAATTCCGCAGTAAGCGACCAATAATACACTGGCCAACTCATTTTGATTTAGCCCTAGAAATGTAACTCGACCTGTTTCTGGGACCAGTGTCATTATGCCCAGTGATATGAGGATAGAGACTACTACCGAAGCTGAGACATATGTGTGCATGACTTGGCTTCTAGCGGTAGGGTCACGACGAAATTCGTCCGCCAGAATTAACATCATTACGCAGTTCAGTCCAAGTGATATAAAATAGTTATTATAAATACTTGCGTTGTGGAAGAATATCTCGGCTGTGATTAAATAAAAGTACAGGGCCGCAATAAGAGTTCCCTCATATTGTAATTTCACGATATGATTATTGATAATAATGTCGTAAGTTTTGTAGAGAAATAGAAGAGATGCTAGTAAGAATGGTAGTGAAAAACCTGGTAATAATTGGATGCTAGAAAAAAGTAATGAGACTGCATAGCCACCCAAAAATATTGTTCGAGGCTTTATGCTGAAGGGGTTTATCATAAAAATCATTGCCTAGATAATGGGGGCGATGTAGTTGTCAAAGTACACTTGCTCGAATGAGGAGCCAAGTAAATCCGCATAACGAACCAACGATGAGCGAGCACCATAAAGTTTCTTTTCTTCAACCAGCATTTCCAGCTCAAGCAACGCATCGTCCGGACAAAGTGTGATGAGGCCATCGCTGCGTTTTTCAATGTATTTTGCAAAGCGTGATGGCTCGTAATATTGCTCTGAGAGGTAACCCGGATGCATCTTTATTACACCACGACCATGCATAGTTTCAATCAGTTTGTCGATTGCGGGCAAGACGTCCTCCGCTAAAAGACGTCTTGGGGCGGGCATAAGCCCTATGGCTGTGATTCCTTTCAGTCTGGGGGCGTATTTTTGAGCTGCAGAATGTACGTTCGACAGCACATATCGCCTATCCTTTGGAACAAGAGGAAAGGCTTCATCCGTAAGGCCTACATAGGCAGTAGTGTCGCCACGGAAGTAATGTGAAATACTTCCGTTGAGTACCTTGCGGCGCCGAAATAACCAGCGATTGAGGAAGTTGTGGCGATAAGTCGTTGAAAGGTAATATGACTGCTGGCCTTCCTCAAACGCTATAAGTCCAAGACTTCTTTTGGACGACAGTAGTTCCTCTACTTCAGGGTATACCCAAGAAGCATAAACGATATAATTTAGGTCGTGAAGGTGTTCCCTGCGGAGGCGCCTAGCGGCGAAGTTACGTCCCGTAATACGGTTTATGTATCTGTCGCAATCGCGCTCTTTGAGTGCAAGCTCATGGAAACCGGTCATTTTGGTGCTGGTGTGGCGAATCCCGACGACCCGTACTTTGTCGCGCGGAATCTTGAAGGCGTCGACCATCATCATTGTCATGATGATGGCGACCGGATTATGAATAAGGAAAACGTGCAGACAATTGTTCTGACAGTTGTTTTCGATTAACGGAGGAATAGGTGTTGGAATATAGTGCATAATGATTAGCGCTGCGAAAAATTCCAACGGAGCCAAAACACTCGATTGTATATTGCCGATGCAATCCCTCTGCGACGTACACTTTGCAAAGCATGATCCACAGTTATCAGTTTTTTACGGAATTGATCCTGGCTTAGCATTGCTTCCAAGCGAACGATGTCAGCTTTTTCCATTGTTTCTGGATGAAGGCAAATAGTCCAAATACCAAACGGTTTCCACTTGGGCCACCAAAGTTGCTGAGGGATAAAAGTCAGCTCGTGTTCAATATATGGATTGAACGCTATGCCATCACTGATAAGTCGTATTGGTGTGGCAAGTTTTAGTGCCTCTAAAGTATTGCTGTCGAATGTATGGCTCGGCGCAATCCAAATACGTGGTATACAGTCATGGCGGACAAACTCTGCAAATGCTTTTTTTAACATCTCACTTTGAGTTTCCAGGTCCAGCCCTGCAAACTCGCTGCGCGCGTGAAAAGGCAAAATTAAGTTATCTTTTTTCACGGCGTGATAGATGTGGCGATAACCATGCAGACCGATAGTCCAACCTTTATTCTCCCAGTCTTTCACCCGCATCCAGAAATTGTCATCCTTCACGCCGCGCTGTAAGCTGGGATCCTCGTTGCATGGAATGACCCCTACAATAGGCTTAATGCGAAGTTTATCGAGAACATCTTCTATAGCATTCCACTTTTCATTGTTCTGGGTTTGGCACGCGTCATCGAGCCTTACAAGATAGCGAGCACCGCAGACCGAGCCTTTGGCAATGCTGTTTGATCCTGAGGCGGTGCGATACTTGTTCATTGTGTCCTGCGATGCGAAATAGCGCGAAATAGCTCGGAAAAAAGCGAGAAAAGCTCTTCTGCTTCCAGCTTCCTGAACTCTGTACTCAGATAAGAACGGAAACGGTTCTCGCCGCTGGTGTTGTGACAGCCGAGTGCGTAGTGTTTCTCGAACTGTCCTGTCAAAAAGTCGATTACTTCTTCCGGCGGGCTGATTCTACGATCTCGCAGATCTTCGTAGTGCAGACCTTCCTCCCAATTCACCACATTTGGCATTCCGTCGTACCATGCATCGCCAAAAATCAAAGCTGTTTTGCCAAGAATAGCTGCCTCATTGCCAAGTGAACCAGTAATAGTTGAAACGAATACGGCCTTTTGCATTAGCGCCATGCTATGTACCTTCATGCTAATCAGGCGTATCCCCTTAATGTTTTTCAGTTGCGCGTAGAATAATGGGCTTCTTCCCAAGTGGCCGCGCATGGATTTGTAAAGCTGAGATGGATGTTCCTTTACGTATATTTGAACATCTTCAGGTAGAATACTTCTAAGTTTGATCAGGGCTAGTAGCTGATCATGAAAATCTTTGCCGTCAGGGTTGGTGTTTCTTTCGGGCTCGTAGTGAAGCCCGAAATAGACATATGGGCATGTCATATCGGGCGACGTTTCACTAAGAGATGCGTAACTTCGGTTCAGAAATGTGCGTTTTGCATTTACTAATAGGGATCCGAAAACAAGGTTGGTGAAGCTTGGTGAAATTGGAGAATATTCACAATTCTTAGCAAATTTCAAACGGTGATATATCCGGGATCCCCACAATTTCAGAAACGGTTTAGATAAGTATCGCTTTAGTCGACCGGGCAAGGACGAGGAGTTCCGCTGAACCTTCAGGTAATCTGTTTCGTAACTGTCCTTATTCTGAAGATCGACAAGAGCATTCACATATTGCGCGATCGCAGAGCGGATTTTCTGATGGATCTCATGATTTCTTGAGACTGTGGAGCTGATCAAGCTTTGGTCGTTAAGGGATTTAAGCGTCAGCAGAGGTGCGATCGGCCAAGGCGACAGCTTGTAGCATGGGATGCCAAGGTATTTCGCTATTTCGTAGAGGGCGTATTGAGCGTGCGAGTGCGGTGATTCTGTAGTGATCAAAACTTCAGGGCTGGCCTTTTTGATCGTCGCAAGGCCCCATATGCAGATGTTCTTGAAATAAACCTCGCGGTCGATCCTCGAAAATGCCCCATAGATATCAAGTCTGTCCATCATCTTGATGGCGCAGTCTTTCGCACGGTAATATGCTTTCGAAGTAAAGAATTCGTGGTCATTTCCTTCGTATTCAGTACTGGGGATCCTCCAAGGGAAATGCACAAGCGTGTCCATTGAATGCACAACGTCATTTCCGAATTTTTGCCGTGCAGATTGCTCATGTCTAGGATCACCGACCCAGAGAACTGGGGTTGCAATGGCTTTGTCATGCAGCTTCGCTGCGAGCTCGAACCATGGACGTGCGCCCGTAGTAAAGAAAATGTACTTGATCATACCTATCCGAAGGAGTGATTGAATTTATAGTACAAGCATTGGGTTTGAAAGGTCGGCCTTTTTCTTGACCTGAAAGCTCCGGTTGTCAGGCATTTCCAGGTATCCGACGCTTTGCCCGAATAGCTGACCCTCTAGAAGATTGCTAGTCCAGAGACCCATGATCGCGCCATTGAAGCGATACAAGTGTTCACGTTCGTAAGCCAAGCCATCGAAGCGCCCCGGGTTGAGTAGCTCAAGGCCCTTTTTCCCATGACGAAACATGGGTTCGCGTTCCTGAGTAACCGATACGACTGAATCTGACATGGTTACAAGCAGGATATCAATAGCTTTGTCGACGTGCGTGCTCTTGCGCAATGGCGCATGGATACTGAGAAAGAGCACCATATCGGGCGTCCAACCACGTGTGGCCTTAAAGCTCTTGACCGCGTGGGCAAGTATCTGCTGCGGCTTCAGCGAAGTTGGTGCATTGTTTTGTGGACGCAGCACTCGGAGATGCTCTCGTTGAGAGCTTTGTTCAATGCTCTCAGAGAAATCCAAAACCTTTTGGCTCTCTGAAGTTACGACGACCTCCGTTACACCGCGCGCGTCCTGTGCCGAGTTCAACGCCAACTCCAGCAAGCTCTTGCCTTGGATAGTTTCGTAAGGAACACCATCCCAGTCTGGGTAGGATTCACGAACAGGGATGACAGCTAGGCACGTCGGCTGGTAGCTGCCGTTTAGAGAGTCGCGCATCTTTCGGAATATATCCGTTCGAGCGTTTAGCATGCGGTCTGAGTTTCGGCTCAATGACTGTTGGTGCTGCCTGTAATAAAAAATCGGTACATCGAGTTGAACGCTTTTCACGCGCCGCAGGAACTTGAACCACAGCTCCCAGCCGTCCTGAGCGTTGACGTCCTCGGAGTATCCTCCAACCGTTTTTAACGCTCGGGTGTTGACCATTGTGCATGCGCCGTGAGGTGGAAGGTGGCCAGAAGCATCCTCCTCGCCGAGCTTCGGTCTACGTTCGGCTCCTAGCACATGTCCTTTTTCGTCAGTGTAGTAATAGTTTCCGTAGACGAGCCCATAATCGGGATCCGCTTCCAGTTTGGCCACCATCAGCAGAAGTGCGCCTTCATCTAGCCAATCGTCTGCATCTAGGCGCATGAGGTATTTACCCTGCGCCATGCCAAGCACGATGTTCGCCACCTTCTGCAAACCGACCGGTGCTGGATTAGACACAACCTTTACTTGGTCGGGGTACTGAGATTGAAAATAATCCGCAATTGCTTGAGTGTTATCATCTGAGGCTTCATCAATAATGATCATTTCCCAGTTTGTGTAAAGCTGGCTCAAGACGCTTTTAATCGCGGTCTCGAGGTAGTGCCCGTAATTTCTGCAAGGGACGTAGATCGTTACCAGCGGGTTATCTTGCATCATCATCATTTGCTCAGTAGCTGGTCATGAGAGGAAACGGCGCTCAAAAAAGCGAAAAGTGTTCGTTTTCCGCTTGGATCGATTACACGCTCCATAGTCTGAACGTGAAATCCTGCCTGCTTAGCCAATAGCGCCAACGAGGAAAAGCCAAAAGCGTAGTGGTGTTCTAGGAAAAATTCTTGTCTGTCTGGACCGACTTCGATGGCCATCTCGCCGTCTGGCAGTTCCACATAAACTACACCATTATCTGTGAGATACGATTTGGCGGCGGAAAGACACTCGATAGCATTCTCGATATGTTCCAAAACCTTGTTGAAAGTAATTAACGTATATTTCTGGGGCGCTTCGACATATGGGAAGCTACCAATAATTGCTTTCACTCCGGCCATTTTTTCAGCGTGTTCGACGCTGATCGGATTAGGATCAATTGCAGTGACAGACCAACCTTGCTTGCGCATGGCAGCTGGGAAGACAGCCATGCCGCAGCCAACGTCTAGGACGCTTCGATCTAACTGTGCGTGACGTTCTTCGATATAGGAGATTACGCGGCGTACTCGTCCCCAGTTGTCAGATTTTTCAGCAGGTAGAGCCATAATGGCGTCAAACCTGCTCTTTTGCTTGCCGTACTCGTAAGCCGTTTGGCCGTACTGCTCTTCGTAGACCCGGCTAAGATCATGGTGGTGCCGATTACAGAACAAGCCGCAGACTTTGCAGCGCCAAAGCTCCCGATAGTAATTCGAGATGCCAAAAATTTTTTCGCCATCCCGTGGCGAGTTGAAAGCGGCCACCAACTCGTGGTTGACTGTTTTACATAGCATGCAGGTCGCGGGCTTTAGGGAGAGCTCGGGCATCTTTGTAGGCCTTTGGATTTCAGAGTGTTTCAATGTTTTGGGTGGAAAATCTAGGAGTAATCCTCGCCTCGCACAATTGCCTGAAATGCTGGAATCTCGCGCACAACTTGAGCACCGACAACCTGGTCGTAGTCGCGCGCGTCGGTGCCGTGAACCGGCCGCAGTAAGGTCAAATCCGACTCTTTGATGGTCTCTCCAGCGTTCAGCGTCCGGTTGGTGTACACGCCGCGCCTGAACGATACCTCGTGGCCATTCGCCAACTCACTTTCCTGTGGAACCTTCACCCCGTTTCCTAAGAAACTCGTGATCTGCTCGATATCCGCCATCAATTCTCGCACTTCTGGAGCCGTAAGAGAAACTTTGTGGTCTCGGAACTCCTTGCCGTCACGCGTATCAGTAAAGTGGAACTCGATAACCTTCGCTCCCATTGCAACAGCAGCGCGGATGGCGTCAGATCCAACTGTGTGATCTGAATAGCCTACACTCAGCCCGGTTGCCTGGCGAAGAGTATCCATCACGCGTAGTTGTGCGTCAGACCCTGGAATCGGGTACATGGAGGTGCATTGCAGCAGGCAAAGCCACTCCGGCTCACCGTAGCGGGCGTCGAACTTTTGGAGACGTTTCACCGTCTGCACGATTTCATCAAGGTTTGCTAGTCCGGTGGACAATAGAAGTGGCTTACCTCTCCGGGTCAGTTCTTTCAGAATCGGCCATGCTGTAAGATCGCCGGACCCAACCTTGTAGAAATCCATGTAGGAGTCTACTAAATCAAGCATATCCATGTCCCAAACCGAGGACAGATACTGGACGCCAGCGCTGTGGCACATTTCCGCAAGTTCGATGTGCTGCTCTGGGAGCAGTTCGAACCGCTGGAAATGCTTGTGTCGGTCTGGGCTTTCAACCGGACTGACTAGGGTGTCACCGCGATAGATTTGGAATTTGACGCAGTCGGCACCTGATCCAATAGCTTGTTCTGCCATTGCCTTTGCGACGCCGAAATCTCCTTCGTGGTTACCACCGATTTCTGCGATCATCAGCGGTCCAGAACGGCCTCGCCAAGGCGATGACAAATCGGACCTTTTGGCCAGCTTGTAAATTGTGCGAAGATTCAAGACCGCTGCCTCTGGGCCGGCTTCCACAATGATACGCTCAGCCAACCGCAAATCCTCTTCGGTATCCAGGGCTAGCTGGATGCCAGCTGCCTCAGGGCACACCTTATTCTCGAAAACATAACGGTGCCCGAGATCAACATTCTGATATAGCCAGGAGGTAACGTGTTCTCGATGATCCGGGTCGGTGATCGTGCCCATCACATCCGCATAAAAAGATGTGCGCACAATTTCCACGCTCATGCCACGCGGAAAGGTACGTCCGGGGACGTTGGTAACAAAGTCGAAAGCATTGGTGTCGGTCACGGCCAGCATAGCGCGGAGGATATCCTGATCGACAAAAAGGTTGTCGCCGTTGATGCGTGCAGCGAAGTCCCAGCCATATTGTTCTGCACATGTTTGAAAGCGTCCCGCAACGTCATCTAAGGGGCCGCGAAAACATTCAATTCCTGAATGGCGGCAGTAATCAGCGATCACATCGTCCGATGCGTCCGTGGAGGTCGCAACCACCACCTGCCGACCGTCCACGCCGCGGCGAATACGATCAACAATGTGGCCTAACACGGTTCGTCCGCCAATCTGCTTTAGTATCTTTCCGGAAAGGCGGCTGGAACTGTGCCGACACAGCACGACGATGCCAATCTTCATTTGCGTACTCCAATGACTTTTGCAGGAATACCGCCGACGATAGTGTTCTGCGCAACATCTTCGCTCACCACGGAGCCTGCGGCGATTACAGCGCCATCCGCGATCGTGATGCCGGAAAGGATGATAGCTTGTGCCCCAATCCAGACGTCATTTCCTATCCGTATCGGTTCAGCGGTGTTTGGCTGGCGATTTATTGGCATCCCAAGACGGGCGCCATGATTACTGTCCACGATGTAGACAAAGGGCGCGATTAGGCAGTCTGCCCCAATCTCGATATTGGTAGATGCATAGATGAATGTATGAAAGCCGATGGTCGTCCGTTCACCAATAGAAACGTTGGCTTGGTTGTTACATGGGCATAGATGCGCTCCCGACTTGATCACGACGTCGGACCCGATCCTTATTTTCTTCGGATAGCGCAGCAGATGGACGCCTGCGAACAGCACAACCCCGCGCGCCAAATGTGCACCTCGGAGCTTGTGAAACAGCCGACGAATACCCGCCAACAAAGGGTGGGGCAGATGAGCTCGCAACTGTCGATTGGTGGCCTGGGCGCGATCGTTATTCATGCACTTGCCGTCGCCATGGCTTTGAATGTCTCACTATCTTCCATCAACTTGTCGAAGCTGCCTTTAGCAATAATTTCGCCCTTTTCTAGCAGAATGATCTGATCGCACAGCCGCACGGTGGTTAAACGGTGCGCGATTAGGATGATGGTGATTTCGCTATGTAACGCAGTGATTGCCTCCATGACGGCCTGTTCGGTCAGATTATCCAGAGCGCTGGTCGCCTCGTCAAGAATCAGTACCTGAGGGCGGTGATACAGTGCACGCGCAATGCCTATGCGTTGACGCTGGCCGCCAGAGAGACGAATGCCGCGTTCGCCGACCTTGGTGTCATATCCGCTTGGTAGTTCATTCATCACGAAGTCGTGGAGATTGGCGATTTTAGCCGCCCTGTGCAGCGAATCTTTATCTATATCAGAGGCTTTGATCCCAAACGCTATATTTGCCGCTACGGAATCGTCCGATAGATAGATATGTTGAGGCACATAGCCGACAGTCTTTTGCCAACCACGGCGATTGAATTCGCCGAGTATTTGATCATCGATGCAAAGCGTGCCTCCCTGGGGCTCCAGCAGTCCGAGTATCAGATCGACCAAAGTTGTTTTGCCGCTGCCTGTCGGCCCTACGAGCCCGACAGTGCTGCGTGCGGCAATGTCAAGGTTGATACTCCGCAGCGCTGACTTTTGGCTATCTGGATAAGCGAAGTCGATATTGCTGAGACTAATGAACCGCTCTAGAGCGATTTTATCTTCAATTTTGTCGCGCGGCGAGGAGATGGACAGATACATCAAGTCTTCGTGCAATGAGTCCAAGGCGGGGCCAACAAACCTTAGCTGAGAGATGCTGGCATAAACTTGCTGTAGAGCAGGCAGCAGGCGATAGCCCGCCAACGCATAGACTGCGATCACAGGCAGCACACTGGCAAAGTTTTTGCCGCTTGCCATTAAATAAAGCACCAGTAATAACATGCCTCCGAAAGCAATCGCTTCCAATGCAAAACGAGGAAGCTGGGCTACCATATGAGCTGCTGCGTTGTCCTTGGCATAGGTGGTGGCAGATTTTGCGAAGTGCTTTATATAGCTGTCTTCAAGTCCACCAATTTTTACCTCTTTAACGGCGTTAAAAACTTCGCTCACAGCACTGAACCGGGCTTTGTTGGCCTCTAACCTTTCCTTACCAATCATGGAGAGATACTTCTTCATCAACCGATAGACAATGCAGTAGGCTATCCCCAAAGCTGCACAAACCGACACTGCAATAGCTGGTTCGACAAAGAAAAGCAGCAAGAGTAGCACCGTTGAAACAATGCTCTGAGCAACCAGCGTCATCATAGGGACCAATCCTCCATGAACAACGGTAGTGATTTCCGACAAAATAGTTTTGCCCAGTTCTGCACTGTGCCGGTTCAAAAACCAGACGTATGGTTGGTGGAGATATGCTGCAATCAGACGTTGACCGATGCTGCTTTCGCGCATCAAAGTAAATCGTACCATCGCATATGCTGTTAACGCCTTAAAAATAAGAGATATTACGAGTAGGAAAAACACCAGTAGTCCCATCATAAAGAGGAAATCTTCTACTCCGGCTGCGCGAGAAAATTGATTGAGTGCCGCAAGAATTGAATTGGTTTCTACCAACTCGGGGTTTGAGAGGACTGCGATAAAGGGCATAATTGATGCAACACCGATCGCATCGAGTAAGGCCATTACGAGAATAAGAATAATTAATAGCGCTACACGCCCGCGCTCGGCAGGTGTGAGGAGATCGAACAACTTTTTGGCGGTTACTATCATATGCGCAGATCAGTACCTTTTTGCACAAGCGTCGAATTCAGGCTGTTTTGCAACACCCAGCCTTCAAGAGCGACAGTGGGGATACCAATTTTTTGAACGTCACGGCAAGACCACATGTCTATTAGACGTTGCAGTTATGCCACATCTGATTGGTAGCCCCTGCAAATAAACTATTTTGGGTCTTCATAAATCATTTAGCCTACTTTGTAGGATAAAAATTCAGCGGGAAAAACAAGAAAGCAATGTTAACCTCGGATCAGAGCTATACCTTATTATGCAAACATGAACTTCTTGATGCTACAGCATCATTAAATTCAACCGTCCTATACAGATCTGAGTCTGTTAAGGATTTTATTGAATCGATTGCATTGGGTAATGGCGGAGAGGGTGGGATTCGAACCCACGGTACTATTGCTAGTACAACGGTTTTCGAGACCGCCCCGTTCGACCACTCCGGCACCTCTCCGCATGTGTGGCCTTGGCGTTCGAGGCGGTGTTTACCGGGATGAGCGCCAGATTGCAAGAGGGAAATCTCAAATTTCACGGACTCTTTTGCATGAGCTTTTGGGGCGCGCTGTTTGCCCCGGTTCGCAAGTCTGGCAAGCTATTGCAAATCTGCGGCTTTGCCATGCCGTCCCCGGCGGCGTAAAAGGTCACTCTGTGGTTGACTCTTTGGGGCAAAAGCGGTAATTCACCCGTTCTTCGCAGCGGTTCGGTATCTGTTAGCAGCGGCACCGAGCTGCGCGTTTGTGTTTCCAGAATGTTTTTCAGGAACTTTTAGATGTACGCAATCATCAAAACTGGCGGCAAACAGTATAAAGTTGCTGCCAACGACGTTATCAAAGTCGAAAAGATCGCTGCCCAGGCCGGTGACACCGTGAAACTTGAAGAAGTTCTCATGGTTGCTGGCGACG
>Ga0207828_100320_pt1 | contig 21561 bp, 21 predicted proteins | sample TtaePargueraPR_11_FD_187276 | JGI IMG/M metagenome (GOLD analysis project Ga0207828, IMG submission 187276) | Aerobic enrichment media microbial communities from Bioluminiscent Bay, La Parguera, Puerto Rico - Tt and P2 (3) (SPAdes) | ecosystem: Environmental > Aquatic > Marine > Unclassified ...
AGAACTTCTTGTTCTGAAGTTTACGGCCAGTCAGTTTGACTTTTTCGGCATTGACGATGACGATGTGATCGCCACAATCCATGTGCGGGGTAAACATTGCTTTGTGTTTACCACGAAGACGGTTGGCAACAACAGCAGCAAGGCGGCCAAGGACGACGTCTTCAGCGTCGACCACGAACCATTTGCGCTCGATGTCGCTCGGTGTCGCAGTGAAGGTTTTCATTATATCTATACTCGAAAACTGGGTTCCACGGAGGGAAACGTCCCTCGTTGAAAGTCGGCGCATTATGCCAGCATTCAACAGGAAAACAACAGGAATATTTCATTTAGAATCAACAACTTAAACAGATAGGTATTATTTTACCACACGATTTCAGGCTATTTTTGATCCGGTGGCATCGCATATGTCCCGATCACATGCGCACACAGACTGTTATCAACGTCTGATCGAATATGGCATTCGGCAATCAAAAGCCGCCTGCCCGCCTTGAGGATCTTGGCTTCGGCAATCAGGTCTCCGGGCTTTGCCCCCGACAGGAAATGCACCGTAGCCTCGGTCGTGACCGCCAGATCAGCCTGCGGCACCACAAGCCAGGCCACCGCATAAAGAGCAATATCGGCCAGCGCAAAGATCGCAGGCCCCGTTACCACATTGCCCGGACGCAGATAGCGTTCCGAAAAAGGTAATCTCAGAATGGCGGTATCATGTTCAAGGCTTTCGGTGCGGACCCCCATGTCACCGACAAACGGAACCTTTTCACGCATGATCGCGTCAAAATCCGCCGGTGTGATCCCGGTCCGGGTTCGGGAATTATTCATGAATGCGGGCCTCCCCAGATTGCCAGTTTTGCCTTGGCTTTATTGATAAAGACACCACAGCCTGACATAACGTTTACGTTAACGTCAATATTTTAGACAAAAAGCAACCCGCACCAGGCAGGCGACAGACTGCCCCTGCACGCCAGAAGTCACAAGATTGGCAATGGAATGTGAACCGGATTAACGCAGAACGATGCCCGCCACATCGGTATAGATCGCCACCACCACACAGCCAATCACAATGGCGACAATGGCGGTCGCCCCGATTTGCGGCAAATTCTCGCGCATCCATTCGCCGGGCGATAATGTAGGGGAAGAACCGGTCTTACGCTTGAAACGCGCTCTGACAGGACCACGCGACAAATCGACAACAGGCTTAGTGACCTCATCATTGGACGCCCAATGATACCGGTTCTCGGGCAGATAAACAGGGCGACGGCCTTCCTGACCAGTCTCGTCATTCATCATGGCGATATCACAGCGTCATTCGCTGGCTCCTGCAACAAGGGTAAACGCAAATTTCCGGTCATTTCCATGATGCAATTCTGTGCATCACGATCCTGACGGCCCCCTTATTGATGGTCTGTCACTCACGCCCCGCGTCTATATCAGCCTTGTGTTCTTTTCGATCTGCATATGAACTGCCCCAAAACAGTTCATTTGAAAGCTTGTTTCCATTTTCTATATATGGGGATTACGGCAACTATTCGACAATAGCGGTCTATTTCCCGATAATTGCCGAGAATTCATTAACCGTCAGCACCAGTACATAGCCGACCGCAACCGCCGCGATCATGTAAGCCGCCACACGCGGCAGGAACTTGTCCCATGTCATCGGCTTTCGGTTGGACCGACGCGACTTGCCGCGTACCATTTCCTGCTTTGCAAGGATCTCCATCCGTTTGCGATCAAGTTCATCGCGCGCAGCCCAACTTGCTGTGTTGTCGGGCAGATCAATACGCGACTGACGGACTTCCTTTTCCTTGAGGTCATCCACCCGCCCCTGAATGTCTTCCGCCCCGACCAAGTCACCTGAATTGTCCTTTTCTCGGACCCGATCCAGCAAGGTCGCACCGCCATTCAGGCTTTCGACATAGTCGTCATAAGCCGTTTTTTCCTGTGCGATGGCTGCGGCCTGTTCGGCTTCACGGGCAGTATTGTTCGCCACCGGACCATTCATCCCTCCATGCAAGGCCGCCGCCCCGGAAAACTTGTTCTGGACATGCACATGCCGGTTCGGCTTGGGCCGGACCGGATTTCGGACCGGCTCGGGTCTGGTCTCGGCAATTTTCTTGTCGTTGACCATAGGGGCGGGTTTCGGGCCCATCATCACTGGTGGGCGATAGTCATGGAAATCAGTATCGGATGACTGGGGTGTTTCCCCCTCGTCTTCGTCAATAACCTTGGGTTTGGGCATCAGGAAGGCCGGGATATCAAACCCTTTTTGAAGCAGGCGCGCGCGTGCCTCGGCGCGATATCGTTCAAGATCGCGCTCCATTACGTCCTTCCGATCAAACCGTTTAATCGGCGTTTCACGGACGGGTTTCTGCGTTCTTAGTGCCTCCTGCCTTTTCTGGCGGGACACAAAACGGCTCGGCGCCCGGCTGGGACGCCGCGTATCACTATCACTCATCCACAACCTTACGGTTTTTTTGACCGTTTGACTTATTATCCTGGCGACAATCAATGCGATGCGCCTAAAGGGTTTTATTGATGACCCATTGCGTGCAATTCTACTACGATCACCTGTAGAAGAAAAACTAAAAACGACACCACCAACAGGCATCACGGAGGAACCCATGACCACAGAAACAGCGCCGTCCCCACTCGTCATCCGGCATGATCATGATGGATATGTCACCCTTGTCATGTCCAATCCTGCCCGGCGCAATGCCCTGTCGGGCGCGATGATGACAGCCCTTCAGGATGCGTTTGACCAGATCGCAAATTCCCCTGACATCCGGTGTGTCATTCTTGCGGCCGAGGGGCCGGTGTTCTGTGCCGGTCATGACCTTAAGGAAATGGGTGGCATATCGGAATGCGATCAGCATGCCAGTCTGTTTGCACAATGCAGCCGGTTGATGATGCGCATCGTGTCCCTGCCCCAGCCGGTTATTGCGCGGGTTCGTGGCATGGCAACAGCCGCAGGGTGTCAACTGGTTGCGAGTTGCGATCTGGCGGTTGCGGCATCCACGGCGAAATTCGCAACGCCGGGCGTGAATATCGGGCTGTTCTGTTCGACCCCGATGGTCGCATTAAGCCGCAATATCGCTCGTAAACACGCCATGCGGATGTTGCTGACAGGTGATCCGGTTCCCGCCGAACTTGCCTTTAGCATGGGGCTTGTTTCCGATGTGGTTGACGAAGCCGACCTTGAAGCTGCCACTGCGGCCCTTGCCGCCGGAATTGCCGCACGTTCCGGCATGACGGTAAGACTTGGCAAACAGGCATTCTACAAACAGATCGAAATGCCGCTTTCCGATGCCTATGGCTATGCTTCCGACGTCATGACCGCCAATATGCAAAAGCATGATGCCCGCGAAGGGATCGATGCCTTTGTTGAAAAGCGCCATCCGCAATGGCGTCACGAATAGCCGGAAGCGAACCGCTATGCATGGTTGCAGGGGGCTTGACACAATCATGCCGACGGTTCTTTGTGAATGGATAATATCTTTCTCGGAGTTACAACCATGCCGTTTGAAATTTGGCTCGCCTTTGTTGTTGCATGCACCGTCATCCTGATTATTCCCGGGCCGACCATCATGCTTGTCGTCAGCTACGCGCTGAGCAAAGGTCGTCAAACCGCATGGGCAACGGTTCCCGGTGTTGCCCTGGGTGATCTGACTGCAATGACTGTGTCGCTTGCCGGCGCCGGTGCACTGCTTGCAACCTCGGCAGATGCCTTTACCGTGCTGAAACTGTGCGGGGCGGGATATCTGATTTATCTTGGGATCAAGATGTGGCGCGAAAAACCCGATATTCTGCAAGACAATCCTGATGCCAAACGCAACCGTCCGTCGCGCATGTTCCTTCAGGCTTATGTGGTCACCGCCCTTAATCCCAAGGGCATTGTCTTTTTCATCGCCTTTGTGCCGCAATTCATCACAGCAGGCAGTCCTGTCCTGCCGCAATTTATTGTCATGACGGCAACCTTCGTGACGCTTGCTGCAGTCAATGTCGCCATCTGGGCCATCATGGCCGGTGCATTGCGTGAACGGTTCCGCAAACCCGAAGCCATGCGGCGTCTGACCCGTGTCGGGGGTGGTGTGATGATCGGGGCTGGCCTTCTGACCGCCCTTACCCGCCGCGCGAGTGCTGCGGCTTAAGACGCAAACTGCCTGCAAGATTTGACATGAATGCCCGCCCGGCACCGTCCCGGCCAAACGGGTAAATCACCACCATCACAAGTGATACCAGCAACACATTCCATGCCGGGCGTAGCGGCCACATCCATTCAAGATTGGCCGCTGCCACCCGATCTGCCGGGATACCGGTAGCCAGTGCGTACCAGGCATATTCAATCCCCGCCGTTGTCAGCCCGGAAACCAGCGCAATGACAATCAGTGTACTGGCAGACCGCAACGCCCAGCCGCGCCAGTGCGCAAACCGGTACAGCATCAGGGCAACAAACAATCCCGCCATCAGGGTCGCCTCACTGACATCGACCTTGGACTGCAAAAAGAAATGGATCACGCCCAGAACGGCAATGGGATAGACCAGCTTGTGCAACCGGCCCCATTTCGCCCCAAGCTTGCGCATGGCGGCCTTGGTCGAGGTCGCAGCAAGAACCGCAAGACCAAGCACCGCAACAAAGCCAATGGTCAGATAGATCCGCAAGACGATCTCGCTTGCTATGCGGCCAAGATCAAGATTCTGGCTGATCGCATACAGGCAAAGATGCATAATCGCATAGCAAAATGCCCCGACCCCGATTTGACGGCGCACCTGCACAAGCTTCGAAAACCGGGTAATGCGGCGCAACGGCGTGATCAAAAGCGAAATCAGCAATATGCGGATCGTCCAGTCACCGCTTTGAAGGATCGCGTCCTTGACCGGAATCGTTGCCCCGCCCTGCGCGATCACCGGCCAGAGTAACAAGGCACCGGGCACAAGCAACGCAATAAAAACAGCCAGTTTGAAAACGGAAAAACGCCCGGACGGGTCAAGCCATGGATACATGCAGTCAAAGCCTGTTCTAGTGTGTCTGTCTGTTACTCAAAGCGCATTTAACCGGCCACGTCATTTAAACTCGTCATCAACTTTCCGCGAGAACCGGCTTCCCGTCTTTGCCTGCCCGCACTTGACCGCAAACAGTTGCACCGCAATCGCAAACATATAACTATCACATCATCACCCCTGATGATGGATGGATCGAATGCCCCAGTTTGAAAACCCGAGTGACCAGAATATCAAAGCCTTGCTCGAAACCACAAAAACGATTGCGCTGGTTGGTGCCAGCCCCAAGGCCGAACGGCCATCCAATCGGGTGATGAAATTCCTGCTTGATCGCGGCTATCACGTCATCCCGGTCAATCCGGGTCAGGCTGGCGGACAAATCCACGGACAGACGGTTGTTGCCACTCTTGCCGACATTGCCGAACCGGTCGATATGGTCGATATTTTCCGCAATAGTGAAGATGCGCCCGGTATGATTGACGAGGCCATCGCAATCGGCGCCAAAGCGGTGTGGATGCAGCTTGGCGTCCTGGCCCCGGATGCCGCAATCAAGGCGCAGAAACATGGCATGACGGCCGTGATGGATCGCTGCCCGGCTATTGAAATTCCCCGCTTGTTCTGAGCTGCCATTTCAGATCAATCCCCGATCAACCGGCAAAACAAAAGGCACCGGAAACCGGTGCCTTTATACATTCGATCATAGGGATGGTTATCAGCCTAACCGCGTCCGCATTTTGCCATCAATTCGGGCACCAAGCCCTGATTGCCGATAAAGACCGGCTGAACCGCACTGGTCACATTGTAGGTCGTGGTGTGCTCATCCATGATCTGGTCATAAAGACCCGATGTTTCGAGCACCAGCGACACTACCCCGTCAGGCTTGATGCGAAGGGCCGCAAACCCGTTAGCATATTCGGTGCGTGCGCATTCACGCCCCAGGATCGTATCGAAACGTTCGACCAGGGCATAGCGGGGGTTCTCAGTAAGATGTTCGCGTTTGGATATCGAGCCGGGCTGGACACTGGACGTGGGGATATATTTTCCAAACCGCACCTGGGACTGAACGATATATCCATCCGGGAAATAGACCGCGACATCTTCGGCAAGAAGAATACGGTCGCCAATCACCTGACCGGAACGCAAAAGCGCCTTGATGCGTTTCCCCGGAATTTCACCGGAGAAGGCATTAAATCGCAGGTATTTTCCGTCCCCGCGCTGATCAGCATAATATTTTTCAAAAGGCACGACTGGGGTGATATCGGCGGCGATTGCTGCCGGTGTGGTTGCCGCTGACGCCATGGCCAGTGCAAGTATTACGCCCCCCGAGCGTCGCGAAAAGACCGCCTTGATGGCCTTTATCATATGTCCCCGCCTCTCACTCTTACGCATCGAAATCTTTCGCAGAGATTATGCAGATTAATCCGAATTTCAACTGTAATTCCCACGAAAGTGTCCGGCACGGAAAAAAGCACATAAAAAAACAACGAGGTGGCATGATGCCACCTCGTTGCCAAAGATTTGGTAAATGACGGAAATCAGTCGACCGAAATCGTCACACGACGGTTACGCGGTTCGCGAACACCATCCGGAGTCGGGATCAGAAGATCGCCTTCACCGACGGCATCACTGTCGATCTGGCCGGCTTTAATGCCACGACCGGTCAACTGGTCAAGGGCGGCTTGCGCACGACGCTCGGACAGTTTCAGGTTGTAGGCAGCAGAACCCGACGCATCGGCGTGACCGACGATTGCAACATTGCCCATCGAGGATGCCCACTGTTCCGCAGCTGCATCAAGAACGCGCTCGGAAACCGGGGTGATCGCAACGCTGTCAAAATCGAAGAAGATCGTGAACAGACGTGCTTCCTTGGCGGCAACCGGTGCAGCCATCGGTGCCGGTTCAACCGCACGAAGCTCGGCCATTGCTGCTTCGAAATCTTTCCAGCACTGGCTAATCAGGTCATCCTGCCAGCCTTCCTCGCTTTCCTCGATCCAGCAATCGAATCGTGCCTGCGCAACGGCAGCGGTATCAGGCTTTTCTTCGCGCTTGCCATCATCAAGAAGCGCAATCAGTTCATCGCGAACAGCGCGTTTCTGTGCAACTTCCTCTGCCGAGAAACGCCAGTTTGCCGGATCTTCCGGCAGAATGTTTTCATCTTCGACGACCTTGCCAGCTTTCTTGGCAAAGAAATCAGCATCAAAGAAGTCGTACCATTCATCCGCTTCACGCTGCGCATAGGCAATATATTCAGCCTTCAGCGCCTTGCCGAATGCGGTTGCGGGTTCGGTACCGGAAATCGCGGAAGATACGGAACTGCTGTATGTCAGTGGGTTACCGCCATACATAGCTGCAGTACCGGAATTATCTACGCTGCTACATGCACTCAGAAGCGCTACACCACCAAGTGCACAAAGAATAGTCGGACGAAGCTGCATGTCTTACCCCTGTCGTGAAGGTTGTTATTCAGCGGATACTTTATCACCAAAGATGGTAATATTATGTCTCAAAACGACCGAAAACGCGATTTGTTCCATACCCGTAGAAAGAAATGGGTGTCGGTACACACTTTTCAAGAACACATAAACCTGTAATGCTTATTCTCTCATACCGTCGTATGAGTAGCAACCAATACAACCAAGACACAGAGCGGACGAGGGTTAAATGATCGAAACCGATGTATCCAAGATCACAGTAATGCTAAAGGAGTTTGCGCTCGGCTTTGGCATGGATCTTCTAGGCGCAATTGTCATACTTGCTGTCGGCTGGTGGTTCGCCGGTCGCGCCTCGGCACTTGTGCGCCATTCGCTGAAAAATGCGAAGTTTGTTGATGCAACACTCAAACCTTTGGCAGCAAGCATTGTCCGCTATGCCGTGCTGGTCTTTGTCATCATCGCTGTCCTGTCGAATTTCGGCGTTGAAACCACCAGCATCATCGCGGTTCTCGGCGCCGCCGGTCTGGCAATCGGTCTGGCCCTGCAGGGCACCTTGTCCAACATTGCCGCTGGCGTAATGATCCTGATCCTGCGCCCGCTCAAGATTGACGAGTTTATTGAAGCAGGTTCGGTCTCGGGCACCGTGGTTGAAATCTCGTTGTTCACCACTCTGCTCAAGACGCCGGACGGTGTGTTCATTTCTGCGCCGAACTCGCAAATCTGGAACAGCGCGATCAAAAACTATTCGCGCAACCCGACCCGCCGCCTCGACATCAAGGTTGGCATTTCCTATGACGACGATGTTGATGCCGGACTTGAGTTCCTTAAAAACCTCGTTGCGTCCGATCCCCGCGTTCTCAAAGACCCCGAACCGATGAGCTTTGTCGCCACCCTTGGCGAAAGCTCGGTCGATCTGACCGCACGCGGCTGGGTAGCGACGGCTGACTTCTGGCCGGCCTTCTTTGATCTGACCCGCAAATCGAAAACCGAACTGGAAGCCGCCGGCTTCTCGATCCCGTTCCCGCAACGCGATCTGCACGTTATCGAATCACCGGAAACGGCGAGTGCGACCAAAACTGTTGCCAAACCGGCAGCAAAGGCACCAGCCAAGAAACCGGTGACCCGTTCGCGCGCAACAACGGCCAAAACCGCAACCAAAACCACAGCTGCGAAAAAGCCGACCGAAAGCAAAAGCTGATCCGCGCAAATCATAACCTTTGAAAGAGGCCCCAACGGGCCTCTTTTTTTGTGTCCGTGTCGTGCCAGTTCCTGACGAAAGCTACTTGCTGTCAGTGTAGTAGCCCGCTGTTACCCGCATGCCACCTTACAGGCGTATGATTTCTGACCGTGAAGGACAAAACAAACCACAACATCCCCCGGGAGGATATCAAATGTCTGCCAAAAAAATTCTGATGATCACAGGTGATTTCGCCGAGGATTACGAAACCATGGTCCCGTTTCAGACCCTGCTTGCGGTCGGCCACAAGGTCGATGCGGTCTGCCCGGACAAGAAAGCTGGTGATACGGTCGCAACCGCAATCCATGACTTCGAAGGCGATCAGACCTATAGCGAAAAACGCGGTCACAATTTTGCACTGAATGCGGATTTTGCTTCTGCGCGCGCGGAAAACTATGACGCGCTTCTGATTCCCGGCGGTCGCGCCCCGGAATATCTGCGCCTGAACGAAGACGTCATTCGTCTGGTGCGTGACTTCAATGACGCTGGCAAACCGATTGCTGCGGTCTGCCACGGCGCACAGCTTCTGGCAGCAGCCGACATCATCAAGGGACGCACGGTTTCGGCCTATCCGGCTTGCGCGCCCGAAGTCAAACTGGGCGGCGGCATTTATGCCGACATCGCCATTGATGACGCCTGCACCGATGGCAATCTTGTCACCGCTCCGGCATGGCCTGCGCATCCGAAATGGCTTGCCGCCTTCCTTGCTGTTCTTGGCACTGAAATCAACTTGTAACCGGATATCGCCCAATCGTGAGTTGCGTTTGGGCGATTTTTCCCTGACCATGGACCTCTGGTGTTAAACACTCTGCAGGGTCTGCCTTTGGACTGGTTAAGGGCCCTGGAAAAAGCGGTCGGAATACAAAACCGGCCGCATCACAGGAAAGGCCGTCCTCATGTGTCAAATCTATTCAGGTGCCGAACCCGAACTTTATCAATGTGTCAGCCGTTCTTTACGGATCAATGGCGTGGTAACCAGCCTGCGTCTTGAACTGCGATTCTGGCAAATCCTTGATGAAATCTCGTCGGGTGAAGGTTTCACCACCCCGCAATTCCTGGGCAAGATTTATGACGAAGTTGTCGCACAACGTGGCGACATTCCAAACTTCGCATCGCTGTTACGCGTGATTTGCACAATTTATCTGGAAAAACAGATCGGGCTTCATACCCCGCTTGGCAAAGCTGAAACCGCGTCCCGTCTGGTCAGCTGACCCTGCCCGATATTTGTCGGGCACTGTCGGGCGAGTTCTAGTTCAGCCAGGAAGACAGTTCGCGCGTGCTGAACCCACCGCTTCGCATGATCGAAGGGTTGGCATTACGTGCAAGCTGCGGCTCGGCCGGTTTGATGATGGCATTGCGCCGATGCATCCCGGCTGCCGCCCCGAAGTCAATCTGTGAACGCGCCACCAGCTCGGCCGCCGTTGGTTGCTGCTTGCTGGCATTGATCGGGGTTTGCGGTGCCTGTTGCTTTTGCTTGGTCTCGTAGATCCAGCGCAATTCCTGCTTCAGGGTCTGATATTCCGGTGTATCGGGCGCAGAGTTAACCTCGTTAACAATCTGAAGCTTCACCATCTGCGGGAACCGGTCCAGCCGTTCGAGCAGCATGAATTTCACGCTTGGCCGCACGGCATCTGATCGCATCAGCTTCATCACCAGACGGCGATAGATGTCAATTCGCAGATTTCCGTTTGATGCCAGTTCGATGAATTCTTCGACAAACTCACGCGCTGCCATCTTGCCATCCAGAAGTGCGCGCAAATTGTCGGCCATCGCCCGGCGATATGCTTCGCGGATTTCGACAACATGGTTGGATGCGCGCGTGCGCACCAGATGGAATGCTTCGGGGCTAAAGGCGTTCTTTGTCAGAAGCTTGGCGCAATCGGCAACCAGTTCATGCTTGGTCGCATCGGAAACGACTTCAAACACGCCGGTAATCAGTTCCTTGCATTTGGCATGCGGTCCCATGCGGATCGCAGCCGCCAGCGCCATCGGGCTTTCCGGGTCACGGGTCGCAATCACGGCAAGTGCCAAAGGATCATCATATTGCATCAATGCCAGATCATTGCTGAGCAAATGCTCCGGCATCAAAAGACGCTGCTGCTTTGCTGCGCCGGTTACGGTCAATGGCTCGCCGCTTTGATAACTTTCCTTGATATTGAGCGCATATTTCAACGCGTCATACGAGATGCCGTGATTGCTGCTCATGGCACTCAGTCTCCTTTTGGACCCTTGGTGAGTCGCTTGTCAGAGACCAAGCCTTCAAGGCCACCGCTGTTGCGTCCAGTTCGCGTCCGGATATTCGGGTTCAAACCGGGGTTCCGCTTGGCGTTTACAGCCGGTGCAACCGTTTCCTTTTCGACACGTGTACGCACTGTGGCGGGCTTTGTGTCGTTGAAGAAATCGATATACCAATCCATATCGGTTGAGGCCATCGCATACCGTCCCCCCGCTGCCGGGCTTTCGATATTGGCTTCGGGAATGCCGTTGCTGATTTGCAGCACCACCGATGACGGTGCAGTCATGCCCGCACGCCATGCAAGGGCCGTAATCGCGCGCGCACTTCCGGAATCAAGGATTTTCGAAACAGCACTGACCGGTATCTGTGCGTAATGCGCAAGGGACTGCACGACAAGTGCGTCCTCGTTGCGCGATACCGCATCAAGAATATACTGATCAATCGTCATTTTCTGGTTTGATGCGGCTTCCTGTTCGTGATCAAGCATCACGTCATCAGTCACATCCATCGCCATTGTGCTATCGGCTGCATAAAGCGGCATGCGGTTTTCAAACCGGGCCTTTTCAATACGCTGGCGCACGGATTGGCGAAGGGCACGTGCAACTTCGGTGCGCATGCGTCCCTGCTCGACCAGCGTATCAAACAGCGATGCCATGATGAAATGCGCGACACGACGCTGGGCCTGACGCGAAATGCGGCTTTGCCCACCCATAAGGTCGTTGCCCGATGTTGTCGGGGCATTTGTCTTGCGTTCTGCGAAATGCGGGGTCATGGACACTACATTGCGCGGCGCATCGTCAGATGACAGCAACCGGTTCAGAAGACTGCTTTTTTCTTTCTCGGCTTTCTGTTCGATCAGGCGTGCTCTTGCCGCGGCTTCCTGTTCTTCACGCGCACGTTCGACAGCGGTCTGAACAAACTCGCCGCGTCCGCGCATGATATCAAGGAAATCGGAATCGCTCAGAAGTTCGATATATTCACCGATCGACACCCGACCAATAGCCTGAATGTCCTGGCGCAGGCGGCTTGCGGCCTGACGGGTCATATAAGGCGTATGGCCCAGTTCCTGCTCAATCAGATTGATCACCTGCGGGCGATAGCATTCACCCATATTGGCAATGGCCGCGACAAATTCCTCGACCATCTCAAGGCGCTCAGACGGACTGACATCATGCAGGTGACGGCGCAAACGGCGCGCAACATCCATACGGACATCGCTGTCAAAATCCGGAGCATCATCGTCATCATCAGCATGCGCCATTTCCGTTGAAAGGCGTGCCGCATGTTCAAGTGCGCTTTGTTCTGAAATCTCTTCGCTGGAGCTTTTTCGGGGGATCGACCGCCCACGCGCATTGCCGGCATCGGCAGAAAATGCATCAGGTGCGACTGTACGGACAGTTTCAGCAAGATCACGAAGCTTGGCAGTGGCTTTGTCATCAAGCCCCGCGTCACCCGTATTTTTCTGCCGATTGAACATCCAACTCAGCATTATCGCAGCTATTCCCCTGGTCCCTTGCCTGGCGGCATATCAGGCATCAAACAATGCAGATACCTGTGTTTTTTATGTTTTGTCAGAACAGTTTAACCAGAACCGACAGTGATACACAACCAGACTAGACGTATAAATTCATTACCCCAACATCAAAGGCCGAAACCATCAGGCACAGCCTTGATTACCAATAGACTATCGACGCAAAGACTCAAAAAAACATTAACAATACAGCGCACTATACAAACCGGTGATATTCACCGCGAAAGTTCGGCGAACCTGCTCGCTTTTCCCGCACCGAAATTTACCGATACCGGCCCTCTCCCCTGCCCGCCCCCGGCCTTTGGGCACAAAAAAGCGGGCGACCGATCCGGCCGCCCGCTTGTTAAATCTGTTATCCGGATATCTTGACGATCCCGATCAGTTGCTTACCCATGCAATGCGCAGGATGTTGGTCGCACCGGGCGTTCCGAACGGAACACCTGCGGTGATCACCAGTGAATCACCCGGACCAGCAAATTCTTCGCGCTGGGCGACTTCACAGGCAATGCCGACCATTTCGGCAAAGTTGGTCGCATCCCGGGTAAAGACCGGATGCACACCCCAGCATAGCGCCAGACGACGTGCAGTCTGAATGCGCGGGGTCAGGCCAAGAATCTGAACTTCCGGACGTTCACGCGCGGCACGGAATGCCGTGGAACCGGACGTGGTATAGTTGACCACGGCTTTGGAGCCGATCGTGGCAGCAACCTGACGGGCTGCTGCACTGATCGCGTCCGGTGCGTTATGTTCCGGATCCGGGCGGTTGGCATCACGCATGCGGTAGTAAAGCTCGTCCTGCTCAACACGGACCAGAATGCGGTCCATGATCGAAACGGTTTCAAGCGGATACTTGCCAACAGCACTTTCTGCCGACAGCATCACGGCATCGGCACCGTCATAGATCGCAGTTGCGACGTCAGATGCTTCTGCACGGGTCGGTGCCGGGTTCGATACCATGGAATCAAGCATCTGGGTTGCCACGATCACCGGCTTGCCAGCTTCACGGCAGGCTTTGATGATCCGTTTCTGAAGAATCGGAACATCTTCCGGCGGGCATTCCACACCAAGGTCACCACGGGCAACCATCACCATGTCAGACAGCTCGACGATCTCGTCGAGATGCTCGATTGCCTGCGGCTTTTCCAGTTTGGAAACGATGGCTGCACGGCCCTGGATAAGCTTGCGGGCTTCGGCAACATCTTCGGGACGCTGAACAAACGACAGCGCGACGAAATCGACGCCCATTTCCAGACCGTAAACCAGATCGGCACGGTCTTTGTCCGTCAGCGGCGACAGCGGCAACATGACGTCAGGAAGGTTAACACCCTTGCGGTTTGACAGCGGACCACCGGTGATGACCGTACATTCAGCCGACTTGTCATCGCATTTCTCAACACGCATGCGCAGCTTGCCATCATCAAGCAAAAGGTTCGCACCCGGTTTCAGGGCTGCGTAGACTTCCGGATGCGGCAAGGAAACGCGCTTGTTGTCTCCCGGCGTCTTGTCCATGTCGAATTTGAAGGTATCACCAGCTTCGAGTTCTACCTTCTCGTCGGCAAAGGTGCCAACACGGATTTTCGGCCCCTGAAGGTCCATCAAAATTCCGATTGGACGACCAAGCTTTGCTTCGACAGCACGGATAGCTTCAAAACGGGCCAGATGTTCTGAGTGTTCCCCATGCGAGAAATTCAGGCGAAATACATCGACGCCTGTTTTCACGATTTTCTCGAGGATTTCTGGCTTTGAACTCGCCGGCCCCAGGGTCGCGATGATTTTCGCCTTACGTTGACGGCGCATCAGCTACTACCTCTTGTTATTTGGTTTACACGTGAGCCCTACCGCTTCGGCCTGCATCTGCGGCGAGGCATCAGGGCGTCCTGATATTTTTCTGGGGGTAACCCCTTAATAGTCAATCAGCCCCTATTTGAACAGGGACTTTTCTTTAAATGCCTTTACAAAAATGTGATTTTTCACTGGACAATTACAAGAAGCCCCCTCTTAAAAGAGGTGAAAAGCCGCATTCGCCGCACGCGAAATGCCCCGATCACATTGATGCAAACAGGGCTTCATTCAATGAATAAATGGCACCACCGCTTTCTTGGTCTTGCAGCCCATATCGCAGACTGGTCAAAGGATCGCAGCACGCAGGTCGGCGCGGTTGTCATCGGCCCGAAAAAGGAAATCCGTGCGGTTGGCTATAACGGCTTCCCGCGTGGTGTGGATGACGCTGTCGAAAGCCGCCACCAGCGCCCGGAAAAATACGCCTATACGGAACATGCCGAACGCAATGCCATCTACAATGCCAGCTATACCGGCACATCTCTTGATGGTTGCGCGCTTTATGTTACCCACTTCCCGTGCTGTGACTGCGCGCGCGCCATCATTCAGGCCGGAATCGCCGAGGTCTTCGTGGATAAAACCAAACTTACCGCGGATTTTCTTGAACGCTGGGAACAGGATATGAAGATTTCGACCGAAATGTTTGACGAATCCGGGGTCATTGTTCAGGTGATCGACAATGACGGCACCACAAAGCCGATGAAATAATCTATCACCCTCTTTACAAATGACCGCCACCTCCAATATGGGTGGGTTCGGACCGGATACGAGCATTCAAAAAACAAGACGTAAACGTCGCAAGTTCAGGCCTGCTGCTGATCTCAGGTCAGTATTTGTCAGATTCTCCAGCATAATCAGGGGCGGTTAGACCTTGCTGGAAACCAGACAAAGGTATAAGGGTTTATACAACAGCAACCGAGATGAATTGCTGCTGTTAGTCCCTGAACAGCGACGCATATTCGTGATGATGCTCAGGAAACGAGGCCGGATGAACGCGAAAATCGACTTTAGTAAAATCAGTTTTCTGATCGTTGACGGGGACAAGATTTCAGCTCAAGTAGTCTACGACACACTGGCCTATCTCGGTGCCAGTCACATTCAGCGCGTAAAAACGCCGAATGATGCCTTTGATGTCTTGCGCAGTGAAAAGATTGATATCGTTGTGTGTGAATGGCGACTCCGTGGCATGGATGGTCTTGAATTTCTTGACGTCATGCGCAATTCGACCAACTCGCCCAACCGGTTCATTCCTGTGATCATGCTGACTGCGCATTCGGAACACCGTTACGTAACAACCGCACGCGACCTTGGTATTACGGAATTTCTTGCCAAACCATTCAATGCCAAGGCACTTTATAGTCGATTGGTATCGGTCATTGCTCGACCACGACGTTTCATCAATACCGGAACGTATTTTGGTCCAGACCGACGCCGCAGGCAGGTCCAGTTTGATGGTCCTGACCGAAGGAGCCTTGACGAATGACCCATTATGACTGGGGAAGCGGAGCAATCGTGAAGCCGGACGCGCCAAAGAAAAAGAAGAATGTACAGATCATTCCCGCCCAAACCGACTTGAAGCGGCGAGCTGTCAACTTCATCAAGGGATTTGATATCAATCTGTCCCCCGAACAGCTCGAAGAGCTTGAACAGGTTGTGCAACGCAGTTCCGAAACCTTTGTCCGCGACGTCGGCAAGGACCTGATGGATTGCCGCCGCCAGATCATCCAGGCACTGGGCGACAAGACAAAACGCAGCGATGCCGTGGCCAGCAGCTCAGACCTTGCCTATTCGGTCAAGGCACTTGGCGGTACGTTCCAGTACCCGCTGATGACCCAGATTGCAAAGTCGCTGGAAACTTTCGTTGCGGACCGTACCACCGCCAATGAAAAACAGCTGCTTGTCATCCAGCTTCATATTGATTCGCTTTATGTCATTCTCGCAGGCCGCGTTACCGGCTTTGGCTCGACGGTCGAACAGGCCACCGTCGCTGCCCTGACCAAACTTGCCGAACGCCACGAGTTACCCCGCGAATAGCATTGAGAAACGCAACAGTCTGATGTTGCGTTTCCTCTTGTCATCCCCCATTTCCGAGACGATCTGTCTTCTGCATCCGGGTAGGCGCACCGCTTTCTTGACCAACCTGTTTCTGCGTCTTCCGTGTCTTCTGTGCTTTGCAATGACATTGTCAAACATGCCCGAAGAGAACCTTGACGCTTCGGAATAACAGGTGGTTTCTACCCACAGAGGAAACCGGGAAGAAATTTCGAATTCAGATCAAAAACCGCTTGCGCCCCCAAAGACCGACTGTTAAAAACCGCGCCACACACCATGCGGGTGTAGCTCAGTTGGTTAGAGCGCCGGCCTGTCACGCCGGAGGCCGCGGGTTCAAGTCCCGTCACTCGCGCCATTCCCTCCCGATGGGAATGAAACAAAAAAGCACCACGGTTTATCCGATGGTGCTTTTTTGTTTTTATCCCCGTTCAGAACGCACATTCACCCGAATTGATTATTGCTGGTCGGACCAGTGTCAGCGCTTTCTGTGCCCAATCAAATGCCTTCGAATTGATGTGCGTCCCGCTGCCATGACCAGCACTGCACGATCTGGCCTAAAACATTGAAAACAGCCACAATTTTCCACGGATACTGCCATAAAAAACGGCCCTGTCCTTTTTTTGTAAAAAAGCCCTTGCCAGAGTGCACCACCCCTTATATAAACCGCGCCACACACCATGCGGGTGTAGCTCAGTTGGTTAGAGCGCCGGCCTGTCACGCCGGAGGCCGCGGGTTCAAGTCCCGTCACTCGCGCCATTCCCTCCCAATGGGAATGAAACAAAAAAGCACCACGGTTTATCCGATGGTGCTTTTTTGTTTTTCACCCCGAAATCCGGTCAAAACTGCCCCGATTGAGATGGTTTCATTTTTCTTTGAAAAATCGGTCAGAAAACACTTGCCTCCGTCCGGTGGGCTTTATATAAACCGCGCCACACACCATGCGGGTGTAGCTCAGTTGGTTAGAGCGCCGGCCTGTCACGCCGGAGGCCGCGGGTTCAAGTCCCGTCACTCGCGCCATTCCCTCCCGATGGGAATGAAACAAAAAAGCACCACGGTTCATCCGATGGTGCTTTTTTGTTTTTACCCCCGAAGCCCCTCCCTTCCTGCCTCGCAGAATCAGATTTCGACCAACAACAATGCCTGCGCACATGACACCGTCGAAAAATCAACCATTTGCACGGTGAATTCTGGTGAAATCTGTCATTTGTTCAGTTTTGCGGCAATCCTGACCGTCTGGTCATTGATTAATCGTATAAATTATGCTCAGCTTTGCGGGCATTAAGCGAAATACTTGCAGGCCGCCCCACTTTCGGGCTTGTAGGCATTGACCGCGATCTGCCTGCCGTGCGCCGACCGGTGCACAGCCCCGGATTGTTGTTTGATTGTCTATCGGTCTTCGCCTTGGCCTGCAGTCCCACAACAACAAACGGGAGGCGCATCATGCGCAAATTAATCGCAGGGCTGGTCATGGGGACCGCGCTCGCTACCATGCCGCTGGCGGCACAGGCTGAAACGCCGAAAAACGTGCTTGTCATGGCGAATGCCATTGATGACATGATCACCCTTGATCCTGCTGGCATGTTCGAGTTTTCCGCCCTTGAGTATGAAGGCAATACATATGATCGCCTGATTACCTTTGATAACGACGATGTCTCAAAGATCTCCGGTCAGGCTGCCGAGAGCTGGGATATCTCCGAAGATGGCAAGACCTTCACCTTCCATATCCGTAAAGGTATCAAATTCGCCTCCGGCAATGATCTGACCGCTGAAGATGCGGCCTTCTCGCTGCAGCGCGTGATCCTGATTGATGGTTCTCCTGCATTCATCCTTGGTCAGTTCGGTCTGACCCCGGAGAACGTCAAAGAAAAAATCCGTGTTATCGACGACTACACCTTCTCGATGGAAGTTGATCAGCCTTACGCACCAAGCTTTGTGCTGTATTGCCTGACCGCTGGTGTTGGTGCTGTTGTTGACAAAAAGGTTGTCCTTGAAAACGAAGTAAATGGCGACCTTGGCGCAGAATGGATGAAAACCAACTACGCCGGTTCCGGTCCGTTCAAACTGAACAAATGGACCCCGGGCGAAACCCTTAGCCTGACCGCGAACGAAGACTACTGGGATGGTGCACCCGCAATGAAGCGCGTGATCATTCGCAATGTCAAAGAAGCCGCATCGCAGCAGCTGCTTCTGGAAAAAGGCGATATCGATATCGCCCGTAACCTTGAAGCAGACCAGATCGCAGCCATTTCCGGCAATGACGACCTGAAAGTCATGCCGAAGGGCAAAGGCGCTCTGTGGTATCTTGGTCTGTCCCAGAAAAATGAATATCTCTCGAACCCGAAAGTTCGCGAGGCTCTGAAATACCTTGTCGATTACAAAGGTATTTCCGAAACCATCATGGCCGGTCGTGCACAGACCCATCAGGCATTCCTGCCCGAAGGCTTCCTTGGTGCCTATAACGAAAATCCGTACAGCCTTGATGTCGAGAAAGCAAAAGCGCTTCTTGCCGAAGCAGGCCTTGCTGACGGTTTCTCCGTAACCATGGATACCCGCAACACCACCGCCGTCATGGCAATGGCACAGTCGATTCAGGCAACTTGGTCGCAGGCCGGTATCAACCTGGAAATCATTCCGGGTGACAACAAACAGACCCTGACCAAATATCGTGCCCGTCAGCACGACATCTATATCGGTCGTTGGGGCCCGGATTATCAGGATCCGCACACCAACGCTTCGACCTTTGCCTGGAACCCGGACAACTCCGACGATGCATCGGCAAAGCCGCTTGCATGGCGTAACTCCTGGAACCCGGGCAGCATGACCGAAGAAACCGATGCTGCGATCCTCGAGCGTGACAATGCGAAACGCGAAGCAATGTATATCGAACTTCAGAAAAAAGTTCTGGCTGATGGTCCGTTCGTGATCATGTTCCAGGAAACTGAAATTGCTTCGATGCGCGGTAACGTGAACAACTTCGTTCTCGGCCCGTCATTCGACACCAACTACTATCGCTTTGTCACCAAAGACTAAGGAGACAACGGTCGTAATGTCCGCTGTTACACGCAAAAACCGGGACGGGCGCACACGCGCCCGTCTCATTTCCGGCAAGGCAGGAAGCTTCCTGCGCATTGCCTTCTCGCTCGCCATCACATTCTTTGGCCTGCTACTTGTTACCTTCCTGATCGGTCGCGTTTTGCCGATTGATCCGGTTCTGGCTGCAGTCGGCGACCATGCCTCACAAAGCACCTATGACCGCGTTCGCGAAGAAATGGGGCTTAACCTGCCACTTTGGCAGCAATTCTTTATTTATGTTTCCAACGTCCTGCAGGGTAATTTCGGCCAGTCGGTTCTGACCTCGAACGCTGTGCTTGACGACATCAAACGTGTCTTCCCCGCGACCTTGGAACTGGCGACCATCGCCACCATCATTGGCGTTGTCCTTGGCATTCCCGCTGGCGTATTTGCTGCGATCAACAAAGGGAAATGGCCTGACCACGTCGTGCGTGTGATTGGTCTTGCCGGGTATTCAATGCCGATTTTCTGGCTCGGCCTGATGGGACTTCTGGTCTTCTATATGAAACTGGACTGGGTTGCCGGGCCGGGACGCCTTGATGCCTTCTATATCGATTTTATCGAGCCGACCACGGGCCTGATGCTGATCGACACATTGATCGAAGGCGACATGGATCTGTTCTGGAATGCGGTATCGCATATCATTCTGCCCGCTTCGATCCTTGCCTATTTTTCACTGGCCTATATCGCCCGCATGACCCGCTCCTTCATGCTTGAACAGCTTAGCCAGGAATACATTCTGACCGCACGGGTCAAAGGCATTTCCGAACATCGCATCATCTGGCGTCATGCGCTGGGCAACGTGATGGTTCCGCTGGTTACGGTAATTGCCCTGTCTTACGCCAACCTGCTCGAAGGATCGGTTCTGACTGAAATTATCTTCGCATGGCCGGGACTTGGTCTTTACATCACCAACTCGTTGCTCAATGCCGACATGAATGCTGTTCTTGGCGGAACGGTTGTCGTTGGTGCGGTCTTTATTGGCGTGAACATGCTTTCTGACGTGCTTTACCGCCTGCTCGATCCCAGAGCGCGGAGATAATAATGAATACACAAGCTCACATCTCCAAACCGGGCCTGAAACAATGGCTGACTTCCGACACGCCAAAATCACGCTTTCAGGCCAAATGTGGCCGTGCATGGCTCGGCTGGATCAAGTTTTCCGAAAACAAGCTGGCCATGATCGGCCTGTCGATTGTGATCGGCCTGATCCTTGTCACCATTTTCGCACCGCTTCTGGCCCCCTATGATCCGCTGGCTGCCGATCTGACCAACCGTATCCAGTCGCCCGGTGCACAACACTGGTTTGGCACCGACCAGCTTGGTCGAGATATTCTGTCACGCCTGATCTATGGCGCGCAATACACCCTCCTGATTGTCGGTCTTGTGGCCATTACTGCCGCCCCGCTTGGCCTTCTGGTTGGCACGGCTGCCGGTTTCTTCGGGGGCTGGGTCGATGCCACCCTGATGCGCATCACCGATATCTTTCTGGCCTTCCCGAAACTGATCCTGGCACTGGCTTTTGTCTCGGCACTTGGTCCGGGACTTGAGAACGCCATCCTTGCAATTGCCATCACCGCATGGCCGCCCTATGCGCGTATTGCACGTGCTGAAACCATCACGGTGCGCAAATCCGACTTCATCGAAGCTGCCCGCTTGCAGGGCACATCGAATATGGGTCTGATCGTCGGCCATATCATGCCGATGTGCATGAGCTCGCTGGTCGTGCGTGTCACCCTTGACATGGCGGGCATGATCCTGATTGCAGCGGGTCTTGGCTTCCTTGGTCTTGGCGCACAGCCGCCGATGCCCGAATGGGGTGCCATGGTGTCTGACGGTCGCCAGTTCCTGCTTGAACAATGGTGGGTTGCGACCGTTCCCGGTATTGCCATCTTCATCGTCAGTCTTGGCTTCAACCTTCTGGGTGATGGCTTGCGCGATGTTCTTGATCCGCGTGGAGGGGATTGATCATGAGTAACGAACCCCTTCTGACGGTCAAGAACCTCGAAGTCACCTTCAACACCCCGAAGGGTGAAGTGAATGCCGTACGCGGTGTTTCCTTTAACCTTGGGCGTGAACGTCTTGGCATTGTGGGTGAGTCAGGCTCTGGCAAATCCCAGACCGGGCGTGCGATCCTGGGTCTTACGGCAGCCAATGGCCGCATTAC
>Ga0207828_100321_pt1 | contig 21520 bp, 17 predicted proteins | sample TtaePargueraPR_11_FD_187276 | JGI IMG/M metagenome (GOLD analysis project Ga0207828, IMG submission 187276) | Aerobic enrichment media microbial communities from Bioluminiscent Bay, La Parguera, Puerto Rico - Tt and P2 (3) (SPAdes) | ecosystem: Environmental > Aquatic > Marine > Unclassified ...
TGAAGACCACAGAGCTAACTTTTATTAAAAATAACATACATACAAATGAAAAGGGTTTTACAGTTGTAAGGCCCTTTTTTTGTGGAATACGTTAACGTTGGTTTTGTTACTTGAATAGATAGATTTTGTTATACTTGTGGATATTTTTTGTATCTTCATTTTAATAATGTCAAATATTTGAAAAAGATGAATTTATACAAGAAATACCTAACGATTATTGGGGTAGTGCTTTTTGCAAATGCTGGTTCTTTAGTTGCTCAAAATCTACGAGCATCTCAACCAGTAGAGACCGAAATCAGAAGTATAGGCGACTATGAGTATGCAAAAGACAGCACATATGAGTTACATAAAGTAGTAAACCTTCAATCTGATCAAATTTCTAAAGTGAATAGTTTATTTCTAGAGTTGAGAAAAAGAGAAGGGCAAATGTCTGAGGATTTGGATGAAAAATCGAAATCTGCGGAGTTGAAAAAACTTGATACTTATAAAATGGAAAAGCTCAAGGAACTCTTAAGTGAAGTGCAGTATGATTCCTATTTGAAATTCAAGAGCAAAATGAAAGAGTAATAAAAAAGGCTTCAAAATTTGAAGCCTTTTTTGTATATCTATTGCTCCATTCCTGGAGGATATTTTTCCATGATTTTTGCTACGAATTCTTTGATTCGTTCTTCTTTTTTATCCAGGTTTTTGGATAAGTAGCCAGTTCCCATTCCCTGCCAAAACAATTCTTTTTTATTGGCGTCAACTAAATCAATATATAAAGTGCCTTCTGTAGAGGTAGAGACAGATGGTTGGTTCCAACCCCAGCCCCAACCTGGACCAAAGCCACCCCAGCCCCAGCCACCCCAGCCCCAGGCATTATTATACACATCAACCCGTTGTTGTGATTTGGTAAAAATACTGACGAGCATGTCAGGGTTCTCAGATTTTGTGAAGCCCTTTGCCAACAATTCGGCTTCTATAGCTCTTAAAATTCTTCTTTTATCTAAATCACTAATTTCAGCTTTGTCGATACCTGGCTTGTAGAATGCAAAGGTTTTGTAAGTAGAGAAGCTTGCATTCTTATCATAGTCAGCAGCGACTCTTACAGAGCTGCATGATGATAATATTACAGCTAACAGTACAAATGGTACTATTTTCATTATTCTACTTTTGTAAGCAGCATCTATATTCGATAGAAACCTGCACTTGTTTTTAAATTTTTTCATTGCTTTTTTATTTTGGGTTATAACGAGTTCAATATATCATCATCAACATTGTGTGGTAAGGTGACTTTGAGATTTGGTTCAATTTCCATCGCGCGTTTCATTGCGAAAATGGCACCATCATTTCTTGCCCAACTTCTTCTTGAAATACCATTATTGACATCCCAGAACAACATTGATTTTAAGCGCCTTTCAGCATCTTTAGAACCATCAAGAACCATACCAAATCCGCCATTTATCACTTCTCCCCAGCCAACACCACCACCATTGTGAATACTTACCCATGTGGCGCCTCTAAAACTATCACCAATAACATTATGAATGGCCATATCTGCTGTAAAACGAGAGCCATCATAAATGTTACTGGTTTCTCTATATGGAGAATCAGTACCGGATACATCATGATGATCTCTACCAAGGACTATATATCCTATTTCGCCTTTATTGATGGCATCGTTAAAGGCTTTCGCGATTTTCATTCTGCCTTCAGCATCTGCATAAAGAATACGCGCTTGAGAACCCACTACTAATTTATTTTCTCGGGCGCCTTTAATCCATTGAATGTTATCAGACATTTGTTGCTTAATCTCCTCTGGAGAATTAGTCATGATTTCTTCTAATACCTCACAAGCAATTTTATCGGTCTTTGCCAAATCTTCTGCTTTACCTGACGCACATACCCATCGAAATGGGCCAAATCCGTAATCAAAACACATTGGTCCCATGATATCCTGTACGTAACTAGGATATTTAAACTCTCGTCCTAAAGTTGGATTTGCTGACATCACATCTGCACCAGCTCGTGATGCTTCCAATAGAAAGGCGTTGCCATAATCAAAAAAATAGGTGCCTTTTGCTGTATGCTTGTTGATGGCATTGGCATGACGTCGTAAGGACTCTTTCACTTTTTCTTTGAAGAGATCAGGTTGTTGCGCCATCATGTTATTCGACTCTTCATAGGACATGCCTGCAGGATAATAACCACCAGCCCAAGGATTGTGTAGTGAAGTTTGATCGCTTCCTAAATCGATTGCTATGTTTTCCTTATCGAAAGCCTCCCATACGTCTACAATATTGCCTAAATAGGCTATAGATACGGTTTCGTTAGTTGCTTTGGCTTGTCGTACTCTTGCAACCAATTCATCCAAATCTGTGATTTTTTCATCAATCCAGCCTTGGTCTAAACGTACTTGTGTAATTTTTGGATTGACTTCCGCACAAACGGTAATACAGCCTGCAATATTACCTGCTTTAGGCTGTGCGCCACTCATACCACCGAGCCCTGATGTAACGAACAAATGTCCTTTGGGCGTCTTTTTTATTTTTCTGAAGCCATTCAAGACTGTGATAGTGGTACCATGTACAATGCCTTGTGGTCCTATGTACATATAGCTTCCAGCAGTCATTTGTCCATATTGCGTAACTCCTAGCGCATTGAATTTTTCCCAATCATCTGGTTTTGAATAATTAGGTATCATCATTCCATTGGTTACCACCACTCTTGGAGCTTCTTTATGCGATGGAAACAGTCCCATAGGATGTCCTGAATACATTACTAGGGTTTGCTCATCTGTCATTTCGGAAAGATATTTCATCGTCAGACGATATTGCGCCCAATTTGAAAAAACCGCTCCGTTTCCGCCATAGGTGATGAGTTCATGTGGATGTTGCGCCACTGCGTAATCCAAATTGTTTTGAATCATGAGCATAATAGCTGCAGCCTGTTTGCTCTTTGCAGGATATTCATCGATTGGTCTAGCGTACATTTTATAATCAGGACGAAACCTATACATGTAAATACGACCATAGGTTTCTAGCTCTTTTTTGAATTCCAAAATCAACTCTGCATGATGCCTTTTGTCAAAGTAGCGCAAGGCATTTATCAATGCCAGCTTCTTCTCCTCAGGAGTTAAGATGTCTTTTCGTTTCGGGGCATGATTGATTGAGGGATCAAATTCCTTGAAAGGTGGAAGTTGATCTGGTATTCCTTCTTTAATTTGATCTTGAAATGATGTAAGGGTTGATTGCATTACTTTTTTTTTAAAGCATTTTTATCGAAGCCATAAGGGCAATGTCGGCATCCACTTTCGCAACAATAGCCTCGTTTAAGATGGTATTGTTCTGTGAAGCAACGATACCCTTCTGGTGTGAGATAGTAGTCGCCTTCTTCGAGTGGGACAATTTTTTTCATAGTCTTACAAAGATAATGTAATTTGGACAGATTTTTGGAAGGTACATTTTATGATTTTAGTTTTCAGATATTTGGTTCCGAAAGGTTATACGGGAATCACTCTTTTTCCGTTTGTGTTTTTAAAACATAAAAATCTTAAGTATGATGCCAAGCTCATGAATCATGAACGCATTCACTTAAGACAGCAGTTGGAGCTATTGGTGCTGCCTTTTTTTGTGTGGTATTTAATAGAATTTCTTATTCACTATTGTAGGCATTGGAATTGGAATAAAGCTTACAGATCGATTTCCTTTGAGAAGGAAGCATATGCCAATGAATCCGATATAGGATATTTAAATAAAAGACGGGTTTGGAGCTTTATTTCCTATACTTGATAGTATGATTTCAAAGATTTCAAAGCGGTGGCTTCTTATGCCTTAAAGGTGACGTAACCATGACGTTACTATGACGTTACCATGACGGTAAGGTGAATGAAAGGTTGCTCTATCAACTGTCTTATTGAGTTATCGCTACTCTGCAAAAGAATCACTGCATATATATTTACACCAAAGAAAATGCCTTAACGTTTATGTTAAGGCATTTTCTTTTGCAATCAATTGATTTAAAATTAATAGACTACTTTTTTAACTTTCTGTTTGCCATTATCTAAAGTGGCTTTTACAATCAACGTACCTTTACTTTGATTCACTAGCTCGATTTTGAACTCTAGCGTATTTATGTTTTTATAGTCGGCCAACACTCTGCCTAGCACATCGTAGATGACAACTGTACTGATAGGTGTTCCACCCGAGGTTACTTTGATATAATCATTTACAGCAACAATGTCCAATCCTGCGTTAGCAATTTCTTCAGGGATTCCTAATGTTGTGTTAGTATAGCGTAGCAAGAAACGTTCGTTGAATACACCTGTTCCAGAAGTAAATTGATAAGGAGATGAACGCAAATCATGAATGGTATTTGTAAAGGTATCTTCTAAATAGACATTTTGGTCAGTTGTTGCAAAGAATCCATCCAAATTATTTATGGCAATGGTATAAGTTCCGTCAGATGGTGTATGATATCCCAATGGTACTACATCATTAAGGTTAAATGGTAGGCCCCTACCTTGTATCGCCATACTTTTATTTTCAACAATAGAGTAGAATTTTAAACTGGAAGCTGTCAAATCATTTCCATCGAATAAGCGGTCAATACCATTTGTCGCTCCTTCAACATACCCTATTAAAGTTGAAGTTGCCTTATTATTTGAATTGATAAGATCTAGCCAGATTCTGTGCTTTTCCAGGGAATTATTTTCATCTGTGTTTCTAAAAAACTGGTCGTTTCTATAACTTCCTTCCCTCATAGAATTATTAAATTGGACATTGGCATTTACCGGTACGGCAGGGTCATTATCCATCATTACAAAAAAGGCTTGTCCTGCGGCAATATAGCCCGCAAAATCTGATGGATCAGGATTTGGTCCTGTTAAGTTATAACTGATATAGTCATCTGCATTATAATTATATACAAAATTCTGATAAAAAGGATCGTTTTCCGATGTGCTTGGTGCATTGATGTGTGTCCAAAGATAGATGGTTCCACTGATGGGTGCAGATCCGGTTATATCATCTATGACTGCGGCATTTTGTGTAATAAAGGCATCCGCTGAAATTGCTGATGGATATGGATTTCCAATCAAATTCCAGTTGTCATCTAATTCTGTAGCATTGCTGCCAGCGGCAGGATAATCGGCACCTGTATAAGTTCCTTTTGAAATTGGAACATTAATGATTCCATTATTTAACACACCTCTAAATCTGGCAGTACTCGGGGAAAGTGTACCACTCAATCCACGAACGATGTATCCCTCGCCGAGCGCCATTGGCCCAGATGCATTGGTCCATTGGCCATATCCATTGGTATTCGTGCCCACCGTAGATTGCCATTGCCATATGTTGGATGCATTTGTGCTTGGGGATATGTCTTCGACATTGGCTCCCAATGTAGGTGATGACCAATACACGTAATCTTGGGCGCTGACGCCTCCGACGGTACGATACATGTTGGCGTTTCCTGTGTTTTCGTTGATCGCAACCTCAGTTACTTGAACCAAGCTTGCAGTGTTCCTTATTTCGAAGTTTCCATTCGGCTCTACATTGACCCAATCGCGTACTGTCAAGGATGTATCCGGTTGTAGTTCTAAATTACCATTATCCTTAATTGTAAGGTTTCTAGCATAGCTAGGAGATGGAGGTACTGGGGGGCCTAGGACTATTGGATCAGGATTAATGCCATTGTCGCGTATAATCACACAATTATCCACTGTAGGCACTCCTATCGGTAGCCAGTTATTCGGATTGTTCCAGTCTGAAGTAGTTCCGTTCCAAATTTTTGTTGTATTGGTGAAGGTAACACTCTCGCTGGTAGGGCAACCATTGGATAAGGTTACTGTCGCAGAAATGTCAAAGGAATTTAATTCCAACTGCGCTGTTGTGGGTCTTATGTATACCACTTCAGCTGGAGTGCCAGCAGTATAGGGTGTTGTAAAGCCAGCATCTAGATAGGCATCGACTGGTGGTGTACTGGTCCATGTGAATGCTGGTATTACAGCTTGTGTACCAAAAACCTTTATGTTGTCTACTGCAACACCATCTCCCCAATTACTTAAAAATCGTATTCTAACTCTTAAATTAGGGCTACCATCATAAGCCGAAAGATCCACAGTTTGGGGTGCAAAACGAGTACCAATACCTACACTTTCAGTGTATGTTTCAACAATATCCCAACCACTCCCGGTATTCGCTTGTACATCCACTGAATCACCGAAATTTGAATAATACATATCAAAAGTCATTGTCAATCCCGTCACATTTGTTGCGTCCATGGCATTGGCAGGAGTTAACTGAAGAAAATGATACACAGTTCCAGGTGAGTTTACATCAGATGTTGACATTGCAAAGCGATTGGCTCCAAAGCCGGAGGAAATGGCTGGAAACCAAACCAAATTAGTTGTTGGTATATAGGTGCTTGTTCTATTTCGCCATTGGGTTTGATTGTTGTAGGCAGCAGCATTTAACGGACCATTTGAATTTTGAAATTGCCCTAATCCACCAGCTTCAAAATCCTCATCTACAAGCACTATTGTTTCAGTATCTCCACTAGCAGACACTGTGACGTTACTCAACTCTCCACAAACTTCGGCAGCACCAGGCGTAAAGACTACTGATGACAGCGGATTTACCGTTGCAACCACAGGTACCCTGACCAATGATTCACAAGAGCCATTATCTGCTGTAACATAGTAAGTGGTAGTTGTTGAAATAGGAGGGGTTGTATAATTTCCTGAATTTGTAGCAAGTAAAGTACCGCCAACTTCGCTGTCGTACCAATTAAAACTGGTAGTTCCTGCAGTGCCAGTAACAGAAAGATTGACAGTTCCTGTGCCACATCTTTCATTTTCTGAAATTGTAGCTATATTGGCAGCGCAGTTCTCAATTACCGTAAATAAGTAATCTTCGGCTTCACCATCATAATCTTCCCAAAAGGTATATTCAAAATCTTCGCAACTATCAAAATTATAAGGGAATACCTCATAAAAATAATAATCAAAACTCACGTTATTTCTGATTCTGAATCTATATTCTCCAGCAGGTGTGGCTGGAGGTATCACAAAACCAAAAGAGGCTGAAGAGGTGCTTACGGTCCCAGTATCATAGATTAATTCGCCAGCATCGTTAAAGTCTCCGTCTTTATTCCAATCGACCCAAGCCTTGACATAGGCTGAAGTATTATAACTGTAATTGTTATAATAGATATTTATTCCTTCACCCTGTGCCTGAACGGCGTTCGGTAGTCCTGTCCAATCTTGATATCCATTTGAATAGCCACTGTCATAATTGTCAACATCATTTAACGTACCCATAAAACGAACATCATCGATGTAAACGTATTGAGGGCCATCTGATATAGGCTCGCAATAGCTCGGTGCTAGGGTTGTCGTGCTTCCCGTGAGAGGTGACACAGTGTTATATAACGGTCCGCCAGTACAGAATGAATTGAAACTAAACACATAAATATAGTAAAGCGTTTCAGGGTTTAAACCAGAGACTGTAAAGTTTGTATTGCTGTCTACGTCTACCACAGTATACGCTCCAAGGGTTTGACCGGCGGTATAGTTTGTACCATTCACAGGCGTTGGAGGCGTTGCAGATTCACTTATGACCACCAAATAATTATCAGGAGCAGGAATGGCTGCGGTAAACGACCCAGTAATACTCACATCTGTAGGTGTAAGATTTAAGGTGCTTGCCTGCGCTACTGGTGTAGTACATACTGGGATGGCTATAACAGTAAATCTATAATCTTCTGTCTCCGCTCTAGTGCCGCCATTTGTACATGGGTCTGGATTTGTACGATTGTAATCTATTTTAACCCTCATTCTGTAATCGCCTAAAGCAGCTCCTGTTGGAACCGTAAAATTAGAGTTTATGGGGCCATTTGTATATCCTCCGAAGTTATACATACGTTCTGAAAGGTCAAAAATATTGTTGTTATTCCAGTCAACCCAAATTGAGACACCAGTCGTGCCACCAACTAATGCTAGGTTGAAATTTATAGACCCGGTGGCGTATTGGCTCACCGTCATAGATGGGTAATTGTTTTGGTAGCCATTAGTGGAAAATCCTGACCCTAGGTTTGAAATGTTAGTTGCACCTCCTGTAGTTGAAAAATTGTTAATGTAGGTAGCACTGCTACTGGCTATCACTGGGGTGCAATGCGAAGTAGGAGGGTTTGCCATTAATGTAACATTGATATTGCCACTTGTTTGATTAGATGTTGAACAGTTATACCGATTGAGCTGAATTCGATAGCTTCCATTAGAGGGAGGTTGAAAATCAATTGAAGCGGGGCCTGCTATAATGCTGCAACCAGGTCCATTGTCATCGTTGTATGCCAATGGGGTGAAATTACCATCATTAGTAAAAACTGTTAGTTGAGTATCAAACCCGGAACCACAATTAGAAATTCTATAGGTGGCACCAGCAACCATGTTGGTAACTATGAAATGTCTTCTCCCTCCATTATTCGCTGGTGGACTAGCAGTTATACTGTTGCCAATTATAGTTGGGGCTGTTTGAGTGTCAGTAGTTGCGGCACCCGTAAATGCACCGCACTGCCCCCATCCATTAACATTAAAACAAAGAAATGCGACCAGGCATAGCAAGGTCGGTCTAAAAAAGTTGACTTGTGATATCATAGGGAGAAAAAATAATTTTTTACAATAATGCTTTTGTTTTGTTTGATTCTTGAGAATCTATTTTGTCATACTATGTTTTTTTGATTTGAGGAATTTTCAGTGTTACAAACCGTCTGCACCTCTTTTTATCATTAAATAGTTAAATCTACGTTAATATATGGATTAAATGTAGAAGATTCTTGATTTATTTATTCTTTTTGCCAACATTATTCGTTCAAATGATTAAAATTACAGACCAATGTAACGTTGTTGTTAACAAATGGTTAAACGTCAAACCTGATTATCTCAATCATGGTACAATTTCAGGCAATAAATTCAGAAAACTTAAGTACAACCTCATTGAAGCTAGACGTTTAGGAAAGGATACACTTTTAACGTTTGGAGGCGCTTATTCGAATCATATTTCCGCCGTCGCAGCTGCTGGTACAGAGTTTGGATTTAAAACAATTGGTGTAATTAGGGGCGAGGAACTCGAAAACAATCATGAAGATAATGCTACGTTGATATTTGCTAAACGATGTGGGATGCAATTAAAGTTCATCACAAGAGAGGCCTACCGCTCTAAATCATCAGAAGATTTTTTGAATAGTTTGAAGGAAGAATTTGGAGATTGTTATTTCTTGCCAGAAGGCGGCACCAATGGTTTGGCTGTGAAAGGTTGCGAAGAAATTTTGACAGAACACGATGCCTCATTCGATTACATTTGTTGTGCTGTAGGAACTGGTGGTACTATTTCGGGATTGATCAATAGTAGTTTTCCGCATCAAAAAATTATCGGATTTCCTGCCTTAAAAGGTGGGTTTTTAAACGAGGAAATACATAAATTTGCCACGAAAGATAACTGGACACTTATTGACGATTATCATTTTGGCGGTTATGCTAAAATAAATCACGAATTAGTCGGTTTTATCAATAGTTTCAAGTCTGAATATGATATTCCTCTAGATCCAATTTATACAGGAAAGATGATGTATGGTATTTTCGACTTGATGAAAAGGGGTTATTTTCCCGAAGGTTCAAAGATTCTTGCCATTCATACAGGTGGATTGCAAGGAATTGATGGGATGAATTTAAAATTAGAACAAAGGCAATTGCCATTACTGGTTAAATAAATTATGAAGCATTTTTTTCTCATATTGATGTTAGGTTTAATGATTGTAAGTTGTGGGTCAAAAAAGCGTATTGTTACCAAAAAGAAGAACGCTCCACAACGCACGGAACGTGTCGTCGTTAAATCTAAAACCGATGACCCAAAAACAGAAGCAGAAACACCTTCTGAAATAGTGGTGAACCCAACAGAGCGCAAGACTTTTGCCAACAGCACGGAAGAATATATCCATAATTACAGTGATATTGCCAAAGAAGAGATGCGACGCTATAAAATACCTGCAAGTATAACCTTGGCACAGGGTATTTTGGAATCAGCTTCAGGGCAAGGCCGTTTGGCGCTTGAGGCCAATAACCATTTTGGCATCAAATGTCATGATTGGAAAGGAGAGAAGATTTATCATGATGATGATAAAAACCAGGAATGTTTTAGAAAGTACAAACATGCCAAAGAATCTTTTGAAGACCACTCTATATTTTTAGCACATCGTAATAGATATGCTGGTTTGTTTAAGTATGACCAAGACGATTATGAAAGTTGGGCGAAAGGTTTAAGAGCTGCAGGTTATGCCACAGATCGAAAGTATCCTGAAAAATTAATCAGTCTGATTGAGCGTTTTCAACTCTATAAGTTTGATGAAGAAGTTTTGGGCCATACACCAAAAGTGAGAACTAAACGCGTCGAAACCGTAGAAGCCCCAAAAACACATGAAGTTGTAAAAGGTGATACCATGTACTCACTATCTAAACGATACAATATGACCATCGAAGAATTGCAACGCCTAAATGGCATGCGAAACAACGACTTAAAACTTGGTCAAATCTTAATAATCAAATCCAATTAATCCATGCTTTATCAACGAAGCAGTACGCTTTTTAAACAAGCAGAAGAATTTATTCCAGGTGGTGTCAATTCGCCAGTAAGAGCGTTTAAAGCAGTGGGAGGCACGCCATTGTTTGCCAAATCAGCAAAAGGCGCCTATGTCTATGACGAAGATGATCATCGATTTATAGATTATATCAATTCTTGGGGACCGATGATTTTAGGGCATGCCTTTGATCCAGTAGTTAATGCTGTCATTGAGAAGGCTAAATTAGGCACCTCCTTCGGAATGCCAACTGCCATTGAAACTGAAATAGCCGAATTGGCAGTGTCAATGGTGCCAAATATTGATAAAATTAGATTTGTCAATTCTGGAACCGAAGCCTGCATGAGCGCGGTAAGATTGGCGCGAGGTTTCACCAAAAAAGATAAAATCATCAAGTTTGCAGGTTGCTATCATGGGCATAGTGATTCCTTTTTGATTGCTGCAGGTAGTGGTGCCATTACGTTTGGTACTCCCAACAGTCCTGGCGTGACTGCTGGTACTGCAAAAGACACCCTGTTGGCACGCTATAATGACCTTGAACATGTAGCTGCGTTAATTGATGCTAATAAAGATGACATCGCTTGTATCATATTAGAACCAGTAGCTGGTAATATGGGCTGTGTGCCTCCAAAAGATGGATTTTTGGAAGGTTTACGTGAATTGTGTGACACGCACAATATCTTGCTCATTTTTGATGAGGTAATGACAGGATTTCGTTTAGCAAAAGGAGGAGCACAGGAACTTTATGGTATCAATGCTGACATTGTTTGTTTTGGAAAAGTAATAGGAGGCGGCTTACCTGTTGGCGCTTTTGCAGCACGCAATGAGATCATGGATTATTTAGCGCCTTTAGGACCTGTCTATCAAGCTGGAACTTTGAGCGGAAATCCGTTAGCGATGGCTGCAGGATTGGCGATGTTGACACATTTAAATAATGATTCTTCTATTTTTGAAAGTTTGGCTAAAAAAACTGAATATTTACATAAGGGTTGTGAAGAAGTGTTGAGCAAGCACGGTATTGTGCACACTATTAATCGTGTAGGTTCAATGATATCCATTCATTTTGATGAACAACCGGTCACTGATTTTGAGAGCGCTGCTAATGCCAACAATGCAAAATTCAAAACTTTTTTCCATGGTATGCTCAAAGAAGGTATTTATATAGCACCAAGTGCATTTGAGACTTGGTTTTTGTGCGATGCCTTGAGTTATGAAGATTTAGATGATACTATACGAGCAGTAGATAAAGTGGCTGCTGCCTTATAAAAAAAAAGCTATCAAGGATTATTGATAGCTTTTTTGTTTTGTAATGATTTTAGTTTACTTCTTCTTTGAATTAACAAATGTAAGATATCGCTGGTATTGTTCGTCAGAGAAAATACTTTTCAATTTGTCATTAAGAACTGTTTCTGATTTCTCTCGAGCTTCAGAAGATACTGTGCCGCCGTTGCTTTCAACTCTTTCTATTTTCAGTTGTCTTTTAGCATAATCTTGGTAAGCTTGATAAACTAAATCTTCAGTTTCACTATTGAATTTTACAGCTTTTTTAATGTCTTTTGTTTTCTGCGCTGCAATTGCATTTACTTCAACTATTGATTGAGCGTTGCTCGTGTGGATGCCCAAAACCATTGCAAAAGCAAAAAAACAAAGCGTAATTATTTTTTTCATCAGTTATAATTTTTTTAAATGTAGCGTACTAAAGTAATCATTTTTGGGAGAAAATCACAAATAAAAAAGACATTGATTCTAAAACCAATGTCTTTTTGCTAACTAACCAACTTAATCAATCTAAAAAAAATTATTTTCTATTCTTTTTCAAATCTTTTCTGTGACCTTTCCTTTCATCACGATTGTCCAATGTCTTTTCAAATTTGGCATATTGCTCGTCATTCAGTATTTCTTTCATCTTCTTCTTCATGGCAATCTGATTGTCCAGACGTTCATTCTGCATCTTTACACGATCCTCTTTTGAGAATTTCTCGCCAGCATCTTTTTTTGCTTTGAAGGCTTCCATTTTTTCTTTACGCTCTTTTGCTTCTGCCAACAATACTTTTTCAACTTCAGCTTGTTGTTTTTCAGTCAAATCTAGATGCAAGGTCATTTTTTTTGCTTGCAACTGTGCAGTTTCTTCTGGCGTCATATCTTGTCTTGCTTCCATGCGCTCTTTGAATTGTGCTTTACGTTCTTCTTTGTTTCTGTCTTGTGCAGTTGCGTTTAAAGTCACAAATGCTAAGGCTATCATTAATAGGTTTTTCATTTTTGTTTAATTTAAAAGTTTATACTGCTTTGACTCAAAGATTATTGATTGGTTTAATTGGTTTCTCGAATTTAACTACTAATTAACAACTTGCGCTCTTTTCACCAATTCCAAAGTAGTGGTGAACAGTGGCTGTTGTTCCATTTTACTTTTGAGCCAGGCATAAAAGCTCATCACAAAAATATCCTCTTGTTTAGCTTCCAGCCATTCGAAGGAGTTCTCAACTTTATCCTTGAATTTTTGACTGGTAATCTGTTCGGGGTTTTTATGATAGAATTCTACCAGGTTCAGATAGGTGAGGACACGTTCCTGTTTGATTTGTTTAAGGTAAGGCCCATACATTCTTCGGAAACTTTTTAGACGCGATTCTACCAAATCAATTTGTTCCAACTCCACATTCAATATGATCTCGATGAGATTTTTTTTGATGGTCCATTCCTTTCCTGCTTTTTGAATATACCAATTATCAGTGTGGTAAAATTCCGCAAACAACTGCTTCGCTTTTCTGTAATTCTCGCTTTGGATGTAGAACATTCCGAGGCTCAAATAAATATCCAAAAGCGATTCCATATCTGGATGTTTGTTGATTTTGAATTGTTCCAACAACTTGATGGCATCTTCTTGCTGGTCGGCATAATTTAAGTTGAGGCCCAAAAGTAAGTTGTATTTCAGTTTGAATGTATTGTAATGTTTTTTTCTGTTCATCAACATATGCTGATGCATTACATTGAGATAGTGCATAGACTCGTGAAACTTTTTGTTTCGGAACAAGGTATTTGCAATCAAATAAAGCACTTCGATGTGGTAGTAAAGCTGTTTTGTTTTGTCCTTGTGTTTCTGAATGCTTTTGTAGGTTTCAAGCAAGAACTCCTCTGTGTTGAGGTAGTCATTTGAGACAAATGCTGAAATGCTGACCACTTTCATCAATTGATATAAAGACTTGAAGGACATCGATTCGTTGAGGTCGATATTGTATTCTGAGAGTATGTCGTTCAACAACGTTTTAAAATTAATGACCTCGCCTTTATAGGTCACATTGTTGAGGGTTTGTCGCATTTTGGCGTAGACAATATTCAATTGGTCTTCTGTAAAGAGTTGTTTTTGGTTTGATTTAAAAGTTTGAATTAGTTCTTCAAAATCCACATTGCTGTTGGCATAGGCATATTGAATTTTTGTATGATAGATTTCATTCAATATCGAGAAGAGGTAATGCTCTTTTGCCAATGATTCAGCCTTGTCAAGAATTTTATAAGCGACTTTAAATTGGTCGTGAAGCAAAAAATGCCTAGCTGCCAAAATATATTTGATGAGCTGCACATCTACCGAGTTTTCTTCCTCCATTTTGGAATTGGCAATAAAGTCTATCAAGGAATGATAAAGTCGCTTGCGCAAGGCGTGGTAAGCTGCTTTTTCTTCAGATTTATAGATTTTGAAACTGATATCTTCTGTTTCATCTTGTTTGGACAACAGTTGAAACAATAAGATGTTTTTGGTGTCGCTACGCTTGTTCTTTTTGTCAAGATAGGTGATAAATCGTTGGTGTTCATCACTGGAAAAGGTTGCAATAATGGCTTTTAAATCTGTCATTTAATCGTCAGTAATATTTTCTTTGTATGAATAAATATAGAATATAAATGATTTATATCAAAAAATATATCGTCAGTTTTTTGTAAAATTTGAATTTTAGTTTTGAGGTATCTGCTGCAACTTTGTCTCGTAATCATAAAAACAAAAACTTATGAAACCAATCATCAAAACCGTGCTTTTTACAACTATAATGTTGACAATTGCCATCAATTCAGGGAAAATTTCCAAAGTCTGTATTAAGAACTACGAAACAATCATTAGCTGTATATCACAAAATGTATATGTGCCAATAGGTTAGAGGATTATGAAGCTCAAAAATCTAAATACAGCGTTCATAATCACTGTAGGCGTTTCGGTAGTAGTGTTTATATATCTCGTGTTTTTGGGGTATGACGAAATCAAGACCTTAAAGGATGTCATTAAAATCATTGCCTCCATCTTGTTTCCAATTCCGATGCTATTTTTTGTCAGATTTATTCTGATTGAGCATTTTTTGCCTCAAAATACAGACGAATACAAACTCAAAAACCAACGACCAGCCACATTTTTATTGATTGTATCCATTTTGATAGGTATCAGTGTGATGCAATTGGTAGAATTTACAACTGGACGAACGCTAGAAGATCAATTGATATTTGCCCATTTAATTAATTCTACGACCATCAGTAGCTATGTGCTCAACTATATTTTATACAATAATCTTAAGGCAAATGGCATTTTGAGCGGTGTTTTGCTATCACTGGCCATTCACGTGTTCTTTTTGTCTGCCTAATCAAAACAAACGTTTAATCATCAAAAACCAAAAATTATGAATCCAATTATCAGTAATCTCAACCCAAAAACCAATTCTAACAAACGCGAACTGTTGTTTACGTTTCAATCCATCATTGTTACTGGGCTTTTGGCCTTCACGACCATTGCGTTTTTCGCTTATAATGATTTGTCCATTATGAAAGGTATCAAGATCATTTTTGCGCCATTTTTATCCGTAGTGCCTTTATTATTCGTGCTTTCCATCTTGCGCGATTTGCAGAAGGGTTTTATTGAAGGCAATTATTCCAAACAGGAAATCATCAAGTTTTGCATCATTACCGTTTTAATCACTGCGGCTTTTACAGGAATAACCGCTTTACTTGAAAAGATCAATGCGCTGGAAATTTTATTGGCAGCAATTATGGCTATTTTATGTATTATTTTCTTTCTGAAAAGTAAAATCAAGGACATTCTTGGTATGAGTATCATTACAGGAATTGCTGAAGGTATCATCGTGTATATGATTTTTTTGTTTTGATGATTGGTCGGTTTTCTGACCCTAAACCTCACAACGGCAACGTTGTGAGGTTTTAAAATCAAACAACAATAGTTTACATTTAACCTGAAAACTGCAGATTATGAATTCAAAATTTATCAATGAATTACCCGAATTGGTGAAACACAATGTCATTTCACAAGAGACGGCTTCAAAAATTGAGGATTATTATCAGTCCAAAGAGCAAAACTCACCAAACAGATTGTTTACTGTTTTTGGTGTTTTGGGCTCTCTACTTGTAGGCCTAGGAATTATACTCATACTTGCCCATAATTGGGACGATTTTTCACGATTTACCAAGAGCATACTCGCATTTGTGCCTTTGGTTTTAGGTCAGCTCATCGTTGGATACACCATTTTTAAAAATAGAAGTGCTACTTGGAAAGAGTCTTCTGGAACGTTTCTCTTTTTTGCGGTTGGCTCCAGCATTGCTTTGATCAGCCAGATTTATAACATACCAGGAGACATCAGTTCTTTCCTGTTAACCTGGATATTGCTTTGCCTGCCGTTAGTATATTTATTAAAATCAAATACGCTGGCAATGCTTCATATTGTATTTGCAACGTATTATGCCTGCAATTATGGCTACGGCTATTTGAATATGGGTAAAACACCTTGGCTGTATTTAGTGTTATTGGCATTAGTGTTGCCTCACTATTTTCAGCTGTTAAAAGAACGACCGAAATCTAACATTACCTCCATTTTCAACTGGATTTTACCATTGAGTTTCATCATCACTCTCGGTTCATTTGTCAATGGATTTGATGAAATAGGTTTTCTGATGTATATGTCGCTATTTGGATTGTTTTACAATATCGGGAAAACACCATTTTTTAATAATGGCAAATTAAGACGGAATGGCTATTTGATTTTTGGTTCGCTTGGTACTGTATTTCTGTTTCTTTGGGCGAGCTTCAAATGGTTCTGGGAAGAGAATTACCATCCTCTCGAATTAACGCAAGAGTTAATGATATCCTTGTTCTTGATTGTACTGACATCTGTCATTTTGATGTATTCCTATTCAAAACGTTGGGTCAAAGGTTTTAATTTAATTCAATTTGCCTATCTGATATTTGCAGTTATGTTCTTTTTGAATTTTGGAAATCATATAGTTCCGACGGTTATGGTCAATCTTATCATCTTGGCATTAGGTTTAGTCACCGTTAAAATAGGAACCGATAAATTTCATTTTGGCATTCTCAATTATGGATTGTTGATTATCACCTCGCTCGTGGTCTGCCGATTTTTTGATACCGATATGAGTTACATAGTACGAGGATTGCTGTTTGTGAGTGTTGGAATAGGGTTCTTTGTGACCAATTACATAATGCTTCAAAAAAAGAAAAAATTAATCAGTCAAAATCAAAAGTTATGAAACCATTACATCTATTTTCGATATTCGTTTTAGTCGCCATAGCGCAACTATTCATTCCATCACAAATGATTTTAGGTCAAAAAAAGATACTTTCTGATGGTACGCCATACAAGTTCATAACCCAGCCGATTGATCCTTCCGATCCTTTTAAAGGGAAATACATTCGTCTGGATTTTGAAATAAGTTCGCTCGCCACAAATGATTCAACCTGGAATAGACAAGAAGATGTTTTTGTGGTCATTGAAAATGATGATTATGGATTTGCTCGTGTAAAAGAAGTGACACGGCAGAAACCAGAAGGAAAAGACTTTGTCGAAGCAAAAGTGTCGTGGTACAATGCGTATGATAAAGAACTTAACCTGTCATTTCCGTTTGATGAATTTTATATGAATGAAAACAAAGCCTATGACGCTGAAGTGGCACATAGAGATGCACAGCGTGATTCGATTAAAAACAATACTTATGCATTGGTGTTTATTAAAGATGGTGAGGCTGTATTGGATAATGTTTTTATTAATGAAATTCCGATCGCAGACTTTGTGGAATGACATTTTGAAATTGACTAACTTTGAAGCACAACATAAACACTGTAAAATGAAAAAAATAATTTTATGCTCATTGGTCGCCTTGCTTGCTATTTCTTGTAAGGATGAGAAAAAAGAAGAACCAATAACTGAAGAGCCTACCACTACCGAAATGCAGAACAAATTGAACAAGTATGTTACTGTAAAGCTTACCGCAGACGTCAGTAAATTGACAGAAAAGGAGCGTCAAATGATTCCGTTGCTCATAAAAGCTGCAGACAAAATGAATGAGTTGTTTTGGTACGAAGCTTATGGCGAGAAGGATTCTCTTCTTAATTCAATCACAGATGCTGATACAAAGAAATTTGTAGAAATCAATTATGGCCCTTGGGACCGATTGGATGGTAATAGTCCGTTTGTGGAAGGTGTTGGGCCAAAGCCAGCAGGAGCCAATTTTTATCCGAAAGATATGACCAAGGAAGAATTTGAGGCTGCGCAAATCGAAAATAAATCGAGTATTTACAATTTTGTGCGTCGCGATTCTGTTGGGAAATTGTATTCCATCCCTTATCACAAACAATTCGCAACGCAAGTCAAGGAAGTTTCCGATCTGTTGTTGGAGGCATCCAAATTGGCAGAAGATGCGGGTTTGAAAACCTATTTAGAATTGAGAGCCCAAGCGTTATTGGATGATAACTATCAACCTAGTGATTTGGCTTGGATGGATATGAAAACCAATAAACTGGATATCGTTATTGGACCGATTGAAACCTATGAAGATCAAATGTTTGGCAACAAAGCCGCACACGAAGGTTACGTCTTAATCAAAGATATGGAATGGAGCGATCGATTGGCTCGTTTCAGTGCTTATTTACCAGAGCTTCAGAAAGGTTTGCCAGTAGATGAGAATTATAAGAAAGAAACACCAGGAACCGATAGTGATCTGAACGCCTACGACGTTGTTTACTATGCTGGAGATTGTAATTCCGGTAGTAAAACCATTGCCATCAACCTTCCGAACGATGAAGAAGTGCAGCTGAAAAAAGGGACTCGAAGATTACAGCTTAAAAATGCAATGCGAGCAAAATTTGATAAAATTATGGTACCTATCAATGATGTGTTGATTGATCCATCGCAACGTCAATACGTAACTTTTGATGCGTTCTTCGAGAACACGATGTTTCACGAAGTGGCTCACGGTCTTGGTATCAAGAACACCATCAATGGCAAAGGAACTGTAAGAACAGCTTTAAAAGAGCATTCAAGTGCTTTGGAAGAAGGGAAGGCAGATATTTTAGGGCTTTATATGGTGCAGCAGCTGAATGCTAAAGGGGAGTTGACACAAGACATCAAAAACAATATGGTCACCTTTATGGCTGGGATTTTCCGTTCTGTTCGTTTTGGGGCTTCAAGTGCTCACGGAAAAGCGAATATGATACGTTTTAATTTTTTCAAGGAAAAAGGTGCATTTACCAGAAGTGAAGACGGTACTTATAAAGTTGATTTTGATAAGATGCAGGAAGCGATGAAAGAATTGTCCAATATAATTCTGACACTTCAAGGTAATGGTGATTATGATGGTGTTGCCAAATTGGTGAACGAAAAAGGAATGATTTCAGCAGAACTGCAAGCAGATTTAGACCGTTTGAGTGATGCCAATATTCCTGTAGATGTTATTTATGAGCAAGGTACAGATGTCTTAGGCTTGTAATTTCTTCATCAATACATAAAAAAAATGAGGTCGTCTTGTAATTGCAGACGACCTCTTTTATTTTGAATATATTATATGGTTTAACCTTTCGGATTCAAAATGGCATCAATTCGCTCTAGTGCATCCTGAAGATGAATTCTGCTCATCGTGTCGCCAGTGCGGCCTACGCCTGAACGGATGGCACTTTGAAGTGATTTCAATTCAGCTCTAGTCACCGCTCGAATATCAGATTGATTGACATCTACATTAGTACGAGAAATAAAGCGTCTAAATTGAGATGGAATAGGTTCTTGATCTTTTGTCATCAAATATTCCATACGCTCAATATAAGCGCGTTGCAAGTTACGTCTATATGGGTCAATGGCTTTTCCACTATTCAATTCACTAAAAATTCCTTTTCGTAAATCTTGCATCATTTCCAATAGGCCATAAGCCTTTTTGCCATTAATTGTTTCATTTTCGCTCATGCGAGCCATGCTTCCAAAATCTAAAAGATTGTTAAGAGTTCTTGTTTGCATATTTCTGATACGCTCAATGTTGCCAGCACTTTCAATCTTGTTAAAGATGTTGTTGTCAATCATCCATTCAGGCGTTTCAAACAATTGTTTTTGAAGAAAATCCATTGCTTCTTTCTGCTTTGCTTTATCAACATGAATATAGACGGCACCTTCTTGATCATATGTTTTATAGTCTTCGTAAACTCCTCCGATATTTGAAGCTACATGGCCCATATATCTGTTGAATTGTCCTAATAATTGCTCATACATGGTTCCTAAATCATCATAATCTTTACCGTCTTCAGCAGTCCATTTAATCAGATTAGGCATCATACGTTTCATATTGGCAATACCATACATGCTAGCTTTTACCGCATCGTCTCCCAAATCTTCTGTTTGACTACTTGGGTCAATCACACCACCACTTTGTTGACGTCCGAAACGGTACATTGGATCGCCTGCGTGTTCTAAAATCCAACTATCCAATGTTTTCTTTTCGTCATCAGCTGTTTTAGCATCCAAAATAGGTCTATAACCCCAATTGATAGAATACTTGTCGTAGACACCAATATTCGGCATTAAAGCCACTCCTTTGTCTTCTGGTTGCGCAACGTAGTTGAAACGTGCATAGTCCATAATTGATGGCGCAGTTCCATATTTTTGGGTGAATTCAGCGCTTCTTAAACTGTCAACAGGATAAGCAGCACTGCTTCCCATGTTATGTGGTAGACCAAGTGTGTGGCCAACTTCATGTGCAGATACAAAACGAATCAATCGACCCATGATTTCATCTTTGAATTTTACACTTTGTGCATCAGGATTGATGGCTGCAGTTTGAACGAAATACCAGTTACGTAACAAGGTCATGACGTTATGATACCAATTAATGTCACTTTCCAAAATTTCACCACTTCTAGGGTCGCTAACGTGAGGTCCATTTGCATTTGGAATAGGAGATGCGAGATAGCGCACCACAGAGAAACGTACATCTTCTGGGCTCCAATCAGGATCTTCCTCTTTTGTTGGAGGATCTTTTGCAATGATGGCATTTTTAAAGCCTGCAGCTTCAAACGCTACCTGCCAATCTTCAATACCTTGCTTTATGTATTTTCTCCATTTTTCTGGCGTTGCTCTATCTATATAATAAACAATCTGTTTTTTAGGTTCTACCAATTCACCTCTTTTAAACTTTTCGATGTCTTCATCTTTAACTTCCAAGCGCCATCTGTCCAGATATCGAACCGTTTTGCTCTCATGTGCTTCTAATCCGTAATCGGTTTGACCACTCGTAAACCAACCTACACGTTGGTCGAACATACGACGTTTCATAGGTGTTTTTGGCAACAAAATCATAGAGTTGCTCATTTCCAATGTGATGGTTCCTGTTTCTGAACTTGATGGAGGGTCACCAGCATTATATGTTTTAACGTGACGCGATTCAATATTTAATGGGTAACTTTTAAGACTCTCGATATAAGACAGGTCACTTTCCAGTCTACTGACCTTGTAGTTCTTTCTCGACCTTTCAGGAAGTCCCAATAATTTTACATCTTTTGAGTATAAATCTGTTACATCTATCACTGTATTCAATGAATCTTTGCTGAATGCTTTTATCGGGAAAGTGAATAAGATAGGCTCAAGGTTTGAAT
>Ga0207828_100322_pt1 | contig 21187 bp, 19 predicted proteins | sample TtaePargueraPR_11_FD_187276 | JGI IMG/M metagenome (GOLD analysis project Ga0207828, IMG submission 187276) | Aerobic enrichment media microbial communities from Bioluminiscent Bay, La Parguera, Puerto Rico - Tt and P2 (3) (SPAdes) | ecosystem: Environmental > Aquatic > Marine > Unclassified ...
CGGAAAATAATGCGAACATAGTTTTTTTATTTTGAATGAATAATATAAAAATGAATTTTTACTATAATTCGGCACAATGCGGTGCTGGAAAAACATATAATGCTCTTTGGGGATTTGTATCAAAACCTCAGAAAACAGTTTTTGTCGTGGACCGTATCGACGTGTTCGAACAGAGAATTAATATGATTAGGGAAATTGGTGGTAATATCCGGTGTCAAATTTTTCCAAATTCTCCTCACTAAAAAAGACAATCGCATTTGTTGGAAAATGGAAAATGGCATTTCCCTCTTCTACAAATTTTCGTTGATTTACACCAGTGAACGACGCATTTGGCGTTCCGTTAAATAGCAAGAAAAATTCATCACAGCACTTTTCTTCGATTGAATTTTCTTCCTTTAGATAATTATAGCAAAGTGATCGAAAAATTGACTCGGAGTGCTTCAATATCAGTTGATAATTTAGGTGATTTTTTCCAATTTTATTCTGAGAAAGAAAATAACATGGATTAAACTTTATTTCAGAATATATGTTTCTGTAGGAAACTCCTACTTCCTCATCTTCATTCATTTTATTGAATTCATCTTGGGAATCGGTAATTGCGCAAGTAACTGGACCTTTCAGTCCAGCATCGTTGAAGCCAATTCCAATTTTAGGAATAAAATCTACAAAAACAGATTTGCTAGAATAGCGGTACTTGATGGCGGTATTTTTCTCGCTGGTCATACAAACATAGTAAGGTCTATTCAGTTTTAATATTCCTTGATTGTAAAAGTCTGCTCCAAAGCCATGAGAAATTTCCCGGTAAAATGCGATTGATGCGACAATAAAGGCTTCTTCTTTGCCAAGGCACACCGAGTTTTCTGAGCATGAATAGTCATATTTTAAAGATGATTTTAAAATTTGAGAAAACTCGTAGTCTGACATGATTAGGTCTACTTCGTGATAAACATTTAGAGCTTTATTTATTCTGAAAAGGCGTTCGAGTGGATTACCAATACATTAAGAAAAAAGTACGTCACCTGCGAAAGATTGACCGTCAAAAATTTGTCGAAGCTATGCTCGAACGTATCAACATGATTAAGAAACTTGATGATTATCCGTTCCTTGATAAAAATTAATTTATGATCATGAAAACAACAGGGAGGAGTTTTCTTCTGACGAAATTTGAAAAAATACGCAAAGAAGTAATTTTGAACCGTCAACGCCAACGAGCAGCGTTTGTCGAAGCAAATACCTTTGTCCTGAAAACACTCTCTGAGAACGAGCGCTACGACTACCTGTACTTCGGTTATCAACTCCAGGAAATTGAAGATCTCGATAAATGCCTGCGAGAAATCTCTCAGCAAACAACAGTAGAGAAAAAGTTGGTCTCGATTTCCGAGAGCAAGGTCATAAAAGACTGGATTTCCTCAGATCAGCCTCTGTTCGCGTCAAAAAACTAGAAACACTTATTCGACCAGAAGCTCCTTCTCAGAGACCTGAATATCTGCTCTCGTTTCTCCAGCCTTTACACCCGCAAAATACACAATTTGCGTTGGCATCAGTTCACCGGGTTTTGCCTTGTAGAACCGATCAATATGACTGCGATAGATACCGTATTTGAAATAGACCTGATTGGTTCTCATGGTGCGGGCATGATAATGAACTTTTCTTTCCCCGTTCACATAAACTTTAAAGAAACCGTCGCTTTTCCTGCTCCAACGCACATGGAGCTCTATGCGGTGCCAGCGACCGATAGCTTCTTCCCGAGGGATTAGAGTAATCAGATCGCTGTTGCTCGGAAGATGGTTATCAAAAAAGTAACCTCCGTAACTTGCTTTGAACATATTCGAGACACCACTCCCCGACGCTTCGTGGAACTGTCCGATATTGACCGAAGCTGGGTCGCCTGACTCAAAACCTTCCGGGAAGTATATCCACCACCCAACCCAGGTTTCAGAACCATTTGAAAACCGATTGGGGCTGTATTTGGGCTGTGTTAGTTCGGAGCGTTCCCGATCTGTAGCGCAGTCACTCCAGTAACCGTCAAACGCGCAATCGCCATCACGAACCTCAAACCGCTCAACCATCGCTGTTGGAGCGGTGCCGGTAGGATCTGGGATAATGGTATAACCATAGCTACGCGTGTTAAGTGAGCGTGTCATATGCCCCAGATCACCGCGATCCATACTACCTGTCGTGCTTACGCAAGCAGAACAAAGCAGCAAAGCACACGCAGCAACGATTTTTACGTAAGCCATCCTCGTCCCCAGGTTAAAGCTTCCGTTAGAGTACGGTTATTTGTCAATTACCGGTAGTTGAATTTCTTCCCGTGTGTCGCCTGCTTTTATGCCAGTAAAATATACGATCTGCTTAGGAGCTTCGGGCTTATTGTGCGTCTCTTTGTACCGGCTAATCCCGCTACGATAGATACCGTACTTGAAGAAAATGCCCTCACCTTCAAGGGTGACGCCGTGATATTCGCCACGCTTAATTCCGTCGCGATAGATCTCGATGAAGCCATCATCTCCGCGAGACCATTTGGCATGAACCTCAAGGCGAAGCCATTTGCCGCGCCATTTCTCGCTTTCATCAATGACTGATATTTGTTGAATTGGCTTCTCTTGATCCCGGACCTCGCCGTAATAACCTTCTGGCTTGGTCAGAAACATAAGGATCGGTTCCGCCCGTTCTTGATGAAACTGCGCAAACGTGGTGCGTGTCGGGTTTATATCGGGAAAATCTTCCGGGAAAAACACGTACCACCCGTACCACATTTCAGTTTGATCAGGGTATCGTGCGCCACGCTGTACAAGCTCGGATCGCTCTCGATCAGTGGCGCAATCGTCTGAAACTTGGTTTTGCCCGCAGTCACCTGGCCGAACTTCAAAACGCTCAACAGTGGGAACTGGCGCAGTGCCTGTCGGGTCAGCGATCACCTGGTACCCGTATGAGGTGTTGCTTAATGAACGTCGGAATTCAGGGAAGTCTCCCCGTTGCGTAACATTGTACTCGGTCGTCACGCACGCTGTTAACGTTGCGGCGAACGCAACACACGCGAGAAGTCGAAACAGGATCATTGTAATTCCCCTTACTTGCCTTGATTTGGTGATTTCCAGCCCAATTCTGACCTCAGAATATTATTAACTTTCCCCACTCCATCGATCCGCACCTGAGCACATCTGCTGCTGTCACCTTCGATCAAAATTGACCGTAGATATTCCGTGTACCAATACAATTCCCTATCAATTCGCTCCCGGATTGCTTGCGCCTCTACCCACGTCAAAGCACCACCCTGGCTTTGTTCCATTCGGAACAAATATGAATTCGAAGCGGCGATATATTTCCCCAATTCAAAAAGTTCGTTTTGACATTGATCGCGTGATTCGATGTCGATAGGGGAGCGGCCTTGGACCGACTTGTTCGCATCAGGTGAACCCGCGAATGCGTTACTGCTCGCAAGGGCCAGACTCATTAAAATCAGAACAAAATTGCCGAAAAACTGATCGTAACGGCGGTTGCTGTAGGGCCTCATACCGCCCTCCATTAACGCTGATTAATCAGCATGACTTTCATCTCGTTCAAGCTGTAATAGCATTCGAGTTCAACAGGTACTTCGGTTCCGAAATCATTTTCGATAGACGCATTTGGGTCGATTAAAAGTGCTACACCTTCCTCCACATAATCAGCACCAGACATGTACGAAGAGAAGGGCACTATCGACAGATCGAGATCGCGCGGGCGGGCAATTTTACGTGCTTCTGCTGCGCAGGCGTTGCGAGCATCATCGGCAAAATCAGATACATCAACAAATTGTTGATTATCGCGACAACGCGTCCAGTCCGTCACGCACTCCTCTTCTTGCTTGCGTCGTGCGATCAGTTCATGAACCGGCAAACCGAGTTTTTGCGCTTCATTCTTGAGCTGAATACTCTCGACCTGAGCTTGGGACACGACCGTATTAATTACATGTCCTTGCTCACCAAGAACACTTCCAGTCCAGGTCTTTTTCTTCGACAGAAACCCGATGCGGATAATCTCATTTTCGGTTCCAGCATAGTCGTCGGAGAGCTTTATGCTCGCATCGACCGCGCAATCGTCGATAATGTTTTCGCTGCCCTGGCCGTTTGCGCGATAGCAAATTTCGATTTCCTTGGGGGCATTGATACGTGTCACCAACGCATTTACGACTATCTTTTTGTTTGCGCACGGAGTGTAATCGGCATCGGGCTTTGCGCAAATTTCAAGCTGCTTTGCGTCAACTTGTGAAACGGTAATTGGTCGCTGTTTTGTGAAGCCCGCGCCCACATATGCGGAGATCGCAACAACCCCAAAAATAACACTCCAAGGACGCAACCCAAGTCCCATGAAGGTCAGCGGTTCTGGTGCTTCTTCGTCTCCGGGGTTTTCAATGTCAGAGGCTTTGTCGTAATCCACATTTAAGCGGGATATGCCGTAGCAAAGCACGGCAGCGATGACGAAGACCACAGCAACGATATTGAGGAAGGTTGATAGATTTTCCGCAATTAACTGGAAGAGCAGGCCAATAAACCCAAGCAGAACAAGAAGCAGAAGGCGCATTTGAGAAATCCCTTGATCGAAAACTAAGTTTTTAAGAAGTTTTTCCGCTGCGGTTTTCGCGGCTTTCTTAGACGGTCGCCATTACTGTCAAAATGTTCGGGAAAAAGGTCTTGGGGCGTGACGCCGATGGCTACGGCTAACGCTTCTTGAAGATGAGAGGAACCGTTGCCAGCAGCAGAAGCAGAAATTGCCTGCTGACTCACGCCCTCATCCCCCGCGAGGCTGCTTAAGCTTTTCCCCTTTGATTGAAGTTGAAAGATGATCCAAAGGCGACGCTTGCGAGGGTCGTGTGGAATATCTTGCTGCGTTTTTACAACTGTCATAACAACCTAAATTCCCAATAAAGGGAATATAATATTCCCTAAATACGAATTATTTCTAGTTGTATGACTCTTAATTTAGGACGTAAAGCCTGAAGTTCTTGCTTTTGGTAAAAAATGTGACTTAGGTTGTGCTTACAACCCAAGCACAACAAAGCAGACAAAAGATGCCGCTCGAACCTGAAACAGGTCTAGGTGAAGAATTTCATCAGAGATTAAAATCTCTTATTGGTGATGAGAGGCCATTTGAATGGGCCAAAAGGGTTGGTATCCCCTCAAGTACCTTTGATCGCATCTGGAACCGTCGCGCAGTCCCCAAAGCAGGAATTCTATTGGCAATTTCCGAGTTTTGTGGTGTGTCCGTTGACTGGCTGCTGCGGGGAAAGGAAATACTAAACCGCAGAAAAGATGCGTCTCAGTCAGCAGTGCTGTCGATCCCGCTTTTGGATACCCCCACGCTTGATGGGCCTAACAGATTGGTCATGACGAAATCGTTGGAGATTTCACGGTTCTGCTTGAATGCGGATCAATCCGAGATAGATGATGGCGCTTTTTTAGCCGCAAAAATGCGCGGTAATACGATGGAGCCGACGCTTGGCGATGGTGACATCGTCGTCATTGATACGAGAAAAAAGAACATTTCAGGAAGTATCATGGCATTGAGTTGGAACGGGGAGTTTCATATTCGCCGCCTAGACAGCCAGCTCGGTGGGCCTGTCATTATCAGTGACAACAAGCAGTTCTATGCGAGTCAGAGCCTAACTCAGGATGATCTCACTAAGATCGCAGTCATGGGTGAAGTGGTTTGGTGCGGTCGGGTATTGTAGGTTTCGTTTTCTAGTACCCAACCGCATCCCTGCCAGTTGGGCCAAGGATTATATCCTGCCGCTAGGTAAGCATTCAAAATATTTGGATTGAATACCAAAGCTCTACTTCACGGCCCCTGCCTGCTTTTGCCTCCCGCGTTTAGACTTCGGAGTTGAAGCTCGTTCGGCACGGATGCGTTCCAACAAAACACCAGCAGGTTCGTCCGTCGGGTCTTGGTGAACAAGTTCTCCAGCAAACGCCTTAGCCAGGATACGTTGATCAAGCCTATTTGTAAGTCTTAGTGCTTTTTCTGCTTCGTTCACAAGAAGACTAATTTTCGCAAAAGCGGTCTCTATTTGACGAACGGTCTCTTTTTGCTCTTCGAGCGTCGGTAGTCGGAAGGGCGTTTCTTTGATCAAGCCGATATTAAGCGTCTTTCGTGCCACTTCGCGGGCATCACCATTGAAGCGATCCTGTATATCGCTTGCGCTTAATCGCCAGAACAACCATTTAGGCTCAACCAACTGCTTGTTGGGCCGGATTCTAGATACTGCTCGGGCGATATTTGTTTTTTCAGTTAGGCCTTTGACAAGAGCTACACGGCCAATGGTTCCGACCACAGAAACCAGAACGTCATCGTCTTGAACTCTAGCTTTCGCATATGCCTCGTCAATCTCGGAGGATACGCGACGGAGTTCTGGCCAAGCAACCATTCCACCAAGCAAATCACAAACGCGAATTAGCGGTACACCCTCGTCCTTGATCTCCCCAGGTTGAACTACACCATATCGGATGCTTGCTGACTTATCGCGAATCTGTTCAAGCGTTGTCGGTTTCCAGCTTTTTTTAACCGCTTCTGGCGCAACCATAATCTCATTCAACACAGAAGCTTGGTATCGATCTACTAGGTTGGCAATGGCGCTGAGGTGATTTCGGGCAGCAGCTGTACGGTTGCTAAGAGCGTCTAACTTCCTCACAATCCGCCGCTGTTCGGGGAGAGGCGGGATGGAAATTTTGGTTTCTTCGAACTTACCCTTAGTCACGTGGCGCAAGCCCACTCCACCATGTGCCTTGTCGATTAGTTCGTTAAGCTTTTGATTGATAGCGTGCTTAAAGAAGTCCCTGTCCAGATTCTTCCGATTGAATTTAACGTTGAAAATATGCTGATTCAGAACAGCACGCTCGCCTTTCCAGACGTGCGCTCCAAATGATGTTCCCGGTGTTCCCGACCATGCGAATAGAAGGTCACCGCTTTCGATTAAGAACTTATCACGCACCTCGCCATCATAACGATTGAAGGCTTTATTAGGATTGTTAAGGTTTTGAATGCGGACAATAGGTAGTCCGTCGTCGGTCCAGTCCGAGGGCTTAAAAGCACGTCCATTGATTAGATCACAAAGATCGCCAATCTCTGCCTCCACCCAAGTTATTGGGAGCTTACTCATTCCGCATTCCCCAGCTGTATTGCCTGAACCTGCTGCCAATCATGATAGGTCTGCTTTGAGTCCTTAACTTTCCACTCAGTTCGACCATTGCTATTACGGTCGAGCACAACTGCTGCCGCTGCTGATGGACTTTTAAATGGCCAGGGCTTCGCAAAGCGCAGCTTGTTCGTGCCATGTGGAACTAGAACACCGTCGCTAATCAGTTGCTCTTTGAGGCCGCCATAACTTTGCTGAACATAGCCTGTGCCTGTCAGCGCTTCGGACCCTTCTAGAACGATAAACTCACCATCTTCTTCAACGGCAGTAGCCTGAACTCCGCTTTTGTGGCGGATTTCAAACTGAACTTCATCTGATGTGCGTTCTTCTACTGGTTTGGTCGTTTGGGTCACGGCGCGTGGTTGCGGCTTCAGCATTTCCAATCCGACAACCGGCAGTATAATTCGCATGTTCGTCAGGAACTGCTCCATATTCGCGACATCTGCTTCGGGTAGTCTCCGACGGCTGGTGTCCGGTTGCGTCCCGTTGTCGAGTGTCACGCGTCCTGCTTGTGCCGTTTGCTCAATCAGCCGCGCCTCAAGATATTCCGCGTGCCCTTTGGACAAATCATCATCGCTGGTGGTGACAGCGATAGCAGTTTCCCAGAATTCACGTTTTTCCGCACTTTGCTTGATCCGCTCACGAACCGAGTTGGCGGAACCAATGTAAACACGCGTCATGCCTTCTTTGTCGGGATCAGGACCAGTGAGGATATAGATGCCAGTTCTATCCGCCTCATCGCGTTCGGTAAGTTTGGCAAACGTCGATTGGTTCGACACCAACACAACGCCGGTCCAGCCGTGAATTGTAGCTTTGCGTAGGCCGGTTGGATTTCCGTCGACAAGAAACAATTGAATCGTGCGCCCAAATGAACTGACTGCCATTATTCGGCAGCCTCAACGACAGGGGCTTCTTCAAGCTCTTCTGTCAGTGCTTCGATCTCTTCGAGTGCGGCCCGCAGATGCCCGACAATCGCAGCAGCGATGTCATCCGGCTCGGTCATCTCGTCTTCTGGATCACCACTTTCATCGCGAAGCCAGGTCCAGTCAAGATTGTCTCCGCGCTCGGCAATTTGGTCGCGTGTCAGGCTGCGCCAACGACTTTCCTCGCCCAGCTCTGCGCGGGGCGCATTGCCTTTTGGGTCCTCGCCGAACAGTTCTTCAAATTCTTCAAAATGCTTGCTTGTTAGGGCGTTGGTTTTACCGAAGGACGGCATATTCGTTCGAAGGTCATAGAACCAAACCTTCTTGGTTTCTGAGCTGTCATATTCCGCAGGTAAGATTTCGTCTGTGACCCGCGTAAAGAACATGACGTTGGTTTTGACGCCCTGAGCGTAGAAGATACCGGTCGGTAATCGAAGAATGGTATGGAGGTTACAGTTGATCATCAGGAAACGACGGAGTTCTGTACCCGTCCCGTCACCGAACAAAATGTTATCGGGCATCACGATGGCGCAGCGGCCACCGGGCTTCAACGAACGAATAGCATGCTCCAGGAATGGCATTGGGCCGACACGTTCACCCGCTGTAACAGAGAAGTCAGGGCGGTTTGTATTGCCAGACATCTTGTTAAAGGGTGGATTGGTCAGGATCACATCTGCTTTACCTAGGTGTTCCCCCTGCGGCGCACAGCTGTCTTCGCAACCCACAAGGCTTTCGATGCCATGAAGGATCATGTTCATAACGCAGAGCCGGTGGGTATCAGGAACCCATTCATGCCCCACAAATGCGCTGCGACGTTGGAAATGTCCCTGAGACTCGGAAAGGGCAAAAAGTTCGTCGGTATGATCTTTAACGTAGCGATCCGCAGCAATCAGGAAGCCACCCGTGCCCGCAGCAGGGTCTTGGACTGTCTCACCTGGCTGTGGTTTCACAAGACGAATGATGCTGTCGATCAGCGCACGCGGCGTGAAGTACTGACCCGCCTTTGACTTCGTTGCCGATGTCGTTTTTTCCAGCAGACCTTCATAAAGATCACCTAAGCCATCTTCGCGGGCAGAGAACCAATCAAGCTTGTCGATGTTGGTGGTGAGTGTTTTGAGGTCTTTCGGCAAACGCAAATGCGTCATCGCATCCGTGAAAATCGCCAAGACCACAGGGTCATGGGTTTCCTTCGCGTTGCCGAGTTCCAGCAACATTTTCTTATAATAATCAAGCTGATCACCGCCTTCGAGCCCAGCCAAACGCGACCAGTTGTGGCCGTTCGGCAGGCGATTTTCCTGCTTGGTTTCCTCAAGCATCTTGAGGAAGAGCAAGTACGTTAGCTCGTTCACATAGTTGCTATAGGAGACGCCAGCAGACTGTAACGTTTTACATTCTTTCCAGAGTTTAGCGACGATTTCAGCGGTATTCGGATTCATGCGCTGGTTTTCCAGAGTTCTTCGTTGAAGTCGCTGAGGATGCTCTCTAGCTGACCGTTAAAGACTTTGTTCAGGCGGTCGAAGCCGCCGTGATTTTCGAACGTACCTTCGTCTAATGAGGGTCGATCCACAACAATTTCTTTTTCGATTTGTTCGGCGATCCGACGCAGCCAAGTTTTTTGAGGGTCCGTCCATTGACCCTTCGCCAAAATGCTTTTTGTCGCGTCGCGGACACGATCTTGGAATGGTACCAGTGGATCGCCAATCGCGGCCTGCCGGACAAAGCCGATAATAGATGCTGCGATGTCTTCGTTTGACGCATCGCTCCAGGCGCGGCGAAGGTTGGCTTCCGAGAAGCCCATCTTATCTAGCTCTAGTCTGAGGTTGCGAAGTTCTTCCCTTGTAAGCTCTCTTGGTCGCTGGACGACGACAGATAGCGCAACGATTTTATTCTGATTATTGCGCACGAACGACCTGAAGGTGTCCAAGAAGTCCTCGGGTTTTTCAGCCTCACCATAACCCCGCGTAACGCCAATTACCTGATCGGACTTCGTCGAGATCGGGATCATGTTGGGCCCGCGACCATCTGGATTCCAATCGAGGATCTTGCCAACCGCTGCGTATTTTTGCGCCCACTCTGAGATGTTTTGAAGCGAGTTTTGCTTCAATCGATCCCTAAGTTCCTCAGCACTCTCACCCGTAAGGTCTTTCACTGCCTCTTCGACTTTCGATGGCAGCTTTCTGATTTTTCTGTGAAGCTTGGCGAGGATCTGGTCTCTGACGATTTTGCGTTGATCATCTTCTTCAACAGATGCGAGTTCATCGAACAATTGTTCAAAGGTCAGCGAAGGGTCGCTCGCGACGGGTTTCATCTGCGTTAGGTCTTGAAGCGTGGCGTAAAGGTCAACCGCATCAAAAATGCGAAACACTTCCTTGCCGATATCGTCGCAACGACGCGTCGCACGACCAAGCATTTGTTCATAGAGAATGCGGCTGTTGACGCGACGAATGAATACCAAGTTCGTGATCGCCGGGACATCAACGCCCGTGGTCAGAAGGTCGACAGTGACAGCAATCTTTGGGAAAGCATCGTTCCGGTACGACCGAATCACTTTGTTAATGCGCGTTGAATTACCATTTTCAATGCTGCCCGTGATCTTACGCACAGCAGCATCTTCGATTTCGCCGTACTGATCTTTGAAAGCTTTTTTGAGCTGATCAACAACGATATCTGCGTGCGCGTCATTGACTGCGTAAACAAGGGTTTTTCCCGGTAGTGATGGGTCAATGTGCCTTGCGAGTTCTTGCGCAACAACCTGGTTGAACGGAACGGTGATGACCTTTCGATTGAAAGCCTCAACTTCGAAGTTCAGTTCGTCGGGGGCAGAGACCTTGTCAACCTCGCCAGTGATGGTGTCGACAGCTTCAAACTCTTCGCCCTTTTCGAATTTGATCCCTCCAGAACTTAGCTCTGTTTCAATCCGAACTGGTGGTTCGTGATCGATCAACCAGCCGTCAACAACGGCCTCTCGATAAGTATAGGTATAGATCGGATCACCAAAAATTTGTGCTGTATGAAGCGCAGGTGTTGCGGTCAGGCCGATTTTCACGGCGTCAAAGTACTCAAGAACACGGCGGTACTTGGAAATGTAATCGTCTTGTCCCCGAAAGCTCATCTCCGCATCGGACATTTCACGATCAAGCAAATATCCCCGGTGACACTCATCTACGACGATCAAATCGTACTGATCAATTGGTGGTGCTTGCGTCGGGGCGTCTGTATAGAGAACACGCTTCACGAGACCTTGAATCGTACAAATGTGAACACGCGTTTCAAGTTCGGGCTTTACGTCTTCAAGACCCTGGACTCCAAAAAGCTGCCCAAAGGTCTTCGGGCCTTCGATAGCCGTGCTTTTGAATTCATCTCCGGTCTGAGTACCAAGGGCAGATCGGTCTACGACGAAACAAATGCGACGGAAGCGTTTTGTGGATAGGAGACGATAGAGCATCGCAATGGCAAGCTTCGTCTTGCCGGTGCCAGTCGCCATCGCGACCAACATCTCGCGCTGCTCGGTAGAAAGAGTTTTCTCGACCTCCTCAATCGCAGCTTTCTGATACGGTCTTAGCTGGAATCCGAAGTCGAATGGACGGCTTTCAAGAGCCTTCTCGGCTGCTTCTCTGTCGGTATCAAGCTTTGCCTCAAGACCTTCGGGCGTCGGCCACTCGACCAGGGCACGTCGATGGTTCATCGCTAAGCGAACGTCTCGGAACCAAATGCCGCTCTCGGTCTCAATTTGCTTCAAGTACGATCGACCGTTGGTCGCGAATACGAATGGTACCCGATACCCCCCATCCCAAGTGCCGATAGCGCTTTCGTGGTCAAAGTCCTTTGAATAACGCTCAGACTGATCAATCGCTGCTGATACGTTCTTTCTATACCGTTTGGCCTCGACAATACCGAGGCAGCGCTCCCCAACAAACAGGGCGTAGTCAGCCGGGCCACTTTTGGTCGGCCATTCGGCGATTGCCATAGACCGTCCTTTGACAGGACGCGTGCCCTTTGAATGGCGGAGGTTGACGCTGTCTGCTTCCCAGCCCCAATCGCGCAATTGCTGATCGATCAAGTCGCGTGTCGCTGTTTCGTCAAGATCAATCGAAGAGGATGCGGCCTGAGCAGCCTGAACAAAGTGCGTGCGGGTCGCAGAAGGTTGAGAAGCAGCCGCATCCTGTAGGTCTTGAAGAAGCTGTTGAAGCTCAGTCCTCTCATGCTCGACCTCTTGCGCTAACGCTTCCCACTGCGCACGTTCCGCTTTCTCGCGCTGCTCACGTTCTGATGCTGTCTCTGCGGCTCGTTGGGCCAGTGCGGCAGCTTCTTGCGCTTGTTGAGCTTCAGTTAGGGCCGCGTCCCGCTCTCGACGAAGACGGTCAAGCTCTTGCTTCAATTCATCTGCTGCGGATGTCGGGCTTTCTGGCGGAACAAAGGGACCAGGGGAGAACTGGGTATCTCCTTGAACAACACGAAAATGCCAAATACCAAGCTGGACGGACATTTTCAGCGCCGTCAGCGCTTGTCGATGATCGCCAACACCTTCATGAACCGCAGTATTCCCGGTCTTTCGAATATGATGAAGAACATCGAGCACTTTGTCGGGGATAGCACGTTCAAACTTCAAACGACGCAGCAGCTCGGATTGGGTTTCGCTCGGCTCAGGCAATAGGCCAGCGTGCGCAGCGTGAAGCTTGGTGAGCGTTTCTGAGAACTGACGCAGCTTGATGAGTGACGTGCTTGGGTCCGCATGGAAATAATGCTCGGCCAGAGTACCTAGCTTCACAAGCTGTGTGCTAATCGGCTCTAGAAACCTGAAATTGCCCATCTTTCGTTCGCCCGCTCATCAGAAATCACATCCCTCTCATAAGCAGACTATGGTACAACCTAATAGCGAGCAAGGGAGCAAAACTGTCAGGGGACCGTACGGCAGTTTTTTATCTCTGGGCTGAGATGGAATTTTGGAAAAGATTGATACACCGTCATTCTATACGGATTGTATTTCGCTAACTTCCTTTGCGTCAGATTTGCGAAATACCTTGCCCTAAGAGCTAAAAAGCGATTCATTGAATACAATTTTTTACACAACAAAGCTTAATGCTCTGATATGGCAGCACCACCAAGGCCAAAAATTTATCACATTGTACATGTAGACAGATTACCATCGATTGTGGCCGATGGTTTTCTTCTCAGTGACGCGGATATCTTAGATCGTCAAGGTGGTGGCACCACCATAGGGATGAGCAAGATCAAGGATCGACGCCTTAACGAACTACCTTTAAGCAGCCACCCTGATTTGTATGTTGGTCAGTGCGTACCGTTTTACTTCTGCCCACGTTCAATAATGTTGTATTTGTTACATATGGCAAACCATCCTGAGCTTACTTACAGAGGCGGTCAGGAGCCAATTGTTCACCTCGAAGCGGACCTGTATGAAGTCGTTGAGTGGGCCGAGGAGCACAATCTGAGATGGGCTTTCACACTCTCGAATGCGGGCTCGTATTTTTTTGAGGACCGTTGCGACCTTGATAGCCTGGATGAAATAAACTGGGACGCGATCAGGACAAACAGATGGACCCAATGTAAGGATGGTAAGCAAGCTGAGTTCCTTATTGAACGTTGCTTTCCTTGGCAGTTGGTCCGCCGAATTGGGACCAGAAATACTTTGGTAGTAGATCAGGTGGTACAAGCTATAGGCGGTGCGCAACATCGGCCTGAAGTTTTAGCGCTTCCTGCGTGGTACTATTAAACGGGTAGAACTCTGATGATTGAATATAAAAGCGGTAACATATTTTCAGAGAGCGCTGAGGCTATCGTGAATACCGTCAACTGTGTCGGTGTGATGGGCAGGGGAATTGCGCTACAATTTAAGAATGCTTATCCAGATAATTTCAAAGCATATGCGGCAGCGTGTAAGCGGGAAGAAGTTCAACCCGGTCAAATGTTTGTCTTTGAAACCGGCCAACTAACGTATCCCAGGTACATCATTAACTTCCCAACAAAGCGTCATTGGCGAGGGAAAAGCCGTATTGAAGATATCCAATCTGGCTTGAGCGCACTTAGAGAAGATATTCGTAGGCTGAATATTAAGTCTATCGCAATTCCTCCGCTTGGAAGTGGGCTTGGTGGTTTGAAGTGGGCCGATGTTAAGGCCGAAATTGCCTCCGCTCTCCACGGCCTTGATGATGTACAAATTGTCATTTTTGAACCAAACGGTGCGCCTTCTGTAAATGAAATGGTTCGCAACGTTGAAGTCCCGGATATGACCCCTGGTCGAGCTGCCTTGGTTGGCTTGGTCTACAAGTATCTTGGTGGGTTGCTTGATCCATATGTCACTTTGATTGAAGTACACAAGCTAATGTATTTCCTACAGGCATCAGGCGAACCTCTGAAGTTGAGATACAATAAAGCGGCCTATGGTCCTTACGCAGAAAACTTGCGGCATGTTTTGCGAAAAATCGAGGGGCATTTGATTTCAGGGTATGCCGATGGAGGTGATGCTCCAGATAAGGCAATCGAGCTCGTTCCCGGCGCTCCAAAAGACGCACTTAAGTTTTTGGAAGAAAGAGAAGAAACGCGAGAGCGTTTTGATAAGGTAGTTGAGCTGGTGGATGGGTTTGAAACACCATTTGGATTGGAGCTGTTATCAACAGTTCATTGGGTGGTTCAAAACGAGCAATCCAAAACATTGGACGACGTAATTACCAAAGTTCATCATTGGAATGATATGAAACGGAAATTTACACCGCGCCAGATCGAACTAGCTCACCAAGTTCTTTGTAAAAAAGGCTGGATAGAAAGCGGTCAATCGGTTCATTGATATTTCTGAATGATAAATACCTCAGACCAGATGATCTGAGGTATTTTTATGACTAGAAAAACTCTCGAATTAGAAGATTACGAACTATCACATATTCTTAAGTTCTTAGACAATGATCCGGGTATCGGACATTACACTCTAATCGGACAGAGCCTATCAGGGCTTCACCAGATTGAAATCGACTGTTTTGATCCTGAGACCGCAGAACAGTTTATTGAAGCGTATTCGTAACCTGAGGAGCGGGTTCTGGTGAAATCGAGGCACATGTTGTCAACGTTCCACTTTTGCTAGCCTTTTCACTCTCTCTTACCTTTCTCATTCTTTTCCGCGCAGCTTCATTTCTCTGAGCTCTCTTCTCTTCAGCCGACAATCCTGAGGCAGGCCTGCCCACCTTTGGCTTGGTAAGTTGATCGACACCAGCTTCCACGGTGTAAATGGACGAAATGTTCAAGTGAGGCATCTTGCCCAGATATGCCTCAAGAAAGTCAGCCTGCTTTTTATCGTAGACGCGGATTTCCACATCATTTTCATCATCGGGATTTCGTAATGAAGTGCGATAGCAAAATTGAAGAATATCTTCGTACTCTGCTGCCCGAATAGCTTCTTGTTTTGTCACTCCAAGAATCTTAAGAACCTCCTCTTTCGTGTGATCAGGCTTGTTGCTGTAGAGGATTGAGCAAACATGCTTATCCATCCATTCGTTTGAACCCTGCTGTCGGGGAGTTAACCCCTCACCGGGAATGCGCCTAACCTTCGAATTTTTTTGAAGGTCGTGATTATGGGTGAAAATATGATCGTTCGTAGTATTCGTTGAGATCCAATCCGCGACTTGATTAATAGCGGAAAGCCCCCATCCGTCCCTCCAAGTGTGTGTGGATGAAGTACCCTCTTGTGTGAAATAACGAATCTGGACATTTCGATATTTCCATGTCCGTTTGTCTTGGGAAGAAATCTCAATAAATTTGATTTCGGGAAAATTTTTTTGGATAATTTTTGCTGTAGTGCTCTCACAAAAAGAAGCTCCGAGAAATTCAACCCGTTTAAAAGGAGAGAGGTTCTCAGGTGACCAAACGGACAGCCATGTCCATTTTCCATCTTTCCTCTCCGAGAGGTCAGACCATTTTTGTACATTCGCACAAACAAAATGCTTCTTCGTAACGCGTGTATTGAAATCTCGAAGAGGTTTCAGGAGGTCATCCTTGGGAAAATTTTCTGAGGAAACAGAACCTCTAGACTTAACCTGCGACCATTCACTTCCCTCAAGAGGAGATAACTTATACAAATTATCCAAAACATCATATGTGGATGGATTTTTAGATGCTTTGTATTCAAATATAGATGGAACTTCGTCAATAATTATTGACCAATCTGAGAATTTTGACCAGTCAGTGTTCATCATTGAAGCGTGAGTAATAATCAAGAGTACGTGTTTTTCATAATTTAACGCCTTTGATTGCTTTTCAATTTCTTGATGTGCGCAGACAAATCCATAAGGACTTTTCTTTTCAGGGTTTAGGCTATGAATAGGTACGATTTTTGGGAATACATTAAGAATACCACCAATTTCCCTAATCATATTAATTCTCTGTTCGAACACGTCGATACGGTCCACGACAAAAACTGTTTTCTGAGGTTTTGATACAAATTCCCAAAGAGCATTATATGTTTTTCCAGCACCGCATTGTGCCGAATTATAGTAAAAATTCATTTTTATATTATTCATTCAAAATAAAAAAACTATGTTCGCATTATTTTCCGTACCTATTATATGGAATTAATGCGAACATTTCATGGTTTTACTCACACCAACCAGTGCGATTTCAATAAGTGAATTATAGCAAACCGACATAGGGGAACGCGATATTTAAATGACGCAGTCGATGTCTTAGAAGCAAATCGCAGATTTGTGCGCGAAGCAAACCTGCGATTTGTGAACGAAGACAGAGAACTGCTGACTGTATCGAAGTCGCAAAGCGACGGAGAAACAGCTCAACTCATTGATTTAGATAATTCAACAACATCGTCCTGATCGCTAACGCGACCAGAACGAGTTCAACTATCAGTGTTCTCGACAGGCTAGCGCCTCCCGGAAACACTAATCGTTGTTTTTCTCACCTCGATACAGAAAAGATTCTGACTGATTCATTTGGGACCTTTTCAGGTCCGTCATCACCTTCAAGTGCTGACCCACCTGTACCAGAAAACCCCTTCGAATTGAGACGGACGAAATCCGTATTTTGTGCGATTAACAGCAACCTAAAATCCCGTATCAGTAATTACTTGTTTGATTGACAGATTCACGTTCTGTGAGAATCTCAACCAATGAGCAAACGCATTGGGATTTACGCACGGGTATCCACACGCAATGGTCAGACCGTCGAGAACCAGCTTCGTCAATTGAACGAAGTTGCTGACCGAATGGGCTGGACGATTGTCGCTGTCTGGACTGATGAAGGGATCTCGGGCTCCAAGGGTCGGGATCAGCGTCCGGGATTTGATCAAATGATCACAGCGATCAATCGTCGTGAAGTCGATCTGGTAGCAGCTTGGTCAGTAGATCGCCTTGGTCGATCTCTTCAAGATCTGATCGGGTTCCTTGCCGACCTTCAAGCCAAAGGTTGTGATCTCTATCTTCATCAACAGGGGATTGATACCAGCACGCCTTCCGGTCGGATGTTGTTTCAGATGTTGAGTGTGTTCGCAGAGTTTGAACGCGAGATGATACGGGAACGGGTTGTTGCTGGTCTCGAACGCACAAAGTCCAAGGGAACCCGGCTAGGCCGTCCGAAGCTCGATTATTCAGTACGTCGTAAAATTGAGACCGCTATGCGGAAGGGAAAGGGCATCCGCCCGACTGCCCGCGCACTCGGTGTCAGCACCACCACGGTCATGAAGATCAAGTCCGAGATGGATGACATCACCCAGTCGGCATGAACCCGTGGGACTGGTGGGAGTGGTGGTGGTGTTTTCAAACTTAGTTTTCAGATAAATCTTTTTTCTCTAGTAAGTTTCAAATTAGTCCAACAAGTCCCACTAGTCCCACGAGGCTAATGTTTCTGCGGGTTACAGGCGTGGGGGTGTCGCAGACCGGTGGGAGTTAAGTCCCACCGATCCGCTTTGGGCATCACTACGCAATGCTGTAGTAATTTGTGCCCTGTTTTTTGATGAATGACAGGTTGTTGACGCGGTTTTCAGACACCAACCGGGTCAGCTCAAGCCCGAACTTACGAACGTTCATATACTTGGCGTCACCCGGATAGTTCTGATTCAACCAGTAGCTATATTCGTTCGCGAACAAGACCGAAGCTTTGGCGTCCTTAAAGGTAGGCACTTCCTCAAGCCATTCTTCAATCGGGCTCTTACAGCGCTGCTCTTCCTGAACATCTTCGATCTGCTGCTTGTTTTTAAACAGCGGAGCTTCACCGTCTTCATCGACCGACCGCCAGATCTTGAGCATATCGATCTGATAAATGTCCTTACGATCAGCAAGTTTCATATCGATTTGAAGGAACCGGCGATTGCCGGTCTCATCACGAATGAGAGTTCTAATGTCCCGGTTCGAGCAACCGATGAAGGTTGAGACGATGGTTTTAACCGACGCAGCTTCATAGATTTGACGGATCTGTTTTGTATTAGCCGTCATCACACCTTTCAGTGCCTCAACATCCGCCGACTTAATGCCCGCCATTTCATCAAAAAACATAACAGGCATAACGGTTACTTGATGAAGCTGAGCATTGTCATTGAGCATCCCAAAGCCAACATCGCTGATGAATTCATCAATCGGACTGGTCAGGTGTTGGACGACGGTGGTTTTACCGCATCCCTGACTACCGTAGAGAACTGGCATCAGGTGGCAGCCGTGTTTCCATTTACCGCGCATATGATTTTTCACACGATAAATGAAGTTTGAGATAGCGACCTTTGCGGCCTTTCTGTTGCGATCAGTTTCGGTAGCATCACCAGCGTTAGCAACAATCAAGTGGATCAATTTGTCCAGCTCAAGTTGGTCAGGATCACTATCAGGAACGTAACGGATCTTTTCGTATGCTGCCTTTGTGCGCCGCTTCCGCTCATCGACTTGCCAGTTCTGGAAGGCGGCCCGGATGCTCCTCTCAGAGAAGCATTTCACGTCGCTCGACCACAATTCGATCTCGTTCTGAATGTAGCTCGCCTCAGAAGCTTCACCGTACATTGTGAAACTACCATTGAAATTCATCTTAACATTACGACTGTCAATGAAAGCACGAATAAGCTGTTTCACAGTGTTGGGATAAATACCAATGTCTGCGATACAGCGGCATCTCTGTGTTTCGCTCTCTGCGTCCTTCTTTTTGTTTTTACCCTTGAATGGAGCGTGTTCTTCGAGAACACGTTTCATCATCTCCCACATTTCAGGGCTGGCGTTTTTACAGGCTTGTGCCTCTGTCAGCAGTTCTGCGAGCTGCTCCATAGTCGCAATATGTCCTGCGGGGAATTCTTCCCACATTTTCAAATGATCAATAAAATTCATCGTCTAAATTTCTCAAAAAAATTAATTGTATTTCCGCTTAATGCGATTCAATTCACGCGCATGAATTTCCGAACGCAAAATGGCGTCTGGTTCATATTTTTTTGCGTGATGATACAGCGTCCCCATCGTCGGTGACTCTGACGGATGATGACCGCTAAAAAGGCGATCATATTCTCCGGTTTTTTCCTCACCAAAATGCTTCCGCATCATGGCAATCGCGTCGGTTTTTCCCAGTTCCTTGGCAACGGCAAAGCCAAATTTCAGCCAATCTTCGTAGTCAGGGCGCGGGCAATTTCGCGCGACAATCGACAGCAATTCATCGACTTTTCGCGTCTTCTCATCATCAGACAATTCAGGGAAAGTTGTTTGATAGACCTTCTGCGGAACCGGTTTTGCGCACGCGTCCAACCAAAGCTTCAAAAGCTCATCTGAGATCTCATAGGCCGAGTTCCTGACAGTTGGTTCACAAAGCCAATTATAAAAACGTTTTTCCGAACAAAGATCAGGATCAGAAACAGGATACGGATCGGGATATGGCGAAGGCGGGATCGCCGACTGCGCACCGGTCCAACGCAATTCGAACTTCTTGTTCGGCCCCAGCTTCTTCGTTGAGAGGGCGTTCCAATATTGAGGTGGAATACGCACAGCCATCTGACAACGCTGATGTTTCCCAGATGTCCAAATAGGCGGCCAACCAGAACCTTTGACCGGTTCGGAAATGTTTTTTGAACGCAAAAAGTCCCATGCCTCAGGGCCATCAAAGTCAATAGCAGCAGTACCACCACTGACAGGACCGAGAAGCAATCCGACACCGTATTCAGAAGAAAGGTCGATTTCATTGAGGGTATGAGGTTCGTTTTGCCAATCGAGCAAAAACGGCGCTTTACCGCGCAAAGGCGTAAACCGCCAATCGCTTGGAATAAAAGTCATTTTATCAAAAAAACCTATATAAAATTAATGCCCTAACGGGCGATCCGATTGCTTTGAAAAGGCAGTCCGAAATTCAGAGATCTGAAAAAAATCCCAAAATTGCGAACCGAAAAATGCCTTCACAGCACAACCGGAAATGAAGACTGAAAATGTCTTCATGAGTCCGAAATTACCACGGACGTTGATATTTACCGAAATTAAAATGAGGGTATTTTTCGCAAAAATCTGATCAGAAAATGCGACTGGCAAGAGCACACCGCAGCAGATACATTGCTGATCAAGCTCTGAAATTGAGCATCAGGTTTTCTGCGATGTTAATTGAAAACTGCCGGTCTCCCCGGGGGCACCATCACTTTTCCCAAAAGATAGAATGACAAAATTGCGAGCTTGATGAGACAGGCTGATCGCCTGCATGTTTTGCCGGAGCGATAACCGATCATGTCAGGTGTTCGATTGATCGGTTGCCGCTCAAATTCCTTTTGACGATCGCCGTTTTAAGCCATTTTTTTGTTGGCATTAGAATTGCTGTTCCCTGAGTCCTTATCAACTTAGGGAGGAAAAAATGCAAAAAGCAAAAATGCTTGTCTCTGCATCCCTGATGCTTGGTCTTATCGGCGCAATCGGTACCGCTTCGGCCGATGACCGGTTCACATCACCGTTTGGACCAGATGATCAAATCGGGGCAGCGAACTATCTGACTTCGGACGTAACACTTGCAGCCAGTAAGCTGATTTCCGAAGGCAAGGTCTATTCACTGGGGATGGAAATTTCACGTGATACGCCGGCCTTTGCACCACGTGGTGTCGCTGTGACGGTTTTCTCGCCTGGACAAAGCGGTAATAAAACAATCG
>Ga0207828_100323_pt1 | contig 21092 bp, 18 predicted proteins | sample TtaePargueraPR_11_FD_187276 | JGI IMG/M metagenome (GOLD analysis project Ga0207828, IMG submission 187276) | Aerobic enrichment media microbial communities from Bioluminiscent Bay, La Parguera, Puerto Rico - Tt and P2 (3) (SPAdes) | ecosystem: Environmental > Aquatic > Marine > Unclassified ...
GGGCTGCTGCCACAACGCCGTCTGCAATCACGTCACAACGCATGATGCCACCAAAGATGTTGACCAGGATGCCTTCGACATTCGGGTCAGACAGGATCAGCTTGAAGGCCGTGGTAACGCGTTCTTTGGTTGCGCCGCCACCAACGTCAAGGAAGTTGGCCGGTGCGCCACCATAAAGCTTGATGATGTCCATGGTTGCCATGGCAAGGCCTGCGCCGTTAACCATGCAGCCGATGGTGCCATCGAGCTTGATGTAGTTGAGGCTGTGTTTTGCAGCTTCAAGTTCGGCCGGGTTCTCTTCGTCTTCGTCGCGCAGGTTTTCGATGTCCGGATGACGGAACAGCGCGTTGTCGTCGAAGTTCATTTTGCAATCGAGAGCGATGATATCGCCTTCGCCGGTCACGACCAGCGGGTTGATCTCAACCATGGCTGCATCGGTGTCGAGGAAGCACTGGTACATTGCCGACATGAATTTGACAGCTTTGGAAACCTGCTTGCCTTCGAGGCCAAGGGCGAATGCCAGTTTACGGCCATGGAAGCCCGAGAAGCCAGCTGCCGGATCGATGTCAACGGTGACGATCTTTTCCGGGGTTGCTTCTGCAACTTCTTCAATGTCCATACCGCCTTCGGTCGACGCCATGAAGATCACGCGCGAGCAAGCGCGGTCGACGAGAACCGAAAGATACAGTTCGCGTGCGATGTCGCAGCCTTCTTCGATATAAACGCGTTTGACTTCTTTGCCTTCCGGACCGGTCTGGTGGGTAACCAGGGTCGAACCGAGCATCTGTTCAGCGTTAACGCCAACTTCTTCGACGCTTTTGACAACGCGAACGCCGCCTTTATCGCCTGCTTTGGCTTCCTTGAAGGTGCCTTTACCGCGGCCACCTGCATGGATCTGGGACTTCACCACGTAAACCGGACCAGCCTGGGACTGGGCAGCTTCGATGGCTTCCTGAGCGGTATATGCAACTTTGCCATTCGGCACGGTCACACCGTATTTGCGAAGAATTTCTTTCGCCTGGTACTCATGAATATTCATGTTCGGTCGCTTTCTTGCCTTCCGTACGATTTCCGGTGGGTCAGAAATCGGGATTTCAATGTCCCCGTATATGCGGGAGGGACTTTGTTGCGAGGCCCGCGATCACTGAAGTTATAAAAACAACAATGATTGAAAAACGGGCCGGTCACTGACCAGCCCGCTTCGCGTTCTTAGAGCATGCCCTTGGCAGCTTCAACGAGACCGCGAACTGCGTTCACGGAATTGTCGAAGTTTGCTTTTTCGGACTCGTCAAGATTGATCTCGACGATGCGCTCAACACCGCCAGCACCCAGAACAACCGGGACGCCGACGTAAATACCATCAACGCCGTATTCACCGCTCAGATAAGCAGCAACCGGCATGACGCGTTTCTGGTCTTTCAGATAGCTTTCTGCCATCGCAACAGCCGAAGCTGCCGGGGCATAGAAAGCAGAACCGGTTTTGAGCAGGGCAACGATCTCGGCACCACCATCGCGGGTACGCTGAACGATCTCGTCGATTTTCTCCTGCGTGGTCCAACCCATTTTGATCAGGTCAGGAACCGGGATACCGGCAACGGTCGAGTAACGGATGGACGGGACCATGGTGTCGCCGTGGCCGCCAAGAACGAATGCGGTAACGTCTTTGACCGATACTTTGAATTCTTCTGCGAGGAAGTAACGGAAACGTGCCGAGTCCAGAACGCCTGCCATGCCGACAACTTTCTTCGGGTCGAAGCCGGTTGCCTGCTGCATCACCCAGACCATCGCATCAAGCGGGTTGGTGATTACAATGACGAATGCATTCGGTGCATGTTCCTTGATGCCCTGACCAACCTGGGTCATGACTTTGGTGTTGATGCCGATGAGATCATCACGGCTCATGCCCGGTTTACGAGCAACACCTGCGGTGACGATGACGACATCAGCGCCTGCGATGTCTTTATAGTCACTGGTACCCTTGAGGTCGGCATCAAACATGTCGACGGGGGAGGATTCAGCAATGTCAAGCGACTTGCCCTGTGGCATGCCATCAACGATGTCGAAAAGGACGACGTCGCCAAGCTCTTTCAGGCCGACGAGGTGAGCAAGCGTACCACCAATATTGCCAGCACCGACGAGCGCGATCTTGTTGCGGGCCATTCCGTTACCTTCTTCCCTATTACGCTTCCTGGGGGTCGAAACTCAACTTGGGAGCGCGATTGAAAATTTAAACCTGCGAACGCGAAATAATCGTTCGTAAACATCGAGTGTCGTAAACTGAATCGCTCCGATTTACAAGGGGAAACCCCGCTGTTTTTACGAGGAAAACCGCCGGTTCGCGGTTTATTGCAACTATGGTCTAAACGCTTAAAAACCGTTCATGTTGCGATTGCGAACGCGCATGAATGCGCAGCAAAACCAAAGCCTGTTTGCGATTGCGGGCTGCCTAAAGGAAAGGCAGTCTGGGCGTTTGCTGCGAATTCGGGCGTGCGATCATGATTATGCCACCCCAGCATTGCATGAAACTGCCATCAGCCATGCGATGCACACGTATTCGAAAAAACGCTAATACGACGAATTTTGCGTGATTTTGCGTTTGTGACATGCCTCACGCAAGAATCGCCTGATGAAGTGCGACCATGCGGCGAATTATTGCGACGGTTTTAAACTCTGGTGGGTGGAGTCGTTTTTGACATGGCGCAATGACAGGATACAGACCGGCTGCTAGACAGCTAAAATCAGGTCAAATGCGCCATATCGAGATATTCCTGACTGCGCATTTCGGTCAGTCGTGACACGGTGCGCTGGAATTCGAATGAATAATCCCCGTCAGTGTAAATCTCTTTCGGGTCACATTCGATGGCACAGATCAGTTTGGCCTTATGTTCATACATGGCATCGACCAGCGTGCCGAAACGCTTGGCCCAGTCGCGACGCGAGTCCGGCAGCTTCGGAATGAAATCGATCACGATCGTATGGAAATGGGTGGCAAGGGCAATGTAGTCCCCCGGACCCAGCGGGCGGGTGCATAATTCATCAAAGGTGAATTTGGCAACACCGGCACCGGCTGCGGAAATTTCGATCTTGCGGCCCTTGATGGTCAGGCTGTCTGGGGCGACCCGCGCCCCATGCGTCAGGGTCGCAAACATTTCGTCAATTTTGCCAGCGGCCTCATCGCGCGCCACAGGATAAACAAACACGTCTGCTGCCGTCAGATTGCGCATGCGGTAATCGGTCGGGCTGGCCAGTTCAAGGACGTCGAGCTTGCGCTTGATCATGTCAATGAAGGGCAGGAAGTTCTGGCGTTGCAGACCATCCTTGTAAAGATCATCGGGCACACGGTTCGATGTGGTGACAATGACCACGCCGTGTTCAAACAGTTGCTCGAACAGGCGGCCGAGAATCATTGCATCGGTGATATCGGTGACCTGCATTTCGTCAAAGCACAGCAACCAGGCACCATCGGCCAGGTCCCTCGCGATGGGCGGGATCGGGTCGGCATCATCCTTTTTCTTGGTCTGGCGATACCGGTGCATGCGTTCATGCACATCCTGCATGAAGTCGTGAAAATGCACCCGGCGCTTTTTTTCAATGTCGATGGTTTCATAGAACAAATCCATCAGCATGGATTTGCCACGGCCCACTTCGCCGTAAATATAAAGCCCAAGCGGCGGGGTCGGTTCATCGCGACGACGCGTCAGACCAAACCGTTCACGCCAGCCACCCGTACCGGTTGCCGGTTCATAATGCGACAATGCGTTTTTCAGACTTTGCAGCTTTTCAGCGCAGAGTTCCTGCATCGGATCATGAGACAGCTCACCATTGGTGATTTTCGCGCGATAACGGGAAAGCGGGCCGTCGGTCATCAACAAATCTCGGATGCAGTGAAAGGAATCTTCAGAACGGGAACTGTCATAGCGCCAAGACGCATTGCAATGCAACAAGGGGCTTTGCATTTCAGCCCCCTGGATTGCGCAGACTTTGACAAAAGGGTTGTCAGATCAGGCGCATTTTCCTGAACAGCCAGATCTCGAACGCCGTAAAGGCAGCGAGCAGAACCACCACCCCGATAAAGCCAAACGGACTGTCTGCGGCGGGAATGCCGCCGACATTGATCCCGAGAAGCCCGGTCACGAAACTGATCGGAAGAAACAGTCCGGCGATCACGGTCAGCCAGTACATGGTGCGGTTCATCTGTTCGGTTTCGATCGCCATCAGGTTTTCATTGACGATCTGAAGACGTTCGCGAAGGGAGTCAAATTCCTCGACCAGTCGCACAGTTTTATCGGTAAGCGCGCGGGCGCGCCGCTTGAACCGTTTGTCCGACCATGCCGGTTTCTGTTCGACATAGTTTGAAAGTGCATCGCGCTGCGGCGCCATATGCCGACGCAAACGCGATACCGTGTTGCGGATATCCGATCCGCGACGGCGCAGCGGAAGCGTTTTACCCTCGGCTACGGTTTCCTGATCATCCTCGACGGCATCGACATCTTCCTCTATGCCGCGCACAAGATTCTCAAGCCGGAAAACCAGCCGTTCGGCAACGGTCAGAACGAAGTCATCAATGCTGCGCGGTGCGTTGTTTTCCGCAATTGCCGCCCGGATATCATCAAAGGCCTTAAGGGACTGGTTGCGCAGTGTTATCACCATGTTTGCCGTCACCCAGAAACGTACCGAAATCATATCGGCCGGATCATTTTCGGCATTCAGGTTCACCCCGCGCAGGTTCAGCGAATATCCCGGATCATAGAAGAACACCGCCGGGCGCGTCCCGCGGGTGGCCAGCGTATCGGCAATGGTGGGATCAATTCCGACAATATTAATCAGCCAGTCACGCACCCCGTCGCCCATCCAGTCAAGATGTACCCACAAATAGGCATTCTCGTCCGGGGTCGGCAGGCTGTCTTGCAGGTTTGCCCATTCAACCGGTTTGGCAGTGCCAGTGTGGCTGATCTCAAATGCGTTGATCAGGGCCGGTTTGCTCATTGGGGGCTCCTTGATTGTCTTGCCTGAATCGTCCGGGCAAAGAGCTGATGACGTTTTCATCAATCCATGGGAACGAAACGTTAGATGATTCGTTACAGTCTTCAGTGTAACCTGTTTACAAATCGCGAAAAACGTTCAAATACCGGTCTTTGGATATCATTATGGATCATCAGGCATGACTTCACTTCGTCGCGTGTTCGCAGGTTTTGTTATCTGTTTGTTTGCGATAATGGCGGCACAGAATGTGACGGCGCAAAGCAACGATAACGGGCCGGATGCCGTTCAGAAAATCGAACTGGAAAATGCCCAGAACCGCATATCGGAATGGGACGGGGCCCTTGATGACCTTGAACAGACCATCACCAGGGACGAAGTCACCAATCGCTTTATCAATGACGGGCGTGATGAACTTGAAGCAATCCATCTTGGCATCGTGACCCTTCGGGACCGTGCCGATGAACGCCTGAAACGTTTCAAGACGGCCCTTGGCAAACTGGGTGATCCCCCGGCCGAGGGACAGGAAGAAGTCCCGGCTGTGGCGCGTGAACGTGAACGCATCGGTCAGGATATCGCGCGCGTAACCGGCGTGATCAAGCAACTGGAACTTGTTGATTTTCGTGCGACAGAGCTTTCTGACCAACTGGCCGGACTGGCGCGCGAACGCTTTACACGACGCATTCTCGGGCGTGTTGATGTGCCGCTTGATCCGGGTGTCTGGCTGACGGCGTGGAGTGAAATTGTGCGCCTGCCCAGTATGGTTCAGGCCCGGTATGCCAATCTTGAGGTCGACGGACAGGCTGCTGACGAGCTGGCCGAAATTGCGCCGGGTCTCGTTCTTATGACCGTGATCGTGATTGCTGCGCTGATTGGTGGCGAAGTCATTGTCTTGCGCTATATGCCCGGTGGCTGGAAAACCGTGCCACAGGAAGACCGGGTGGCGTTGATTTCGGGAACCCGTTTTCTGTTTACGGCGATGGTGCCCGGTATTGCTCTTTTGATCGCGTACGGCATTCTTGATTCCCGTCAGGCCCTGTTAAAGGGGGCGATGGGTGACTTCATCCATCAATGTTTTGCCGCGGCCCTTTTCCTGTTGTTTGTCGGGGCAGCGATCCGCAGTGTTCATTCCCCGTTTTCACCCGCACTGCGCCGCGCGGGCACAACGCCGCGCGGGGCGCGAATTGTCGGGATTTCTTCGCTTGTCGTTGCGGTGATCTTTGCCTGGGACATGGTGTTGCTCCAGGGGGCGACCACCCTTGGAACGTCACTTGAAATCGCCCTTGTGCAGAGCATCTCGAATGTTCTGGTGATCTCGGTCCTGCTGTTCATCTCGTCACTTGGGGCGTTCTGGGTCCATGACGAGAAAGATCGTCATGAATTCTGGCCCAAGCTGGAGCGTCGCAGCCGCCGGGTTCTTAAGGCCGTCGCGATCCTGATGCCGGTTCTGATGGTGCTGGGATATGTCGCGCTGGCGCGGTTCATTCTTGAAAACCTGATGATGGGGCTGGCATTTCTGACCTGTTACTGGCTGCTGCGCGGTTATTTCCGGGCCTTGATGCATACCTATCTGGTGCGTCCGGAACCCAGTGAAGACAGCAAAACCACGGATGCGGTACATGGCACGCTGTATTTCTGGCTCCGGGTTCTGATCGATGTGGTGATGGTGACGATTGCCGTGCCCGTCGCGGTGATGATCTTTACCGACATTGCCTGGACGGATCTGATCCTTGCGGTTCAGCAGGCCTTTGTCGGCATTCAGGTTGGTGGCATTCATTTCTCGCTGCGCTCGATCCTGCTTGCGGCTTTGATGTTTGTGATCGTGCTGGGCCTGATGCGGTTTTTCCAGCGGATGCTCAGCACCCGTGTCCTGCCCAACACCAAGCTTGATCAGGGATTGCAGCATTCTGTTTCGGCGATCTTTGGCTATGCAGGGATCTGTCTTGCCGTGCTTCTGGCCATTTCGGCGGCCGGGATGGACTTGTCCAACCTTGCGATCATCGCCGGTGCGATTTCGGTTGGTATCGGTTTTGGCATGCAAAGTATCGTCAACAACTTCGTATCGGGTCTGATCCTTTTGGTGGAACGTCCGATCAAGGTTGGTGACTGGATTGTGGTCGGCGCCGATCAGGGTTTGGTCAAGGACATCCGCGTGCGCGCAACCGAAATCGAAACCTTTGACCGTTCATCCATCGTCATTCCGAACTCGGAGCTGATTTCCAACCGGGTGCTGAACTGGACGCTCAAGGAACGGTCGGGCCGCGGCATCATCCGGATCGGCGTATCTTATGGGGCCGATGTCGACAAGGTTCGCGAAATCCTGCTCGAAATGGCGGACAAGCGTCGCGAAATTCTGAGTTATCCGGCCCCGCAGGTTATCTTTATGGATTTCGGTGCCAGTTCGCTTGATTTCGAACTGCGCTATTTCCTGCGCGATATTGGCGATGTGATTGCAGTGGCAAGCTCAATCCGCTTTGAGCTTGTGCAGCGCTTCCGCGATGAGGGCATCGAAATTCCGTTCCCGCAGCGTGATCTTAATCTGCGCGATATTGACAAGCTGACGGATGCCATTCGCGATGCGGGTAAAGGGGCTGTGCGATCCAAACCGGTGCCAGCGCCCTCGGTCCCGGACGAAACACCGACCTCGGATGACGAGATCGAGCATGGCGCGGACCAAAAGGCGGCACCGCCGTCATCGGCCAAGGACATTTCGCGTGATCGCGATGCGTCCGGGCGTGACATTCCTGATGCTGGTGGTGATCCGGACGGGGATGCGCCGCGCTAGGCGGGGAATGTCCTAGATATCAAAAAGTGCAGCTGTGATCTTTTGGCCCATCGGGGCCATCAGATCGCGCTCGCGCTGGGTCAGCCAGCGCAGCTCGGCGATTTCGCGTGCCGGGGCAAGGGTGCCGTGATAATCGGCACTAAAACAGGTCATGCGGACAATCGCACCGTCAGGCTGATTGTGCCCACGTCCTCTAAAGGTACCAATCTCGCGGATGCTGTCGTCAATCAGTGTGACACCAAGTTCCTCAGCAACTTCGCGGATGATCGCATCTCGCGCGGTTTCGCCCGGATCAATCTTGCCACCGGGCAGATAAAACCGGTCACGACCACGACTGCGCACCGACAGGATTTTGTCGCCATCGCGCAAAATCCAGTTGGCGGTTTCAATGACCTTGAGGGTCGGGATGTCGGTATCGGGATCTTCCATTTGGCAATCAGGGGCGATTACAGGATCGCCACATCCAGTCCGATATCGACCGCCGGGGCCGACTGGGTGATGCGCCCGACCGAGACGTAATCAACGCCGGTTGCCGCAATTGCACCAATGGTCTGAAGGTTTACACCGCCAGATGCCTCGGTCTTGCAGCGGCCATCAACAATGGCAACGGCTTCGCGCAGCATGTCCGGGCCCATGTTATCCAGCAGGATGATATCAGCACCGGCCATTGCAGCCTCTGCCACCTGATCAAGGGTGTCGCATTCGACTTCGATCTTGGGCAGATTGGCTGCACGGGCGGCCTCGACGCATTTGGTGATCGATCCGACAACACCGATATGGTTGTCCTTGATCATCACCCCGTCATACAGACCCATGCGATGGTTTTGCGCGCCGCCCATACGGGTTGCATATTTTTCCATCTTGCGCCAACCCGGCAATGTCTTGCGGGTATCAAGAAGCTTTGCCGATGTTTCGCCCATGGCCGCTACATAGGTGCGAGTAGTGGTGGCAATGCCCGAGAGATGCTGCAGGGTATTAAGCGCCGTACGCTCGGCGGTCAGGATGCCGCGTGCATTACCCTCGACCACGGCCAGAACGTCCTTGGCCGCAATGGCATCACCATCTTCGCAATGCTTTTCGATTTTGGCATCGGGGACCAGCTTGCGGAAACACTCAAGGGCGATATCAAGCCCGGCCACCACGATATCCTCGCGGGTTTCAAGCGCGACGCGCAGGCGCGCATCGGCGGGCACGACGTTATCAGATGTGATGTCGCCGGTGCCGATATCCTCAGAGAAGGCGCGATCAATGAATTCCGAAATTTCAGCCTGGGTCAGGACGGTCATGGTGGGTGCCGTATTTAATGCGATGGGAATGGCAAACAGCCCCGCAAATCTTGCGGGGCTGTGAGGTGATTTGGCCTAGGCCGCCGTGTCTTTTTTGACCGGAATGTTCTTTGACATTTCGAGCATGCGTTCAAGCGGCTTGACCGCTGCAACACGCAGGTCTTCGGGCATCACGATCTGCGGACCGTTATTGACCAGACACAGATAAAGCTTCTCAAGCGTATTGAGCTCCATGAACGGGCAGTTGTTGCACGCGCATGATCCGTCGGCACCGGGCACCGGAATGAATTCCTTGTGCGGGGCGGCCTTTTCCATCTGGTGGATGATGTGGGGTTCAGTCGCGATCAGATATTTCTGATCCGGGCCATTGATCACATATTCCAGGATCGCACGGGTCGAACCGATATGATCGGCATGTTTCAGAATACCGTCATGACATTCCGGATGAGCTGCGATCTTGGCATCCGGGTTCTGGGTCTTCAGACGGATCAGTTCGCGTTCGGAAAACTGTTCATGCACGATGCACGAGCCGTTCCAAAGCGTCATGTCACGACCGGTTTTCTTGGCAAGATAGGTGCCAAGATGGCGGTCAGGGGCCCACAGGATCGGTTTGTCTGCCGGGATCTGGTCAATGATCTCGGCCGCATTGGACGATGTCACAATAATATCGGACGCGGCCTTCACCTCTGCGGAGCAGTTGATATAGGTGATGGATACGTGATCAGGATGCTGTTCGCGGAATTTGCGGAACGGTTCTGGCTGGCACGAATCCTCGAGCGAGCAACCCGCTTTCGAGTCCGGCAGCAGAACGGTTTTGTTCGGGCTGAGGATTTTGGCAACCTCGGCCATGAAACGCACGCCGCAGAACACGATAACATCGGCATCGGTTTCGGCAGCCTTGCGCGACAGGTCCAGACTATCGCCAACAAAGTCGGCAAGGTCCTGAATTTCCCCATCCTGATAGTAATGGGCCAGAATGATCGCGTTCTTTTCCTTTTTCAGACGCTGAATCTCAGCTTCCAGATCAAGGGTCGGATCAATCTGCATTTCCGACATTGCGTCAGCCGAGGCTTCGGCAATGGTGATCATTTCATTCATGGCGTCGTCTCATCTCGCCTGTTTGCAAGCCGGAGATAAGTCGCGGGGCCCGGCATTGCAAGTTAATGACAGTTTGGAACCTGAATATCGCCATTAGACCGGGATGGCAAGGAATAGGGCGGCAAGAAAGAGCTGCCATGCATCAGAAATGGTACAGCTGATTGATAAATCTCAGTGAAGGGGAGGCTGTGCCATTCTATGTCGGGGGCAGTTTATTAAAGTGGGCGGGGCATGACGTCCTTTAAGGGCCAAAATGCTTTGGCGGTATTTTGGTCTGATCGGGTGCTGATGTGCTGGCCCATTCACGGGGTGAAAAACCGCTATCAGCTTTTACATATCAGCGTTGCACAATCAGAAGTGTGCGTCTGTCCAAGATGCGATCATAACACCCGTAACGAATGCACATGAGAGTCTTTAGATATGGATTGGGTTCCTATAGCCTTTGGTACATTTAAGGTTGTTGCCTTGGTCACGGCCATGTTCTTCGCCATCAAGTGGCATTACGATCAAGGGGAAAAGCTGGGGCGGCAGGCGGTACTACGTGCTGGAATCAAGATTACAGCAGGCTTCGTTTTCGCGTTAACGGGCGTGGGGCTCCTCGTTCTGGTTCTTAGCAGGATGCTCGGTCTGGACTTGAGCTACTGAAACTGAAACCTGCGTTGAGATTGCCTGTTTGACTGAAATGACGAACCGGAAAGCTTTGCAGGGGCAGACCGTAAAACTTTAGATCGTCTCACGGCCGTTGAAGCATTCAGCGGCCGTTGTTCGTATTCGGATAGTTGAACTCTGGCAAATATGGCGCCGAAATGCGGATCTATACTGATTTTTAGGCAGTAAAGTGGGATTGGAATGTAACTTTACCTTTCCTGTCGTGTGTTAAAATCAAGAAATATCCGAATAATGATTTTTTAATATTGGGAATTTCCCGATAGTTATTTTCCCTAAATAAATAAAAAATAATGAACTTGTAAATTTATGAAAAATATTCATACAGTGAAAACTGGATGTGTTTTTTGATTTTTCAAAAATATCCGGAATTATTCTAAAAATTTATTCGATAATTCGAGGTTTCGACGGCCTGAATTCATGTGGCCGTTGTTAATTCGAGACCTCTGACGTGTCTGTAATCCAAGCCAAGTGTTTGACAGCGGGAATGTTCCTGCTCGTTTGGCCTGCCCAACGTGCGTTTCCGCGCAAGGAGCCTTTTTTGACAAATCGTACCACTTCGAAAGTTCTGAATTTTGCACGCCCGTTCAGTATGCGCGGCCTTGCAGAAGTTCTTCCTGCTGGCTCTTACAAGGTCATTACCGAGGAAACGCAGGATGAAAAACTGACCTATCCCACCTGGCAATGGGTGTCGACGCAGATTCACCTTTATACGAATTCGGACCGCCCGGAATCCTCACGCGTGCTGAGCGTCGATCCGCGCGATCTTGAAGTCGCATATCTGCGCGATCAGAAAACAATGGATGCGCGCCCGCAAGTCGCGTTTTCGGCGCGCAAATCGAATAATCGTGCCAAGCGGGTTTTCTAGATTCCCGCTCTTGCAGTGACTCCGGTCAGTGCGATCTGACCGGACGGCACCTTAAACCGAAAATCCGTAATATTCCCACTCGGCGGGGCTGACCTTAAGTGCCATATGCTCGTATTCGGCCTGCTTGATTTTGGTGAATGCGGTGTGGAACCGGGCACCTAGGGTGCGTTTGTTGAAATCCGATGCGCCAAACCGGTCGATGGCTTCAAGCCAGTGACGCGGAAGGTCATTCGGGGCCTTGGCATGGCCGATTTCATCTTCGCTGGGCTTGCCCGGATCAATCTTGCCCTCGATCCCGTCAAGGGCTGCCCCAAGGGTGACGGCTGCGACCAGATACGGGTTGGCATCAACACCGGCGATGCGATGTTCGAAATGCCGGGTCTTGCCCGGTGTGCCCGGTACGCGAAGGGCCACAGTGCGGTTTTCAACACCCCAGTCATCCGATGCCGGTGAATACATGGCCGAGGCAAAGCGACGCCATGAATTCATGAACGGGGCCAGCAACAACATGGTTTCGCCAATCGTGCCACGAATGCCACCAATGGCATGAAGCATCAGCGGGCTTAACGATCCATCCGCCTGATCGGCAAACAGGTTATTGCCATTCGGGTCGGCAAGCGACAGGTGCAAATGCATCCCCGATCCGGCTTCGTTGCCGAACGGTTTTGGCATAAACACGGCCTCCATCCCGAAGCGCCGGGCGCAGGTGCGGATCAGGCGTTTGGCAATAATCACATCGTCGGCGGCACGCATCAGATCGCGATACCGGATGGTCATTTCATATTGGCCCGGACCATATTCCGAAATCAGGGTTTCAAGCGTCAGATCAAGATGCTTGGCCCCTTCATAAACCGCATCAAACAGCGGCGACATTTCGTCAATCTCGTCAACCGACATGGTATTGCGAAGCGCACTACGACGCTTGGTCATCGCATAGGATGCAGGCTGATAAAGGCCTGATGCATCGGGCGTTCGATCCACCAGATAAAATTCCAGCTCGAACGCCCCCATGGGATGGTAGCCAAGCTTTTCGGCGCGCTTGACCTGTGCGCCAAAGACATTGCGCGGGTCGACGTCATGGGGCGTGCCGTCTTCTTCATACATGCTGATCAGAAGCTGCCCGCGTCCGGTATGGGGCAGATAGCCCAGCGTGCCGGGAACCGGCCAACACCGGCAATCGCCGCCGCCGCCGGTTTGGACCAGACCGCAATCATCGACATCCTCGCCTGTCACATCCTGTCCGAACAGGGAACTTGGCAAGCCACGCCCGGATTTATAAACGCCTTCGAGTTCGTGACGGCGGATCATCTTGCCGCGACCAATGCCGTGGAAATCGGTCAGGATAATGTCGATGGCCTCGACATCCGGATATTTGGCCAGGAATTCCTGTGCTTCGGAAAGCTGCGATCCGCTGGGCGAGGTGGCGTTATGGGTGGTCACGACTTGGCATCCTGATGGTGGTATGGCGTTGGTCAATTACGGGGGGATTATTACCCCTGATAGCGCCGGAAGAAATAACGATCTTGCGGAACGCCTTCGGGCAACGGTTCGGCAATGGTGCCGGGCACGTCAATTTTCTGATCCGATGCGACGATTGCGCCCTTCATCAGGGCCGGTGGCAGGGTTTGACCGATGAAGGCTGCGATCCTGGCATTCAGGGCCTCGTCCCCGGTGCCGACATCGGAATGCACAAGGGCAACCTTGCCCTTGAACCGTTCAACAGCCATCGGCAGGGTTTCGAAAATATCACCAAGGAAAAGATGATCGTCATCGGGAATGCATTTCGGATGGGCGGCGATCTGGCGGTCAAACACAAAGATTTCGCGATCGGGCATGATTTCACGCAGGTGGTCGAACGTCCGGCCATTGCCAAGCCCGACTTCAAGTACGATACCGTCGTAATCCTTGATCATGTCGGCGGCGGCATTCAGGCAGTCGCGTTGGGCTTGCAGGCGGCGGATAACGCTGTTCAGACGTGACATAACGGGTGAAGCTCCGGGTTTTGAAAATCTGGAATGCTATTTGGATCGGATTGACGTCTTGCACACGTCATCATGCGCAAGGCGCTGAAAATCAGCCTTCAAACTTGGTTTCATCAAAGGCCGGAACACGCGCACGGAACGCATCAAGCCAGCTGACCAGCGTCGGGTACGTTTCGCGCCATTTACCGTCAAAGCGCAGATCAAGATAACCAAGCGCACAGGCAATCGCGACATGACCGATGGTAAGGTCACCCTCAAGCGACGGTGCGTTTGCACTCAGATGATCAAGGGATCGTTTGACCTTGTCGGACTGGTAGGACAGCCAGTCATCGTGGCGTTTGTCTTCCGGGCGCATCCGGGCTTCATATACCTGAAGGATCGAAGCATCGACGATGCCATCGCCCAGTGCCTGAAGGGTCAGGGCTTCCCAGCGGGCATCGCTTTCGGTCGGATGCAGGGATACGCCATCAGCCTGTGCATCAAGATATTCACAGATCACGCGCGAATCAAAAATCTTGCGACCATCATCAAGGATCAGGATCGGGATTTTGCCCAGAGGATTTTGCTGACGCAGGGTATCAGCCGGATCATTGGTGTTGGACATCTCGACGGTCAGCAGATCATAGACACCGAGAATCTTGGCAGCGATTTTGACTTTCCGGCCAAACGGGGAAGGGGCGCTGGAACGCAGAATCATGATTTTCCTCCATGGGGGCAACTGGTTGCGCGCAGTGTAAGGGGGAACTGCAAGCCGGAGGAACTGAAATTTTCTCAAATGGCCAATCAGGGAGCAAAACCACCCGGCGCAACAGGGCCCTAGCGTCGGGCCCGCGGGTGGGTGCCATTATAAACCGCCATCAATTGTTCCGTATCGACGGCGGTATAGCGCTGGGTGGTCGAAAGAGACGCGTGCCCCAGCAAGTCCTGAATGGTGCGCAAATCCCCGCCACCTGCGAGAAGATGGGTCGCAAAGGAATGGCGCAGCGCATGCGGGGTGGCGGTATCGGGAAGGTTCAGCAGTTCACGTACCTTGCGCATTTCGCGTTGTGCGACCTGGGCAACCAGCCGCTTGCCGCGTGCGCCGACAAAAAGCGGTTCCTTGCCATCCGGGGCAAAGGGGCAGGCGCGCACATAGTCCTCGATCGCGTCACGCACGATGGGGAGAACCGGCACAAGTCGTTGCTTGTTGCCTTTGCCCGTAATTACCATTGAATCGCCGCTTGGGCGCTGACTGGCGTTAAGGTCGAGTGCCTCGGAAATACGAAGTCCACAACCATAAAGCAGGGTGAAAAGGGCCAGATTGCGCTTGGCGAGCCACGGTTCATCTTGCCAGACACCGGCATTATCAAGCACCGCCATCGCATCATCGGGTGCCAGTGGTTTTGGCGTTGATTGTGGCAGACGCGGGTTGCGGATCGACTGCACAGCGGCATTTTGCCCGCGCCCGGATCGTTCGAGAAACCGATAGAAATTGCGTAGCGACGACAAGGCGCGCGCCGTCGAGGTTTTGGCCATGCCATCCATGCTGCGCCGGGCCAGCCAGCTTCGAAAATCGCGCGGGTTCAGGCGCAGCAAATCTTTCAGATCGGGAACTGCGCCAAGGTGGCCTGTGACAAAACCCAGAAAGGCATAAAGGTCGGCCTGATAGTTTTCCGTGGTGTGATCCGATGCCCGTCGTTCGTTGCAAAGCCATCCCCGCCAGTCGGCAATGGCTTCGCGCACGTCATTGGGCAATGTAAGGGCGGTCAGACCGTTTGGGTCAGCCATCTGCGCACACCAAATTCGATCACTGATGCCAGGAACATGATCAGGTCATTGGCCTGTGCCGGGCTGAAATAACCCGGTTCCTTGACGCCAAAGGCCACAAGTCCGACCGGATCGCCATAAAATGGTGCAAGCCGGACGATGGCGGCTGAGCGGATATCTTCGGCGCGCGGGCCAAAAATGGCCTCGTCACCAGCATCATCGGGCAACAGCCAGACATCCTGTTCTTCACCCAGAACCTGATCAACCGCACCAACGACCAGACGGCGCACACGCCCGTCACAGCTTGGCACCGGGGCCTCGTCACATTCTTCAAAGCACAGTGCAATCGCATCAAGATCAAGCAGTTCCGGAACCAGGTCCTGCAAAGCCTCGACAAAGGTTTCAAATCCGCGCGCATTGAGCAAGGCTAGCACCGCACGGTGAATACGGCTTTGGGTTTCGAGGTTGGATTTCGAAATATTGATCAGCTCGCTGGTCGCACCGCGCAGCTTTTCGCGTTCGTCGCGCAGACGGGCAACGACATATTGCTGCATGTCGGCAACACCATTGCCCAGTTCACGAACCGGCAATTCAAGACTTTCAAGCAAGTCGGGGCGCGTTGTGAAGAAATCAGGATGTTCGGTAAGGTAGGCCATCACATCGTCGGCGCGCAAAGCTGTCTTTTCCATCGGTTCCGGCTTGAAAAATGAGAAACAAAAAACCCGGCTGCCACAATGCGGGCAGCCGGGTTAAATGCATGTTAAAAACCGGCGCTGTGTCCGGTTTTTATCTGTTTCTCGGGCTTTGGGCCTGATTACAGAATGGACTGGCCGGTTTTTTCCCAGTCAGCAAGGAAGGTCTCAAGACCCTTGTCGGTCAGCGGATGTTTGGTCAGCTGGCCAAGAACCTGCGGCGGGATGGTGACAACATCTGCACCAAGGCGTGCCGAATCGACAACGTGCTGCGGACCACGTGCCGAAGCAACGAGGATCTCGGTCGTCCAGTTCGGATAGTTGTTGTAAACCTCGACGATGTCGGCAATCAGCTGCATGCCATCAGACGAAATGTCATCAAGACGGCCAACGAACGGCGAAACATAAGTCGCACCGGCCTTGGCAGCGAGGATCGCCTGACCAACCGAGAAGCAAAGGGTGACGTTGGTCTGGATGCCTTCGTCGGTGAAGGTGCGGCAAGCCTTGAGGCCATCGGCGGTCAGCGGCAGCTTGACGACGACATTGTCAGCAATCTTTGCCAGCTTGCGGCCTTCTGCGACCATGGTCTCGTAGTCGGTCGCTGCAACTTCTGCGCTGACCGGGCCGTCGACGACGTCACAAATTTCCTTGATCAGTTCGAGAAACGGTCGGCCAGACTTTGCTACCAGCGACGGGTTGGTGGTGACACCGTCCACGAGGCCGGACATGGCGAGTTCGCGGATTGCGTCGATGTCAGCGGTATCGATGAAAAACTTCATTGGATTTCCTGTTTAGGACCTGTTGTTCAATGATGCGGTTAGCTGCTAGGGTCAGAGCCATCTGATGACGGGACCAGACCCTTTGCTGTGGGACCGTTTTGTCTTTGCCTGACGGCTCGAAACCGGCAATTCCGGTTCGGCGCAACAGGCAATCTCACGGGGTTTATAATATATGAGTGCCGCAAAGGCCACATCTGGAAATCTGTTTGCTGATGATCCGGCCTTTCAGGTAACTGCACAGACCATTTCCGTGCTGCCGCCTCTGCCTTTGGCGGGGCCGTATGATTACCTAGTGCCCGAAGGTCTGTCTGTTGCCCCCGGAGATTTCGTTGAAATCCCGTTGGGGCGTCAAACACAGCGCGGTGTGGTCTGGGGACCGGCAAAGGGCGATGTCGAGTCGTCGAAGCTGCGCGAGATTTATGGTGTCCTGCCGACCGAACCGATGGCCGATGTCACGCGCCGGTTTGTCGACTGGGTGTCGGCCTATACCATGGCCCCGCAAGGTGCGGTGTTACGCATGGCGATGAGCGTCCCCGACGCGCTCGAAGCCCCAAAACCGATTTTCAGATTCACCCTGAAACGAGATTTTGACGCAGCGTCGCTGCGCATGACGCCGCCGCGCAAACGCGTTCTGGAGTTCTTGGGTACCCATCCCCCGATGGAACAGGGCGATATCCTGCGTGAAACCGGGGCCGGGGCCAGCGTGATCAAGGGACTGGTCGAAGCCGGTGCGATGCAGCGCCTGATGGTGACGCCGCCATCCCCATTTGACTTGCCCGATCTTTCGATCCCGCGTCCCGATCTGTCCGATGAACAGACCGAAGCCGCCGATGCGCTGTGTGCGCGGGTCGATGAGGGCGGTTTTTCCTGCACGCTTCTTGATGGTATTACAGGATCGGGCAAGACCGAGGTTTACTTTGAACCGATCCGTGCCGCACTTGCGCAAGGCAAACAGGTGGTGGTTCTGCTGCCCGAGATTGCCCTTTCCGCGCAATGGTTGCAGCGTTTCCGTGACCGGTTCGGTGTGGAGCCCGCCTTGTGGCATTCCGAAGTCGGACAGGCGCGCCGTCGTGATACCTGGCGTGCGGTGGCGGATGGTTCGGCACGCCTTGTGGTCGGGGCGCGATCGGCCTTGTTCCTGCCCTATCATGATCTTGGTCTGATCGTGGTTGATGAGGAACATGAACATGCTTTCAAGCAGGAAGATGGCGTGATTTATCATGCGCGTGACATGGCTGTGACGCGGGCCCATCTTGGCGGCATTCCGGTGGTGCTGGCATCGGCGACCCCGTCTCTTGAAACACTGGCCAATGTCGAGGCAGGCCGCTATCAGCGCGTCGAGCTTGGCAATCGTCATGGCGTGGCTGTTTTGCCCAGTGTCGAGATCATCGACATCCGTTCGGACAAACCCGAACGCAATCGCTGGATCACACCGACCCTGAAAAAGCGGCTGGTGGAAACCTTTGCCAATGGCGAACAGGCGATGCTGTTCCTGAACCGGCGCGGTTATGCGCCGCTAACGCTGTGTCGGGCCTGCGGGCACCGGTTTCAGTGCCCGAACTGCACGGCCTGGCTGGTGGAACATCGCGCCTGGGGTAAGCTTCAATGTCACCATTGCGGATATCAGGCCAAGGCACCAGATACCTGCCCGGAATGCGGGGCAGAGGGCAAGCTTGCCCCGTGCGGGCCGGGAGTCGAGCGGCTGTTTGAAGAGGCGGTGGAAACTTTTCCCGATATCCGGATCGAGGTGGCGACATCTGACAACATCATGGGACCCAAGGCCGCAGCCGAATTGGTCCGGCGCGTTCATAATCATGAAGTCGACCTTCTGATCGGTACCCAGATTCTCGCCAAGGGGTATCACTTTCCCATGCTGACCCTTGTCGGGGTGGTTGATGCCGATCTTGGTCTGGCAGGTGGTGATTTGCGGGCAGCAGAGCGCAGCTATCAGTTGCTGACCCAGGTTGCCGGGCGTGCCGGGCGTGGAGATCGACCGGGCACGGTGATCCTGCAAACGGCGGATCCGGCAAACCGGGTTATCAAGGCAATTGCGGCGGGGGATCGGGATGCTTTTAACGAGGTGGAACTGTCCCAGCGTATGACGCACGGGATGCCGCCGCATGGTCGACTTGCCGCACTTATAATAAGTGGCAAAAAGGAAAACGAAGTCGATGAAGCCGCATGGCGGATCGGTCGCGTGGCCCCACGGGGTGACGGATTGATGGTTTTGGGACCGGCCCCGGCCCCGCTTTCATTGCTGCGCGGGCGCTATCGCCGTCGTTTTCTGATCCGTGCGGACAAGGGGGTAAAGATGCAGGCCCTGATCCATGACTGGCTGTCCAAGGTCAAGACACCGGGCAGTGTCCGGATTCAGGTTGATATTGATCCCTACAGCTTTATGTAGGCCTGTTACCGAATGCCTATTGGGAGTATTGGGATTGCCACCAGTCCAGACCATCCGGACCAAGGTAGCGTTCAAAAATCGCAAGCAACCGACCATCAGAACGCATTTCGCGAATGACCCTGTCATATTCGTTCAGGAACTGCTTTTTGTCCGGGTAGTCGGATGCTTTTGAAAACGGGTTGTAATAGGCAGCCCGGCGCAGGGGTGGATACAGAAACGCTATTCTGGAACGCTGGCCGGACTGGATGGTTTCAAAGACGGTGCTGAGATAATTGACCGGAACGGCATCAAAGCGTTGTTGCAACAGCATCGGGATCAAAAGGTCGTTCCGTGCAACGGTTTCAATATCAAGTCCGGAATTCCAGAAAGCCTGCGTGTAGGAATAACCGGCAGCCGCCCCGATTCTGAGATTGGCAAGGTCGGAAAAATCGGAAAAACGGATGTGGTTCTTGTCTTCCTTGCGAATGGCAAAACGCCAGTCGAGCAACAAATGCGCTTCGTCGGGATAAAGAAGGTAGCGCGCCCGTTCGTCATTCAGTGACAGGGTAAGGACAATATCGGAATCGCCCTGTTTGGCGTTGTGTAGCAGCCGGCGGCCCGTATCGACGAAGCGGAATGTGAAGTCCGTAATACCCATCTCGCGAAGGACTTCGGTCATGATGTCGACATCAATGCCAAGCGGCTTGTTGTTCGAAGACCATTTCAGGGGCGGTTCGTTCAGGCATTCTATGATGAGTGTCCTTGCCGCAGCCGTGTGATAGGAAAATAGCAGGACACAAAGCGCAAAAAAGACGCAGCCCATTTGATAAATGGCATGTCTTTGCAGGCTTGTGTCGTTCGGCTTAATCATTTCTGCCGTCCGGTTGTGGGGCGTCAGTCTCGGCAATCAACTCGATGTCATCAGGGATTTAAAGTGAAAAACCGTTGCGAAAACAATAACGTCAGAGTGGAAACCCAGCAAACAATGTCTGACTGGGCAGAGGCAACTTTTGGTCCGGTGCAGGATCCAAAGGCGCTTTGGAACCGGGCCTTGCTCGAAATGCAGGAGCTTGGCGAAGCTGTAGATCACCAAGATCTTTCAGAAATCGGCAAGGAAGCCGCCGACGTCATGATCCTGCTGTATCGTCTGGCCAGTCAGTTTGATCTCGATCTTGATGCCGAGCTTGATGCGAAAATGGCGATCAACCGGTCCCGGACATGGTCTTCAAAAGGGGACGGAACGGGATCACACATTTGACATATATATAGGGTGTCACAAACACCCGGGTGCGAATTGCCACTGAAAAAAAGATGTGTTGAATGGGGATGGGTCTGTCGCAGAGGCGTTCGGAAAAAAACAATCTGGTGTGAACTTGATTACATTTTTACGGGTTTTTTGTCTGATTTCGGTTGGAAGGGTGAAAAGAATGTCTGCCGAAATCGGGGGATTCGTCGCAAAAATGCCGTGACCGGGCAGATCTGAACCCGGCTGCTGATAAAGGGCGACTTATAAAATAGTCGTACGACCTCCTGAAAACAGGGTGTTTTTGCGGTGTTTTGGCCCTTCTTTGCCAAAGAATGAAAAAGAGCACCCAAATGCGCTTGCGCGGGGGTTGCCCATGCCATGGACATGTGATACCAAACGCTCGCTTCCCGGAAGGAGACCCTTTCGGGAGACCATTTTTTTATACGTATCCGAGTCGTTCTCATAACCAGAATTGAGGGCTTTCACCGGTGTCCCAAAATACTGCCGCGACCGGGCTCCAAGGGCGCTACGCCACAGCACTGTTTGACTTGGCCAAATCGGCCAAGCAGCTTGATGTTGTC
>Ga0207828_100324_pt1 | contig 21008 bp, 16 predicted proteins | sample TtaePargueraPR_11_FD_187276 | JGI IMG/M metagenome (GOLD analysis project Ga0207828, IMG submission 187276) | Aerobic enrichment media microbial communities from Bioluminiscent Bay, La Parguera, Puerto Rico - Tt and P2 (3) (SPAdes) | ecosystem: Environmental > Aquatic > Marine > Unclassified ...
GAATTGGAGATTTTCCGTCGCAGCCCGACCGGCAAACCCAAAAGTAAACATCCATTGGTGTTTGTACATGGCGCCTATACTGGGGCCTGGTGCTGGAACGAACATTTCCTGACCTGGTTTGCCGATCGCGGATTTGAAACCGTCGCCTTCTCGTTACGCGGCCATGGCGGCAGTGGCGGGCGTGAGTTGCGCAGCCTTGCTTCCATTGATGATTACGTCGAAGACCTTGAAGAAGTCGTCGAGACTCTTGGCAAAAAGCCCGTCCTGATTGGCCATTCGATGGGCGGCTACATCGTTCAGAAGTATCTTGAACGCCATAGTGCCGAGGCCGCTGTCCTTATGGCATCTGTCCCGCCCGAAGGATTGATTGCCAGCAACGCCATGATGGCGATGGCCCAGCCCGACCTTTATTTCCAGATGTTCTGGCTGCAGGCCATTGGGCCGCACACCATGCTGCGTGAACGGCTTGGTCGCGCAATGCTGTCACCTGACATCGCAGAAGACGAAGGCATGATCTATTTCGGGCGCCTTGAAACCGAAAGCCAGCGCGCAATCGCCGACATGATGGGGGTCAACCCGATTTTCCTGTCAAAGGAAGACGTGCCATCGATGCTGGTGATCGGCGCACGATATGACGAAATCATACAAAGTGAGCTGATCCATCACACAGCCAAGCGTTATGGTGCCGACTATGCCCTGATTGAGGACATCCACCACGCGATGATGCTCGATAAAAACTGGGAAAAAGTCGCTGAAACCATGCTGGAATGGCTTCAGGTCAAACTCGTCAGTCAGCAGCGCAGCAAGGGCAACAAGACAGCTGCCTGAGCCAAACAACATCTGATTTTACTGCACATTTGCACCCGCATCTGCCACGATGCGGGTGTTTTCTTTTGCGCGCCCTGACAAACAAAATACCCCGCCAAACAAAATAAAAGGTCTGGATCATGCCCCTTAACGCTCCTGTATCTTTCGAAACAGTCAAACCTCGCCAACGGTTTCTGGCAGCCCTTATTATCGCTGCGGGATTATGCGCCTGCGTTGGACAAGGCGCTGTTGCCCAGCAAACAACAGACGCCGTTGCACCTGAGGCAAGCACGGCCGGTTCCTCGTCTCAAATGCGCAAGGCCGCCACTGCAAACAACTGGATGATCAGCGCTGCCAACCCGCTTGCCGTCGAGGCAGGCGCCAACATATTAAGGGCTGGTGGCAACGCCATTGATGCGATGGTCACCATTCAAACCATGCTTGGACTTGTTGAACCGCAATCGTCCGGGCTTGGGGGCGGCGCATTTCTGGTTTACTTCGACGCAAATATCGGAAAATTGACAACGCTTGATGGCCGCGAAACCGCGCCCCTGAATGCAACACCAACACTGTTTCAGAACGAAAATGGTGAACCGCTTAAATTTTATGACGCGGTTGTTGGTGGAAGATCGGTTGGCACGCCAGGCACCCCTGCCCTTATGAAGGCTGCACATGAAAAATGGGGACAGCTTCCTTGGAACACCCTGTTTGACCAGGCTATTGATGTCGCCGCCACTGGCTTTGAAGTTTCCCCGCGCCTTGCGGCCTTGATCGCCGATGATCAGGAAAAGCTTTCGCGTGATCCCGAAGCGAGGGGATATTTCTTTGATAAGAATGGCGCGCCATTAACTGCGGGTACGGTCCTTAAAAACCCGAAATATGCCAAGACGTTGCAAGATCTGGCCGCCAACGGGACTGTAAATTTCTATCAGGGCCAAATTGCCGAGGACATTGTTGCCAAGGTCAAGGGGGCGACTTGGAACCCCGGGGTGTTGTCCCTAGCTGATTTCGCCAATTATCAGGTCAAGGAACGCCCGGCCGTTTGCGTCGAATATCGTGATCATGATGTGTGTGGCATGGGGCCGCCGTCTTCGGGTGCACTGACGGTGGGTCAGATACTTGGTCTGCTGGAACCTTATGACATTGCGGAAATGGGCCCCAGTTCTGCGCAAAGCTGGCGCTTGATCGGCGATGCATCGCGTTTGGCATTTGCTGATCGCGGGCGTTACATGGCTGATATCGACTTTGTTCCGATGCCTTTGACCGGTCTGCTTGGTAAAACCTATCTGGCGGAGCGATCCAAACTGCTTGATAGTAACACCGCGCTTGAAACAGTCGAACCCGGCATGCCGAGCTTTAGCCACGCCATGAAATTGGCAGACGACGAAGCGATTGAACTGCCAAGCACCAGCCATTTCTCGATCATTGATATCTATGGCAATGCGGTTTCCATGACGACCACCATTGAAAACGGTTTTGGTTCACGCCTGATGGTGAATGGTTTTATGCTCAATAACGAGCTGACCGATTTCTCGTTCCGCACCCATGCCGAAGGCGTGCCGATCGCCAATGCGCTGGCACCGGGCAAGCGCCCGCGTTCATCCATGGCGCCCACCATAGTGATGAAAAACGACAAACCGGTAATTGTCACGGGTTCACCGGGCGGATCACGCATCATTGGTTATGTAGCACAGTCGCTTATCGGCATGATGGACTGGAACATGTCGCCTCAGGAAGCGGCCGACATGCCGCATCTGGTCAATCGGTTTGGCACGTTTGACCTTGAGGCCGGAACAGATGCCGAAAATCTTGCCCCGGCGCTTGAAGCAATGGGCTTCAAGACCAGCATTCGTGACCTTAATTCCGGCATTCACGCCATCAAGGTGACGAAAAACGGCCTGATCGGCGGGGCAGACAGCCGTCGCGAAGGCATTGTAATTGGTCAGTAAGGATCACAGCCTACAAACAAAAACGGGCAGCCCCATTACGGCGCTGCCCGTTTGTTTTACATAACTGCCACTGAGCGGTCAGGCAGCAGACACCCAGTCGGCCAGCAAGCGATGGAGTTCCTCGTGATCATTCGCAATATGATGCGCCCCTGCGTCGCGCAGATAACTTGCGGGGGTGATATCAACAAGACCAATGGTAGTTGCACCGGATGCCACGCCGGCCCGAACGCCGTTCTGACTGTCATCGACAACGACGCAATCGGCAATATCAACACCCATTTTCTCCGCGGCCAGTAGATAAACATCCGGGTGTGGCTTGGCATTTGCCACGTCATGGGCCGAACAAATGCGGCCTTCGAAGCGATGCTTCAGACCGACCTTACCCAGGGACACATCCATCTTGTCATGCGGCCCATTGCTGCCGATTGCCATTGGAATATTGTTCCGATCAAGAAAATCAAGAATAGCCGGAACACCTTCGAATGGCTGCAAATCGCGACGAAACGCCTCAAACGTCCGCTTATAGCACTCTTTGACCCAGTCTTCAGGAAGCGTGATACCAAACCTCTCTGCCATCGCGGGGCCGACTGCGGCAAGAGTTCCCCCCAAAAAGAAATCGTGCGTTTTTTTGACATCCATTGCGCAGCCGTAGTCGCACAACAAATCGGTCAGCACTTCGTTTGCAAGTGTCTCGGTATCGACCAAGACACCATCACAATCAAAGATAACGCCACGCACAGCTGGCTTTGACATACACTTAATCCTTACAGGCCAGCCAATTCGGTCCAGCGCGCTTCATCATAGGCAACCGTGCGGGTCGCACCGAAATCAACAACCGGACGTTTGATCACGGTCGGATTGGCGGCAAGCACCGCGGCCGCAGCGGTACCGCCCTGCTCCAATGTTGCTTTGTCGTCATCTCTGAGGTTGCGATAACTCGGCCCGCGTTTGTTGATCAAAACCTTACCCCCGACTTCATCAAGCCAGCCTTCAATGGTCTTGGCGTCAATACCGTCAGCCCGGAAATCATGGAGCTTGTTTTCAATGCCCTTGGCCTCAAACCATTTAAGGGTTTTGCGGACAGTGTCGCAGTTCTTGATGCCGTAAATCGTAACCATATCAAATCCTGTACTTTAATTTCTTCGGGATGCTGCCATGCATCGCGCAATCGGTTTTGACCCTAAATCCCGGAACCTATATAAAGACCGCGCTTGGAATACAGCAACCCTCTTCACCCGGCTTTGATGAAAAACGGTAGGCATATGACTGTTAATCGGCGTATTTCCGTCGCCCCGATGATGGATTGGACGGATCGGCATGATCGCTATTTTCTGCGGCAGATCAGTCGTCATACGTTGCTTTATACCGAAATGGTCACAACCGGCGCCATCCTGCATGGCGGGGTTGATCGGCATTTGCGCTATAGCGATGCCGAACATCCGATTGCGCTTCAGCTTGGCGGCAGCGATCCGGATGATCTGGCGCGTGCGTGTGAGATCGCCAATCAATATGCCTATGACGAAATCAATCTGAATTGCGGCTGCCCGTCTGATCGCGTTCAGAACGGCGCATTTGGTGCCTGCCTGATGGCAACGCCCGATGTCGTTGCGAATTGCGTGAAATCGATGATTTCGGCCAGTGACGCACCAGTCACGGTCAAAAACCGCATTGGCATCGATGACCAGGAAGATTATCCGTCGCTTAAAAGCTTTACCGAAACGGTTGCCGAGGCAGGTTGTAAAACCTTTATCGTTCATGCCAGAAAAGCCTGGCTTAAGGGCCTGTCGCCAAAGGAAAACCGCGAAGTTCCACCACTAAAGTACGAGTTGGTCTATCAGCTCAAACAGGAATTCCCGGAACTTGAAATCCTGATCAATGGCGGCATCAAGACGCTGGATGAAACCGAAGAACACCTGAAACATGTCGATGGTGTCATGATCGGGCGTGAAGCCTATCAGAACCCTTATGTTCTGGCCGATGTCGACCGGCGTTTTTATGGCGATGATGCCAAGCCCCTGACACGTCATCAGGTGGTTGAAGCCATGCTGCGCTATATCGAAGAACACCTGAAAGAAGAACATGGCACCATTGGCCATGTCACCCGCCATATGCTGGGCCTGTTTCAGCAGATGCGCGGTGCAAAACAATGGCGCCGCTATCTTAGCGAAAACGCCCATCGCAAAGGGGCTGGCACCGAGGTCGTGCGCGAAGCCCTGGCCCTTGTCCCCGAACAGGATGACGAGGTCCTGTCTGCATGAAGGCAAACGATGTCACCGTGCCAGCAGAAGGTGATAAACCAAGACCTGCTGGCGAAATAACCTGGCAGGATGGCAATGTGCCGTTCTCTCCGCATTTTGGTGATATCTATTTCAATCCCAAGGATGGGCTGGCCGAAACGCGCTATGTGTTTCTTGAGGGCAACAACCTTCCAGCTGCCTGGCAGGACCACGAAAGTTTTGTCATTGGCGAAACCGGCTTTGGCACCGGACTGAATTTTCTGGCCGCGTGGCAATGCTGGGACACTGATCCCAAACGATCCAGACGCCTTCATTTCGTTTCCGTTGAAAAATACCCGCTGTCGCGCGATGACATGATCCGCGCGCACCAGAGCTGGCCGGAACTGTCGCAATATTCCAAACAGCTTGCCGAAATCTGGCCACATGAAACCATGTTGCCCGGTTTGCACCGTTTTTCCCTTGCCGATGGCGATGTCAGCCTGACGCTTTTGATCGGCGATGCGATTGAATGCTGGTCTGGCTATGACGGAAACATTGATTGCTGGTTTCTTGATGGTTTTGCGCCCTCGCGCAATCCCGATATGTGGCATCCGGACTTGTTTTCTGCCCTAGCCAACGCGTCCAACCTGCGTGGCTCAAGCCTTGCGACTTTTACTGCCGCACGTATTGCCCGTGACGGTCTGGAAAGTGCGGGATTTGAAATCAGCAAGCGCAAAGGCTTTGGCTATAAACGCGACATGATCACGGCAACGCTTTCGGCAAGGGTTGGTGACACCCACGATGCGTCGGACCTTTTCGAAATCGCCGATGATCCTTGGTTTAACCTGCCCCGCGCCAAGGAAACGAAATCTGTCGCCGTCGTCGGTGGGGGACTTGCCGGTTCGGCCTGCGCGGACGCCTTAAACGCACGTGGCGTTGCCGTAACCCTTTTTGAAAAGGCCGATCAACTGGCCAACGCGGCATCGGGAAATCCGATTGGCATGTTGGAGCCCTATCTGACCGTTGATGATGCCATTATGGGTCGGTTTTATGAGGCTGGTTATCGTTTCAGCCATCGCAAGATCAAAAAACTCGCTGATCAGGGATGGGTAGAGGCCGATTTCTGCGGCGTGATTGATCTTGCCACCAGTGACCGCAAACGTGAACGGCTTGATGGCCTGATCGCGCGCCTTGGCGACAAACCCGACCTTGTCGAGGCGCTTGACCGTGATCAGGCTTCAGAACGATTTGGCCTGCCTTTGCCCTATGGCGGTGTTTTTTATCCATCCGCCGGGTGGGTAAATCCGCCGTCAGTGGTGCGGGCCTTTTCTGATGGCATTGATGTGCGGCTTTCGACAATCATCACGGCCATAAGTGATGCGGGAGACGGCAAAGTCCTGACCGATGAAAACGGGTCTTACTATGGGCCGTTTGATGCCGTTATCATCGCTGGGGCGCTTGAAACGCAAATGCTGGATCAGACAAGCTGGCTTAGAGATCACCTTAATCCTGTTCGTGGTCAGATCAGCTTTTTGCCAGAAGAAATCGTGGCAAACCTTGGCGATGGTTCCGCCATTAAGTGCGTCCTGAGCCACAAGGGCTACGTGACGCCTGCCCGCAATGGTATGCATGTATTTGGGGCCACTTTTGGTCGTGATGATGCGCAGACGGACCTGCGCGAGGATGAACACGCGTTTAACATCAACCAGCTTGGTAAAGTCTTGCCTGATGTTGCGGCGAAGCTTTCGCCTGACATGCTTCAAGGGCGGGCATCCTTGCGCACAACGACGGCGGATCACCTGCCCCTGATCGGTCCTGCACCGGATTTTGACGCCTATCTTGCGTCATATAGCGACATCGACAAGGGCAAAAAAGGCGCGCGATATATCGATGCGCCCTACCACAAAGACGTGTATATCTGTACCGGTTTTGGGGCCCGCGGACTGATCGGCGCCCCGCTTGCCGCCGAGATTCTTGCCAGTGAGATTTGCGATATGCCCCTGCCTCTGGAAAAAGCGCTGATGCATGCCATTCATCCTGCGCGTTTCATCATTCGTGGCCTCAAGCGTCGGCAACTCACCCCATGAACACGCCAAATGCCACACCATCATCGAAACCATCACCAGCCACCGATCCGGACCGGATGAAAACTGCGGCCACATTGGCATTGTTCTTTTCGGGACTGTTTCTGATTCAGGGCGTTTTTCTGCCCTACTGGCCGGTCTGGTTGAAGTCCCAGGGATTATCGGCGGCCGAAATCGGGATCTTGTTGTCACTGCCTAACTGGGTGCGCGTCTTTGCCGATCCGTTAATTGCCCAACGTGCTGATCGCACCGGCAATCGCAAAACCCCGATGATGTGGCTTGCCGGGATCTATGTGTTATCCATTCTGGCCTTCCCCATCTCTAGCGATTTCTGGTGGCTTGCCGCCCTTTCCGTCGTGATCGGCTTTACCTTCTCGCCGCTGCTACCGCTTGGCACAACCATCACGGTACACGAATGTAAGGCGCGTGAACTTGATTATGGGCGGGTGCGGCTATGGGGGTCGCTTGCCTTCATCCTGGCGTCCTACGGGGCGGGCTGGGTTCTGGATGGAACATCGACGGAATGGATCGTCTGGATGCTGTTTGTTGCGGGGATCGTGAACTTTGCGATTACCACCCGCATGCCTGACCCGCAGACAGATCGCCCGCTCAGGTCCGGTTCTTCTCTAGTCTATCTGCTGCGCAAACCGGTTTTTCTGATCTATCTTGCCTGCATCGGATTTGCCCAGGGCGCGCATGGCACCTATTACGCCTTTGCCTCCGTCCATTGGGAATCTGCCGGTTACTCGCATGAAATGATTGGCGTTTTCTGGTCGATTGGTGTGATTGCAGAGATCGTTCTGTTTGCTGTAGCCGGGCGGTTTGTCCGCGGTCGCCATCCCGGTATCTTGTTTGCGATTGGCACCGGATCGGGAATTTTACGCTGGATAGTACTGGGCACAACCGACAATCTATGGCTGATTATCTTGGTTCAACCCCTTCATGCCATGACTTTCGGGATCACGCATTTGGCTGCTGTCAGTTTTATCGCCCGTGCCATCCCCCAACAATTGGCGACCTCGGCACAAAGCCTGATGGCGACGCTATCCATGGGCGTCTTCCTGGGCAGCAGCATCTGGATTTCCGGCCCGCTGTATGAGCAGTTCGGATCGCAGGTCTATTACCTGATGGCGGCTTTCTCGGCGATTTCGATGGGATTTGCGATTGTACTGATGCGGACCTGGCGCGGAGAGGATCAGACTTTTTGCGACTGATTTAACATCACTGACAAGAAACGATTGATAACAACTCACCTAAAGGGGCCTATAATATGACCTCCATGCCGTTCTCTCGCAGAATGCGCCGCTTGAAACTTGGTTTGAAAACCCTGTTTGGCGCTGAGCCTGCAGGCTATTTCATTCCTTACCGCTATGCCAGCGAGACGGCAAAGGCTGTTGGTCGCCCGACCTACCCGGCAATCGAAACCATGATGGACACAGCCGCCCCCACCATGAAGGCCTGGCTGACCAAGGCCGCAAAGTATCAGGAGGCGTTTGCGAGTTTCGGCAATGCCACCCCGCCGGAGCCACGCTGGCAACAAAGCTGGTTTCCGCGCCTTGACGGCATGATGGCCTATGTCTTTACCCGCGAATTTCGTCCGGACCGGATCATTGAAATCGGGTCGGGTCATTCAACACGGTTTTATTATCGTGCGATTAAGGATGGTGAGCTGGAAACGGTCTTTCACGCCATTGATCCCGCCCCGCGCGCGGATATTGCAAAACTGCCGATCACCATTGAACGCACCATTCTTCAAAAGGCCGATCCGTCGGTTTTCAAAACACTGACCGGTGCAGACTTTTTATCGATTGATTCTAGCCACATCCTGATGCCCGGTACCGATGTGGACCTGTTATTTTCTTCGGTGATTCCGACCCTGCCAAGCGGGACGATCATTCATATCCACGACATCACCCTGCCCGATGACTATCCGGAAATCTGGCAATGGCGGGGATATAACGAACAACAAGGTGTCGCAGCGCTTCTGGCAGGCGGCGGGTTTGAAATCATGTGGTCAAGCGCCTATGCCACCACCCGCATGCGTGAAGAGGTCGATCAATCGATTGCCAATGGCATTCACCTGCCTGATGGGGCACATGAAACAAGTCTGTGGCTGCGAAAGAAGTAGGCGGAGTCAGCCTTTGGGGTGTCTGAAAACAAGGTCATCTGGATCAGGACGGGCGGCATTCTGATCCAGAACTGCGCCAAGACGGTTTGCCAGGACAAGTGATCGATCATTTTCTGGTGCGATGTAGCTTACAAGCGTTGGCAAGCCGCGCGCGTTAAACGCCCAATCACTCAAGGCCGTTGCTGCCTCAAACGCATATCCCTTGCCTTCTGCATCTGGATACACAAGCCAACCTAGTTCATATTCAGGGAACGGCGGCCCAAAATTGATGCCCACTTGACCAACGCAGTGACCGGTCGATTTCTCATCGATCATCAGCGCACCAACGCTGAAAAAATCCCATTGTGCAGCATCGCGACAAAACATCGCCCAAGCACCCTCAGCATCATATGGCCCGCCCATGTGTGCTGAGCGCTTTGACGCAAGCATGGAGGCGTAATCCGGCCAGTCGTCAAACGACATCCTGCGCAATATCAGGCGTTCGGTCTCAATCCTAGGGGCCTTAGACGACATAATCCGCTCAGTTCTTGTAGGGATCAGCTGCATCCCGTAGACCATCGCCAAGGAAGTTAAAGGCGAGCACCACGACAACAACCGGGACAACCGGCAACATCAGCCAGGGATAAACCGCGACTGCATTGATGTTTTGCGCTTCATTGAGCAACACACCCCAACTGGTCACCGGCGCGCGCAGGCCAAGCCCAAGGAAGCTAAGCGCGGTTTCACCAAGGATCATGTTCGGGATCGACAGCGTCACGGAGGCGATCAGGTGGCTGGCAAAGTTCGGCAGCAAGTGACGTGCAATAATCCGTTTGGGCTTTGCCCCCATCAGCCTTGCCGCCAGTGCATAGTCCTCTTCACGAAGCGCCAGCAGTTTCGATCGAACCGCGCGTGCAAGCCCCGTCCAGTCAATCAGACCAAGGATAATCGTGATCCCGAAATAAATTAAGATCGGGCTCCAGGTCACGGGCAATGCCGCCGAAAGTGCCATCCAAAGCGGAATTTCCGGCAAGGAACGGATGACTTCAATCGCGCGCTGGGCTGTTGAATCAACCCAGCCACCGTAATACCCAGCCGCACCGCCAATCAGGATACCGAGAAGGAAACTGACGGAAATACCCACCAGACCAATGGTCAGCGAAACCCGCGCGCCATAGATCATGCGTGACAACATGTCCCGACCAAGCCTGTCGGTGCCAAACATGAACAGCGTACCGTCTTCAGACGGGCAGACGAAATGGAAGTCCATATCGATCATGCCCCAGAATTCATACTCATCCCCCGAACAGAAGAAGCGCAATGGCTCTATCCGGTCCGGATTGACCGTGTAAGTCGGTTTGAGCGTTTCCATATTGACGGAGAAATCGGTGCCATAGGTAAAAGGCCCGACAAATTCGCCGTCATGGAACAGGTGAATACCCTGCGGAGGGTGATGGATATATTCCGAATTGCGGGTTTCCTGCGCATAGGGGGCTATGAACTCGACGATAAAGACCGACGCATACATGATCGCCAGAACAATCAGTGAAAAATACGCCAGCCGGTGACGTTTCAACCGCCACCACATCAATTGCCATTGCGAGGCAAGGAAATACTTTTCCTGCTCAGGCGTCAGTTCCTCGCGATCCCAGGGATCAAACGGTGCTGAATCAACAAAATGCTCGTTGCGCTTTTCGATTTCCTTGCTCAATTCCCGACCCCTCCCTGCAAACGAATGCGCGGGTCAAGCCAGGCAAGCAGAACATCTGAAACAAACATGCCGACAACCGTCAAAAGGGCCAAAAACATCAGGAATGAACCAGCCAGATACATGTCCTGACTTTGCAATGCCGTAAGCAACATCGGCCCCGTGGTGGGTAGTGACATCACCACCGACACCAGAACCGAGCCCGACACCACCTGCGGCAGGATGTTACCGATATCGGCGATAAACGGGTTAAGCGCCATGCGCAAAGGATACTTGAACAGTACCTTGGTCGGTGACAGCCCCTTGGCATGGGCTGTAACCACATATTGCTTGCCCAATTCATCAAGCAGGTTCGCGCGAAGTCGCCGGATCATGGCGGCTGTCCCTGACGTCCCGATAACCACGACCGGTGCCCAAAGATGTTCAACGACCGACATCATCTTGGCCAAAGACCAGCCTTGGTTGATGTATTCCGGGTCCATCAGACCACCGATCGATGTTCCGAAAACGACATTTGCGTAATAAAGCAGGATCAGAGCAAACAGGAAGTTCGGCATGGCAAGGCCAAGGAAGCCCAGCAAGGTGAACCCGTAGTCGCCCCAGCTATATTGACGGGTTGCGGAATAGATCCCGATGGGAAAGCTGACGATATAGATGAAGATAACCGTGCTGAAATTCAGCACCAGCGACAGCCAAAGCCGATCGCCGACCACATCGCTCACAGGCAGGTTATATTCAAATGAAAAGCCGAGATCGCCTTGCAGCAATCCCCAGGACCATTCGGCGTACTGAATATAAATCGGCTGATCCAGGCCGTACTGGCGTTTAAGAAACTCGATCTTGGCCGGGTCGACCGCCTCGCCCTGGGCTTGAAGCTCGTTGAGATACGTGGTCAGAAAGTCGCCGGGTGGCAGCTGAATGATGACAAATACCAGCACGCTGATCATAAACAGCGTGGGTATCATCACGAAAAGCCGTCTTGCCAGATAAGTCAGCATCGGCGCTGTTGCTCCCCCGAGGTTGTTTCACGCCATTCCCTCAACGGCGCAAAACAACACGTTTTTAGTTAAAAGATTACCGGTCCCACCAGAAGGTTTCAGGTCGGTAAATCCCAAAGAACGCGCCCGGCTCCCAGCTATGGATGCCTTTTTCGGGCACGTTGCGCATGTCCTTGTCGATGACGACCGGTTGCGGCACGTTGCCGATCAAACCGATGGAGAACATGTTTTCCGAATTGATATCGAGAATGGCCTGCCATGCCTGTTTCTGGCCCGCTTCATTGCTGGTTTGCCACTTGCGATACTGTTTCATCAGTTCCTGGGCGGCTGGCATATCGGGTGCTTCACCCGCCTCGCCGTCCGTTTGATAATACTGCCCCCATTTCGGCCATTGCAGGCTGTCTTGCAGAACAGGAACGAATTCATCAGGGGCAGTGTTGGGCGTTGCCAGGCCATTATCAATACCGTTGAAAATCGACATGATCGTCTCGCCGGTATAGGCACGGTTACGCATCACTTCGCGCTGCAAACCCTTGACGAACAGCTTGATGCCAACCTGACGCCAACTGTCGCCAACCAGCTCAAGCATGTCGTCATGTTCGGGATTTTCCCCGGACGTCTCGACGATGATTTCCATCGGGCGTCCATCAGGCAAAAGACGGATACCTTCGCCATTGCGTTCATCCAGCCCCATTGCATCAAGCAGTTGGTTTGCGGCCTTGACGTCGAAATCGGTGTAGCTTTCGCGATATTCCGGTTTGAATAACGGGCTTTTTGGCAAGACGGTATTGTTGGTCGGTTGCGCCAGACCAAAGAACATGACCCGGTTAATTTCGGTGCGGTTGATCGCCAAGGACAACGCACGACGGAAACGGACATCGCGCAGAACTTCGCGCCAGACCGGATCGCTGCATGTCAGGTTGGGATACAATGCGGCATATGCCCCGGCCCCGACATCCCAAAGACGCACATCATAGTTCTGATTGGCTTCGGATTGCTTCAGGAACGTGTAGTCCTTGAGCGAAAGAATTCTGCTTTGCAGATCGACCTCGCCCGCGCCGACTTTAGCCGGGACCAGCTTTGCGTTTGAAATGTTGAAGATCATCCGGTCGATGTAAGGCAGCTGATTACCTTCCGGATCGACGCGGTGATAATACGGGTTGCGCACGAAGACGAAGCGATCAGAGGGTTCCTCTGTCGTGATCAGCCATGGCTCGAGCGACGGGCGATGAATGTTGGAAAGCTTGTAGGGACGATCAATGTCCGTATGCAGCACAGCCCAGCTACGCAGACCGCGTTCTTCAACCATCGCCTGAAGTTCGTCCGCATCGCGATAATCCTCGTGGAACTGCTTCAGGTAGTGCGCCGGACGATAAATAAATGGCGGGCGGGTTGCAGCCAGTTCGGTCAGGAAAAACGGGTTTGGCTGTGACCAGCTGTAGCGAACGGTATATTCGTCAAGAATTTCAAAGGTTGCCGGTTCATTCCCGACAAACAGGAAACGCGGCGGCCCGACCGGAAACAGTTCATCATTATTGACGATATCTTCCCAGTAATAACGGAAATCCTCGGCCGTGAATGGCTCCCCATCTGACCATTTGTGACCTTTGCGGATATGCAACGTGAAGACATTGCCTTCTTCATTCACATCAAGCGCTTCAAGGATATCCGGGCGAAGGTTCAAGTCCTGATCATAGCCGATCAAGCGGGCATAGCCATAGACAACGGCCATACGGATATCTTTGGACCGCCCCATGATGGTAACAAATTCCCCACCATATTTGCCGATTTCCTTACCCTCACCCGCAAAGTCAATCACATGCGGATGTTCTGGCAGGCGGTCGTTCATTGCCGGCAAAGACCCGCTTGCAACCGCATCCTCCAAATAAGGGACTTCTGCATGCGCCGGTGCGACCAAGACACTTGCCGCCAGAAAACCTGTCGTCATCACAAGGCCGGAAAAGGCACGATGAATTCTAGACATCGACGGGTTTAACACATTGATCATATGGCGATCTCCGTAAAATCGGCACGTTCGGCACGAACAAAGTGATCTTCAGCGACCTGCATCATCTTGGGCTCGCTGGTCTGATTGATCGTGAACGGGGCTGGCCACCGGGATGGATCAGATGCTTTGCCATCCATTATCTTGTCGAAATCAAGCAGGTGATCCAGATCGGCAAATGGCACGGCGTGCAGCAGTGCCTGCGTGTAGGGATGCATCGGGTTTTTAAACAGCACTTCACGTGGTGCGGACTCAACAATTCGCCCAGCACACATCACGGCAATCCTGTCTGCAACGTAATCCACGACCGCAAGATTGTGTGATATGAACAGATAGGTCAAATTAAGATCACGCTGCAAGTCTTTTAAAAGATTAAGTATTTGCGCCTGAACCGACACATCAAGTGCCGATGTCGGCTCATCGAAAATCAACAAGTCCGGCTTCAGACTGAGCGCACGTGCGATCCCGATACGCTGGCGCTGCCCGCCTGAGAAACTATGCGGATACCGGTTCAGAAAACGCGGATCAAGACCAACCAGGTCCATCAGTTCCAGCACCATTTTCTGGCGATAGTTACTATCCCCGACACCGTGAATAAGCATGGGCTCGGTGATGATATCCTGAACCGTCATCCGCGGATTAAGCGATCCGAACGGGTCCTGAAAAACAAATTGTATCCGTTTTCGGTACGGATTGAGCTGATCTTCATCAAGCCCTGTCAATTCTGTCATCTGTCCGCTTTCACCGCGAAACAGAATGGAACCTTCATCCGGGCTCATCGCCCGCATGATCAGTTTGGAAAGGGTCGTTTTGCCACAACCACTTTCACCGACCAGACCAACGCATTCGCCTCGATTAACCGTCAGTGAGACGTCAGACACTGCGGGCACAAGGCGCTCTTCGGATTTAATCCAGTTACCTTTGCGCGTGGTAAAGCTTTTGCTGAGATGGCGAACCGCCAGAACCGGCTCGCTGGCCATGGTCGGGTGCAGGGCCAAAGTTGCCGGAACATCTGATGTATTTTGTTGTGTATCGCCATCACCTCCAATGGCAAGCAGGCTGCCGGTTTTCGGCTTGATCTCGCGCAGCGGACGCAACCTTTCGTCCGGTCCCATATCAAAGTGCGGAACCGCCGCAAGCAATGATCGTGTATATGTATGGCCGGGATTGATGAACACATCGTCGGTTTTACCAGCCTCGACCACCCGCCCGTCATAGATCACCACCATCCGGTCAGCCATGTTGGCAACGACACCAAGATCATGGGTGATCAACAGTACCGACATCTGCAATTCTGACTGCACTTCCTTGATCAGACGCAGAATTTGCGCCTGAATGGTTACATCAAGGGCGGTTGTCGGTTCATCCGCAATCAACAAGGCCGGACGACACACCAGTGCCATCGCGATCATTGCGCGCTGACGAAGGCCACCGGAAAGTTCGAATGGATAAGTTTTCAGCGAACGCTTGGGCTGCGGAAAGCCGACCAGTGTCAGCATTTCAACGGCAAGTTCACGCGCCTCGGCCGATCCGACCTTGCGATGAAGTTTCACGGCCTCGCATATCTGATCGCCGATTGTGTGGAGTGGCGACAGGGAACTCATCGGTTCCTGGAAAATCATCGAAATCCGACCACCGCGAATGGCGCGCATGTCAGAGCCAGACCGATCCAGCATGGCGATATCCACCCGGGTTCCGGGCTTTTTCGGATCGGCAAAGATGATAGATCCTTTGGTGACCTGGGCCACCTTTGGCAACAGGCCCATGATCGCCTGCGAGATCGTGCTTTTGCCCGATCCCGACTCACCAACCAGTGCAACGGTTTCCTGCGCACCGATGCGAAAGCTTACATTTTCGACAGCCTTGACACGCATGTGCGGCAGTACGAATTCAACTTTCAGATCCTTGATGCGCAGAATATCGGTCATTCTAGTTGATACCACCGTGTTTGCGTTCGGATGCCGCCGCCTTAACCAGTGTTTCGGCCTCATCCATGCGCATCAAGTTTGTTCTTGTGACGTCATCGACAAGCAGCTGGTTATCTTTCGCCCAATCACGAGAAATTTCAAGGAGATCGTCAAAACCGTCCAGTGTTGATTCTGCGACAATTTTCGCATCCCCGGCCTGCAGGGTCAGCTCGAACCATCCCTTGTTGCCATCGCGCTTGGTACTAAAGTAACGCAAGCGGAACTTCGAAAGTTCCGGCCAGGCAAAAGCCGTTCCACCGCGCAGGCTTGAAAGCCGGATGCCGTATTCCGATACATAGATCTTTGACTGGAAACGGATAACCGTGCGGGCAAAATAGAAAACGAACAGCAAAGCAAGCCCGGCCGACGTCCATTGAATGATTGCGAGCATCTCGGGGATCAGCGCGATAACCCCGCAAATCAGCAGCCCGACAATTGATTTTGCCAGATCAGGGGCCATCAGTTTGGATGGATAGCCCATCGTCTGGACTTCACTGTCACCAACACCCGCTGGCTTTACCGGGTCCACAGTGCTTGGCACGGTGCTTGGCTCACTGGGGGCGGCCTTGGGGGCCTGTTCAGGTTCCACGTGTTGTTTTGGCCTTATTGCCATGGAAATACTCCGGGTATTCTCAACCAGCGCAAAGCTGAATGGTCCATAGAAAACAGATTATCAAGGAACTTCGTGGTGGCCTCATCATGAACAAGGTGATGGGTCAGAATTCCCGTCGGCTCATCCGCGTCGACCCGACCTGTTCGCCGCGCCGCCAGATGTTCGACCATTGCACCAAGTGCCGCGTCTTCGCCAACAAAGCCGCGCGTTCCACGCCAATCAATGACATCAACATGCGTGTTAACCTGCATGATGCCTTTGTACGGCTCCGCCGCCTTGCGGGCATTAAATGTGCTGATCCCGCAAAAGCCAAGGGAATGCAAAGCCGCCACGACATCGTCGGCGACCCGGTTCCATGGCGGCACCAGGACCGGCAAGAAACGATTGCCAAAACGCGATTGCAGAACCAAAAACCCATGCCGCAGATCTGCAACGACATCGCCAATATCGCGAACGTCATCGAGTTCCTGTTTCTTGCGTCCCTCTGGCATGTGGTTCTGATGGGACCAGCCATGCTGCAACACACGGGTATCAAGGGTTTCGACAAGACGTTCGACAAGGTCGTCCTGCAAAGCCGCCGGAATAACCGCAAGTGCGAGTGGCACTTTATAGTCCTGTTCAAATCGCAGAAGCGTTTCAAGCGCCGGGGTCACAGAAACAGCATCGTCGTCACGCCACCACGCGGTGGCAATCCGTTCTTCCGACTGCCACAGATCAAGCTCTGCGCGTAATTGGTCCCAGCTGCTCATGCCTGCCCTTTGATCTTTTCTGCGATGATTGACGCAGTTCTTTTTGCGCCATCCAGCGCGATTTTAATCCCGCTTGGCTGTCTGGCGTTATCTATTTGTTTTGCTAATGATTGCGCAGACAGGCCATCAAGATCAAGCAGGGAAATAACCCCTTCATAGGCAAGGACTTCTGCACGTTCGGTTTGCTCGCTTTCGCCGCCTTCTGCAAACGGCACCATGACCGCCGGCGTTCGCGTCGCCAAAACATCCATCAGCGTGTTGTATCCGGCCTGTGAAACGGAAACGGCGGCACGCGCCATCCTTTCACGGAAATCGGGCAAGAACCGATGCAGGATCACACTGTCGGGCAACTGGCCGCGCAAAAGGTCGAACTGATCCGAGGGAAAATGCGGCCCAGCGACAATATCCCAAATAGCGTCGCTATATTTTTGCGAATGCGCGCGGGCAGAAATTGCAAGCCTGATCAGCTCTGCCCCAACGGCACCACCGCCGGCGGAAACGAGAACACCTTGACGGTCCGCCTCCTCACGTTCCGAGACGTCATCGGCAACCTTTGGTGCGACGTAGCCGGTGTAAGCGATCAGATCAGATATATCGGCGGCAAACTCAAAGCTGCGATCAAAACCAAACAGTCGCGGATCTCCATGTACCAAAACAGCATCAAGGTATTTGCGCGCGATATCACGCATCCATCGCGTTTTGCCGATGTCTTTTTTACGCACCAAAAGGTCTCTGACAGAACAAATGATGGGAATGCCTGCCTCAACCGCCGCGTCAAACAACGGAATCAATTCGAACCGAAATGCGCGGCGACCAAACGGGAACATTTCGACCAAAAGCAGTTTCGGCGCCGTTTCCTTGAACGCGGTCAGGAGTTGTCTTTTACGCTCTTCCCGCCAATCGTCCCCCAAGGCGTTCCCTTCCGGATCGACAAGCCCTGAGAAACCAGTATCGGATGTCTCGCACGGGGAAAGCTGAACAACTTCATTAGCCGCGAAATCAAGGCTGTCATCGGGCACACCGCCACTTGCGACCGTAACGCCAAGCCCTTCATCGCGAAGCGCCTGATTGATCAACGCCATGCGGCGCACGTGACCAATGCCAAGCAAGTGCTGAACATAGACCATGACATCACTCATCACGCGCCCTCCTGCGCGGGCGGAAGTGGCACATTGAGTGCTTCAACATAGAACCCGACCTCATCAGAATACTGAAACACTTGTAAACAGTGCCAATCGAGTTTGTCTGGAATTTTGCCCATCATGTCCCATCCACGTGCCGCAGCATAGACAGCACGTATCACGCCCTTATGAGTGACCGCACCAAATTCCGGCAGGTCGCAATCTTTTAGGAATGTCTCAACCCGGTTCAATACATCACGCGGGCTTTCACCTTCGCCGGGACGAAAATCCCAACCCCGGTCTTCATTGTCGCGTAGGTCTTCCCCCATTCTTGCGCGAAGATCCGACAGTTTTTCACCTTCCCACGTGCCCCAGTCCATCTCAATGAACGCGGGCTCGGCGGCAACGGTTCTGATCCCCAGCGCATCTGCAGTTTCACGAGTTCGGGATAATGGAGAAGAAAACCACGGCACATTGGCCCACTTGTCGGGCAAGCGGTGCTGGCGATACCAATCAGCTGTATCAGGACTGATTGAGATATCTGTCCGTCCCTGAATGCGCTTTTCGGTATTCCACGCCGTGACACCGTGGCGAAGCAATGCAAAACGGATCTGTTTCATACTGGGCCCTGCCCGTTTTGTGACGACAGGTGACCCGGGATGATTTTCTTGAATGTGGTGGATAGCAGATCGGCTGCGGCTTCAAGCGTGTGATGCTGAGCTGCTTTCGATGCGCCAGCGGCACCTATATCACGCAATAGGGCGACATCTGCCCCCAGGCATTCCGCCAACCGGCTTGAAAAAGCCGCGACATCACCAACAGGCACAAGCCACCCTGTTACACCGGATGAAACAATACCGGACACGCCGCCAGTATCCCCTGCCAGAACCGGAAGCCCCGCAGACTGCGCCTCAAGCAACGCCATTCCGAAGGCTTCATTGATCGCGGGCCATACGAACAAATCTGACTGCGCGAGGATATCTTTGGTTTGTTCAGGTGTTGTCAGCCCCACTAGTGAAACCTTGTCATCACCAAGTCCGCTTTCTTCAAATACGTCTTCGACCTGCTGACGTGCTGGGCCATCGCCAATCACTGTCAGGTGCCAGTTATCAACACCATTGCGCCTGAGGCGACCCAGTGCGTCTGCCAAAAGCGCATAGGATTTCAGTTTATCACCATCCCGCATCATCGCGGTTGTCACCAACCGCACACATTCCGGATTAATTACTGCGCGATGCCCAACATTCCATGACGCGACACGCGTAAAGGGCGGCAGGAAGTGCAGACGATCCGGTTGGCAGACCTGCGCAAGGCATTCCATATCAACCCGATTGAGCGAGAAAACGGCATCCGCCTGCTTAAGCGCTGTCTCGACTGCCAGATGGCTTTGCCCCCACGGCCCGTTTGCACGCTTTGGGGCAAAGGATGCTTCGGTCACCACATACGGGATACCCAACGCATCAGCGACAATCGGCCCGATCCAGTCCGGCGCCTTGTAATAAAGATGATAGGTAAACCAGATATCCGGTTTGGGACGGAACCCCGATTGGTATTGCCGCAATAAACGGGCAGCAAGTTTGGTACCCAGTTCGGCAAGCCGCACCTGCTTAAGGACATTGCCATCAGCAACGCGGCTGCGAAGGCGGGCGCTAATATCGACCTTCATGCCTGCTGACTGAAGGGCCTCACACAGCATGCGGGCAATCAGGCGGTCACCCGACGGAACAGGATGATCAATCGGCTTTAACGGGGCGTAAAAGGCAACCTGCAAGTGCGTGCCTCCTACTCTGCGGCGGGTTGTTCGGCGGGGATTGCTGTCTTTTCTTCGGACGGGGAGTTAACACCGAAACGTTCCGCCAGATCCTTCATACCGCGATAGAATGAGAAATCACGACGCACAATCTCCTTACCCTTGCGGCCCATGGTTTCGCGAAGACGAGCATCAGTGATCATAACTTCCAGCGCGACTGCAAGTGCATCCGGATCACGTTCGGGCACAAGTTTGCCATTTACGCCGTCTTCAATCAGTTCAGGAATAGCCGAAATTGCCGTCGAAACCGCAGCAAGTCCGCAAAGCTGCGCCTCCATCAGAACGTTTGGCAGCCCGTCGCGATCACCATCCTTCTCAATCCGACTGGCCAGCACGAACAAATCGGAAGACTGGCATGCCGCAATGACCTCCTTCTGATCACGCGCCCCTTGCCAGACACAGCGGTCTGCAATGCCGAGCTCTGTCGCAAGCTGCTGATATTTTTCGCCGTTGCCGCCACCAATATGAACGAACCGCCAATGAAGGTTGGCTGGCAACTTGGCCAAGGCGCGCAGAAGGTCGTCATACCCCTTTTTGCCCACCAGTCGTCCGACCGACAGGATCCTTACCGGGTTTTCGGCATCCGTCCCATCGCGCAGAGGTCTTTCTGGAAGGTCTTCGGGAAAGCGCGAAAAATCCAGTCCGTGATAGAGCAGATTGACCTTTTCCGGATCCTCGGCAAGTTTACGAAGGTAATCGACATTGGCGCTTGTACAGGTCACCAGCCAATCCATATCGCGCAGCTTTTCGCGCATGTCCCAGTCCTGACTGGTATAGATATCCTTGGCATGGGCCGAACAGCACCACGGCAAACCGCGCATAATTGCGCAATAGCGCGCGACCGATGCCGGTGTATGCAGGAAGTGGGCATAGA
>Ga0207828_100325_pt1 | contig 20967 bp, 21 predicted proteins | sample TtaePargueraPR_11_FD_187276 | JGI IMG/M metagenome (GOLD analysis project Ga0207828, IMG submission 187276) | Aerobic enrichment media microbial communities from Bioluminiscent Bay, La Parguera, Puerto Rico - Tt and P2 (3) (SPAdes) | ecosystem: Environmental > Aquatic > Marine > Unclassified ...
GGAGCCGGTCGCTCAGCGGGCCGACGGTGAGGCCGGCCAGCGCCCAGGTCAGCGACAGGCCCGAAGCGAGCATGCCGACCTCGAAATTGCTCAGGCCGAGCTCGGGCTGGATCATCGGCATCATGAAATTCGCCGCCTGGCGGTCGAAGAACAGGATGCCGAAGTTCAGGCTCAGCAGCGCGGTGAGCCAGACCTGGTAGCGCCCGCTGCGGCGCTGCGACGGGCGGCTGGCCAAGGGATCAGGCCGGGTTGGCGGCGAGACCGCGCCGCTTGAGCACGGCCGGCGCGGTTTCCTTCAGGCCCATGGCGACGAAGCCGCTGATCACCGCCAGCACCATCAGCACCCAGAGGAAGGTCTCGAGCCCGAAGAGGTCGTTGAGCGCCCCGGCGACCGGCGGGCCGAACACGCCGCCGAGGATCTCGCAGCTGCCCATGGCAAGGCCGAGAACGGTGGCGTGGTGGCGGGCGCTGAAGGTTTCCGACGGGATGGTCGCCATGAAGATCGGGAAGATCCCGTTGACCGCCCAGCCGACGAAGAAGATCGCCGCGAGGACGAAGGCGGAGCCGTCGAAATAGAGCGCACCGATCGGGCCGACCACCGAGAGCAGCGGGAGGACCACCATCACCGGCTTGCGCCCTATGATGTCGGACAGGCCCGATATCACGATGGAGTAGATCGCCGCGGCGATCTCGAGCGAGCCCATGACCCAGCTCATCGTCTGCGGGTCCATGCCTTTGCCCTGCACGAGGAAGAGCGGCATGAAGGCCCAGGTGATCACGAAATGGGCGACCATGAAAATTCCGACCACCACCGCGATCCACATGTTGCGGACCTTGAGCGCCTGCAGGATGGTCATCGAATCCCCGCCGTCCTCGTGATGGACGACCGGCTCCGGCTCGCGCAGCAGGAACCAGATCAGCGCCGCGCTGAGGATGCCGGGGACCGCGGCGAGGTAGAAGGCCTCGCGCCAGCTGAAGGCGGTGGCAAAGGCGACCAGCACCACCGGGGCGAGAAAGCTGCCGAGCAGGTTGGAGCCCAGGTTCTGCGCCACGCCCTGCGCCAGCCCGCGGCGGGCGGGATCGACCTCGCTCGCCACCATCGCATGGCTGATCGGCATCACCCCGCCTTCGGCCGCGCCCATCAGCAGGCGGGCGGCGAACAGGAACAGGAAGCTGGTCGCGATCCCGGAGAGAAAGGAGCAGAGCGAGAAGGCCACGGTGGCGATGATCAGCAGCAGCTTGCGCTTGCCGAGGCTGTCCGAGAGCTTGCCGACGAAGAAGGCCGCGATCGCCCAGCTGAAGCTGAGCCCGCCGGCGAGCAGGCCGATCTGCGTGCCCGAGAGCTGGAGCTCGGGCTCGACGAAGGGCATCAGCGCGTTGAGCGCCTGCCGGTCGAAGAAGACGATCCCGAAATTGAGGCTCAGCAGGAACACCAGCAGGAACTGGTAGGCGGGTGAATTCTTCTGCCAGTTGCCCTGCGGGGCGGCGGTGGTCGATTCCATGCTATTCTCTCCCCAAGCCCGCTTTTCCAGGCCTAATCTCATTCACCGTCCTTGCGAGCGACCGGAGGTCGCGCGGCAATCCGGGGCAGCGCGCGCCGCGCCGGATCGCTTCGCCGGCTGCGCCTCCTCGCAATGACGAAAAGGGCGCGCGCCGATCCGTCAGAGGAAGCTGCGGACCGGCTCGCTGCCGTCCCAGTCCCGGCTCGCCTGCCAGAAGCGGGTGAAGGTCTCGTCCATGCCCGGGGTCACCGGGAGCAGTTCGAGGAAGCCCCACTGCGCACCGCTGCCATTGTCGAGATAGACCACTTCGCCGCCGGTCGGGACCGCGGCGCGGAAGGCCTCGTGATAGCCGCGCGCCTGGTAGTCGCGGCTCGAGGCGTCGACATCGGCGCAGGCGATCCCGAAATGGTGGAAGCCGTAGCCGCGCGCCGTGATGGTTTCCTGGTAGACGCTCGGATTGCTGTCGAGCGGCTGGATCAGTTCGATCAGCATATGCCCTGCAAAACCCATCGCGATGGTGATGTCGGCCGTGCTTTCCGCCCCGCGATAGGTCTGGCCGGGGACCAGGAAATGATCGAGCACGAAGAAGGGCCCGGCCTTCATGTCGGCGATGAAACGCGCGACGGAGGCCTGCAGATCCTCGACCACGAATGCGGTCTGTGCGATGCCTTCCATTGGCTGGCCGTAACCCACTGTCTTGCCCAAAGCTGTCCTCCCGGGAATATGTAACCCTGCGGGCTCCGCCGTCATCCCGGAGTCCCGCCCTTGCGCATTGGCTTGCCAGACTCTTGGGCAGAGTCAATTGCCCTGTGCCGCGCGAGGGCCTCGCGGGTGCTTGTCCCGCACGGCTTTGCCGTGCGATAGGGACGGCAAGAGGAGAGCGATATGGCAACCCAGCTCCGGCGCAACCTGGAATGCAGCCCCGAGGAATGGCAGGCGCGGCTCGACCTCGCGGCCTGCTACCGCCTGTTCGACATGTTCGGCTGGTCGGAATCGATCTACAACCACATCACCTTGCGCGTCCCGGGCGAGGATGCCTGGCTGATCAACCCCTACGGCCTGCTGTGGGACGAGGTCACCGCCAGCAACCTGGTCAAGGTCGACCGTGACGGCAACAAGATGGGCGACAATCCCTATCCGGTGAACAAGGCGGGATTCACCCAGCACAGCTGCTTCCACAACAATCTCGACTGGGCCCACGCGATCGTCCACACGCACACGCCCGACACCATGGCCGTGTGCAGCACCGAGGAAGGGCTGACCCCGACCAATTTCTATTCCTGCTTCTTTGCCGGGATGGTCGGCTATCACGATTTCGAAGGCATCACCGTGCGCGCGGAAGAAGGCGAGCGGCTGCTGCGCGATCTCGGCGGCAAGCAGATCCTGATGCTGCGCAACCACGGGCCGGTGGTGCTGGGCAAGACGCTGCCGGAAATGTTCTTCATGTATTACATGCTCCAGCGCGCCTGCGAGATCCAGGTCAGGACCGGCAGCGCGGGCACCCCGATCCGGGTTTCGGACGAGGTCATCCGGATCCACCAGCGCGACCGCGACGAGGTGGCGCTGGCCGGTTTCGGCGAGGCGGATTTCGCCGCCTGGGTGCGCAAGCTCGAGCGGACCGACACGGGCTGGAAGCAGTAGGCATGGCGCATATCCAGCCGGCCGCTTGCGGCAAATGCGGCGGGCGGCTGATCCGCGGGTCGGTGCTCAACCGCGATTCCAACGGCGGCAAGTCGCTCTGCAGCTGGGTCGAGGGCGTGCCCGAACGCAGCGTCTGGACCGGGCTCAGGACCAAGGGAGTGGAGGTGCTGCCGATCGCCAGCTATCGCTGCCAGCGCTGCGGCTTCCTCGAACACTATGCGGTAAACTGAGCCGATGTCGAAAATGACCGTCAACGGCCGCCCGGTCGAATTCGCCATGGACCCGGACACGCCGCTGCTCTGGGCGCTGCGCGACGCGGCGAACCTGACCGGGACGAAATACGGCTGCGGCGTGGGCGATTGCGGCGCCTGCATGGTGGTGGTCGACGGCGAGGCGCTGCGCAGCTGCCTGATTACCATTGCCGAATGCGAAGGCCGCTACGTCACCACGATCGAGGGGCTGAGCCGTGACCGCTCGCATCCGGTGCAGCAGGCCATCGTGGCCGAACAGGCGATCCAGTGCGGCTTCTGCACCCCCGGGATCGTGATGGCCGCCGCGGCGCTGCTCGAGCGCAACGCGAGCCCGACCGAGGCCGAGATCAGGGAGGCGATCCGCAATCTGTGCCCCTGCGGGGTCCAGCCGCGGCTGGTGCGCGCGATCCGGCGGGCGGGGCAGGTGGCGCTGCGGCGCGAGACGATCAGCGCCGCCCCCGCGCCGGGGATCAGCGCGGAAGATGCGGCGCGGGCCGTGCCGGCGCTGAGGCCGCGGGCAAGAACAACCACGACCACAACCATCACACAGGAGAGACGAGACAGGTGAAGGCAACGATCTGGCACAATCCCAATTGCAGCAAGTCGCGCCAGGCGCTGGAAACCCTGCGCGCGCGCGCCGACATCGAACTGGAGGTGGTGCCCTATCTCAAGCAGCCGCCGGGCGCCGACAAGCTGGCCCAGCTCTACCGCGACGCCGGCATGACCGCGCGCGAGGGGCTACGCACTGCGGGGACCGATGCGAAGGAGCGCGGGCTGACCGAGGCCGACGATGCCACTGTCATCGCCGCCATGGCAGCGGACCCGAGGCTGATCGAGCGCCCGCTGGTCGAGACCGAGAAGGGCGTCCGCCTCTGCCGACCGCCCGAGAAAATCGACGAAATCCTGTGAAATCAGGACGGGCCATGTGACAGGCGGGTTGCAAATTGCCGTGAGTTTTGCGACTCAAGCGTGACTGACGGAAGGCCCCCTCGTGACGGGGCAACCACAACCAAGGGGCGCCGCCACACATGAACGGACATGACCTCGCCCAGCCTTCGTGGGTGAGTAATATCAAGCGGAAATTCCAGCGTCTGGTTGGTCCGGCCGGGATCTTCTTCCAGGGCTTCCTTGAGCATCCGGTGATGGTCGGCTCGATCATTCCCTCCTCGCGCTTCACCATCCGCAAGATGCTCGCGCCGGTCGACTGGGACAATACGAAGCTCTTCGTAGAATACGGCCCCGGCGTGGGTACTTTCACCCGCCCGATCCTCGACCGGCTGCCGCGCGGCGGCGAGCTGATCGTGATCGACACCAACCCGCTGTTCATCGACTATCTCAAGCGCACGATCGGCGACAGCCGCTTCCACGCGGTCCATGGTTCGGCCGAGGACGTCGAGGAGATCGTCCGCGCGCATGGCCATGATTACGCCGATTACGTGGTCTCGGGCCTGCCCTTCTCGACCCTGCCCGAAGGCGTCGGGCCGCGTATTGCCGAAGCGACCGCGCGGATCGTCCGCCCCGGCGGGGCCTTCATGACCTACCAGTTCTGCTGGGCCGCGCGCGAGCTCACCAAGCGCTACTTCCCCCGGGTCGAGGACGGCTATGAGCCGCTCAACATCCTCCCCTGCAAGCTGGCCTGGGGCTGGAAGGACAAGGAATAGGCGGGGCGGCGCCCTCGCCGCTGCCCGCTATTCGAAGGTTTCGCTGACCGAAGCGGCGGAAGGGCCGGCCAGCTGCCGGTGGACCGCGGCGAGCACGGCGACGCCGATCATGGTCGCCACCGCGCCGAGCAGGCTGGTCAGGATGCCGGTCACCACCATGCCCCCGGCGATCGCGCCGATCAGCCCGAAGACTGCGCCGAGGATCATCGAGATCACGAGGTAGACCAGCACCAGCAGGGCGAAGAAACCGAGCAGGCGCAGGCTGTTGCCCCTGGTCAGCTGCCAGGAGCGCCGGATCACCTGGACCGGGTTGTAGATCTTCTCGATCGCGATAACCGGCGTGGTCATGGACATCTTCACCCCGACATAAAGCGCGGCCACCAGCAGCGCGATCACCAGCACTGCGGCGAGCGCATCCAGCCCCGCGGCGGCGGGCGCGCCGACCAGCACACCGCCGACCAGCATCAGGCCGAGCACCAGCAGCAATTGCACGCCGATATAGGGCAGCAGGCCGAACAGCCCGGCCTTGAGCGCATCGCCCAGCGTCGGCTTGCTGACATCGCTCAACAGCGCCAGCAGCGCCAGCAGGCCGACCACCTGGATCAGCCCGCCAAGCACGAACAGCCAGCCATATTGGGCATAGATCTCCATCACATAGTCGAGCACCAGCTCGGGATCCTCGACCTGGCCGGCCATGTTGAGCTCGGGAATCAGGAAGACCGAGGCCAGCGCGGGGAGGAAGAAGAACACCCCGGCGGTCACCAGCATCAGTTCGCGATTGGCCTTGAGCAGCGCCACCGCGTCGTTCCAGGCCAGGCTCATGTCGAGCTTCATCATTTTCTCCCCGCTCAAATCAGCCCCTTGATAAGCGCAGCCGATATCGCCACGCAAATCAAATGGTGAATGACCGGCCCGAAGCCGTCGAATGGCGGCGCGACTATATCCAGGTACCCTATCGCCAGGCGCTGGCCGAACAGGAGGCGCGCAACGCCGCGATCGCGGCGGGCGAGGCGCGCGAGCTGGTCTGGCTGCTCGAACACCCGCCGGTCTATACCGCCGGGACCAGCGCCCCGGCGGGCGAATTGCTCGATCCGCGCTTCGACGTGGTCGAGACCGGGCGCGGCGGGCGCTATACCTATCACGGCCCGGGCCAGCGGATCGGCTATGTTCTGCTCGACCTCGCCCGGCGCGGGCGCGACGTGCGCGCCTTCGTCCACGGGCTGGAGAACTGGGTGATTGCCACGCTCGGCGATCTCGGGGTCGAAAGCTGGTCGGTGCCCGAGCGGGTCGGCATCTGGTGCCGCGACGTCGATGGCGGCGAGGCCAAGATCGGCGCGATCGGCGTGCGCGTGCGGCGCTGGGTGACCATGCACGGCTTCGCGGTCAATCTCGATCCCGATCTCTCGCACTTCGCCGGCATCGTCCCCTGCGGGATCGCCGATTACGGCGTGACCAGCCTGGCCCGGCTCGGCATCGCGCTTGCACCGCAGGAGTGGGATGAGGCATTGCAGAAGCGCTCCGGCGAATTCCTCGCCGCGCTGGAAAGGTCGCACGCGTGATGAAACCCTCTCTCAGCCGTCTCGTTCCGCTGCCCCTGGCCGCTGCGCTCGCGCTGGCCGCCTGCGGTGAGGAGGCCGAGGTCGCGGGCGGAGAGGGGCAGGCCAGCGGCGAAGTGCTCGAAGGCTCGATCAGCGACGCCATGCTCCCGCTCGATCAGCTGACCTCGAGCGCGCCGATCGCCACGCCGAGCCCGACGCAGGGCGCTGCGGCGGCGGACGGGGATGCCGAAGCGGACGCGGACGATGGCGACACGGCGGGCGAAGACGATGGCGATACCGCGAGCGCTCCCGAGGGCGGAGCGGCACCGGCGGCAGCAGCGGAACCCGCAGAAGCCCCGGCCAACTAGGGCGCGCGGGCGAGGATCTGCTGCGCCCGGGCGAGGTGCAGGCGTTCGACCATCCGCCCGGCGACCTGCAGCGCCGCCGCGCCGGGTTGGGCGGCAAAACCCGCGACCACTGCGCGGGCAAACGCCAGTTCCTCGTCACCCGGGGAGAAGGCGCGGTTGATCGCTTCCACCTGCGCCGGATGGATCGCGAGCATGCCGTCGAAGCCGTCGGCGGCGGATGCCCCCGCGCGGCGGGCCAGCTGGCCGAGGTCGCGGAAATCGGGCTCGACCGTCTCGATCGCCGCGATTCCGCGCGCCCTGGCCACCAGCAGCAGCTGCGCGCGGACCTGGCGGAAGGCGCCGGTCCATTCGCCCGCCGCGTCGCGCTTGCGGCTGGCGCCGAGCGCGGCGGCGAGGTCTTCCGAGCCCCAGGCGAGACCCGCCAGCCGGGGCAGGACGGCCGCGCGGAAATCCCCGATCCGCAGCGCGCCGGCAGGATCCTCGCCGACCATGGCGACGATGCTGGTAGTGCCGGGGTCGATACCGGCGTCCTTTTCACAGCCCGTCATGGTGTCCGCCAGTTCAGCAAGCTGGTCGGGGCCTGCGACCTTGGGCACAACTATCCCTTCGGGCCGGCCGGGCAGGACGGCGGCAAGGTCCGCGTGCCAGTGCGGCGAGCCAAGCGCGTTGATCCGCACGAAGCACCCGGTACGCATCGCTGCGGCCTGCTCCGCAAGCCAGGCCCGCGCCGCGCGCCGCGCTTGCCCCTTGGCCTCGCCGGGCACCGCATCCTCGAGGTCGAGCACCACCGCGTCGCTCCCGCGGCCCGCCAGCTTTGCGAGCTTGCGCGCGTCATGGGCGGGGGCGAAGAGCCAGCTGCGATAGGTCCGGGCGGTCATGCGTTTCCTGGGTCCGATGCCCCGGGGGGCGGGAGAGGGAGATTGAGTGGCTTTCCCTGATCGCGCAATGGCGCTAGCCCTGTGATCCACCACGGCGGCGACAGGGACAGGCACGATGAAGGCATATCTACCGGCACTCGCACTCGGCATGGCAGCGGCGGGCTGCACCACCGCGCAGACGGCTGCCCCGCCGCAAAGCGCCGCCCCGGCGGCAGCGGAGCTGGAGGCTGGCGAAATGGACGAAGCCTTCGCCGAGGTCGCCAAGGGCTATATCGAGGCGCTGACCGAGCTCAATCCGGTCTATGCGACCCAGCTCGGCAATCACGAATATGACAGCGAACTGCCCAATATCACCGCCGAGGGCCGCGCGCTCTCGCTGCGGGTGAGCAAGGCGCTGCTCGGCGCGCTGCAGCAGATCGACCGCGCGGCGCTGACGCCCGACAACCAGGTTGATTACGCGCTGCTCGAAAACGCGCTGCGCTATGCGATCTGGGACGAGGAAGAGCTTCAGGAATGGGCCTGGAACCCCCAGGTCTACAACGACATCGCCTCCTATTCGCTCTATTCGCTGACCGCGCGCGATTTCGCGCCCTGGCCCGAGCGGCTGGAATCGGCGATCGCGCGGATGGAGAAGCTGCCGGCCTTCCTCGCCGAAGCCCGCCGCCAGCTCGACCTGGCCCGCGTGCCCAGGGTCCATGCCGAGATCGTGTCGCAGCAGAACGCCGGGATTCTCGAGATCGTCGACGGCGTGCTGGTGCCCGAACTCGACAAGGCCGACGACGCCAGCCGCACACGCTTCGACGAGGCGCTCGACAACCTCAAGGCGGCGGTGGCCGAGCACCAGACATGGCTCGACGAGGTGCTGGTCCCCAATGCCGCGGGCGATTTCCGGCTCGGGACCGAACTCTACGACGCCAAGATGCGCTTCGCGCTGATGAGCCCGCTATCGCGCGCGGAGCTGAAGGAGCGCGCGCTCAAGGCCAAGGCGGAGACCCGCGCCGAGATGTACGAGCTTTCGCGCGAGATCCTCTCGACCCACGCCGAAGGGCTGATCCGCGAGCCGGCGGAAGGCGAATTGCAGCAGGTGACGATCGAATCCGCCCTCGCGATCAGCTACCGCAACCGGCCCGCGCGCGACAAGCTCGAACAACGCGCCCGCGAGACGCTGGCGCAGGCGACCGAATTCACCCGCGAGAAAGGGTTCCTGCGCATGCCCGACGGGGCGGTTCAGGTGATCACCATGCCCAAGTTCTGGCAGGGCAATGCGGTCGCCTATGACGACGCGCCCGGCCCGCTCGAACGGCACCTGCCCAATTACTATGCCGTCTCCCCGATCCCCGAGGACTGGAGCGACGCGCAGGCCGAGAGCTTCCTCACCGAATATAACGACTACATGCTGCACGACCTCTCGATCCACGAGGGCGTGCCCGGCCATTACCACCAGCTCGATCACGCCAACAAGGACGACAGCCTGCTGCGCGCCGTGCTCGGCAGCGGTCCCTTCGTGGAAGGCTGGGCGGTCTATGCCGAAGGGGTGATGAGCGATCTCGACTATCTGGACGGCGATCCGCTGTTCAAGCTGACCGTGCTCAAGATGCGGCTGCGCTCGATCACCAACACCCTGCTCGACATCGGCATTCATACCGAGAACATGAGCGAGGACGAGGCGATGCAACTGATGATGCACGACGCCTTCCAGCAGGAACGCGAGGCGGCCGGAAAGTGGATCCGCGCCAACCTCTCTTCGGTCCAGCTGCTGAGCTATTTCACCGGCTATGCCGAACACATGGACATGCGCGCCGAGGCCCAGCGGCTGTGGGGCGAGGACTTCACCCTGCGCCGCTACCACGACACCGTGCTGAGCCACGGCTCGCCGCCGGTGAAATATGTCCGCGCGCTGGTGTTCGGGGAAGCGGTGGAGTGAGGGCCGCCCCGACCGGCTAGTCGCCCGAGGGAACGGCCGCTTCGGGGACCTCGCCCAGATCCCCCTTGCCGACCGTCCCGGCGGCCATCTCCAGCATGCGGTCGAGGCTGGCCTTGGCCTTCAGGCGCAGGCCTTCCTCGATCTCGATCCGCGGTTCGAGGTCGCGCAGCGCGATATAGAGCTTCTCGAGCGTGTTGAGCGCCATATAGGGGCAGATGTTGCAGGCGCATTGCCCGTCGGCGCCCGGCGCGCCGATGAAATTCTTGTCCGGCAGCGCCTTTTCCATCTGGTGGATGATATGCGGCTCGGTCGCGACGATCAGCGTGTCGCCCGCGAATTCCTGCGCGAACTTGAGGATGCCGCTGGTCGAGCCGACGTAATCGGCGTGGTCGATGATCGTCGGCGGGCATTCGGGATGGGCGGCGACCGGCGCATCGGGATGAGCCAGCTTGAGCTTGAGCAGTTCCTTCTCGCTGAAGGCCTCGTGCACGATGCAGACGCCCGGCCAGAGCAGCATCTCGCGGTCGAACTTGCGCGCGAGATAGCCGCCCAGGTGCCGGTCGGGCCCGAAGATGATCTTCTGGTCCTTCGGGATCTGCTGCAGGATCGTCTCGGCCGAGGAACTGGTGACGATGACGTCGCTGAGCGCCTTCACCTCGGTCGAGCAATTGATGTAGGTGAGCGCGATATGGTCGGGATGCGCCGCGCGGAAGGCGGCGAACTTTTCGGGCGGGCAGCTGTCCTCGAGGCTGCAGCCGGCCTCGAGGTCGGGCAGGACGACGACCTTGTCCGGGCTCAGGATCTTGGCGGTTTCGGCCATGAACTTGACGCCGCAGAAGGCGATCACATCGGCATCGGTCTCGGCCGCCTTCTTGCTCAGTTCGAGGCTGTCGCCGACGAAATCGGCGAGGTCCTGGATTTCCGGCTTCTGGTAGTAATGGGCGAGGATCACCGCATTGCGGTCGCGCCGCAGGCGGTTGATCTCGTCGAGCAGCTCATGGCCGGCGGGGATTCGGGTTTCTGCAGTCATGGACTGCAAATGGCCCCATCGGCGCGCCGCTTCAAGCGGCAATCCGGCCGGTGGGGCCGAGCAAGGCGGTCGATGCGCGTGTCTCAGCGGCCCGCGGCCGCCCAGCGTTCCTCCGCGCGCGCCACGCGGCCCTGCTTCTCGAGTTCGAGCAGATGCGCCAGCACCGACATGCCGGCGGCCGGCAGCAGCTTCTCGCTCAGCCCCTTGTACATCGGCGCGACCAGCTGGGGCACCGTGTGCGGTTCGCGCTCGAGCAGGCGCAGGATCTGGCGCTCCCTTTGTCGGCGGTGACCGATCATCCCGCGCACCAGCTGGCGCGGGCGGGTCACCGCGGGGCCGTGCGCCGGGTAGTAGATGCGGTCCTCGCGCTCGTAGAGCCTGGCGAGGCTGGCCATGTAGTCGCCCATGTCGCCGTCGGGCGGGACGACCACGCTGGTCGACCAGGCCATGACATGGTCGCCGGTGAACAGTGCACCGCTTTCCTCCAGCGCGAAGCAGAGGTGGTTGGAGGTATGGCCGGGGGTTGCCAGCGCGGTCAGCGTCCAGCCCGGACCGGCGACCTGCTCGCCGTCCGACAGCACCCGGTCGGGTGCGTAGGTGCGGTCGAAGGGCGCTTCCACCCGCGGCCCGGCCTCCTCCAGTGCGAGCGGGGCGCAGCCGACCACCTCGGCGCCGTATGCGCGTGCGAGCGCGGCGGCGGCGGGCGAATGGTCGCGGTGGGTATGGGTGCAGAGCAGGGCGGTGACGCGCGCGCCGCCGATCGCACGGTGCAGGGCCGCGAGATGGTCCGGATCGTCAGGCCCCGGATCGATCACCGCAAGGCCCAGCTCGCCGCCGACGAGATAGGTCTGAGTGCCGGTATAGGTGAAGGGCGAGCCATTGGGGGCGAGCACCCGCCGCACGAGCGCTTCGGGCTGTTCGACCTCGCCGGTCGGCCAGGGTTCGGGGGGCAGGGCCATCGCCGGTCATATGGGGCGCCGCCGGCGCGCTGTCGAGTTCGGGCGCGGGTGGGTCAGAAGCCGCGGACGGCCTCGCCCAGCTTCTCGCGCAGGCGAAGCACCGCGCCGGCACGCTCGTCGAAGCGTTCGCGCCAGGCCCGGTCGAGCCGCTCGATCCGCTGGTGGAACTGCCGGGTCCGCTCGACCAGCGCGAGAATGTCCGCGTCGAGCAGGGCCAGCTGCGCCGGATCGACCTGCTGCGAGGGATTGGTCAGCCGGCCCTGGCGGCGAAGCTGGAGCTCGCTGATCTCGCCGTTGAAATAGGCCTTCTGGTTGAGCAGCCAGGCGATCACATGCATCATCCGCGTGGTCGTGCGCAGCGCCTCGCAGGACAGCGCGATGCGCGCCAGGTCCTCGTCCTTCCCCCTCCCGCCCAGCTGGCCGGAAAGGTCGAACGCGCCGCGCACTTCGTCGCTCAGCAGCAGGGCCTCGGTATAGAGCGAATCGACGATATGCTTGTTGAGCGTGGTAGCGATGGACATGGTCCGGCCCTGCTAGCCCAATCTGTCCGGGCTTCGCCATGCCCGATCCGTGACCTGTCCCGAATTGAATCACCTTTTGCCGGGCAAGCCGCTCAATTCATTCAAGGAAAGCGGCCCGGCGAGGTCAGGCGATAATGTCGGGGACGAGGTAGTCCTCGATTTCGGCGATCTGGTCCTTGAGCTTGAGCTTGCGCTTCTTGAGCCGTGCGATCTGCAGATGGTCATGCGCTCCGGCCGCGGTCAGGGCGTGGATCGCGGCGTCCAGATCGGCATGTTCGATGCGCAGGATCTCCAGCCTCTTGCGCATCTCGACTTCGTTCACTGCAGCCCTCCCGGCAAACACGGCGAATGGAACGTTCCCAAGGGCGAACGCCGATTGCCGATCTACTTCTATTATGGTTTGATGACAATCGCGCGGCTCGGCCGCAACGGCGAGTCGCCGCATTGACGGTGCCCATTCGGGGCACCCTCTTGCAAAGGAGAACGCCGATGGAATCGACTCACGAAAACGCCCTGCTGGTGAAGCACCACGGACTTGAACGCCGTATTCGTGAAGAGATGAACCGACCTTCGCCCAATGGCGCGGTGCTCCAGTCGCTCAAGAAGCAAAAGCTGCGTATAAAGGAAGAGCTCGCGCATATCTGAGCGGGCCGGGCCCGTTCGGCCGACAATAATGTAATCTACAACATTCCCAAGGTTGCGGTTGTGCGGTAACTCAATCCCATGAGTGCCGCAGCCGCAGCCAGATCGATCCTCACCCAGCTGCACGAAGTGATGGCGTCGCGCCTGCACGCGCAGGGCAAGCTCAACCAGGTCGTGGAAATCATCGGCGAGGCGCTGAGCAGCGAAGTGTGTTCGATCTATCTCCTGCGCGAGGGAATGCTTGAACTCTTCGCCACCCGCGGTCTCAACCAGGAGGCGGTCCACGTCACCCGCATGGGGATCGGCGAGGGGCTGACGGGCACGATCGCCGCCAATGTCGAGACGCTCAACCTCGCCGAGGCGACCGCCCATCCCGAGTTCCAGTACCGCCCGGAAACGGGCGAGGACAAGTTCCACTCCTTCGCCGGCGTACCGATCGTGCGCCGCCAGCGCGCCATCGGCGTGTTGACGGTCCAGCATGTCGACCCGCGCCGTTACGAGGAAGTCGAGATCGAGGCGCTGCAGACGGTCGCCATGGTGCTGGCCGAGCTGATCGACAACGCCGGGCTGGTCGATGCCGAGGATGTTGCCGCGGCGAATCCCGCGCTGTCCGAGCCGGTCCAGCTGCCCGGCCTGTCGCTGGTCAAGGGGCTTGCGAGCGGGTCGGCGGTGTTCCACCAGCCGCGCATCACCATCGAGCATACGGTGGCCGAGGATACCGAGGCCGAGCGCCAGCGGGTCTATCTCGCCTTCGACAAGATGCGCGAACAGATCGACACCATGTCGAGCCAGGCCGAATTCGGGATGGACGGCGAGCACCGCGAAGTGCTCGAGACCTACAAGATGTTCGCCTATGACGAGGGCTGGAGCCGGCGCATCAACGAGGCGATCGATTCCGGCCTGACCGCCGAGGCGGCGATCGAGCGGGTCCAGCAGCGTACCCGCATGCGCATGCGCGAGATCGACGATCCGCTGCTGCAGGACCGGATGCACGATCTCGAGGATCTCGCCAACCGGCTGCTGCGGATCGTCTCGGGCCAGCTCGGCACCGCGGCGACCCGGGGCCTGCGCGACGATACCGTGCTGATCGCCAAGAACCTCGGCCCGGCCGAGCTGCTCGAATACGACAAGCGCAGGCTCAAGGGGGTGATCCTCGAGGAAGGCTCGCTCACCGCGCATGTGGTGATCGTCGCCCGGGCCATGGGCGTGCCGGTGATCGGGCGGGTCCGCAACGCCCGCTCGCTGATCCGCGAGGGCGACGAAGTGCTGGTCGACGGCTCGCACGGGATCGTCACGGTCCGCCCCTCCGCCAGCATGGTCGAGGCCTTCGAGGCCAATTTCGCGCGCAGCAAGGAACGCCAGGCCGCCTATGCCAAGCTGCGCGAGGTCGAACCCTTCACCCGCGACGGCACCCGCATCACGCTGATGGTCAATGCCGGCCTGCGCGACGACGTGCCGATGATCGCGCTGACCGGAGCCGACGGGATCGGCCTGTTCCGCACCGAATTCCAGTTCCTCGTTTCCGCCACCCTGCCCGCGCGCGAGCGGCAGACGCGGCTCTATCGCGACGTCCTCGAGTCCGCGGGGGACAAGCCGGTGGTATTCCGCACGCTCGATGTCGGGGGGGACAAGGCCCTGCCCTATCTCCAGAACGAGAACGCCTCGCAGGACGAGAACCCCGCCATGGGCTGGCGCGCCCTGCGCCTCGCGCTCGAACGCGAAGGCCTGCTCAAGTCGCAGGCCCGCGCGCTGATCGAGGCTTCGGCCGGGCGCACCCTCCATGTCATGTTCCCGATGGTGTCCGAGCCCTGGGAATTCGACGCGGCGAAGGATGTGTTCCAGCAGCAGCTGGCCTTCCTCAAGTCGCAGAAGAAGAGCCTGCCCGAGGCGATCCGCTACGGCGCCATGCTCGAGGTTCCGGCACTGGCCGAAGTGCTCGACCTGCTCGTCCCCAAGCTCAGCTTCCTCTCGATCGGCACCAACGACCTGACGCAGTTCCTCTTTGCGGCGGACCGCGCCAATCCTCTGCTGGCCGAACGTTACGACTGGCTCAGCCCCTCGATCCTGCGTTTCATCCGCCGGGTGGTGACCGGCACCCTCGGCCATGACATCGACCTCGCGGTCTGCGGCGAGATGGGCGGCCGGCGGCTCGAGGCGCTGGCGCTGATGGGGGTCGGGATCCGCCGCCTGTCGATCACTCCGGCCGCGGTCGGTCCGGTCAAGGAACTGGTGCGCAAGGTCGATCTCGAGGAGATCGGCGCGGCGATGACGCAATGGCTGGCCGCGCCGCCGCCGGACATGCGCGCCGCGCTGCAGCGCTGGGCGGAAGAGCGCGGGATCGAAACCGATTGATGTTTGGCCATTTGTCGGCAACGGAAGGGAAATCGCATGGCGCGCCCGCACTTCGCCAAAGGCGGGTTGACTTGAAGGGCGCGGCATTATTTTCTGTGGTGTAAGCGGGGGTCGCGTAACAGGAGGCCTGCCCCGGGGCCGGGAAGCACAATGGGCGAAGAGAACATCGGCGATCAGGGTGAAATGAAGCTGGTTGCGCGCACTTCGGGCGAGCAATTGCGGCTGGCGCGCGAGCGGATGGGGCTGAGCCTCAAGGATGTCGCCGACCGGACCCGTATTTCCGCGCGCCAGATCGAGATGATCGAGGCCGGCGATCTCGGCGGGCTCCCGGGCAAGACCTATGCCATCGGCTTTTCGCGCAGCTATGCCAAGCTGGTCGGCGAGGACGAGGAAACCATCATTCGCATGGTGCGGGCGGAACTGGCGCAGATCGAGCCCGATCCCGCCGCCGCCTCGCATCATTTCGAGCCCGGCGATCCGGCCCGCGTCCCCGCGCGCGGCCTGGCCTGGCCGCTTGCGATCGCCGCCTTGCTGCTGCTTGCGGGAGGCTATGCCTTCTATCGCACCTTCGTGTCGCCCGCCGCGTCCTACCCGGCGGTCGAGATGCCGCAGGACAAGGCGGCGGCGAGCGCGAGCATGGCCGCTGCGCCGGTCGAGCCGGAACCGGCCGTACCCGCCGGCGCGGTCGTCTTCACCGCGCGCGAGGCGGGGATCTGGGTCAAGTTCTACGATCGCAACGGGCGCCAGCTGATGCAAAAGCAGATGGAGCTCGGCGAAAGCTATACCGTCCCGGCCGACGCCGACGGCCCGCAGGTCTGGACCGGCCGGCCCGACGCGCTGGCGATCACCATCGGCGGAACCCCGGTCGCACCGCTGGCCGATGGCGAACGCGTCGTGCGCGATGTTCCGGTGACCGCGGAGGCGCTGCTGGCCCGCGAAACCGCGCCGCAGGACGCCGCGGCCTCTCCCACAACTTAGGCCGGCCTCCACCTCGACAAGGGGAATCGGCTGCGGCATGGTTAAGGCCGCTTTCATGTCGCCGCGCGTCATGAAACGGCATGGAATTTGCTCTGAATTGGGAGATTGGTAAGTGATGGTGGCTTCCGTGGCTTCGCTGCACCGGATGATCTGCGCGCTGGCGCTGGCAGGAACGGCATTGACGGTCCTTCCCGGCGCGGCCCGGGCGCAGGACGACGACGCCCGCCTGCGCAAGGTCGAAGCGGAAGTGCGCGCGCTGCAACGGGCGGTCTTCCCCGGCAGCGACGGGCGCTTCTTCACTCCCGAAGTCGATACCGGCGGTACGCCGGCCCCGACGCCCGCGACCGGTTCGCCGGCGACTACGGCGGTGACCGACATGCTCGTCCGTCTCGACGCGCTCGAAGCACAGGTCGCCCGGCTGACCGGCCAGGTCGAGGAAAACGGCAATGCGATCTCGATGCTCACCGCCCGCCTGGCCGAACTCGAGGCCGGCCGTGCCGGCCCCGCCCAGCCGAGCGGCGTGATCACTCCGCCGGGCTCGGCCAGCACATCGGCGGTGGAGCCGGCCACCACGGCCGCCGCTCCGGCCGCGGCGACCCCCGCGCCCGCACCGGCCCCTGCTCCTGCCGGCGGTCCGAGCGCCGAGCGGCTGGCTGCGGTCCAGGCGATTGCCAAGCCGCAGAGCGACGATGCCGGCGACGACGAATATGTCTATGGCTTCCGCCTGTGGGACGCGAAATTCTATCCCGAGGCGCAGCAGCAGTTGCGGATGTTCGTCGAGCAGAACCCGGGGCACTGGCGCGCGACCTATGGCCGCAATCTGCTCGGCCGTGCCTTCCTCGACGACGGCCAGCCGCGCGAGGCGGCAACCTGGTTCCTCCAGAACTACCAGGCCGACAAGACAGCGGCGCGCGCGGGCGACAGCCTGCTGTTCCTGGCCGAGGCGATGATCGCGCTCGAGGATACCCGCCGCGCCTGCATTGCGCTGGCGGAATTCGGCGAGACCTATCCCGCGCTCGCGTCGGGTCGCCTGATGAAGGAGTATGAGGCGGGCCGCGGCAAGGTGAGCTGCAATTGACGGCGTCCGGCCCGAACTGATCGCGCGGTTCCGGGCTGATCTGGCGCGGCTCGACGCCCTGCCTGTACGGCTCGGGCTCGCGGTTTCGGGCGGACCCGACAGCCTGGCCCTGTTGCTGCTGGCGCAGGCGGCACTGCCGGGGGCGATCGAGGCGGCGACGGTCGATCACGGGCTGCGCCCGGAAGCCGCGGCGGAGGCACGGTTCGTCGCCGGTATCTGCGCTGCGCGCGGCATTCCCCACGAGATTCTGTCGGTCGAGGTGGCGCCCGGCAATGTCCAGGACCGCGCCCGGCAGGCGCGCTACGCCGCGCTGGCACAATGGCTGGAGCGACGCGGGCTCGATGCGCTGGCGACCGCCCACCACGCCGACGACCAGGCCGAAACGCTGCTCATGCGGCTCAACCGTGCCAGCGGGCTGGCCGGGCTGGCCGGCATTCGCCCGCGCACCTTCGTGCCGGATCGGGAGCACCTCCTGCTGCGTCCGCTGCTCGGCTGGCGGCAGGCCGAACTGGAAGAGGTCGTCGCGCGGGCCGGAATCGAGCCGGTGCGCGATCCGAGCAATGCCGATCCGGGCTTCGACCGGGTGCGCATCCGGCAGGGCCTGGCTGGGACGCCCTGGATCAATGTCTCCGGACTTGCCGCAAGCGCGGGAAATCTCGCGGATGCGGAAGACGCGCTCGCCTGGGCCACCGCGCGCGAATATGCCGAACGGGTGAGCCAGGCCGGGGCCGGGTTGCGCTACAGCCCGCTGGCCCCCTCCGCGATCTGCCTGCGCGTAGTCGGGCGGATCATTGCCGAACTGGGCCAGCCGGCCCGCGGTGGCGAGGTGGCGCGGCTGGTGACGGCACTGGAAGGCGGGGGCGAGGGCAATCTCGGTGGCGTGCTGGCGCGTGCGGGTGCGGACGGCTGGGTCTTCGCAGCCGAACCCCCGCGGCGCGACGGGCCGGCGCGCTAGGCTGGTCTCGTTGCGGCGGGAGCCTCTGGCGCCATTCCTCGCCGGCGAAGGGCATCGAGGCACGGACAAGTGCAGCACGCAGGCGAGCCAGGACGACTCTGGCGTGCCGGAGCAGCAGGAATTCCAGCAGGTGCGGGGATGCGGAAGCCATGGGCGCCCCCAGGAAGGGGATGTTGCAGGCTCGTGGCGGCCGGGCTGCGAAGCGCGCTTAACGCCTAGCCATGCGCCCCGAATTCATTGGCGATGGCGGTGGTGATCCGGAGGCACAGGCCGTAGGCGCGCTCGATCGGGTCGATGAAGTCGCGCTGGATCGCGGCATAGCCTTCGCTCCCGCTCTCGGGATAGTCGGTCGGCTCGTCGAGCGCGAAATCGCCGATCCCGGGGAAACTGGTCGGGAAGGCGCGGCGAAGCTGTGCCAGCGCTTCCTCTACGCGCAGGGTGAAGACCATTTCCAGCACGTCGTCGCGGCTGATGTCGTTGGCGCGGCTGAAGGCCGGGACCGAGACCGCCTTGATGAACATGTGCTGGAACAGCGCGAGGCGCACCGCCTGCAGCACGCCGATCGCGCGGCGGACATGCTCGCGGTCGTCGGCCGGGCTGTCGTCCTCGAGCAGGTCGAGCAGCCGCCGCAATTTGAGCGCATCGACTCTCAGGCGCGAGGCGAGCCGGCGGAAGACGCCGGTCCGGTCGTCCTTGGTGAGATATTCGCTGAGCGCTTCGCAGGCGGCGGCGAGGTGCTGTTCGGTCCCGCGGTAGGGGCGGCTGGCCCAATAGGCCGAATTGAACAATTCGCCATGGGCGGCGACGGTCTTGACGCTGGCCAGCGCATTGGCGGCGCGGATCAGCCGGACCAGCTGCTTCCCGCGCTGGCTTTCGCCGAGCAGGGCGGCAAGGTCCTCGTAATGGCCGTCGGCCGCGGTGCCCGCGCCGGCGATGACATTCACCGGATAGCCGAGCTGCTGGAGGATGGCGTTGTGCGGGATCGCGCGAATCTGGCGCAGGCTCATCTCGCGGTCGGCCGAGAGGTCCGACTGGCGGCGCGAGACGCGGCTGCCGGTCTTGTTGAGCATGCCGAGGCCGAAGGCTGTCACCGCGCGGCTGTAGGTCCGGCTTTCGAGATGTTCGCGCTGGTGGTCGCGGATGGCGCGGTAGAAGTCGAGGCTGAGGTCGGTCCGGCGGTAGAAGGGATCTGTCGGCGCGTCGGGGTCGGTCTCGGCCGGGCGCAGTTCGGCGATCCGGGTCAGTGTCGCCAGCGCCAGCTCGGGATTGGCGAAGAAGAGATAGCCATCACCACCCTGGAAGCTGACTTCGGGTTCGAGCGCGATGCCCGCGCGCACGAAGCGCCGCCGCGCCCAGGGGCTGAGCGGCCATTCGAGCCGGTCCTGCATGCTCGCCGGATGCGCGCCGCGGCCCATGCTCTCGCCATGGGTGTCGAACACCAGCGCGGCGACGTCGGTCAGGCCGTTCTTTTCCATGGCGTTGGCGAGCCGGCCCTGCAGCCGTTCGATCGCGAGGCTGGCGGGGATCTGGCCGACGAAGCGCCCGGCATCGGAAAAGCCGGTCTGCACCGCCACCCGCCCGCGCAGGCGGGCATAGTCCTGATAGGCTTCCTCGGCGAGCAGCGCGTCGAGGAAGCGGTCGCCGTGCTCGAGCGCGGTCTCGGTCTCGAACAGCGGGGAAACATCGACCTTGTCCGCGATCCCGAACAGCCGGGCGAAATAGAGCGCCGAGAGGATGGTCGTCGGCTGCTCGCATTCGGCCACCAGCATGCGGATCGGGGCATCGGCGTCGATATGGTGGAGGATCTGGGCGGAGGCGAGGAACAGGCGGATCGCGGTCGAGCTTTCGATCGCCAGCGCGCCGAAATTGGTCCGCAGCGGCTTCACCTTCGCCAGTTCGGCGCGCAGCCGCGCCACCGCGCCCCGGCTGCCGAGGTCGAGCTCGTTGCGCGGATCGATCATGCGCCGGATCGCGTTCTTGAGCTGGCTCGAATTCATCCGGAAATGGATCCAGCCCATCCCGAGGCCGTCGGCGCGCATGGCCGCGGCGAGCGTCTTGAGCGCCACCGCGCGCGCGGGATCGCAGCCTTCGGCCTCCTGTTCCAGTTCGGCGATCAGCGGGGCGAGCGAGACCAGCTTGTGCGGGTCCTTGGCGGTCAGGCGGTTGGCAGCCGCGGACAGCGCTGCGGGGTCCGACAGATCGGCGGCAAAGTCCTGCTCGCGTGCGCGGGCATAGGCGGCGGCCTGGCGCAGGGTCTCGAGCAGGGGGTGCTCCCGGTCGATGGCGTCGAGCGAGGCGGCATAGCGCTCGAGACGTTCGGCCTTTTCGAGCAGGCGGAAGCGGATCGATGTGTACCAGGCGATGTCGGTCCGCCCGTCCATGTCGTAGCCGACCCAGGTCGCGAAGCGGAAGGGCAGGGGGGCGAAGCGCGTCCAGTCCTGCGGCCAGCGCGCCTGCGCCTTCTCGAGCAGGGTGGCGACCAGCAGGTCGCGCGCCTGCGCGCCATGCGCGATCGCGTCCATCGCGCGGCGGTGTTCGTATTCGAGCGTCACGGTGGGGCGCTCCCCGCCAAACCCGCAGGCGCGCTTGTCGATCGCGCTCTCGCCGGCGGCGGCATCGGCTACGGCGGCGCTCTGTTCGGGGGTGAGCAGGAAGGTCGGGTGGGCGGTGAACACGCAATGCAGCTGCG